>ERZ773099.879-NODE-879-length-23257-cov-10.088915_pt1 | contig 23257 bp, 15 predicted proteins | sample MGYA00511120_ERZ773099 | MGnify/ENA primary metagenome ERZ773099 (study PRJEB29015, sample SAMEA2738012) | human oral metagenome | biome: human oral; feature: human-associated habitat; material: dental | place: China | collected 2104 ...
CTAATATATCTATTCTTTCTTCAAGCTCTAACAATTCTTTTACTTTATTTTCATTTTCTAATACTTCATCTAGTATTCTAACAATTTCTTGTTGTTCTTCTAGTGGGGGTAAAGGAATCAATTGCTCTTTCATATCAGTAATATGATAATTTTTGATAACTCCACCTTTTATGGTTTGACTATTATGGTTTGACTAATATTTATTTTATTAAAAAAGTCTTGTATATTTAGTGACAGATAACTACTATCTATTATATTTTTATAATTTTTTAATAGAGCTACACTTACAAAAAGACTAAATTCATTTTTAGTTTTAATAACTGCTGTTCTTCCAATAGTTCCAGATTTTGTTAAAAGAATATCATCATATTCGGGATTACATCTTTTATACAATTCGTTATGTTCTTCTTGGGAAATAAATTTTGTGTTATCAAAACTAACTTGATTATCATAAATATCTTTTACAGATATAAATGGAACTCCACTATCTGTATATTTCGGTGTTTTATGTGTTCCATCTGTAATTTTAGAGCATAAATTATCTAATTTCACCCAAACCCAATTATTAGGTAATTTATATGGTTGCTCATCAACTGGAACTATCATATCTTCAACTTCTCTAATAATTGGTTTCTTAGGTTTTTTACTACCTTCTTTTTCAGCTTGTAGACAATCTTCTTCCCATTTTTTAATTTTTTCATCATTAATAGATTTTAAAAGTTCTCTTACATCAGAAGTCTTATTTTCATTTCTCCATTTAGATGTCAATACTCCTTTAAAAGCTCTATCTAAAATAGAAATTTTTCTATTTTCAATATCAATTTTTATTTCTTCAATTATTTCTTTTGCTTTCTTAGTTTTATCAAATAAGAAATCTAATTTTTCTACTATTCTTTTTTGCTCATTTAGTGGGGATAAAGGAATAGAAAAATTTTCTAAGTATTCATTTTTAATATTCTTGATATTAGTTCCTTTTGCTTGTTCTGAAATATATAATCTATATCTTAGAGTTCTAAAAATATAATGTACCCAATTCTTTGCTATAATTTCTTTTGGTCTACATAAAATTAAAAATGCTCCTATTGTTGTTTTTTCATAGTCTTCTTCCACAACACAAGCTCTACCAATTACTTTTGAACTCCCTGTTGATGCAACTAAAACTACATCATCTTTTTTTACTTCTACTCCCTTTTTTGCAATCTTTTCATTGACATAAATGTTTTCTAAAAAAGTTAAACCTTTATCTGTTAAATTATTTCCTCTTAATACCAAAAAGCCATCTTCTACCTCATCATTTTTTGTGTAAGATAAACCTCTAAATATATTTATTACTTCTCCCAATCTAGTCCATACCCAATTATTAGGTATTTTATATGGCTGTTCTTCAACTGGGACTAAAGCTTTTTTTAATTTTTCTTCTAAACTAATTTCAACTTTTTTATTCTTAGCCATTTTTAATCTTCCTCACTTAGTCCACAGTTTTTTAACTCTTTTACAACAGATTTTAGTAAGTCAATAGCTTCTTCCAACTTTTCAATTGTTTCATTAGTGTTTAAAATTGGATTAGGTAATGTTTCAACGTCTAATAAACTTTCATCTTTTATTAGTCCTAAGTCAAGAGAATAATCTTTTTTTATGATTTCATCTATACTAATTTTTGTCCATCTTTCTAATTTCTCTTTTTCTTCATCATTATCATAAGTTGAAATAAATTCTTCAAAGTATTTTTCAGTAAGTGGAGTTGTTTTACCAAAATTAGGCATATTAGTTCTTAAATCATAGAACCAAATATCCTTTGTGTTTCCTATATCAGTTTTAGCTCTATCAAAGAATAAAACATTAGTTTTTACTCCTTGTGCATAGAATATTCCTGTTGGTAATCTTAATATAGTATGAACATTACATTTATTCAATAAATCCTGTCTAATATCCTTTCCGATTCCACCTTCAAATAACACATTATCTGGAAGTATTACTCCTGCCCTTGCTTTCCCAGTTAAATTTAAAGAACGATATATGATTTCTAAGAAATTTAATTGCTTATTAGATGAAGAAAAGACTAGGTCATCTCTTGTTGCTCTTTCTCCACCTTTTTTTGTTCCAAAAGGAGGATTAGATAAAATTAAATCAAAGTTTTTCAACTGTGTTCCTGTTGCTGAAAGGGTATCACCTTGTAAGAAATTTCCCTCCACTCCATGAAGTAAAGCGTTCATTATACCAAGTCTATGAGTATCTGGAACTAATTCACAAGCTGAAAAAGCTTCTTTCTTTTGAAAAGCATAATCTTCTTCTGATATACCATAATAATCATTATTTTTTTCTTTTATATATCTATTTGCAGATATTATGAAACCTAATGTTCCAGAAGCAGGGTCACAAATTCTTTCTCTAAGTTGAGGCTTTGTAACCTTAACAATAGTATCTATTAATACTCTTGGAGTAAAATATTGTCCTGCCCCAGATTTCTTTTCAGAAGCATTTTTTTCAAGTAGACCTTCATACAAATCTCCAAAATCTTCTTTGTCCACTGAATACCAATCCATCTTGTCTATCTCAGAAAAAATCTTTTTTAAATTGGCAGGTTCTTCAATATTTGTCTTGGCATTCCTATAAATAATAGCTAAATTATTCTCTTTTTGCCCTAAATCTATTAAAGCTTTTTGATAGGTATTTTTTAATTCCAAGCCATCTAACTTAACTAAATTATTCCAACGATATTCTTCTGGTATTCCAACACTTTCTTCATTATCTTGCTCTGTTACCATTTTTAAAAATAGTATATAAGTCAATTCTGTTACATATTCATGATAGGTAATTCCATCATCTCTTAGTACATTACATAAATTCCATAATTTTTGAACTATTTCATTATTTGTCATTTTCTACCTTCTCCCTAGTTTAAAATAATTTCTTCATTGATAATAGACACAATATCTCCCAGTTTATCTTCTAATTTTTGATTAATTTTATTATAGCCTCCAAGATTATCTTTAAAAATTCCTGTTTTAAAATCTTCTTCTGTTAGATAGCTATTTTCTCTTAATTGTGAAATAATCTTTTCTATAATTTTTAATTGAACAGGACTCCAATTCTTTAATCTCTTTATTCTCTTTTCAATATCTTGTATTTTTTCTTCTTTATCTAAAATAGTTGAGCCTTTTAAAACCTTTTTTATATAACTCAATATATCTGCTGTAATATTTACATTCTCAACCTTTCCATAGGCAGAGTTTAACTCAGTTTCCTTATAGCCTTCCTCATCTAAAATATATTTTAATTCCTTTAAATCTTTTCTCTTAAATAGCTTTGGATTTTCTTTTAATAACTTTAAAGCCTCTAACTTATCTTGGTTTTCTCTTATATATTTTTCAAAATTTTCTAAATAGTCTTCTGGCTTTTCATTATTCCCATATATCTGTTTAACACTTCTAATTTCATCACAATGCTCAGATATAATTCTTTCTTTTTTAGGACTTTGAATACTATCTAAAAATGTTAAAAATTCAATTTCATTTTCTATTTCATCAGGATTTATATTTTTAATATATTCTATGTAGCTATCAATACTTTTGATTTCTTCATTTTTCCTATATATATTAGAATTTATTGCAAATTTATCTTCTCCTAAGTCTTTTATTCTTTTCTTTTTTCTTTGTAATCTAGCAACTATCTGTTCCACAAAATATTTTTTACCTTCATCAGAGGCATCTTTATTATAGCTTTCCAATAACTTTGTCATATCTATTTGTGGATTATTTACAACGGGATTCATATCAGAAAAATCTTTCATATCTAAGTAGTTTCTAACAGCATCAAATACCTTATAGCTTGTCTTATCTATTTCATCACACTTTCTTGTAGCTCTACCAAGCATTTGATGGTAAAGTATACGGCTTTTAACCTTTCTTAAAAATACAAGGTTAGTAATTTTAGGAACATCTACTCCTGTTGTTAATAAATCAACAGTTACTCCTATTGTAGGATAAGATTCATTTTTAAACTTTTTAACCAAATGCTCTATATCCTTAACATAACCTGTCATTTTAAGTATCATATCTCCATTCATATCATAGATACCTTGCTTTTGATATTCTTCCTTTAAAATACGAACAACCATATCTGCATGTTCATCAGAAGCTGTAAATATTAATGTCTTTTCAGGTCCTTCTGGATTGATATAGTCAACCAAGGCTGAGCAAACTTCTCTATTAAAACTTTCTGTTATTACAGATTTATTAAATTTTTCAATATCAAAATCTAACTCATCTTTTAAAACTTCTCTTTCTTTAACACTTTGAGTTTCAACATCATAAACCTTTACTTTTGCTCCCTTTTCATAATGTATACCTTCTTCTGATAATTTTGTTATTATTTCATAAGGTGGCTCTGCATCAACTAAATAGCCATCTATAACTGCTTGAGAACAAGTGTAACTATATACAGGCTCTCCAAATATTTCTTGTGTATGTAATGCAGGAGTAGCAGTTAAGGCAATTTTTACTGCATCAAAATAGTCTATTACTGCCCTATACTTACTTTCAAAATCTTTTTCATCAAAGAAATCTCTTTCTTCTTCTTTCATATTTCTATCTAAAATATAGCCTCTATGAGCTTCATCAACAATGATACAATCATACTCTCCAACTGTTAATTTCTCTTTTTCATCATCACTTGGATACAAAATTCTTTTTATTAAACTTTGAACTGTTGCTATATGTACTCTCTCATCTTTATCACTAGATTTTTCATTTAAGCCCTTTACTCCAAATATTCCACCTAAACTAAGTAATTGCTCCAATTTAACATCGTCAAAAGTTTCTTTTGCTTGTTCTCCTAAAAGGGTTCTATCTACAACAAATAATATTCTTTTATATTTATTTGTTTTTAAAAGTCTATATATCAAACCTAAGGCAGTTCTTGTTTTACCAGTTCCTGTTGCCATAGTAAGTAAGACTTTTTTCTTTCCAGAAATAAGACTTTCTTCAACTGACCTAATAGCATCTATTTGATAGTATCTCAATCCTAATCCAATTTTTGATTCCAAATATTCAAAACTTTCCTCTTTCAACTTTTGATTTGCAATATCCTCATCTTTTTCTAACAATTCTTTTAAATCCTTTGGAGAATAGAAACCTTTTAAAACCTTAGGTAAATTTTTTTCTTTTCTTGCATCTAAAAACCAAATTCCAGATTTTTCAGGTAAATCTTTATTATATCCCCTACCATTACTTGAAAATAGAAATGGCACTTTATATTCTCCAAAAGGTGAACCATCACAAAATTTTACATTTTCAAATATCTCTACACCTTTTGCATATATATGGCTATCAACATTTAAAGCAGTTGGAATATCAACATTTAATCTTTTTGCCTCTAAAATTCCATAAAGTTTTTCTCCTAAAAATAGTGCATAATCAGCAAAACCTTTTCTTCCATTTTCTTTTACACAAGGCCATTCAGCAATAGCAAGATTTTTCTTTTTTTCTGGTAAAGTCTTATTTAATTTATAGTTTAAAAGCTTTGTATCAACTTCCCAACCTGCATCTGCTAACTGTTTATCTATAATTAATCTCGTTTCTTCTTCTGTAAATTCTATTTCTTTCTTCTTAGAAATCAGTTTCTTTCTATCCTCTCTACTTGCTAAATGAGGAACAGTCTTAATATTTTCTAATTCTTTTTCTATCTCGTCAGTTCTTTCAACCAATCTTTGATATTCTTTTTCATAATCTATATTTTCAGGTTTTTTATACTCCACACTTTCTGATTGAAATAAATAATCTGTCCCATATACTTCTTGAAACCAAGCTCCAAGCTTTACGGCAAGTGATAATAAAGTATCTGCTGTTTGTTCATCTCCATAATTTCCATGTGCTGCCTTGTTTCCTTTTTTACGAAGTGAAGTTAAAATATTGTCAATATCTGCTGGTATTAAACCTGCTCTTTTTAAAATTAAAATTCTATCTACTGCCAATGAATTTTTATCATAACTAAAATTTTCAACTTTTAGCATAGTATTTATAAGTTCTTCCCCAAACTGTCTTAACTTCATAATAGCAGTATTTGGGTCTTTGTATAACATATATTCAGCCATCTCTCCAATTTTAGCTAAACCTTGCCAATCATTTTGTAAAAAATTAAAATTTGAATACATACACTCCCTCCACTTTAAAAATTCCCCTTTTAATGACTATTATATCTTATTTTATACATAATTGCCAATAAAAAAAGAGTTTTCAGATTGCTTCCTCTTACTCACTCTTTGTTATTTCATATTTCTATATATTTTATTTAACAGCTATAACTCCAATTTCAACTTTTACATCTTTAGGTAATCTTGCAACTTCTACACAAGCTCTTGCAGGTTTAACTTCTCCTAAATATTTATCATAAACTCCATTTATTTTTGCAAAATCATTCATATCTTTTATATAAACTGTTGCACTTACTACATCTTTAAATTCATATCCTGCTTCTTTTAAAATAGCTCCTATATTTTCTAAAGATTGTTTTGTTTGTTCTTCAACATCTTCAGAAACTAATGTCATTGTTGCTGGAACAAAAGGAATTTGTCCTGATACATATAAAACTCCGTTTGCTTCAATAGCTTGAGAATAAGGTCCTAGTGCAGCTGGTGCATTTGTTGTGTTAATAACTCTTTTCATCTTAAACATCTCCCTTTTAAATTTATTGTTTTAAAAAAATTTACTTATTTTTTACATTATAGAATTTTATTTGTTATTCTGTCAAATATTTTTACATATTGAAGTAGTCTAACAATTCTTTTTTTACATCTTTCTTCAACTTAAAAATATATTTAACCATAGATTTCCCTTGACTATCTTTTATCTCTTTAGCAGATAAAACCTTCTCAACATCACCTAAATAGTAGAAGTTTTCTCCATTATTTTTCTTTACAAAAACATTTATCTCATAGAAATTTTCAGCAATCTTACCTTCTATAGTTAGTTTGTTATCTTTTTTCAAATAACGACTTGATTTTGAAAACCAACTAAAAGTTTGACTGTCATAGAACTCATTTGAATAGTCAGCTCTTTCAGATAAATTATCCATAGTGATGAAAATTAAAAGTTTTCTTTCGTTTTCAAAAGGAGTGTAACCACTAACTTGGAAGCCATTATTGAAATTCAAATTAAGATACCAAAATGCTTCCTGCTTAGTATATTCTCCAAAAAGTTTTATGCTTTCTTTTACAAAATTATTGTAATTATTTTCAGCAAAAGCTAGATTATATTTTATTAAATCATCTATTAAAATTTTAAAATATGAATTGTTACTATATGAGTTTTTAAAATTCTCATCTAAGAAATAGTAGTCATCTTTTCTATATAGTACAGGCTCAAAAGTCTTTGTTGTAGACAAAGTAATAAATATTTCTTTAGATAGATGTTCAAAAGCATTTCTTATATTCCTTTCTTGATTGATTAAAGAATATTTATCTTTCAATATGCTTTCAATATCTCCTATATTTAATTTCTCTTTAACAAATAACTCTTTTAATATTAACATCTCATGTACTCTTTTTGCAGGAGTGAAGAAAGTAGATAAGAATATCAAGAATTTCTTTTCAATGCTATTTAATGAACCTGCTCTATATCTAGGTGCTATATTTTTTAAGACTTCATCATAATCTTTCTTGTACTTTAAAATCACAGTGGGTGACAACATATTCTTTATATAGAAATCATATAGATAGGGAATTCTACCTAATTGACTTTCAAGTAATTTAAAGTCTTCTTCTATAAGTTTTCTATTGGAAAAATTAACCTTGTTGATGTTTTCAAAAATTCTCTCTTTAGAGATTTCATCAAAACTTATAGAGCTTTCTCCAGCTAAAAAGTCTGTGGCATTCATCAAAAATCTTTTCATAAAATCTTTGTCATAGCTATTATTTTGAGATATGGCTATTGGAATTAAGAAGTTTTTCTCATAGTTACCAATGAAATCTAAAACTACAGTATAGGCTTTATTTTTATGCTTTCTTAAACCTCTACCTAACTGTTGAATATATACTATTGCAGAAGTGGTAGGTCTTAAAAGTATCACTTGATTGACACAAGGAATATCCACTCCCTCATTGAATATATCTACAGATATGATATATTCTATTTCTCCTTTTTCTAGCTTCCTTATAGCTTCTTCTCTTTCATTATCAGAATTCTCAGAACTTAAAGCAAGGGCTTTTGCACCTTGTTCTAAAAATTTCTCAACTAATATTTTAGCTTCTTCAACCTTTGAAACAAAAACTAGACAATGTAATTTCTCTCCACTATATGAGTAATATCTACTTTTTTCTAAAATATGTCTCACTCTTTCATTGGAAGTAAGATTTTTAATAGATGTTTTTTCATCTATACTTTCTCCATCAATTACAATATCTGAAATTCCAAAATAATGAAAAGGACATAGCAATTCTTCTTTCATTGCATCTTGCAAACGAATTTCATAGGCAACATTGTAATTAAAGAGTTGATATATATTAAAATCATCTGTTCTTTCAGGAGTTGCAGTTATACCCAATAGAAACTTAGGTTTAAAGTATTCAAAAATGCTTTGATAAGTCTTAGCTCCTCCATGATGAACTTCATCTATAATGATATAGTCAAAGTAGTCTTTTGGAAAAATATTCAAATTTTTCTCTTTGTTTAAAGTTTGTACCATAGCAAAAACTACTTCATCTTTATCATTTATTTGAAAATTAGAATCAAAAATTTCTAGTTTTTTATCCTTTAAAATTCTTTGATAGCTGATTTTAGACCTTTCAAGAATAACTTTTCTATGTGCTACAAAAAGTATTTTCTTTGCCTTAGCTTGTTTCACATCAAAGGCTGAAAGATAGGTTTTTCCAGTTCCTGTTGCACTGATAAGCAAGGCTCTATCGTTTTCTGTTCTTGTTTCTTCCAAATTTTTTAAGGCTTGTACTTGCATAGAATTAGGCTTAATTTCATTCAAATCTATATTTTGATTATTTACTTCAATTAACTTTTTAAGTTGTTCATATCTTTTTTGATAGTTTTCTATATCTTCTTCTGCTAAAGTTTTTAAATTATCAAATTCTTTATTAAAAGTTTCTAAAACTGACTTAACTATCTTTCCATTCTCAAGAGAATTTACCTTTATATTCCATTCAAAATTGACAGTCAAAGCTCCTTGAGTCAGGTTACTACTTCCTACAATTAAAGTCCAAATATTTCCCTTTCTGAAGAAATATGCCTTAGTATGATGTTTTCTATTAGTTGCAACTTTTAAATCTATATTCTTGTATGATAGGAGCTTCTTTAAAGCTTTTGGCTCTGTGAAAGTCAAGTAATCTCCCGTTAAAATTTTTCCTTTTATTCCTTTATTTTCAAGATTTTTTAATTCTTCCAAAAAAAGAGAAATACCTCCCATAGTTATGAAAGCAACAGAGATTACAAATTCGTCACAATCCTCAAAGTATTTTCTAAGTCTTGTAACAATCTTTTCTTCTCCATTGGCTATTAACTCATATTGATATTTCTCATCTGAATCTATATTAAAATCTATACTACTTGTTTTCAATGCTTCTAGTAAAATATTTTCCACTTTTCCACTTCCTAAAAGTTTTCTTTTATTTTACCATAAAATTTAGACTTTTTTATTTTTATATATTAATTTGTAATTTTATTCCAACCCCATATAACCATTCCTATTGGGACTATAACTGGAGTTAGAAAGAAAAATAAGGCTTCTTCCATACCTTGAGCAACAGGGTGTCTAAGCTTGAATTTGGCTTCTAATTTTACATTACTTGAGCTATTCACTGTCATAATAATTCTATCATCAGTGTAAAAACCTTTAGCACTTATGATATCCAAGAATAGAAATAATCCTTTATCTTTAAAAACATAATCAGCATGGTTTCCTAACAAGTATATCTCATTTTTAGGAGTTTCAAATACCAATCTTATATTCTCAGTTTTCTTGCTATATTCTTCATAGGTATAGCCAGTTAGGGCTGAACATCCACAAAGACCTAACAAAACAAAGCCAAAAATAAAGTAAAAAAATCTATTCAACATAATATATCTCCTTTTTAGTGTAGAAAGTAACTAATTATAGCATACTATAAGAGATTAATGAATATTCATATACATATGACTTTTTTAAAAATATGTAATATAATATAATATAATGTAGAAAATCTTTAAAAAGGAGAAGGAACATGAAAAAGTTAGAACTATATAAAAATTTTCTAAACTCAAAAAGACCTATTCAAAAATCTATACTTTCTAGAATTGAAAATACTTTAAGAAATGATTTCATATATAATACTAATGCTATTGAAGGGAACTCTCTTACAAGACAAGAAACAGAAGTCATATTAGAATATGGGGTAACTGTAAAAGGGAAACCTTTAAAAGACCATCTTGAAGTGAAAGGACAAGAATATGCTATTAACTTTTTGAATAATATAATTAAAGAAAATGAAGTTTTATCTCTTAGACTAATTAAAGAATTTCATGCTCTTATTTTAGGACCAGTTGATCCTGAGATTGCTGGGCAATTTAAAAAATTTAAAAACAAGATAGTGGGTTCAAGTTTTGAAACATCTGATCCTATTTTTGTGGAAGAAGATTTAGAAAAAATTTTAAAAGATTATTTTTCTTCAAGTGAAAATATTATTGAAAAAATAGCTAAATTTCATGCTAATTTTGAAAAAATACATCCTTTTTCTGATGGAAATGGAAGAACAGGTAGATTGGTAATGAATTTTGAACTTATGAAAGCAGGATATCCTATTTGTATAATAAAAAATGAAGATAGATTAGAATATTATAATAGTTTGAATGAAGCTCAAGCAAATGATAACTATGATGAAATAGTAAAATTTGTTGAAGAAAATATAGAAAAAACTTTTGAATTTTACTTTGACCATATTTCCAATAATTGGCAAGAAGAATTTGAAATATTTTGTAAGGGAGGAAATATATGATAACAACTCTATGTTATTTAGAAAAAGAAAATAAATATCTTATGTTGCATAGAACAAAGAAAGAAAATGATATAAATAAAAATAAATGGTTAGGAGTGGGAGGAAAAATAGAAAAGGGAGAAACTCCTGAGCAATGCCTAATAAGAGAAGTAAAAGAAGAAACAGGACTAGATTTAATAGATTATGTTCATAGAGGCATAGTAATTTTTAATTATAATGATGATGAGCCACTAGATATGTATTTATATACTTCTAAAAATTTCTCTGGAGAAATCCAAGAATGTTCAGAGGGAGATTTAAAATGGATAGATAAATCTGAGATATATAAGTTAAATCTTTGGGAGGGGGACAGAATTTTTTTAGAGTTGTTAGAAAAAGATGCTCCTTTTTTTCATTTGATTCTCAATTATGAAAATGATAATTTGTTGTCATCAGAATTGAAATTTATTGAAAAATAAAATAGCAGATGTATAAAAAATTTGGTATAATAAAAAGAATAAAAAAATTTATAATTAACTTAAATTTTTAATTGGCTACTTGCCAGCCATTAATATTTCAAGAGCTCCACAAAGGCTCTTTCAATATTAATAGGCGTCGTAGTAGCCTGTTTAGAAATATTCTTTTTATTATAAAATTTAAAAAAGTGAGGTAAATAATGTTTATAGATGAAGTTATTATAACAGTTAAAGCTGGGAATGGTGGAGATGGTTCAGCAGCTTTTAGAAGAGAAAAATTTATTCAATTTGGAGGTCCAGATGGTGGAGATGGAGGAAAAGGTGGAGATGTAGTCTTTGTAGCCGATTCTAATATCAACACTCTTATTGACTTTAAATTTAAGAAATTATTTAAGGCTCAAAATGGAGAAAATGGACAAAAGAAACAAATGTATGGAAAAAAAGGGGAAGATTTAATTATTAAAGTTCCAGTTGGTACACAGGTTAGAGACTTCACAACAGGAAAATTAATTCTTGATATGAATCTAAATGGTGAGCAAAGAGTTTTACTAAAAGGTGGAAAAGGTGGATATGGAAATGTACACTTTAAAAACTCTGTAAGAAAAGCTCCAAAGATTGCAGAAAAAGGTGGAGAAGGAGCAGAGATAAAAGTTAAGCTAGAATTAAAACTTTTAGCTGATGTGGCTCTTGTTGGATATCCATCAGTTGGAAAATCAAGTTTTATAAATAAGGTTTCAGCTGCAAATTCTAAGGTAGGAAGCTACCACTTTACAACTCTTGAGCCAAAACTTGGAGTTGTTAGATTAGAAGAAGGAAAATCTTTTGTTATAGCAGATATACCAGGGCTTATAGAAGGAGCTCATGAAGGAGTAGGATTAGGAGATAAATTCTTAAGACATATCGAAAGATGTAAAATGATTTATCACATAGTTGATGCTGCTGAAATAGAGGGTAGAGATTGTATTGAAGATTTTGAAAAAATCAATGAAGAATTAAGAAAATTCAGTGAAAAATTAGCAAATAAAAAGCAAATAGTTATTGCTAATAAGATGGATTTAATTTGGGATATGGAAAAATTTGAAAAATTTAAAAGCTATTTAGCAGAAAAAGGAATTGAAATATATCCTGTATCAGTACTTTTAAATGAAGGTTTAAAAGAAATTTTATACAAAACTTATGATATGTTATCTCATATTGAAAGAGAACCTTTGGAAGAAGAAACAGATATTACAAAATTATTGAAAGAATTAAAAATAGAAAAAGAAGATTTTGAAATCACAAGAGATGAAGAAGATGCAATAGTTGTTGGTGGAAGAATAGTAGATGATGTTTTAGCAAAATATGTAATAGGAATGGATGATGAATCACTTATTACTTTCTTACATATGATGAGAAATTTAGGAATGGAGGAAGCTCTACAAGAATTTGGTGTACAAGACGGAGATACAGTAAAAATTGCAGATGTAGAGTTCGAATATTTTGAATAGGGCTATAGTCATAGCAGGACCTACTGGAGTTGGAAAGACAAAAATCTCAATAGATTTAGCAAAATTATTGAATGCTGAGATAATCTCTTCTGACTCTGCTCAAGTCTATAGAGGCTTAAATATTGGAACTGCTAAGATAAGTAAGGAAGAAATGCAAGATGTGGAACATCATTTAATAGATATAGTTGAGCCAATTGCAAAATATAGTGTTGGGAATTTTGAAAAAGATGCAAATAAGATATTAAATCAAAATCCTGAAAAGAATTTTATGCTAGTTGGAGGGACAGGGCTATATATAAATTCAGTAACTAATGGTTTATCTGTTTTACCAGAAGCGGATAAAAAAACTAGAGAATATTTAACAAGTTTAGATAATCAAACTTTGCTTGAATTAGCTTTAAAATATGATGAGGAAGCAACAAAAGAAATTCATCCTAACAATAGAGTTAGACTTGAAAGAGTGGTTGAAGTTTTTATGTTGACTAATCAAAAATTTTCAGAGCTTTCAAAAAAGAATATTAAGAACAATAACTTTAGCTTTTTAAAAATAGCCTTGGAAAGAGACAGAGAAGAACTTTATGATAGAATCAATAAAAGAGTAGATATAATGTTTAAAGAAGGCTTAGTTAAAGAGGTAGAAAATCTTTATAAGATATATGGAGAAAAATTATATAGTTTAAATATAATTGGTTATAATGAGATTATAGATTATTTTAAAGGACTTAACAGTCTTGAAGAAGCAAGCTATAAAATCAAATTAAATTCAAGGCATTATGCTAAAAGACAGTTTACATGGTTTAAGGCTGATAAAGAATATGTATGGTTTAATCTCTCTAATGCTTCAGAGGAAGAAGTTGTTAAAAGAGTACACACATTGTTTAATATCAAGTCTTGATTTAATTATTTTTATATGATATGATTAAAAGGTAGAGGTGTCTATTATGAAAAAAATTATATTATTAATTGCAATGGTTTTTTTATTAATATCATGCTCTAATAATAACTATGTAGAAAAAGGTTTTTCTCAAAATGAAAAACAAGCATTGATTTTATTTAAAGACAAGATAAAGAGTAATTTAAGTGAAAATAATCTTGCTTACATTAAAGAGAACACAAAAGATAGTTATAGAAACAAGTATATTTTAGAAAAATTACAAAATATCGACTTTACAAAATTGAATATATTTGTGTCTCAGCCATCTTATACAACTGAGCATCCTAGTTCGATATTAGCTCTGAATATGAACGAAGATACTTATTATTTTGATTTGATCTTTATCTATGACAAACAAAATAAGAAATGGTTAATATTTGACTTAAAAGAAAAGGAGTGAGCCCTATGAACAATTTTGATGTAGAAATAAATAAAATTAAAATATTTATTCCATCTTTTTTAGAGGGTTTATCCACAGTTAGAGCTATGATCAGAGTTTATCTCAGAGAACACAATATAAGTGAGTTAGATGAAATACAACTACTTTCAGTTGTAGATGAACTGACTACTAATGCTGTAGAGCATGCTTATAGTGATAGTCAAGGTGAGATAGAGGTAGTGCTAAATTATTATAATAACACTATTTTCTTAACTGTTGAAGACTTTGGTAGAGGTTTCGATGAAAGTTTAGATAGTAAAGAAGACGGTGGGTTTGGTTTATCAATTGCTAGAAAGTTAGTGGATGTTTTTAAAATTGAAAAGAAAAGTAAAGGTACTATTATCAAGGTAGAGAAAAAGATTAAGGAGGCAGTATAAAATGGAAAATAACTTTGAAATTTTAGAAAGAGTGAAAGATGACATACAAATTATAGAGATTAACGGAGAACTAGATGCTTTTGTTGCCCCTAAATTAAAAGAGACTTTTAGTAAACTTATTGAAAAAGATATCAATAAGTATATAGTTGATTTTAAAGGTCTTATCCATATCAACAGTCTAGCTATGGGAATTTTAAGAGGAAAATTACAAGTGGTTAGAGAAATGGGTGGAGATATAAAGATAGTAAATCTTAATAAACATATCCAAACCATTTTTGAAACAATAGGACTAGACGAGATATTTGAAATTTATAAAAATGAGGAAGAAGCATTAAAAAATTTCAAATAAATAATTGTCTGAAGGGGAAAATATATGGATTTACTGATATTTTTAGGATTAGGTGTGTTTGCATTAGCACTAGTCTTTGCAGTATTCTTCAAAAAGATAGTTATTGATAGGCAAATTGAAAAGCTAAATGATTTAGAAGATGAAGTTGAGAAAGCTAAATTAAAAGCTAAGGAGATAGTTGAAGAGGCTGAAAGAGATGCTATTTCAAAAGCTAAAGAAATAGAATTAAAAGCTAAGGAAAAAGCATACCAAATAAAAGAAGAGGTTGAGAAAGAAGCTAGAAATTCAAAAAATGAAATAGCTCAAAAAGAAGCTAGAATCATTAAAAAAGAAGAAATTTTGGATGGTAAAATTGAAAAAATTGAGATTAAAAGTTTAGAATTAGAAAAAATTAATGATGAACTAGAAGAAAAAAGAAAAGAAATTGATAATTTAAAAGAAAAACAAGAAGAAGAACTTTCAAGAGTTAGTGAACTTACAAAAGCAGATGCAAAAGAAATCTTGTTGCATAAGGTGAGAGAAGAAATGACTCATGATATGGCTGTCACTATAAGAGAATTTGAAAATAAACTTGATGAAGAAAAAGAAAAAATTAGTCAAAAAATTCTTTCAACTGCTATTGGGAAAGCTGCTGCTGATTATGTAGCTGATGCAACTGTATCAGTTATTAATCTTCCAAATGATGAAATGAAAGGAAGAATAATTGGTAGAGAAGGTAGAAATATTAGAACTATTGAAGCTTTAACAGGTGTTGATGTAATTATAGATGATACACCAGAAGCTGTTGTACTTTCTTGTTTTGATGGAGTAAAAAGAGAAATTGCAAGACTTACAATAGAGAAATTGATTACTGATGGTAGAATACATCCAGGTAAGATAGAAGAAATTGTAAATAAGTGTAAAAAAGATATAGAAAAAGAAATAGTTGCAGCTGGTGAGGAAGCTCTTATAGAACTTTCTATACCTACTATGCACCCAGAAATTATAAAGACTTTGGGAAGATTAAAATATAGAACAAGTTATGGACAAAATGTATTAACTCACTCAATAGAAGTTGCAAAAATTGCTTCAACAATGGCTGCTGAAATTGGAGCTAATGTTGAACTTGCAAAAAGAGGAGGCTTACTTCATGATATAGGTAAGGTTCTTGTCAATGAAATTGAAACTTCCCATGCTATTGTTGGTGGAGAATTTATAAAGAAATTTGGTGAAAAACAAGATGTAATAAATGCTGTAATGGCTCACCATAACGAAGTTGAATTTGAAACAGTTGAAGCTATACTTGTTCAAGCTGCTGATGCTGTGTCTGCTTCAAGACCTGGTGCTAGAAGAGAAACACTAACTGCTTATATCAAGAGATTAGAAAATCTTGAAGAAATAGCAAATTCATTTGAAGGTGTAGAATCCTCTTATGCTATTCAAGCAGGTAGGGAATTAAGGATAGTAATCAATCCAGATAAAGTTAGTGATGATGAAGCAACATTGATGTCAAGAGAGGTTGCTAAAAAGATAGAAGACACTATGCAATATCCAGGACAAATAAAAGTTACTATTTTAAGAGAAACAAGAGCAGTAGAATATGCAAAATAAAAAATAATTTAGCTTGTATAAAAATGATATTGAGGGAAAAAATTTTTATCAATATCATTTTTTATTTCTTGTATAAAATGAGTAAAAAAGTTATAATACTTAATAGATAATTTAGAATAGTTTATATGAAAGAGGCAGTACCTAATGTTGAACTCAATTAAAAAAATTCCTAAAAAAATATCAATACCATTATCTATACTTGCAGTAATAGTTTTTATTATTACTGCTATTTTGCTTAACTTAGAAAAAATAGTTGAAAAAGTAAGTAACAGATTTATAAATGGTAGAGTGGTTATAGAAAATATAGATTTATCATTTTCAAGATCTGTTATAAAAAATATAACTCTTTATGATGATAAAAATAATGTATTGTTTAATTCACCAGAAGTTACTGCTAATATAAGTTTAAAAAATTTATTAAAGGGAAGAATAAATGAGTTAAATGTAAATTCGGCTGTTATAAATGTTGTAAGAGATAAAGATGGAATAATAAATTTTACCAAATTATCTAAAACTAAAAGTGAAGAAAAACCTAAAAATCCAATTAATAAAGTGATAGCTTCTAATATAGAAGTAAATTATGAGGACTATACTTTTGATACTAAGTTGGAAAGAAAAATAGAAAATATCAATGCTATTGTAACAGCAAGTAAAGAAAAATTAATTGAAACAGCTGATATTGATATAAAGGATAAAAATATAGAATTAAAAACTCTTTTTAAAGATGGAAGTAATGATAAGTTAGCTTCTTTACAAGCAAAATTAAAAATAGATAAATTTTTACTTGATAAGGATTTATTAAAAAGCCTTGTAAATAATAAAAAACTACATTTTTCAGATGTAAATATAAGTTCTGATTTATTTTTAAAAACAGATAAAACTATAAAAAATACTAATATAGTTGGGAATTTGGATATAATATCAGATTTTTTTAGATATGATGATGTAGATAGTGATATTAAAGATATCAAGTTATCTGGTAAATTTAATGGTAGAGAGGGATTAGTTAATTTAGGCTTAAATATATTTGGAGAAAATAAAGATTTTTCTTTAACTTATAAAGATGAAGAATTAAATTCAGTGATAAGTTTTGATAGAGTTGATGAAAATATTTTAAATAAGATTATTCCAATAAGAGAAAAAAAATTAGATTTGAAAAATATAAATATAAAAGATATAAAAACAATAGTTCATTATTCAGATAATAGAGGTTTAAGTATAAAAACAACTATGAAACCAAATGACTCTGAATTTAAAGGTATAGAGCTAAATGATTTTAATTTATATGTAAGTTCAAAGGATGGCAAAAATAACCTTAGTGCAAGAATTTTAACTAAGGTTAGGGGTATACCTGAAAATATAGCATTAAGTGTAGAAAATAAAAAAGATAATACAGATATTATCTTAACTTTAAAATCACAAATTAAAGATAATATAATACCAGATATTAATATAAGAGGAAAAATAGAAAATAAAAAAGATATTTTAAAAGCTAAGATTGATTCAAATATTGTTGATTTTAATATGGATTATCAAAAAGATAAAAAATTAGCTAAAATTTATGGAAATAAATTTACAATAAATTATGATGTAGACAAGAAGAAATTGACAGATGGAAAGGGAAGAATACCATTTGAGATTTACCATACAGCCAATTATTTAGATTTTATTGCTAAAAATAATAAAATTGAAATCAAAGAATTAAAATTAGCAGACAATTCAAATAAAAATAATACTTTTATTGCAAAGGGAAATGCTAATTTAGATAATGGAGAATTTAGTTTAAATTACGAAGGAAAAGCTACTTCAATTAAAAGAAAGGTTAAAGAAAATGACTTAATCCTGTCTTTTGATGGAAAAGGAAAAATAGAAAATAAGAATAATATTTTAAGTTCACAAGGACAAATAAATGATTTAAGCCTTGAATATATTGGGAAAATTGAAAAGATAAATGGAACTTATAATTTTAAAAAAGTTGGAAAAGATATAGAAGCAAATTTGAATACTAAAATAGCTTCAATAGGTTATGATAAATATAAATTTGAAAACTTTAATCTTGTTGCAAATTATTCAGGAAATCAAGTAAAAATTAAAGATTTTTCTAATAATTTAATCTCTTTAAAAGCAGATTATAATGTTGATAGTCAAAAAATTAATAGTAATGTTTCTATAAATAGATTGACTAATAAAGATGTATATTTAGATAAAGTGGAGTTTATTTTAGAAAATTTAAAAGCTAATGTACAAGGTGATATAAAAAATCCACAAGGGAACATTGATTTAGGAAGTTCAATAGTAACCTTACCTAGTAAAGATTTTGTAAAAATAACTGGAAAAGCAAGTATAAAAGGAGATAAGGTTAATATAGATGGAATTAATTTAGATAATAACCTTATAACAGGGCAATATAATATAAAAGAAAAAAAATTAGATTTAAAAGCTTCGTTAAGTGAAAAACATTTAGAAAAATATTATGGTGGAAAAGATTTAGGATATATCCTTTATGGTCAGATAGATGTTAAAGGTGTAGCTGGGAAAATAAAGGCTATTGCTAATGGAAGGGCTACTAACTTTGAAAAAAATTTACCAGATTTAGCTTATAATATAGAATATAATGCAGATAATTATTCAGATGGAATTGCTTCAATTAAAGGTTTAGATATTATTGATAGAAAATATGGAGATATATTGGGATTAACAGGAGGAGTTAATTTAAAAGAAAAAACTTTAGGTATAAGGAATAAACATAATAAAATAGATTTAGCAAAATTACAAAATATCTTATCTAATCCTGATATAGGAGGTATTGTAAATGCAGATTTTACTATAAATGGAGCAATAGATAATCCTAAGTATAAATTAAATATTTCTTCATCTAGGGTAAGTATAAAGAATTTTAAAATCAATGATATTTTATTGGATTTAACAGGAGATAAGGAAAAAGCTAACTTAAATAAATTAAATTTAGATGTCTATAAAAATTTAATAGTAGGAAATGGATATTATGATATAAAAAATAAAACTTATAATGTTATAGTGAAGTCTAATGATAAGATTGATGTTTCTAAATTTCAAACTTTCTTAATTCCTTATGGTATAGAAAATGCCAAGGGTAAAATATCTTTAAATATTGAATTAAATGAAAAAACTGAAAAAGGTCATATAAATCTTGAAGATATAAGTTTATATTCATCAAAAATGAAGTTAAAGCTTTCAAATTTTACTGGACCAATAAACTTTGGTGAAAGAAGAATTGATGTAGGTACATTAAAAGCTTCTTTAAATGATTCACCACTAATTATAGATGGTTTTGTAGATTTAGCAAATATTTCAAAGCTGGATAAAGAAGATTTGATAAGAACTTTACCCTATAAATTACATTTTAAAATGGATAACTTTTATTATGCTTATCCAGAGGTAATAAAAATAAGTGGGAGCACAGAAATAACAGCTACTAATGAAGAAGTCTATGGTAATTTAATTATAAAAGATGCAATTATTTATAATATTCCTAATAACTATTATAGAGATTTCTTCTCACTTTTAAGAGAACAACTTAGAAAAAGAAGAACAGATATTGTTTCAACTAAAATACAAGATAAACAGTCTAAGAGTGATAAAGAAAAAACAGAAGAAATAAAAAGAATGTTAAATAAGTTAATGCCAATAGACTTTATTGTTAAAACAGAAAGACCTATACTTATTGATATGGATAATTTCAATATAGTAGTACCAGAAGTGTATGGAAAACTCTATGTTGATTTGAATATAAATGGTAAAAAGGGTAAGTATTATATAGAGGGAGAAACTGAATTAAAAGATACTTATTTTTTTGTTGGTACAAATGAATTTAAAGTTGATAGAGGACTTGCTGTATTCAATGAAAATGTTCCTTTACCAGAAATTAACCCAAATATTTTCTTTGAAAGTAGAATAGAAATGGATGATGAAGAGTATTATTTTAGCACTACTGGAAGAGTAAATCAATTAAGATATGAAATATCATCCAAAACTGATAAGGTTGGAGGAGATTTATCTGCATTAATAGTAAATCCTAATGCAGATGAACATATATATTCTTATGGAGATGGTAGTGAAATATTTATAACATTTATGAAAAATTTGATTGCTGGACAAGTGGGACAGATAGTTTTTGGAAATACAACAAGATATATAAAAAGAAAACTTAATTTAACAAAATTTGTAATAAGACCAGAAGTAAAAATATATAATGATGATAATAATAATAATGTTGTAAATAAAAGAGATGGAGTTAGAGACAATAGAGGTATAAACCCTGAAATATATAATGTTAATGCTAAATTGGAAGCTAAGGACAATATTTATAAAGATAAATTATTCTGGAAGGCTAATGTAAGAATTATAGGAACTGGAAAAGAAGCAATAAAAAATCAAACAATGAAAGTAGATAGTAAAGTCAGGGAATATGATGTAGGATTGGAATATAAAGTTGATGATAGTAAGACAATAGAAATTGGAGTTGGAACTGTTCCTGATAAATATAGGATAGATGAAAATAAAGATTATAGAAAGCCTAATTACCATATAGGATTTAAGTTTAGAAAAAGATATAGAGATTTTTCAGAAATATTTTCTTTTTAGCTTTAAAAATATTAATAAATGTGATACTATAGTAAGTAGGTTATTAGATTAATAAAATGGAGGAGTTTGAGATGAAAAAAATATTAATTGCATTATTGTTTGTAATTAGTTTAACATCATTCTCAACGATGGTCAACTTGCCAATTAAGAGTATTGAGGTTGTAAATAACCAGCAAGTCCCAGCTAGCTTAATAAAGAATACTTTAAAGCTAAAAGAGGGAACAAAGTTTTCAACAGAGGCTTTATTAGCTGACTTCAATGCCTTAAAAGAAACAGGTTATTTTGAAGATGTAATTCTTCAACCGACTTCTTATAATGGTGGGGTAAGAATAGTTGTAGATGTTGTTGAAAAAGAAAATGTTGTAGATTTATTGAAAGAAAAAGGTGTTGCAGTAAATACATTGAGAGAAGATACAGATAAATCAATTGTAATCTCATCAGTAAAATTTATTGGAAACAGTAGAGTTACTACATCAGAACTTTTAGATATTACACAATTAAAAGCAGGAGAGTATTTTTCAAGAAGTAGAGTTGAAGATGCTCAAAGAAGATTATTAGCTACTGGAAAATTTTCAGAAGTTAAACCAGATGCACAAGTAGCAAATGGAAAAATGGCTTTATCATTTGAAGTAGTTGAAAATCCAATAGTAAAAAGTATAGTGATTACTGGAAATCATGCTATACCAACAAGTACTATTATGTCAGCATTGACTACTAAACCTGGTTCAGTTCAAAACTATAATAATCTAAGAGAAGACAGAGATAAAATTTTAGGATTATATCAAGCAGAAGGGTATACTTTAGTAAATATTACAGATATGTCAACTGATGAAAATGGAACTTTACGTATCTCAATAGTTGAAGGTATTGTAAGAAAAATTGAAGTAAAAAAAATGGTAACAAAACAAAAGGGTAATAGAAGAACACCTAATGATGATGTTTTGAAAACAAAAGATTATGTAATAGACAGAGAAATAGAAATACAACCTGGAAAAATATTTAATGTTAAAGAATATGATGCAACAGTTGATAATTTAATGAGACTGGGAATATTTAAAAATGTTAAATATGAAGCTAGATCAATTCCAGGAGATCCAGAAGGAATAGATTTAATACTTTTAATAGATGAAGATAGAACAGCTGAATTACAAGGTGGAGTTGCTTATGGTTCTGAAACTGGTTTTTTAGGGACTTTATCATTAAAAGATAGTAACTGGAGAGGAAAAGGTCAAGAGTTTGGTTTTACATTTGAAAAATCAAATAAAAATTATACAGGTTTTGCTTTAGATTTCTACGATCCTTGGATAAAAGATACAGATAGAGTATCTTGGGGTTGGGGAGCTTATAAAACAAATTATGGTGATGAAGATAGTGAATTATTCCATGAAATAGATACAGTAGGTTTTAGAGTTAATATAGGTAAAGGATTATGGAAGGACTTTAGACTTAGTATAGGAACAAAAGTTGAATATATAAAAGAAAAACATCAAGATGGAAGATTAAGACAAGCAAATAATGGAAAATGGTACTATAAAGATAGTAAAAATAAGTGGCATGAAATAGAAGGTGTAGATGATAAATACTGGTTATGGAGTATATATCCTTATATCAGTTATGATACAAGAAATAATTATCTAAATCCTACATCAGGATTATATGGAAAATTCCAAATTGAAGTTGGACATGCAGGTGGATATAAAGCTGGAAACTTTGGAAATGTAACTTTAGAACTTAGAGCATATCATAAAGGATTATTTAAAAAGAATACATTTGCTTACAAAGTTGTAGGTGGAGTAGCTTCTAATAGTACAAAAGAAAGCCAAAAATTCTGGGTTGGTGGAGGAAATTCACTAAGAGGATATGATGGAGGTTTCTTTAAAGGAAGTCAAAAACTTGTAGCAACTATTGAAAACAGAACTCAAATTAATGATATTTTAGGAGTTGTCCTATTTGCTGATGCAGGAAGAGCATGGAAACAAAATGGAAGAGATCCTAGTTACACAAGAGATAATGATCATTTTGGTCATAATA
>ERZ773099.880-NODE-880-length-23225-cov-8.893224_pt1 | contig 23225 bp, 19 predicted proteins | sample MGYA00511120_ERZ773099 | MGnify/ENA primary metagenome ERZ773099 (study PRJEB29015, sample SAMEA2738012) | human oral metagenome | biome: human oral; feature: human-associated habitat; material: dental | place: China | collected 2104 ...
AGTTCCATCTCCTCGTCTCCGTTCAAGTTTTTCACGCTCCTTTTTGTTTGCAGCATTTCTTTTTTCGAGTTCGCTGTCCATAAAATGAAGATCGAGATTCAGATCGCGAACAGTAGCAAGCGCAGATTCCTGAAATGCTTCTGTTCCCGCGAGAGAAAGCTCCTCCCCAAAAACTCTCTGCGCAGCGGCGAGGGCGATCCCAACTGTTTCAAGAGAGGCATTCTTGGTGACGTGGATTCCCTGCTCGTCGAGTTTGATTTTTCCAAAGGGGCTGCTGTAGAGAAGCACCGGTTGTTTTGGCAGCGGAAGAATCGGATGTGTTCCCGAAATCGTGCTGCGGTAGCTGTGGACATCGGTGCGAAGTTCCATGTTCGTGTCGATGTTTTGAAACTTCCCCTCGCGGTTGACGTAGGAGATGTGACTGCCCGCTTTGATCTGTACGCCATTCGGTTTTTTGTCGGACTTGAGTTCAAAATGGTAGCTTGCCATATCCTTTTTCCTTTCGCAGGGAATCCGATTCTCAACCGAAGGTTCAGCGAACGTAGGCGAGCGACAAAAAGAAAAGCCGTAGGGTTTTCAAAGTGACTGCAAGAAATTTTGTGCGGTTGAGTTTCTGTTTAATTTTCCTATAAGGGAAATGAAATAGAAACTCCTAAGTGTGCCCTGAACGTGTTTTACGAAATGAGTGTATCACAGCCGTGCAGATGGAATCAATGGAAGGATTTGCCATGTGACAGTGTCATGTCCCGTGTGTTAAGATAATCGCGACAAAGGAAGGGTAGGATTTTTACATGGACGCAAATTTTACGGAACAAAAATTGCGGCGCATGGAAGAGGAACTGAATGCGGCAAAGAGAATTCTTGCCGCAGAAAAATCCTCCCTGCAAAAACTGCGGCGCAGAAAACGCTCCTATCTGCTTTTACAGGCAGGACTTCTTTTTGAAGAAGCGGGCATACTTTATGATTATGATCCGGATGTTGTCCTCGCATTGTTGCGGGAACTAAAAAATGGAGGAGAAGACGATGGAAGAAATCAAGGCAGCACTCGAGCAGCTCGATGAAAAAATCGCTCGTAAAGAGCAGGAGATTGAACGCTGTGAGAAGCGGCTGAAGGATGCAAAGGCGGATCTCATTCGTGCGCGGGATCGTCGCAATACGATTATTGGGACATATATTACAAGCCTTGGCGGTGGTGATGCGAAGAGTCTGGACGCATTTTTTGCACTCGCGCAGGAAACATTGTCCGCGCAGCAGGGGGCTGCGACGGAGACAGCTGAGAATATATCCGATGAATCTGCTGCACAGGATTCTGGACGCAGCAATGAGGATTCGCACTGATATTTATTTGGAGGATGTTATGCGGCTCATTATTGCGGAAAAGCCGAGCCTTGGTCGCGCCATCGCGGTGGGACTCGGCAGCGGAAAAGAAAAGGACGGCGCAATCTACCTCGGCAGCGATATTGTGACGTGGTGCTTCGGTCACATCCTCGAACAGTGCAGCCCCGAGGACTACGACGAGAAATACAAGCGATGGTGCATCGAGGATCTTCCGATTCTTCCCGTGGTGTGGAAAACAAAAGTGAAGTCCGGCGCAAAGAAGCAGTACCAACTGATTAAGAAGCTCGTCCATGAGGCAGATGAAATTGTGAATGCGGGCGATCCGGATCGTGAGGGACAGCTCCTCGTAGACGAGGTGCTTGCCGATCTGGGCGTCTTGAAAGGAAATAAGCCCATCCGACGGATTCTGCTCAACGCCCTTGACGAAAAGTCCGTGCGTGAAGCACTTCGGCAGCTGCGCTCCAATCAGGAATTTGTCGGGCTGCGCAGCTCTGCGCTTGCTCGCAGCCGCGCCGACTGGCTCATCGGCATGAATCTCTCGCGCATTTATACCATCCGCGCACGCGAAGCAGGGTATCAAAATACCGTCAGCGTCGGCAGAGTGCAGACCCCGACGATGGGGCTTGTCGTGCGCCGCGAGATCGAGATCAAGAAATTTCGCCCGATCACATTTTTCACTCCTCGGATTCTCTGGCAGCATGCGGCAGGAAGTTTCCTCGCCAAATGGAAGCCGCGTGAGATGGACGGCGTAGACGCAGAGGGACGCATCGTTCGGCGTGAAGTTGCAGAACAAATCCTTGCTGCCGTTCGCACTGCCACTGCAAGTATTCGCAGCATGGAGCAGAAAAAGGGCACAAGCCCGCAGCGACTGCCGTACTCGCTCTCGGCGCTTCAGATCGACGCGGGAAAAATCTACGGCTACGCTCCGCAGGAAGTCCTCGACACGCAGCAAGCACTTTATGAGAAGAAGCTCACGAGCTATCCGCGCTCCGACTGCGACTATCTGCCGGAGAACCAGCTTGCGGACAAAGACACGATCCTCGACCATCTCGCCGCGCTCGGTGCAGAGTTTTCCCCCTTTGCCGCACAGGCGGATCGGCAGATCAAGAGCCGTGCATGGAACGACGCAAAAATCTCGGCGCACCATGCGATCATTCCGACGACGATCCGACCGGACTATGACACGCTCACAGAGAAAGAGAAAAATCTGTACGCGCTCATTGCCAAAGCCTACATCGCACAATTCTATCCGGTGCAGGAATTTCTCACAACGAAGATCGAAGTCGCTGCGGGTGCAGAGATTTTTGCAGCAAACGGCAAGGTCATCTTGCAGGATGGTTGGAGGGCACTCTACAAAAAAGAGCAGCGTGCTGCGGAGGAGGGCGAAGACGAGGAGCAGAGTCTGCCGTGTGTCCATGAAGGTGATTCCGTTACGTATCAGGACGGAATCATTCAGGAGGGCGTGACGAAACCGCCGGCGCGGTTCACGCCGGCAACACTCCTGAAAGCCATGAAGGAGATCCATAAATACGTCAAAGACGCAAACCTCAGGCAGCAGCTCAAAGAGTGTTCGGGCATCGGCACGGAGGCGACACGCGCCTCCATCATTGAAATGCTGCAAAAGCGGGAGTACATACGCTTGGAGAAGAAGCAGCTCGTCCCGACTGAACTCGGCATATCCCTCTGCAAGATACTGCCCGACAAGATCCTCTTTCCAGATATCACAGCGCGGTGGGAATACGATCTGGATCGGATCAGCAATGGCAGCATCTCCATCAAGGACTTTTTCGCGCAGCAGGAAATCTATCTGCGGGAGCTTTTGGAGAGCGCCAAGACCGCAGCCATCGCACCACCGAAAAACAGAATCGCATGCCCGCAGTGCGGGAAAGCCATGCGCCGCATGAAAAGCGCGAAGGGATATTTCTGGGGCTGCACCGGTTACCCTGAATGCAGGGCGACATTCCCCGATCAAAACGGAAAGCCTGACACCGCACCGAAACGTCCGACGACGAAAGGAAGGAAATTCAAATGAACAGCATCATCCTCAGCGGTCGCGTCGCAGCAAAGCTGCACGAGAACGAAACGCAAAACGGAAAACGCGTCATCCGTTTTCCGATTGCCGTTCGTAAGAGCTTCCAGAAGGACGAGAACGGCAACTATCCCGTCAACTACTTTCGCGTGGAGGCATGGAACGCCCTTGCCGACATCTGTATGGGACGGCTCGGCATCGGCGACCTCATCAACGTACAGGGACGGCTCGACATGGATATTTACCCGGACGAGCAGGGCAAGAAACAGTACCGCGCGAAAATTACAGCGGGCAACATTGAGTTTCTGACACCGCGCAAAGACGGAAAAGAAGTCACCTCCCCGCCGGAAGTGGAAGACCTCACCATTCCGTTCAACCAGATGGTTATGATCGACGACGACGATATTCCGTTTTGACTACGGACTCTCTGACCCTCATTTGACCCCGAAAGTATTCAAAAAAGAGGAAAATACGGAGAATCCGTAGAATAGAGAGAATAAAAGTGGCTAAAATACAAGGCTCACAAAACAATGTTAATATATTATAATAGCGGCAGAATGAAAGGAGCTCATATGAAACTCAGCAGATATATTGATTCCTCTCCGCTGGGTCCCGCGATGACCTTCGATGAGGTACGTGCGGCGATTGCGGAGGCAGTGCAGCAGGAGTGCTGCTCGGTCTGTGTGCAGCCGGCGGATATTCCGCTTGCCGTGGAGATGTGCCGCAATACCAAAACGCGCGTGTGCACAGTGCTGGACTTCCCGCATGGGAAGGCACCCGCTGCTGTAAAAGAGCTTGAGGCGCGTTACTATATGGAGTACGGTGCCGAAGAACTCGATATGGTGATGAACTACGGGCTTGCACGCTCCGGCAGATGGGCGGAGGTCGAGGCAGAGATACGTGCCGTTGTCAATGCAGCACACGCAAGGGATGTGCAGGTCAAGGTCATCTTCGAGGCAAGCCAGCTGACACCGGAGGAGATCGCGCAGGCGACAGAGGTGAGTATTGCGGCGGGCGCAGACTTCGTCAAGACGGCAACGGGATTCTTGGGGACGGGTGCAACGGAGGAGCAGCTGCGCATCATGCTCGATACAGCGCGTGGACGGTGCAAGGTCAAGGCATCCGGCGGCATTCGGGACTATCGGACGGCAAAGAAGTTTTTGGCGATGGGCGTTCACCGTTTGGGCATCGGCAGTTCATCTGTCGCAAAAATTCTTGCCGAAGAAACACATTCATAAAATGAGATGAGGGAATGCAATGCGGTTCATCCATACGGCAGACTGGCATTTGGGGAAACTCTTTGGACAGCGTCACATGACGGAGGATCAGGCGTATGTATTGGAAGAACTGCTTGCGCTCTGCAAGGATGTGCATCCAGACGCCCTCATCATTGCGGGAGATGTCTATGACCGCGCCGTCCCGCCGCCGGAGGCAGTGAATCTCTTTAACGAAATATTGACACGGATTGCGAAGCAGGGCATTCGGGTGCTCTACATTGCCGGCAATCATGACAGTGCTGTGCGCCTTGATTTTGGTGCACAGCTTCTTCGTGCCTCCGGCATCTATCCGGCGGGGATTGTGCGCGCCGCAGAGCCGCCTGTCGTGCTCTCGGATGAATACGGCGATGTGTATTTCTCGCTCATCCCCTATGGGGATCCTCCGCATGTACGTGAGGCGTTTGCGCTCGATGAAAACCTGTCCTTCGACGGAGCGCTTGCCGTGCAGATTGCGGCAGCTCGTGCACAAATTCCGCTCTCCGTGCGCAGTGTGGCAGTGGCGCATGCCTTTGTCATCGGCGGACAGACCTCGGAGTCGGAACATGCGCTCTCCGTCGGTGGCAGCGATCAGGTAAGTGCAGAGAACTTTGCCGCATATTCCTATACAGCACTTGGACATCTGCACGCTCCTCAGCGTGCAGGAGCGGAGCACATCCGTTACTCCGGCTCTCTGCTGAAATATTCCTTCGATGAGGCACGTCAGAAAAAAGGAGTCGAACTTATCGAACTTGATGCTGTGGGAGCAGCTTCTCATACGTTCTATCCGCTGACACCGCGCCATGATGTACGCATTGTCAGCGGGATGATGGACGAACTGATGCACAAAGACTTTGACCTTCTCCCACACGACGACTATATCTGCGTGGAGTTGCTCGATATGGACGCCGTGCTTGCCGCACATGAGAAGCTGCGCAAGATCTATCCGAATCTCTTTACCATTACACGGCCAAACATCAACGTGAACCGGCTTTCCTCCACGGAGCGCAGCTATGAGCGTGGAAAGTCCGATCTTCATCTCTTCTCCGAGTTCTATGCCGACGTAACCGCATCGGAAATGACGGAAGCGGAGCGCAGGGAACTCATCCGTGTGATCGACGCGATGGAACAGGGGGAACGTGCAGAATGAGACCGCTGAAACTTCGCCTGCAGGCATTCGGTTCCTATGTCGAGGAGCAGGTGCTCGACTTTGAGGATGCCGTCGTGGATGCTCCCTTTGTGCTGATTCACGGGGCGACGGGGGCAGGCAAGACAACAATTTTAGATGCAATTGTATTTGCATTGTACGGAAAATCGAGCGGCAACATTCGTGAGGGTGCGACACTGCGCTCCTCCACGGCTCCTCCGGAGCGGACAACGGAGGTGGAGTATGTCTTTGCACTCGGTCATCGCCGCTATCGCGTCCTGCGTTCACCTACCTACGAACGCATGTCACGCGGTAAGATGAGGCAGCGTTTAGCGACAGGTCACCTCTATCAGCTTCCGGATGTAGGGGAGAGTGGGGATGAGATTTTGCTCGCTTCCAATGTGACCGAGGTGTCGAAGCGCATCGGTCAGCTCATTGGATTTGACGCCGATCAATTCTGTCAGGTTGTGCTTCTTCCACAGGGACAGTTTCAGCGGTTTCTGCTTGCCGAGGTCAAGGATCGCAGCGCGATTATGCAGCGCATCTTTCGCACGGAACGATATCAGCGTCTCGAGGAGGCTCTGCTTCAGGAGTCCATCCAGCTCGAGCGCACGGCAAACGAGGAACGCGCACAGATTGACCAGATGCTTCGTTCGGAAAATCTGAACACAAGCGATGAATTGCGCGCGCGTATTGCCAAACTGAAAGAGGCGATTGTCCGCCATGCTGAAGAACTCAAAGCCCTTGAGGACCGTCAAAAGGACGCGCGTCATGCGCGTGAGGCGGGTACGGCGGCAGAACAAAAATTACAAGATCTGGCGGCAGCACAGAAGCGCCTTGCAGAGAAAGAAGCGCAGGGAGATTCTGTGCGGGATTTTCGTATTTGCTTGGAACGTGCCGAACGTGCTCACCCCGTTCTCTACAAAGAGCACATGGCAATCGAGGCAGCAGGATTGGAAAAACGTCGGACAGACGAACAAAGGACAGCAGAGACACAGATCAAGGCTGCACAAAAAGAGCTTCATGCGGCACAGCAGAGACGTGAGGCTGCGGAGAAGCAGGAGCCGGAGCGCACCAAGAAAGCGGAGCGCATTCAAGTACTCACGGACTATGTGGAGCGTGCCACGCAGCTCCATACCTGCCGAAAGCTTGTAGAGGAGCTGCGTGCATCGTGTGTGCGTGGCGAGGAGGGCCTGAAACACGGCGCGCGCAGCATCGAGATGCTCGGCATAGAGCACAAGGAAAACGAAGATTGCATCGCCGCACTTGAAAAAATATTGGCGACACGTGAGGCCGTTCAGCATGAACAAGAATGCCTGAAGCGGTGTCAGAGCTCCGCTGTCCGCACAGAGGAACTGAATGTGCAGGCGGCAGAACTGAGCCAAAAGGAAGCTGCCGCACAGAAGGCATGGCAGTCCTCCGTGGAGCTTCTGACAGAAGCGAAATCGAAGCTGCGTCAGATGCAGATGCTCTATGATCTCGGCAGTGCCGCGCGGCTTGCCGAAACGCTTGCGGACGGTGCACCCTGTCCCGTCTGCGGTGCTCTGTCACATCCGATGCCCGCCATCCACACGGAGGATATCCCATCCGAGCAGGTGGTGGAAGAATGCGCAAAAGCAGTAGATTCTGCGGAGCAGAGGGTTCAGGAAGCTGCGCACAAACTGGAAAAAGCAAAAGCAGAACATACGAGTGCACTGCAGAGCTGCGCCCATGAGCAGAAACTGCTGCGCGAGTATCTTGCTTCTGATACGCTGGAAGGCCTGTCGCAGCGTGTACAGAAGCGTGATGAGGAATTAAAAACGGCGGAGACGGATCATGCAAAACGCACGACACAGCTTGCCGCACAAAAGAAACAAATGGAAAAGCTGCTTGTGGACCAGCAGGCGCAGGAGGCAGAAGCACAGAAAAATCGTGATCTCCTGCACAAACACGAGGGCGAACAGGCTGCACTTGAGGCACAGCTTCCGCAGGAATACCGCGACCACGCACAAATTGACGCAGAAATTCGCCGCCTGAAAGAGGAAGTGGCGCAGGAAAAAAAGGCATATACGGAGGCTTTGGAGCGGGCTAACGAAAGTGCTGCCGCGTATGCACGTGCGGAGAGCACACAGGCAGCGGCGCTGCGTGCCGCTGAGGAGGCATCTCAGCGTGCGCGAACGGCCCAGACGGAGTATGCGGCTGCATGGAATGCAGCAGGCTTCACCTCCGAGGAGGAATACCATGCGGCGATCGAGGGAAAGTGGGCGGATAGCAAACATCTGGAAAAGGTGCGCAAGCGTTTGAATCTGTATGACAGTGAGCGCAAGGCTGCAGAGGAGTTGTTTCAACAGGCGAAGAGTGTAGCAGATGGATGCATTGCCCCCGATATGGAGGCACTCAAAACCGCAGAGACTGCTGCCGATCAGGCCGTGCGTGAACACGCACGGGAGCAGGGGAGCCGCACGGAGCGATGCAGCGCACTCCGACGCATGCTGAGTGACATCGAGGAGCTCGAAAAAGTCGGTGCGGAACGTGCAGAGCGTTATCGTGTGATCGGCAAGCTCGCCTCCGTCGCAGCGGCGAAAGCGCCCTATCTGGTGCATTTTCAGACCTATGTGCTCCGCTCGATCCTGAGTGATGTCATTGAGGCAGCAAATGCGCGACTTATCATGATGAGCCGCGGACGCTACCGCCTCATACACGGTGAAGGCGGTGAAAAGAGAAAGTGGTGGGGGCTGGAGATCGATGTATTCGATGAGTATACGGGAATGCCGCGTGTTTCGCGCACACTGTCGGGCGGAGAGACATTCCTCGCATCCCTTGCTCTTGCGCTTGGGCTTTCCGATGTCGTGCAGCACTATGCAGGCGGCATGCACCTCGACATGATTTTCATTGATGAGGGCTTCGGCTCACTCGACAGCGAAACACTCGACGTTGCTATCCGCGCGCTGCTCGAGGTACAGCAGGAGGATGGGCGTCTTGTCGGCATCATCTCTCATGTGGAGGAGCTGCGTGCACGTATTCCCGTACATCTTGAAGTCCTGCACACGGCAAATGGCAGCAGGGCTCGCTTTACACAGGGCGGCTTGGAGATATTATGACGGCAAGACTCGAGTTTATCATTGGACGCGCAGGCACGGGCAAGACGCATGCTTCTCTGGCGGCGATGACAGAGGTTCTGGTACGCGAGCCGCTCGGAAGACAGCGCATCCTTCTCGTTCCGGAGCATATGACCTATGCGGCGGAGCGTGCGCTTGCAGAGGCTCTAACGCACAGTGCGGGCTTTCTGCAGACCTATGTGTTCGGCTTTCGACGTCTCGCACGTCAGGTACTCCTCGAAACAGGGGGGGCGCATCTGCCGCGAATCAGTGAAATCGGCAGACGTATCCTGCTCAAGGATATCCTGCTGAGTCATAGGGATCAGTTCTCCGTCTTCGCACGTTCCGTCGGCAAGCGGGGCTTTACCGAAACCCTCGCACGTGCCATTGCAGAACTCAAACGCTATCGCCTGAGTCCCGCGCTTTTGCGGGATACAGCGCAGGAAAGCGCGCATACGCAGGAGCGACTCTCTCAAAAACTCACGGAACTTGCGCTTATCATGGACGAACTCTCCGTGCGCATGGAGGGACGCCTGACCGATCAGACCGATCGCATGGATCGTCTTGCGAAGCAGCTGAAAGACGCTCCCTTTCTGCACGGAGCCGAGATTTGGGTCGACGGATTCGATTTTTTCAATCCGCAGGAAATGGAGGTTTTTCGCGAACTCTTCCAAACAGCGGACACCATTCATGTGACTCTTACGATGGATGGACGCCAAGAGGGCGATCACGTACGTGTCAATCTCCCGGAAAACACACTGGATACGGGGCTCTTTGCGCGCTCCTATCAGACCATGCAGGCACTGACACATCTACTCGTGGAAATAGATCCTGCTTCCGCCCCCGACATCCGTCTTATGCACGGGCAGCAGCGCACACGAAAGCCATCGCTTATCGCAGTCGAGGCGCAGCTGTTCGGACATGCGCATCTCGCCCCCATAGAGGATGGAGCTTTGCGGCTTGCAGAAGCGGCGAATCCGCGCCTTGAGGCAGAGGCGGCGGCAGCCGATATCCTGCGGCTTGTGCGGGAACATGGGTATCGCTATCGCGATATTGCGGTACTCGTGCGCGATATCGACACCTATGAGGGGCTCCTGATGCCGGCATTTGCGGACTGTAGGATACCATGCTATCTGGATGCAAAACGACCAAGCAGTCATCATCCGCTTGCCGAACTCCTGCGTGCCGTAGCACAGGCGGCATGGAGAGGATGGGGCTATGATACCGTATTTCGTGCCCTGCGTACGGGCTTTTTTCCCGTGTGGACGAAGCAATCCGATGAGGCGGAGGAGACTTCCTTGCCGTGTGCAGACTGGCAGGAGATCATCGATCGACTTGAGAATTACTGTCTGGCATTCGGGATTCGTTCAGAGCGTCAGTGGACGGCAACGGATGAATGGAACTTTGTGCGCCGCTCCATTCCGAAAGAGGAGCAGGACAGCGCACAGAACGCGCCTCGGATCGCCGAAGAGATTGCGCTCGATGTGATACGTAGACGCATTGCTGCGCCGCTCTCCATCCTGACGGAGATCCTTCGCCGCACGGAGAGCACGGCATATGAGCGCACGCGTGCACTCTATGACTTCCTTACAACACTCGAAGTACCACAGACACTCGAGGTATGGAGGACGGCAGCCGATGCAGATGGGAGGCTTGCGGACGCGGCTGCACACAGACAGATCTGGGCTTCCTGCATGACGTTGCTCGAGCAGTTGGTTGAGGTCAGCGGAGACAAGGATATCTCTGCCCGTGACTTTGAGGAGCTGCTCGGAGACGGACTGGATGCTCTCGAAATTGCGCTTATCCCGCCCGGACTGGATCATGTCACGATTGCCTCCTTCGATCAGAACAGTCTCGCGGGAATCCGCGCCGCTTATATCGTCGGCGCGAATGCGGGGACAATGCCGCGTGCAGGAGCGCCGCAAGGCGTTCTTTCGGATGCAGAACGCCTTGCCATCCGTGAATCGCTTGCGCATACAGGGCATACAATCTACGGTGGCAGCCATGAGCAGAGCTTTTTGGAACGCTATCAACTCTACCGCGGTTTCACCGAGGCGCGCGAATATCTCTGGGTATCCTATGCGCTCTCCTCCGTTGACGGCACGGCGCTCGCACCATCGCCCCTCGTGGCACGACTCCGCATGCTCTGTCCGAGCCTCCTTTCGATTCCGCTCGCCATGGTTGAACGCACGGACGATCTCGTCCTGTCTGCTCCGCATCCGGTTCTTTCTTCTCTCGCGGGTGCACTGCTGGAACAGCGGGAGCAGGGGAAGATGCAGCTCCTGTGGAACGATGTCTACAACTGGATGCGCAGCGATGCGGCGATGCATCCGCTGCTGCGCCTGATGGTGCACGGACTCTTTGCCTCTCCGCATGAGGAGAGGCTTTCTGCAGGGATTGCCGCGAAATTGTTTGCCCGCAGCGGACGTATCAGCGGCAGTACAACACGACTCGAAACTTTTCGTCAATGCCCATTCCGTCACTTTGCAATGTATGGACTCGGCCTAAGAGAACGTGATGTCTACGAGTTTCAAAGCAGCGACTTCGGTACGCTCCTGCACGAGATCCTGCATGAATACGGCGCGTGGGTAAGCACGAAGCATAAGAACGATTGGTGTGCCGCAGAGGCCGAGGGCAGGGAAAAGATCGACGAACTGATGAAAGCTCTCGTGCCGAAAATACGGAGTTCCGTCCTCGATAGCCGTGCCAGTTACCGCCACCGTATCGAACGGATCCGACGTACGGCACAGCAGGTCATTCGTCATCTCACCTCATGGGCAGAGGCGTCGTCCTTTCACCCGCACGGCTTCGAGATCAGTTTCGGACGACACGGCGATCACATTCCGTTGATGGAATTCCAACTCAAAAACGGGATGACACTCTCTCTGCGCGGGCAGATCGACCGATTTGACGCAACGAAAGAGTGTGACTACTATCTCGTTCTCGACTATAAGACGGGGGCGACATCTCTGCTCCTGCCGGAGATCAGGCACGGGCTGAAGATGCAGCTGCTGCTCTACCTCTTTGTAATACGCAGCTTTCTCGATCCTACAGACAGCTTTCCCGCAGGAATGCTCTATGCCCCCGTGGTAAATCCAGTCGTCGACACTAAGGTTCGTCTTGATGATGCGGAGCTGCAAAAGAAAGTAGCAAATGGAATGCTGCTGACCGGAATGCTACTTGACGATGCGGAGATCATGACGAAGATTGATAAATTGGCAGATCATCTCTGTATTTCACTGAATAAGGACGGCAGCATCTCCAAAAACTCGGCAAAGTACATTCATTCACGAGAAGAGTTTGAACAGCTGCTCGCGTATCTTCCGCAGCTCGTACGTGAGACTGCCGAGGAAATTCTACATGGAAATATAAAGGTTGCTCCATATCGTTTTCGTGAGCGCAACGCGTGCACCTTCTGTTCCTATCGCGCTATTTGCTCCTTTGATCCGGATCTCGGGTACAGCTACCATGATATTGCGGATAATGCACAGGCGGCAATGGAGGAAATTGCACGCATGGTACGTGGGGAGGTGAAGAGCGATGACGCATAAGATGCAGTTTACCGAAGATCAGGAAAAAGCGATTGAGACACGTGGACAGAATATCCTCGTTGCAGCAGCGGCAGGCTCCGGTAAGACCCGTGTTCTCGTGGAGCGTATCATCTCGCAGGTACGCAGGGGAGAACTCTCCCTCGACCGCGCCCTTGTACTCACCTTTACCAAAGCGGCGGCGTCAGAAATGCGCGAACGCATTGAGACCGCACTCAACGAAGAAATCCGCCATATCACCGTACAAGGCGGCGATGATACCGACATTCACAAGCAAATCGGAGCACTTGAACGCCAGCGGGTTCTGCTCACGGGGGCGGACATCTCCACATTTCACGCCTTCTGTCAGCGCCTGATTCAGGCGCATATCGACGCAACGGATATCCCTCCGAACTTTCGCATCGCAAGTGAGCAGGAGATCCGACTGCTGAAACATGACGTGTGTGAACAACTGCTTGAACAGGAATACAAAAACGCGGAGAATGGCGATCCGGATCATTTTCTCACCTTTTCTGATGCCTATGGGGGTATCAAAGGGGATGATGATAAGCTGCAAAGTGAAGTTCTTGCCCTTCATGCCTTTTCCCTCAGTCAGCCCTCGCCTGTAACATGGCTTGCCGCACAGGGAAAGCAGCGTGATGATACGCCGTATTGGGACCGCAGCGGATTTCACGTGCTCGCGGAAGAATTGCGTGAAAATCTTGGACAACTATGTGCAGACTACGAGGAGGCGATTGCATTTCTGTCCGATGGAGAGGAGGCTCTGCGTATAGCAGCTGCAAAATGCATTGTGGCACTCACACACAACAAGGAGCTCTATGAGGCACTGAAAGAGGAACTCAATGAATTTCTGAATGCCAAAAAAGACAGTGCATGGGAACAATTTCGTACGAAAGCGGCGGCTGCAAGAAAAGCAAAAAAAAATATTCCCCGCAAGGCAGTCGAGGATTATGATCCCGAAATCGGTGCACGCCTCAAGAAGCTGACCGGGAAGATTCATGATGGATGGGATGCCTGCCTTGCACAGCTCCCCGCAACAGCAGAGGAATTATGTGCGGCGGAGAATCGGGCAAATGCTGCAATTCGCCAATACACACGCCTTACCATTGCATTTCACGAGGCGTTTCAACATGAGAAATTAACACGCGGCATACTTGATTTCAGTGACCTCGAACACACAGCGCTTGCGCTTTTGTGTAAAACGCCCGAGCGGCTGCAGGAGAACCCGATCATTGCCGCCCCGACAGAGATTGCTGACGAACTGCGCCGGCACTATGAGGCAATCATGGTGGACGAGTATCAGGATACAAACGGGCTACAGGAGGGGATCCTGCGCCAGATTGCACGCGAGCACAATCGCTTCATCGTCGGTGATGTAAAGCAGAGCATCTATCGTTTCCGTCTTGCCGATCCATCCCTTTTTCAGAGCACCTATCAGGCATATCGCAGCGGTAACGGCGAGGGTGTACTCGTGACCATGTCCGAGAACTTCCGCAGCCGAGCCGAAGTGCTCGAGCCGATCAACGAGATCTTCTCGCAGATCATGAGCAAAGAGGCCGTTGAGATTGACTATGACACAAACGCGCGCCTCAATCCCGGGCGTGTATTTGAGGAGCCCTCAGAGGGGAAAACATTGGCAGAACCGCTGGAGATCAACCTTCTCCGCGCCGACTACTCCACCACGGAAGAGGAGCCGAGCGAGGAAGAACGCAAAGCGTTTGAGGTAGAGGCTCATTTTATTGCGCGCCGTATTGATGAACTCAAAAAGGAAGGCTATGTCCTTCAAAACGGAAAAAAACTCAAAAATAAGGACATCGTAATCCTCCTGCGTGGGGCAAAAGAACGTGCGGGCATTTTGCTCGACGCTCTGCGCGCAAAGAATATTCCCGCCTATGCGGATGACACCGCAGGCTACTTCGAGGCGAGCGAAATCCGCATGGTATTATCCCTGCTTGCCGTTCTCGACAATGCCCGGCAGGACACCGCGCTTGCGGCCTTGCTCGCATCTCCGATGATTGGTCTTACGATGGAGGAAATGGCGGAACTCCGCATTCATACGCCGCATGGCAGTATCTATGATATGCTGACCGGTGCGACAGGAGATGACCTTGCGGAAGAGCTTGTCAAAAGAGCTGAAAACGCATTGGAACGAATCCGGCACTGGCGCAGCTATGCGCTTGTCCATAGCGTTCCCGAGCTGCTTCGGACGCTCTACCGAGAAACCGGATACTACGATTATGTCGGAGCACTCCCGGGCGGCATCCTGCGTCAGGCAAATCTGCGCATGCTCATCGATCGCGCCGCCGATTTCGAGCGGACAAACGAACGCGGGCTCTTTCGGTTCCTGCGCTACATCGACGCGCTGAAACGACGGAGCACAGATCTCTCGGTCGCACGAACGCTGGGTGAGAGTGAGGATGTCGTGCGGATCATGACGATTCATCGGAGCAAGGGCCTCGAATTTCCCGTCGTCTTTCTCGCCAATATTGCGGGTGCATTTAATATGCAGGATACGAAGGGCGACCTTCTCTACCATGCACACGAAGGGATCGGACTGCGTGTCTATGAAAATACAATCGCGGGACGGCAAAAATATGACACTATGGCACGTCGAAAGGTCAAGGCGGTCATCGCTCGTGAGACGATGGCAGAGGAGATGCGCATCCTCTACGTCGCTATGACACGCGCACAGGAGAAGCTCATCCTGACGGGAACGCTCAACATTACACGCACAGGAAAAGACGCACTGGAGCAGCTACGCGAGGTCTGTCTGAAATACGCACAGACTGCGGATGCAGCATTCCCAAGGAACGCAATCCTCAATGCAAAATGCTATCTCGACTGGATTGCGCTCGCCCTTATGCGGCATCCCGACGGAGCCGTGTTGTTCGATGATGCTGATGACATCATGCAACGTCCACCAACCAACGAAAAGGCACGCTTTTCTGTGCGTATATTGGATGAAAGTGTGCACGTTCCGCAAAGAGAGGAGCAGGAAAGCGAGAATTCCGTTCTCGCCGCTGTTCGTGCCGATGAGCCGCTGCCCGAAGGTGGGGAGGCAGAACGTGTTGCCGCGGTTTTGGGGTGGACATACGATCTGCGCGGAACGGCACAGATCCATGCCAAGACCAGTGTTACGGAGCTGAAGCGTCAGCAGGCAGTCGAGGAAGAACATCTCGCTCCGTTTCCGCCCGCACTCGGCGATATGGCAAATACGGTGCAAGAATGGGAGACACCGCGCTTCCTCCGCCCTTCGGAGCGCGAATATCTGAGTCCGATGGAGCGCGGTACGGCAATGCACACCGTCATGCAGCAGCTTGATCTGAAGGACAGTGCGAACATCGCTGCCATCACGCGACAGGCGGATGCACTCATGGAAAAGGGCATTCTCACCGAAGCAGAACGCAGAAGCATTGAAACGGGAAAGATCTGGAAGTTCGTCGGCTCCAAACTGGGGCAGCGCATGCGTTATGCAAAGGCGGTTTATCGCGAGCTTCCATTTGGGCGGCTCCTGCCCGCACACAAATACTACCCGGAAGCAACGGACGAAAGCGATCAGATCTTTTTGCAGGGAATCATCGACGTTCTCTTCGAGGAGGAAGACGGCAACTATGTCCTGCTCGACTACAAGACCGACCGTAAAATCTCCGCCGCCGCTGCGCGGGCACGCTATCAGTTCCAGATCGATCTTTACCGCGATGCCGTAGAGACCATTCTTGGCAAACCGATTAAAGAATCCTATCTCTTCCTGCTTGATACAGGCACGGAAGTAAAAATGTGGGACACCTAAAAACAGAGCAGTGACGCACAATATGTCACTGCTCTGTTTTTACTTTGGAGGAAGGGGAACACAGGTGCGACTCTCGGGAACATTATCATATCCGACAATCTTTGCCGTAACCCCGTACAGTTTTTCCAGCCGCTGCTCTGTAATCACATCATTTGTTCGACCGACAAAAAACACGCCGTCCCGCCCCATGACTGCAGTCTGGTCGGCACAGTAAAAGGCATGACTGGGAGCGTGGGTCGTCATGATCACCGTGATTCCCGTTGCACTGAGCGCACGGATGCGGTTCATAACGAGCACCTGATTGCCGAAATCAAGGCTCGCCGTGGGTTCGTCCATGCACAGGAGTTCCGGACTCTGTGCAATGGCACGTGCCAATAGAACGAGCTGGCGTTCTCCACCGCTGATCTTCGTATAGATCTTTTGCGAAAGATGCGCAATGCCAAGCATTTCGATCGCATCGTCTGCAATCCGTTGATCCTTTTTCCCGGGAATGCCGAGACTGCCGATGTGGGCAGCTCTCCCCATCACAACGACATCGTGAACGGTGAAGGGGAAGGGGGGCGTATGCACCTGCGGGACGTAGGCAATGTGCCGCGCCCGCTCCTCTGCCGTCCATCCAGACATATTCTCACCAGATAGAAATATATCACCCGCCAGCGGGGACAGCAGCCCCAGAATCGTCTTGAAGAGCGTTGTTTTGCCAACGCCGTTCGGGCCAAGCAGACAGAGCGTCTCTCCACGATTGACAGCAAAGGAAATATTTTGAAAGATGGGAACGCTCCCATAGCCGCAGGAAACTGGTTTTAGTTCCAGTAACATATCGTCCCTCTTTAATCCCAGCCATGATGATATTTAATCAGCAGATAGAGAAAGAACGGCACACCGAAGAGTGATGTGAGAATCCCAAGCGGAATCTCCATCGTCCACAGAGTTCGTGCGAGATTATCTGAAGCAAGCAGAAAAAGCCCGCCCATGAGTGCCGAACCCGGCAGGAGAAATCGGAAGTCAGGTCCCACGATAAAGCGCACGAGATGCGGCACAATCAGACCGACCAGGCCGATGATGCCGGAGAGCGAAACCGCCGCCGCCGTCAGCAGCGTAGCACAGAGAATGACGATGAGACGGAGACGTTCCACGGGAATCCCAAGTGTCTGTGCCTCCTCATCGCCAAAGGAGAGCAGATTGATGCGCCAACGCAGGAGAAAGAGCGGGATGAATGCCGCTCCCATAAATATGAGCGGGAAGAAGAAACTGTCGAGTGAAATGGATGCAAGACTCCCCATCAGCCAGTAGACAATGACGGGCAGTTTATCATAAGGATCGGCGATATATTTGATCATGGAGAGCAGGGATGTGAAGAGCGTGCTCACAATGATGCCAGATAGGATGATCGCAAGCGTTGTATTGCCGCCGCGGCAGAGCTTTGCACCGATCACGTATGTGATCGCGACCGCACACAGACCGCCGACAAAGGTCATTGTATGTATGAAAAATGCGGGTACACTTCACAGGATGGCGACTGCCGCACCAAATGCCGCACCTGCTGAGACACCGAGGATGGCGGGGGAGACCATCGGGTTGCGGAACATGACTTGATAGGCTGCTCCGGATACGGAGAGTGCCGCTCCAACCATGACCGCACCGATGATGCGCGGCAAGCGCAATTCAATCACGACAGAGGAGGCAGTGCGCGTCTCTGGTGCAATTCCAAACCAGCCGCCGAATGCAGAAATGACATCCGACAGACTGAGAGGGAAACGTCCCAACAGGAAGGAGGTAAAAATCGTTGCAACAAGCACGAGTAGCAATACCATAAGATTGAACTGAGGAGAAAATTTACTCATGGGAGGACACGATCCCCTGCAAGCAGAGCGTCACACTCCGCATCGTTCAATTCGTAATGGTAGAAAAGACGATAGTACATCTTCATCTCCTCGTGCAGGTTGATGCCTGACTCCTCGGGATAGAGACGTGCCGCAAGCCACGACAGCCCCATGAAGCGGTTGACAGAGGGGGGCCGCCCCATCCAATCGTATGGCTTCGACGGCACGCGCAGAACGCGTTGCGACTGCACGACACGCAGCTCCCGCCAAGGAAGTGCAGAGAAATCTGCCTCTGTTTCGGCTGCAATCACAAGAACCTCCGGATTCCATGCCAGAACCTGTTCCATTGAGACCTGACTCATGGAACCCTCAGTCGGCTCCGGTATCACAGCAACATTATCTGCGAGCAGATCGACAATCTGTGCATGGAAGGAACCTCGTGCGACCGCCATATTGCCCTGTGCTCCGCCAACGTAGAGAACACCTGACTTGTTCCGAATTTTTTCGGAAACTGCCTTGCTGCGTGCATACGTTGTGTGACAATAGTCGGCAATAGCATTTCCTTCTTCCTCGCGGTCGAGGATTTTTCCGAGTGTACGATATGCCTCATCGGTATTGTCGAGCCGCGCCTCGATGAAGAACACAGGAATGCCGAGTGATGCCTGAATCTGATCCATATCCTCGACAATGGTCGCTTTTTCTCCCCCACGTCAATAATGACCTGCGGGTTGACAGAGAGCACCGCCTCCTTGTTGAAATTCTTCATGCCATAGAACTGACCAAGAATCGGCAGATCACGGTACTGATCCCCTACATAGGGAAGGACGGAATCTTTCTACTGCCCGGAAACGCCGACGAGCTTATCCGGTGCAATGGCAAAGAGTGCCATCTGTGCCAGACCGCCCGAGGGGGCGATGCGATCAATCTGTTTTGGAAGCTCGACCGTACGCCCAGCAGAGTCCGTGAATAAATAGGTTTCAGAGGCAGAGTTCTCCTTTGTCTCCTGGCCGCATCCGACGAGTAGTATGAGGAGGAGCAATAATACGATGAGCAAGGAATTTCTTTTTTTCACAAACATCTTCCTTTCGTTCTACGTTCACCGTTGAATCCTCTGAATCGCTGTGTTATCCTAGAGGCAGCAGATCTGTGAGGAGGTATTTTCGTGAACTACTGGAATCTTTACGATGAGATCATCGACGGGCTGCCGCAGGACATCTATATCGACGGCTACGCCGTTGGACGCCCGTGGACGTATGTGCGTGCAGGGGATTTGGTTGGCATTTGCATGACGATCCCTGCATACAGCCGCCCACGTCTGCGAAAGGAGAGCTTTCTCGGCTGTTCTCTGCGCGAGGCGGGAGAGTACGTGCGCTCGTGGCAGGGGCAGGAGGCTTCCATCGCCGCTGCCGCCATCAACGCTTACTACAATCAGCCGTCTAAGGTGGAGGCGATGCAGGGATTCCACGGTGAAGATGCATCCGCCGAGACATTGGATGAGCGCAAGAAACTGGAAGCATTCGCCATGTATACGGAGCAGATTCGTGGAAAGAAGGTTGCTGTCGTGGGGCATTTTCCAAACTTTCAAAAGAAGTGGGAACCTATATGTGACCTCTCCATCCTCGAGATGCAGCCGGAGTGGGGGGACTATCCGGCCGAGGCGGCAGAGTTCCTTCTGCCGCAGCAGGACTTTGTCTTTATGACAGGGGCGACATTCGCCAACAAGACCATGCCGCGCCTCTTGGAACTCTCAAGGAATGCTGTGACCGTCCTTGTTGGTCCCTCTGTGCCGATGCATCCATGCCTTTTTGACTACGGGGCAGACGGACTTTCGGGATTCACCGTGACCGATGCCGCCCTTGCTGCCGATCTCGTCCACTATGGATATGGAACGGACATTGCGAGCTGCGGCAAGATGGCGGATGTCCTTCCGCAGAAGAATTTCGCATAGTTACAGCAGAGTTGCCGTACATTCTCGGAACGTACGGCAACTCTGTGTCTTGTATTTCGGCGTGCGTCAGAATGACATATCCACACCTAGCAGGAAGTTTGTTCCCTCTGCCGGATGATAGAGCTTGTCCTGATAATCCCTGTTAAAGATATTATTGACGCGCAGGAAAACGCCAAGATCCGTCTGCGGTTCATAGCGCAGGTCGAGATCCGCTGTAAAATATCCGGTACTGTTCGGATAAGAACTGCCATTCGTCCAACCGCTTACCGCGCGTCCAAGAAGCGTCGAACGCCATTTTCCTTCACGATAGGTCAGACCGAGGTTAAATATTTGATGGGGAATCCCTGTAGCATCTGTTGTTTTTCCGTTTGCCTTGTCCTCTGCACTCATCCACGTATAATTGGCAAAGCTGGAGAAGTTCTGTGTAAATTTGTGCTGATAGCCGAACTCTACGCCGCGAATTTTTGTCTGATCGACGTTGTAATACGGACCGCCGCGTACGAGACGAACAATACGATCCGTAACATCTGTGTAGAATACAGCGAGATCAAGTTCTGATTTTGGACTGAAACGGTGCTTCCAACCAAACTCAAAATTACGGTCACGTTCCGGCTTCGGCACAGGCACATTCGCACGAATATTTGTCGCTGCGGATTTTGCCTGAACAAAAACATGTGTACGACCGGCAGAGAAACGTAGCGTATCCGACTTCGTCAAATCATGTGTGATATTGAGAACGGGATCGATGGCGTGGTCCGTACTCTTTATGTTGTTTGCATCCTGTGACAGTGATTCGTGACGCACACCGATCGTCATTCGAGTCTTGTCAAAATACAGTTTGTCATTTGCAGAATTTGGCAAATAACCACCCGTATGACGTTTTGACGCATTCAGAGTATAGCTGATATTTTTATCACTGCCGCTGTAACCAAGGTGCATATCATAGGTATGATGAGAACCGCCCGCAATGCTCAGGCGAAATTTCCCCGCACCGTTGCCGTCCTTCGTCGTCACAAGAATAACGCCGCCCTTATAGTCTGTCCCATACTTGACAGGTCCCGGTCCCTTGATGATCTCAACCTTTGCAATGCTGTCTGCGGGAATCGTAGAGAGATCAGCCGCAGCATTTGATGCAATTCCGTTGAGAGGGAATGCAGGGATGCCGTCGATGTAGACTTTTGTCTGTCCGACTTCTGCGCCACGAATACGCACCATCTTGCTGTTCTTATCCGCCGGTGCCATATAGAGTCCCGGTACCTGCGAGAGGATGTCGGCGAGGTTGCGATAGCCGCGCTCCGCAATCTCCTGCTCTGTGATTGTATTCGTCGTCACAAGATACTTGTCAACATCCTCAGCCTCGACTGTGATCGCATCGGTCTTATATGCTGAGTCAGCGGCATATACCTGCGGTAGGAACACAAACCCCGCCGCAATTGCCGCCACAAGGGCTGTCTGGTACTTCCATGTTCGTTTCATCAATACCTCTTTTCAGTTCACCATACACACAAAAAAGGGACTGTTTCCCGTACAAAGCGCACGACAAACAGTCCCTGCACATAAAAATAGCAGTCCGTTCCTGTCGTTTTCCTTTTCAATACGGGAAGGCTGCCACATTTCTGCGATAACCCTGTGAGCGTAAACATTCCATAAAATGCTTGCTCAGGCGAAATATCATAGGCACTGCGCCCTTAGATATTTTTGCTCGGAAAACAAGTTTATTTAATTGCGAGTTAATTCTACCAAATAGATCGTTACACTATCAATCACTGTTCTAACAAAGTCGTGATATTTTCGGAAAGACCTTTGAAAAGAGCAGGAATAAACATATTCTTCACGAATTATTTCATTGAGTACATCGAAAGGAAGTGAATCAAATGGCAGACTGTATCTTTTGCAAGATTGCACAGGGGGAAATTCCATCCACAAAGGTATATGAGGATGATCAGGTGCTCGCATTCCGCGATCTCGATCCGCAGGCACCGGAACACGTTCTCATCATTCCAAAGAAGCATCTCGAAAGCGTTCTTGCACTTAAGGCAGAGGATCGGGATTTGGTTGCGCATATTCTGATCGAGGTTGTGCCGGAGATTGCACGCAGTCTCAATATCGATGCGAGTGGTTTCCGACTCGTGACGAACACGGGAGCGGATGGCGGACAGACCGTCGGACATCTCCATTTTCATCTTCTCGGCGGACGTTCACTCACATGGCCGCCGGGCTGACATCAAAATTCATATGAGAGCGTATTAAGGCAGTGTTATGTCACGTTATATTGTGATAAATCCTGCCTTTTTTGTTTAAGTTCCATCGCAGGAAAACGATATTATTGGTATAAGATAGAATAGTATGTCAATACCGATGGGAGGTGTCAGCAATGGTAGAACGTATTGAACGAGTGATGCGGATCAAGCGCCTTCGTTTTAACAAGGATGAATTGTTTGAGCGGAGAAAAGGCTTTGAGGAGCGCGAACAGGGCGAGACATTTGCTTCTATTTTTGATGATGAAGTCGAAAAGAGAAAAAAACGTCAGTCGGAAAACGCCTCTTCAAACAGTGCGTATCATTTGGAGGTCGGTCGTCCTACACAATCTCTGTTTTATCAAGGGAAAGCTGATATTTCAGATATGAAGGGGAAACTGCCCCATGCCGGATGATTCCTATGGCATGCGACTGGCACTGGCGGAGGCGCAACGCGCATATGCGCTTGGCGAAGTTCCGATCGGTGCCGTTATTTTGGATGAGGCGGGAGAAGTTATCTCCAGTGGATACAATCTGCGTGAAACAGAGCATGATGCAACGGCACACGCCGAACTGATTGCCATTCAGCGTGCCTGCCGGAGTCTTGGTCGATGGCGTCTCACGGGAATGACACTGTATGTTACCATCGAACCATGTCCAATGTGCGCCGGCGCAATCGTCATGAGCCGAATCAGCCGTGTTGTGTACGGAAGTACAGACACAAAGGCAGGAGCCTGCGAATCGCTCTTCAATATCACAGGATGTCCCGCGCTGAACCATCAACCGGAAATGCGTGCGGGCGTCCTGGCGGATGAATGTGCTGAGATTATCCGACGATTTTTCCACGAACGTCGAAAAAAGGATAAGATATCGTAAGACGCTCATTCTTCATCTCATATGAAATATAGTTTCTCCTGCAAACGTAAAAGACGTCCACAGGCTTTCGCCGCGGACGTCTTTTACGTTGGGGAAATTTGACGAAGCACTGATAAATTCAGCACTGCCATCTTGATGCATCTGTTTTCGCCCTGTCTG
>ERZ773099.882-NODE-882-length-23220-cov-11.968573_pt1 | contig 23220 bp, 18 predicted proteins | sample MGYA00511120_ERZ773099 | MGnify/ENA primary metagenome ERZ773099 (study PRJEB29015, sample SAMEA2738012) | human oral metagenome | biome: human oral; feature: human-associated habitat; material: dental | place: China | collected 2104 ...
CGACGTCCTCGGCGATGATCGCCAGCGGCTTGCCGGACTGCATGACCTTCTCCAGGAGGGGCAGCAGGTCCTTGACGTTGGAGATCTTGGACTCCACCAGCAGGACGTAGGCGTCCTCCAGGACTGCCTCCTGGCGGTCGGCGTCAGTGACGAAGTAGGGGGAGATGAAGCCCTTGTCGAAGCGCATGCCCTCAGTGACCTCGAGCTCCAGGCCGAAGGTGTTGGACTCCTCGACGGTCACAACGCCCTCGTGGCCGACCTTCTCCAGGGCCTCGGCGATGAGCTCGCCGATCTGCTCGTCGGCGGCGGAGATGGAGGCGGTGGCCGCGATCTCCTCGGGGGTCTCGACCTCCTTGGCGTCGGCGAGCAGGCGCTCGACGACGACGGCGACGGCCTTGTCAATGCCGCGGCGCAGGGCGATCGGGTTGGCGCCGGCCGCAACGTTGCGCAGGCCCTCGCGCACGAGCGACTGGGCCAGCACGGTGGCGGTGGTGGTGCCGTCACCGGCGACGTCGTCGGTCTTCTTGGCGACCTCCTTGACCAGCTCGGCGCCGATCTTCTCGAAGGGCTCCTCGAGCTCGATCTCCTTGGCGATGGTCACGCCGTCGTTGGTGATAGTGGGGGCGCCCCACTTCTTGTCAAGGACGACGTTACGGCCCTTGGGGCCCAGGGTGACCTTGACGGTGTCGGCGAGGGTGTTCAGGCCGCGCTCCATGCCACGGCGGGCCTCCTCGTCGAAGGCGATGATCTTGGACATTGAGTTTCCTCCACGATGTGGTGGCGACCGGTTGGTGCCCGCGACGGACGGGGCGGGTCGGCCCGTTCAGGTCACGTGCCGACGTCGTCCCTCACCTCCCGGCCAGGGTGTGATCACCCGGGGCTGTCACTCGACGGCCCTGAGTGCTAACCGCAATGCTGGCACTCTCGACCTGCGAGTGCAAGACGCGCAGGTCCCCGTCACACGTGTGTTTGCCGACGGCCGATTTCTCTGCCGCACGGCTCCCGGGCCCGGTGGCCGACGTCACCACCGGGCGGGCCGCCGCAGGGGCTCAGCAGGTGGCCAGGAGGACCAGGGCGTCGGTCCAGGCCAGGGGCGCGGGCCCGGCCGGGGCGCCGTCGGGACCCACCTTCTCAGGCAGGGCCCCGCTGGCGGTGCGGTGGGCCTCCAGCCAGGCCAGGAGCTCCTCGGCCTCCCCCTGCCAGCCCCAGCCGCGCGCGGACAGGGCCATTAGGGCGGTCTCGGGGGTCCAGGAGACGCCGTCGTCACGCCAGGAGGTTCCCGGGGCCAGGCCGCCGGAGTGTCGGCCCAGACGCGCCCTGGCTGTGGCCCGCACCGCCCCCACCCCCGGAAGGGCCTCCATAAAAGGCGGGCCGACCAGCGCGATCGCGGCGTCGACGGCGTCGGTACGCGGGTAGCGCCCCCAGGTCGGCCCGTAGTTGCGCACCACCGCCTGGCGTACCCGGGAGCACCGCTCCCCCAGCGCCGAGGCCTCCAGGCCCAGGCCCAGGCCCGCCCGGGCCAGGGCGTGGGCGGCCTCCAGGCCCATGAGGACCGGCGCGGCCGTGCCCAGGGTGAGGGTGCGCTCACGCACCTCCCAGTAGTCCGGGCTGGCGGCGGGCAGGTGGCTGGGCGTGGCGGTACGGGTCATGAGGCAGGCCGCGGCCCGCCCCAGGGCGGTCACCAGGCGCCCGCCCCAGCCCGAGGTACCGGACTGCGCGCCGGCCCCGGACCTGGCGGCGGCCCCAGACTGGGGACCGGTCCCGGACTGGCCGGTAGACCCGGACTGCGCGCCGTCCCCGGGCTGGGCGCCGACAGCAGAGGCGCTCTGGGGTGCGCCGGTGGGCACGCCCTGGGGCGCGAGGGTGCCGCCCGCCAGGCACCCGGCGGCCCAGAGGAACCAGCCGACGCCGTCGGTCTGGGCGGGGCGGGCGTCGGGGACCTGGCCGCTGTACGTGTAGCGGGCGGCGAAGGAGCCGTCAGGCAGCTGGAGGGCGGCCAGGTGGTCCAGGACCGCCAACGCCTCGTCCCCCAGCCCGACGGCGCCCAGGGCCACGGCCCCGAAGGAGGCGTCGCGGGGCCAGGTGTAGCGCCAGTAGCCCACCGGGGCGGCCACGACGGCGCCAGCAGGGAAGACAGTGGCCGGTCGGGCCGCGTCCGGCCAGGCCAGGGTGGGGCCGGTCAGTGCCAGCAGGTCGCACAGGGCGCCGTCGGCCAGCTCGGCCCAGCGCCCGGCGGCCAGGCGGGCTCCCGCGCGGCGGGCCAGGGCGGCGTGGGCCAGGGCCTCGTGCCCGGCCAGCGTCCCGGTGCTGGCGGCCGCCCCCACCTCCTGGGCGGGCAGGCGGGTGCCGGGGACGTAGACCGCCCCGGCGCCGGCAGGGAGCACCTCCACGGTCCCGTCCGCACCCAGCGCGACGCCGTCGGACAGGAGCGTGGGCGCCGCCCGGTAGGTGGCCCGCCAGCCGAGCGCGCCCCCGCCGACCAGCAGGGCCGCGCCAACACCCCAGCGCACCAGGTGCCGACGGCTGAGGAGCCCGCCGACAGGCCCTTGGTTCGCTGTTCGCGAACTACCTGTCCCGCTGCCCCTCAGGCGGGCCGCCAGGCCCGGGTCGGGCGGCCGGCCCCCAGGTCCCCGCCCGGGAGCCTGGAGCGCCTTCACCACCCACGTCCTACCCAGGATCCGCCCAGGTCCCCGCCCGGGAGCCTGGGGACCGGCCGGCCACGACCCCGGATCCGTCGGCAGGCGCCTCACTCCGAGAAGTCGGAGCGCAGGATGACCACAATGGGGTTGGACTGGGCCTCCTCGGGGGACTCCACCAGGTTGCTAATGCCCAGCAGGCTGGCCACGGCGCGGGCGGTCGCGGCGCTCTCGGGGCGGTAGTAGACGGTCGTGGCCTCCGGGCTGTCCTTCTGGTAGGAGCCGTCGGGGACGGACACGCCCGTGTACCCGGCGTTCTCCAGGCGGGAGCCGGTGCGGCCCGCGAGCCCGTTGGTGGTGGTGCCGTTGTAGACGGTGATGCCCGTGGTCAGGTCCGCGTTGGAGGCCCGGGTGGGGGTCGGCGTCGACCCCGGCGTGGCCTGCGTGGGCGCGGCGGTCTGCTCGGCAGAGCCCGTGCTCCCCGCCGTGCCCCCACCGCCCTGGGTAGCCGGCGCCCCGCCGGCCTCCGTCTTCGCGCTGGCGGTGGAGGCGGACGTGCTCTTGCTGTCCGCGGTGCCCAGGAGCTTGACCGCCCCCCACGCCAGGGCAGGCACCACGACGAGGATAATGAGAAGTGGTAGCCAGCTGCGCCACGCGGGGACGGAGGCCCGGTGGACACCGACAGGGACCCGCTCGTCCTCGGCGACGTCGAACTCGTCCTGGGGGTAGCTGTAGTTGCTCACGGGGAGGACGATACCGGGCGGCAGCCCTCCTCGTGGCGACAGACGCACTAGGCTCGTGCCGTGAACCCCGCTCAGCCTCTTACCCAGCTCATCGACCCCTCATGGGCCGCCGCCCTGGCCAGCGTGGAACCCACGATCCACGAGATCGGGGACCGCCTGCGTGACGAGGTAGCCAACGGCGACGGCTACCTGCCCGCTGGGACCGACGTCCTACGCGCCTTCACCTACCCCATGGACCAGGTCAAGGTCCTCATCGTGGGACAGGACCCCTACCCCACCCCAGGCCACGCCATGGGGCTGAGCTTCTCGGTCGCCCCCGGTGTACGCCCGCCGCGCAGCCTGGAGAACATCTTCACCGAGCTCGTCTCCGACCTGGGTGTGGAGCGCCCCACCTCGGGGGACCTGACCCCCTGGTCGCGTCAGGGCGTCATGCTGCTCAACCGGGTCCTCACCGTGCGGCCCGGGGCACCGGCCTCGCACAAGGGCTGGGGCTGGGAGAAGGTGACGCAGCGGGCCATTGAGGCGCTCGTGGAGCGCGGCGGGCCGCTGGTGGCGATCCTGTGGGGCCGCCCCGCCCAGTCCCTGACCCCGATGCTGGGCTCGACGCCGGTCATCGCCTCCCCCCACCCCTCGCCGCTGAGCGCCTCGCGGGGCTTCTTCGGCTCCCGGCCCTTCTCCCGGGCCAACGAGATCCTGGTGAGCCAGGGGGCGACGCCGGTGGACTGGCGGCTGCCGTGAGCACCCCGGGGGCCGCCCCGCCGATCCGGCCGGTCCCTGAGCGCATCGTGTTCCCCGGGACCGAGGTGCTCGACCCCTACGAGATCTTCTCCACCCCCGGCTACCAGGCGCCCAGGCAGAGGCTGGACCCGCTGGCCCTGACGGCCCTGGCGACGACCCTGCTGTGCTGGATCCCGGGGGCCGGCGCGCTCGGCGCGGGCCTGGGCATGGCGGCGCTGAGACGCCTGCGCTCCTCCTACGCCACCGGGACCACCCAGGCGTGGGCCGGCGTCGTCGTGGGCGGGGTGTCCACGGTGGCCTGGATCTGGGTGATGCTCCTCATCTCGCTGCCCTAGGCGAGAGTCAGCCTCGTCACCTGGCGACCATCTCTCGTAGGGTACGCACTGTGCTTCCCTTCATTATGGTGTCCACCCGGCCCGAGGTCGAGGCCGCGCAGGCCGAGTGCGAGTCCTTCCGGCTCCAGGGCGGCCTGACCGGCGGGGACCTCCACCACGTGCACCTGGACGAGATCGACTTCCTGGACTCCTTCCACGCCGAGGACGTCTCGGGGGTCTTCATCGGCGGCAGCCCCTACGACGTGTCCACCCCCCGGGGCTCCAAGACGCGCACCCAGTTGCGGGTGGAGAAGCAGGTCCGCGACCTGCTGGCGGTCGCCCTCAAGGAGGGGGTGCCGGTACTCGCCACCGGCTTCGGGCTGGAGGTGCTCTCGGACTACCTGGGGACCCCCACCTCCCCCGAGTTCGCCGAGGACCTGGGGGTGGCGGAGGTGTACCTGACCGCCGACGGGCGGCAGGACCCGCTGCTGGCCGGCCTGCCGGAGACCTTCACGGTCCTGGTAGGCCACCACGAGGGGGCCCCCGAGGTCCCGGCGCACGCCACGCTGCTAGCAGGCTCCCCGGACTGCCCGGTCCAGATGATCCGGGTGGGCCGGGCTGTCTACGGCACGCAGTTCAACCCCGAGCTCGACGCCGAGCGCTTCGCCCAGCGGGTAGGGGTCTACGCCGACGCCGGCTACGGGGACCCCGGCACGGTGGACGACGTCATTGCCGAGGCCCGCTCCGGGGCCTGCCACCAGGCGGGACGTATTATCCGCAACTTCGTGGAACACTTTACTCGTGATTGAGGTCACACAGAATCCACACAGTTCTCACGTGTTTGATGAAGGGCATGACTACTCCCTCTGACACCCTCACCCGCCCCGACGGCTCACCACTACGTGTCCTGGTGGTGGATGACGAGCAGATGCTCGCCGACCTCCTCGCCTCGGCACTGCGTTACGAGGGCTGGGAGGTCACCACCGCGGGCACCGGCATTGGCGCCGTCAAGGCCGCCCAGGAGACCCGGCCCGACGTCGTCGTCCTGGACATGATGCTGCCCGACTTCGACGGCCTGGAGGTCATGCGGCGCATCCACGGGCGCGACCCGAACGTGCCGGTGCTCTTCCTGACGGCCAAGGACGCCGTCGAGGACCGGGTGGCCGGGCTGACGGCGGGCGGGGACGACTACGTCACCAAGCCCTTCTCCCTGGAGGAGGTCGTGGCCCGTCTACGCGCCCTCCTGCGACGTGCCGGCGCCACCAGCGACCAGCGCGCGAGCCTGCTGGAGGTCGGCGACCTGCGCATGGACGAGGACTCCCACGAGGTGTGGCGGGGTCGGGACGAGATCCACCTGACCGCCACGGAGTTCGAGCTGCTGCGCTTCCTCATGCGCAACCCGCGCCGGGTCCTGTCCAAGGCGCAGATCCTGGACCGGGTGTGGAACTACGACTTCGGCGGTCAGGCCAACATCGTCGAGCTCTACATCTCCTACCTGCGGCGCAAGATCGACCGGGGGCGCGAGCCCATGATCCACACCATGCGCGGGGTGGGCTACGTCCTCAAGCCCGTCCAGAAGCCCGCCTGAGCCGCCCCACCGTGACCTCACCGACTCACCGTGGCGACGCCGCCGCGGACGCCTCGGAGGCCAAAGGCGCTACGGGCACCGCGCACGCTCCGGACCCACCGCCCGCTGCCGGCACCCAGGGCGCCGCCAGCACCCAGGGCGCACCGTCCGCCGCAGGTACCCCGTCCGCCGCCAGCACCCAGGCCGCCCGGACGCCACCCACCGCCCCCTGCCCTGAACCGGCTGAGACCCCTGGGGGGCCTGAGGAGTGCGGGGTCCCCGGACCCGGACGCTGGCGACCCAGCCGGTGGCGGCTACGTACCCGCCTGGCCGCCGCGGTCATGGCGGTCGTCCTGCTCATGGCCGCCGCCATCAGCACCTTCTCCACCCTCACCCTGCGCCACACGCTCCTGGAGCGCCTAGACGAGCAGGTGGTCCAGGCCTCCCAGCGCGCCGCCTCCAAGAGGCACCTGACGCTGGACCAGGGCGACGGCGACACCGACCGCAAGGCCGCCAGGAGGTCCGCCGCTAAGTCGGACCCGCAGGCGGGGTCCCCGGGCTCCTCAGGGGATCCCCAGGGCGCCACCGCCCCGCCCTCGGCACCCGCAGACACCACGACCCCACGGGTGCCACCCGGCCTGGACGCCCCGGGCCAGTCCGCCGGGACCCTGACCCTGGTGCGCACCGCGGACGGACGGTCACGGTTCGGGGGGTACATTGACCCCTCCGGCAACTACTGCACGCTCCCGGAGGAGACTCAGACCATACTGCTGGGCCTGGCCCCGGCCGCCACCCCGGTCACCGTCAGCGTCGGCTCCCTGGGGGAGTACCGGGTCCTGGTGAGCACCGACGAGGTCACCGGCGACACCGTCGTCACCGGCCTGTCCATGGCCGCAGACAACGCGCTCATCGGCCACCAGCTCGCCGTCGAGGCGGTCATGGCCCTGGTGGGCGCGGTCATCGCCGTCGTCCTGGGCTCCGCCATGGTGCACCGCTCGCTGGTCCCCCTGGGACGGGTGGCCTCTACGGCCCGCAGGGTCGCCCGACTCCAGCTGCGCTCGGGCGACGTGCGTATCGCCGAGCGGGTGACCCCCTGCGACCTGGCCTCCTCCCCGGAGGTGGGGCAGGTGGGGGGAGCCCTCAACACCCTGCTGGACCACGTGGAGGAGGCCCTGGCCGCCCGGCAGCGCTCCGAGACGCAGGTACGCCAGTTCGTCGCCGACGCCTCCCACGAGCTGCGCACCCCCCTGGCCTCGATCCGCGGCTACACCGAGCTCATCGCGCGCCAGGGGGCCGACGCCGACCTGCCCCAGGAGGCGATGCGCGCCCTGGCGCGGGTGCACTCCGAGTCCGTGCGCATGACCGCCCTGGTGGAGGACCTCCTCCTGCTGGCGCAGCTCGACGCCGGGCGGGAGCTGGCCCACGACGAGGTGGACCTGGTGGGCGTCGTCCTGGACACGGTGGAGGACGCGCGGGCGGCCGGACCGGACCACCTGTGGGAGATTGACCTGGCCGTGCTGGATCCTGAGGGTGAGGACGGCTCCGAGCCGGACTTTGACACCGACCCGCCCCTGGTGGCCGGTGACGAGGCGAGGCTGCGTCAGGTGCTGGTCAACCTGCTGGCCAACGCCCGCGTCCACACCCCCACCGGGACGCGCGTGGTCACCCGCCTGGAGCGGCACGGCGGCTCCCTGGTCCTCACGGTGGCCGACGACGGGCCCGGGATCGACCCGGAGGTGCGTGAGCGGCTCTTTGAGCGCTTCGCCCGGGGCGACTCCTCCCGGGAGCGGCGCACGGGGTCGACGGGCCTGGGCATGTCCATCGCCCTGGCGATCGTCGCCTCCCACGGGGGGAGCCTGACCGTGGACTCCGTGCGCGAGCCGGGAGAGGGGCACGGCACCACCTTCACGGTCACCCTGCCCACGGCACCTGGCTCCTGAGGCCCGGGCGCCCCGACGCGCGGGCCGCCAGTTCGTCGCCGAGCGTGCCGACCGGGAAGGACCCGCCCGGAGCGCGGGCCGCCAGCAAGGCGGCAGGACAGTTCACACCCCCATCGGCTGACAGAGGTCCCGGGCCCTGGATAGTGCCAGTGAGCCCATTGAAATGGGTAAGTCGCGAATTCGTCCAAGGACGCCAGGGAGAGGATCGAGGAGTACTTCCGTGCCGAGGGCGCGGGGGAACCGGAGGAGCTCTTCCGCTTCCGGCTCTCAGGAAGGACGCGGCTGTGGGGCGTCAGGGACCGTGCCGTGTTCCAGCTGCTCTGGCAGACCTCGACCACCAGGTCTACCCGGTGTCCCGGGACTGAAAGCACCCCTGGGAAAAACCAGCCCTATTGCCCCCCATCTCCCGTAGGACGCGAGAGGGAAGCTCAGGGCACTGCCGCGACACCGCGCGGACCTACTGGGTGGAGCTAGGGGGACTCGAACCCCCGACCTTCTCATTGCGAACGAGACGCGCTACCAGCTGCGCCATAGCCCCGGGTACGCAAAGATGGTAGCACCTGCCCTCCCGCCTCCGGCAAGTCGCCGCCCCGTGACCCGCCCCACCCCGGATCCTGGGGCGGGCTCACAGCTGCGCGCCCCAGCCGTGCCGGGCCAGCAGCCGTGCCAGGGGCTAGCAGGAGCGCGTGCCGTGCCGGACAGCAGGAACGCTGCCCTACTCCCCGGCGGCGCGACGACGCCTGAGGACGGCCTCCAGGTCGATGGGGTGGAACTCGCGCTCCTCCATCTCCTCCTCGGGCGGGACGGGCACCTGGGCGTTGACCGGCCGGACCGGGGAGGCGACGACCTCGTGCTCGCCGGTGTCGAGGTCCTCGATCATGCGACGCGGGGCGCGCGCAGCGAGCGTGTAGGTGGGGGCTGGGACGTGCACCGGACGCCAGCCCTGGGGCGGCGTGGCAGGGGCGGGCATCCGCCTGGCCCGGGCGGCCAGTGCGGCACCGGGGTCCTCCCCGGTCAGCGCCGCGTCGGGGTCGTCACCGGTCAGTGGCGGCATGGAGGGCAGGAACGGCCCGTCGTAGCCGACGGGCTCGGGCGCGGGCCTGCTGGCGCTGAACCGGCCCACAGCCGGCCTGGCCGTGATCGGCCTGCCCGACGTCGGGCTGACGACGCCCGGGAGCTGGCTCAGGTCCGGGCCCGTCGTCTCGGGGCGAGCTGTCTCGGGCCCGCCGGCAGGCGGCGCGGGGGGCCGCGCGGGGCCAGCGGCGGGGCCCCCCTCCTCCCGGGCGTCCGGCTCGTCCTGGGCGGCTGGCTCCACGGAGGCGGGCGACGTCGGGGAGAGCGGGAGGTCCACGGCGTCCCCGCCAGGCCGGGACCCGGCCAGGGACTCCGCCACCGGCCTGGCCTCGGGGCCTGACGGCCCCGGCACGAGGTCCGCCTCCAGGCCTGCCGCCACGGGCCCCTCCGTCTCCTCGACGGAGTCCACGGGGACGAACACCGGCCGACCAGTCGGGCCCGCGACCGGATCCGGCCTGCCGACCGGCCCGGGAGCAGGCACCGGACGCAGGACGGGACCCCCTGCGGGGCCCGCCGACGGCGCGGTCCTCTGGTCCTGGACGGGCCGCTCGGGACGGGAGCCGCCCTGGTCGCGGTGAGGAGCGGTCCTGCGGGGGGCGCCGGGCACGCCAGTCGGACGCACCCGGTCGGCCGCGGTCAGGCCGTCCTCGTCGTCGGCCGCCTCGTCACCCTCCGGGCGCCTGCCGGTGAGCAGGAGGAGCTCACGCTCCAGGGCGGCGATACGACGCCGCTCACGGCCCTCGGCAGCGGCAGCGGCGATGGCCGCCCGGCGTCCCGCCATGAGGGAGACGCCCAGCAGCGCGGTCGGGATGAGGGCGGGCCACCAGGGCACCGGGGTCGCCAGGCCCACGATCCACAGGCTCGCGGAGACCGCCACCAGGACCGCGAAGACGGCGGCGCGGCGACCGGCGGCCGCGCGACGGGCCTCGCGGGCCTCGTTGCGGGCGCGCCTGGCCTGTGCCAGCTCACGTTCGGTCCTCACGGAGCGGACGTTCCTCACGGTGGGTCTGTTCATGGCTCTGACCTCCGGTGGGCGGCGAAAGATCGTGGCATGACCGCTGCGAGTACGGGCCTCGTCAGCGGCGGAGGGCTCGTCGCTGGTCTCCAGGACCCGCAGCTCCGCGGAGTAGCGGTCCTCGGAATTGGACTGCCCCATCACCTCACGGCGTCCGACCAGGTACGGCAGGAGGTACACGGCAAGGATGACAACGAGTGCGACCAGCGCCCAGATCTCCATCCCCACACCTCAACGGTATTCGCCCGACAGGCGGCGGGGACGTAGGCGACCTGGCGTGTTGAACAGCTCGCGGCCCCACCCGACCAGGATCTTGGACACGTCGCGGACCACAGATTCCTCAGCAGTCACACGGTTCCTGGGGTCCTCGGCAGTCACAGGAGCCCCACCTCGTACTCCCTCTGCCCGACCTGGGCGGACCGCAGAAAACAGGTCCAAGGTCCTACAAGAGCGTCGCGGCGCCACGCACCCCACACCACGCACCTCACGACTCCAGGAGGAGGCAGTGCAGGGAGCTCCCGGCCGCGACCAGCCCCGTGTCCTCGGGCACCACGGCGATCGCGTTCGCCCAGGCCAGGCCCAGCAGACTGGTGCGCCCCGGCTCGCTGGTCGGCTCGGCCCGGTAGCCCTGGGCGGGTGAGCCCGTCAGGTGGACCGGGACGAACTCGCGCCTGCCCACCGGGGAGTCCCAGCCGTGGGTGACCGTGGCCGGCAGGCTCAGGCGGTGGAGCGTGGACCAGCCCCCGATCTGCCGCAGGACAGGACGCACAAAGGTCTCGAAGGCGATCTGGGCGCTCACCGGGTCGCCCGGCAGGCAGAAGATCGGGGTGTCACGCACCGTGCCCAGGCCGAACTGGTGGCCGGGGCTCATGGCGACGGCGTCGAACCGCACCGAGCCCAGCGGGGCCAGGACGTCCTTGACCGTGTCCCCCTGCCCCAGGGACATCCCCCCGGTGGTGATCAGGACGTCAGCGCGCACGAGCTGGTCCTCAATGGTCTCCGTCAGGGGACGCACCTCGTCGGGGACCGCCGCCACCCGGAAGGCCTGCCCCCCGGCCTCGGTCACCGCCGACGCCAGGGCGTGGCCGTTGGCGTCGTAGACCTCACCGAGCCCGCACCGGTTACCCGGCTCCACCAGCTCGTCGCCAATGGAGACAATCACCACACGGGGTGCGGGGTGGACCTTGACCCGGTGGCGGCCCAGGCCGGCCAGCAGCCCGACCTGCCGGGCGGAGACGCGGCTCCCCTCGGTGAGGACCTTGACCCCGGCCTCGACCTCCTCGGCCCGACGGCGCACGTTCTGCCCGGCCACCACGGCGCGGCGCACCACCACCTGCGAGGTGCCCCGGTCGGTGTCCCTCCAGGACACGACGGCGTCGGCCCCCCGGGGCATGGGCGCACCGGAGTCGATCAGGACGCAGGCACCACGCACCAGCCGCATGGCGCGGGCGTCCCCCGCACGCACGGCGTCCATGACGTCCAGGCGGACGGAACCGCCTGAGCCGGCCCCGGCCACCTCGGCGGCGGTGACGGCGTAGCCGTCGCACCCCGCGAGGTCCGCCACCGGCAGGTCCATGTCGGCCACCACGTCCTCAGCCAGGACGCAGCCGACGGCGTCGGGAAGGACCACGTCCAGCGGTGCGGCGGCGTGGGCGATCTCAAGGCAGGCGGCCAGGTGCTTGGCGACGGTTATCATCAGGTGTCCTCACGTTCCGGCGTGTGTCCGGTTACCAGCGTGAGCCTACCGTCCCCACCGGCCCGGAAGGTCTCGCAGCGGTCTCAGCCCGGGGGCGCTACCGCGTTAGGACGCCCACGACCAGGGGGCTTCGCCGCAAGCGCAGAACTCCTGTGCCTGCCAGCGCCCCGCCTTAGGCCTGGGAGGATTGCCCCTATGAGCACCCCTGCCCCTGTCCTTCCCGACGTCGCCTTCCTGGAGGTCAGCGACGCGAAGGACGCGCTCCGGGTCACCCTGCGTGAGCAGCGGCGTCACCATCACCGCCACCCCGTCGGCCACCACGACCCCACCTGCGAGGCCCTGACCGAGCACGCCCTCCAGGCGGTCGCGGGCATGGGGGCGGTGGCCGCCTACGTGTCGGTGGGCTACGAGCCCTGCACCCGCCTGCTCCTGGAGGAGCTGCGATCGCAGGGGGTGCGTGTGCTCCTGCCGGTCCTGGGACCGCGCCTGTCGCGCTCGTGGAGGTACTTCGCCGGCAGTGACGACCTGGCCGAGCGCGCTCCGGGGCGTCCGCCGGAGCCGAGCGGGCAGCCGCTGCCGCCCGAGGAGATCGGGCAGGTCGAGGCCGTGCTCGTCCCGGCGCTGGCGGTGGACCGGGCGGGTCGGCGCCTGGGGCAGGGCGGTGGGTGGTACGACCGCGTGCTGCCGCTGCGCCGCCCCCAGGCACCGGTGTTCGCCCTGGTCTACGGCGACGAGCTCGTCACCAGGCCCCTGCCGGCAGAGCCCCACGACGTGCCCGTGGACGCCGTCATCACCCCCACCGAGTGGTTCCTCCTTCAGGGATCCGCCTTCTCCGGTCGGTAGCCGCCGGGACGGGCCACACGGTTGCCGCCAGCAGGAGGTTCCCGGGCGCCTGAGGTACTTACCGTGAGGACCCGCCCCGCGCGCCCCGGGATAAGGAGGCTCCCGGCCGCCTGAAGTACTTTCCGCGGAATCACGCGGCGTCATCCGGTGGCCCGAGCCTGTGGAAAACTCTTTGTCCACAGGCCCCGGCACCCCCGCTGGCCCGAGGGGGCCGTCTCGACCCACGCTGGGGACATGTTCCTGCGACGACGCTCATCCCGCCCACGGCCCCCTTCCCGGGGCCGGCCCGACGCCCCGCAGTCCGCCTCCCGACGTCACCAGCTCCCTGACGTCCCGCAACCGGGTACCCGACGCCGTCGGCCCCGGCCCTCCACCGTGCTCTGGCGCTGGAGGCACCTGGTGGTCGCCACCTGCGTGGCCGGGGCCGTCCTGGTGACCCTGTCCGTGCTGCGCCCGCAGCCGGTGCAGGGGCGTACCGTCTGGGTCCTGGAGCACGACGTCGTGGCCGGGACGCTCATTACCGAGCAGGATCTGGAGGAGCGTTCGCTACCGGAGGAGGCGCTGCCCTCCGGGGAGCTGGCCGGGCCGGAGGTCGCGGGGTCGCGGGCGGCCGTGGCCCTCCCGGCAGGCACGATCCTGACGCCATCGCTGGTGAGCGGTCAGCTCGCGGCAGGGCTGGCCCCCAGTGAGCGGGTGGTCCAGATTCCGGTGGATATCGGCGCGGCCCTGGCCCAGCCCGGGAGCCGGGTAGACGTCATTGGGGAGAGCGCAACACGCTCCTCCCGGCAGGCCGACGAGGATGACACGCAGTCGTCGGCAGTACTCTGTGCAGGCGCCAGGGTGCTCCGGGTCGAGGTCCCGGAGGAGCCGGGTCTGTGGTCAGGTAACAAGAATGTTACATATGTAACACTTGCTGTTTCCGGGAATAGCGCTAGCGTGGTCGTTAGCGCGGCTACACATGGAGCGCTCGGCATCGTGCTGAGCCCGTGACGCCGTCAGGCAGTGCAGTGCCTCATGCGCTGCTGTCTTCACACGTTAATGGTGTCCCGGAGCACGTACGTGCCCGGCAGCGCCCCGTCGAAAGGTACCTCCCTCCATGCTCAAGGGCTTCAAGGAGTTCATCTCCCAGGGCAACGTGATCGAGCTCGCCGTCGCCGTTATTATCGGTAACGCCTTCAAGCCGATCGTCGACAGCGTCACCAAGTTCATCCTGGATATTATTGGCGCCCTCGTGGGCTCCCCGAACTTTGACTCCGTGGCACAGTTCAAGATCCGGGGCTCGGACTACATCCAGCCGGGCACCATTGCCACCTCCATTATCAACTTCCTGATTGTGGCGGCCGCCGTGTACTTCTTCGTGGTGGTGCCCATGAACAAGCTCGCCGCCGCTCGCAAGAAGGAGGAGGAGGCCGCTCCCGCCAAGCCCACCGAGGCCGAGCTCCTCACCGAGATCCGCGACCTTCTCGCCACCCGGCGGGGCTGAGAGCGCCAAGAGCCGCTCGCAGCAGCACCGCCCTACGCGAGGGTTTGGTGCGACCTCGCTGCCAGCCTGGTCAACAGCCTCGGCACTGGCCTACGACGCACGAGGGGTCGGCTCAATAGAGCCGACCCCTCGTCATATAACGGGGCAGCAGGGCCACGAGCACCCGCCCACCCCTAGGCCAACCACACCCCTCCCTTTCGTGAGAACGGTACTTATTCGTCGCGAGAACGGTACTTGTTCGTCGTGAGAACGGTACTTATTGCTCGTGAGAACGGGCGCTGTCCACAGTCTCCCCCACATCGGGCCGCGCACCACCAGCGGCACCCGAGCTGCACGTTCACCTCGACTGTGACGGCGCCACGCCAGCCGCCCGGACGACGTCGGGCACGCTAGGCTACCGACATGAGCCCTGCGGTCCCGGCCCTCGACGTCCCCGCGGTGCCGCTGGAGGCCGTGCCCCGCTACGACGTGTGGGTGGTGTGCCCCCGGTGCGCCGGCCCCGCGTACGTGAGCGTCCACGACGTCCTGTGCACCCGCTGCACCTGGCTGGCCCGCGGGGCGAGCCCGGGGTACTGGTGCGGCTGCTGCCAGAAGTGGGAGGGGGACCGGCCCTCCCCCGCGAGCCCGGTACCCACCCGCCTGACCTGGCGGTGCCCGGCCTGCGGCCGCCGTGAGTCCACCTCGGCGCCTTTGACCGCCCGGGCCCGTCCCACCCGCCGGTGCGCCTGCGGCACCGCCCAGACACTCACCGGCCGCCGTCCCCTGATGCCCGTGGCCCAGGGGGTGGACGCCCTCTACGGGCTGCCGTTCTACCTGAGCACGCCGTGCGCCGGGCACGTGCTCTGGGTGGCCAACGCCGAGCACGCCCGCTACCTGGAGCGCTACGTGGGGGCCCGGATCCGTCCCCGCCGCCACCGAGACGGCAGACTGGAGCTGGGGCACTTCCTGCCTGCCTGGATCACCAGCGGCCACAACCGTGACACGGTCCTGCGTGCCCTGACCCACCTCCTGGCCCGAGCCGCCGAGCTGGACCGGCGGTAGGCCCGCGCCGGGACGCCTGCCCGACGCCGCACGCCGCCCCCGGCCCGCAGTAGGTGGCCGGGATGTCCTGGAGCCCGAGGACGAGCTCATCACCCCTTGGCCGCGGCAGGTGGCCGGGGACCCTTGCGGGGTCCGTAGCGCCCCGGCCCGCGCGCAGCACGCAGGGCGCACCGCGGCAGGCCGGGGGCGCGGTCGTCCTCAGCTGGCCGTATCGCGCACGTAGCAGCACGTCCCCAGGGCCTGGGCGGGCAGCAGGCCCAGTGAGCGGTAGAAGGCGAGGGTGGCCTCCTGGCTGTCGGTGAGCAGCGCGAGCTGACGCACGTGGGCAAAGCGCTCCAGGGCAGCGCGCAGGAGCGCCGTACCCACCCCCTGACGCTGGTGGTCAGGGTGGACCAGGAGGTCCTGGACCCAGGCGATGGTGGCGTCGTCCCCCACCACCCGGACCAGGCCCACCAGCTGCCCGCGCGCGTCCCGGGCGGTGCTCACCCACAGGCTCTGACGTACCGCGCGCTCCAGGTTGTCGGGGTCGCTGGTGTACACCCCCCACCCGACGGCGTCGTACAGGACCACGAGCTCCTCACGGCGTGGAAGGCCGTCACCGTAGGTCCGGCCTGCGCCGTCGGTGGTACTTGCGGTCGCGGCGTCGGGGCAGGTGTCAGGGGCCATGGCCGAGGATCCTACAGGGTGAGGGTATCGGGCCGGGCCGCGACGAGCTCGCCCGGCCGGGGCACCCGCCCGGTCCGGGCCCCGTGAGCCGCTGTGAGCGCCCGTTCTCACGAGGAACAAGTACCGTTCTCGCGACGAACAAGTACCGTTCTCACGGCGAACAAGTACCGTTCTCACGACGAATAAGTACCGTTCTCGCGTTAGGGGCGGGCGCCGACCGCCTCCACGGCCTCGGCCAGGGCCGCCCCCAGGCCGTCGTAGGCGTTAATGACGGCGTCCACCCCACGACGGCGCATCTCGGCGGCCTCGTCGTCCCACCGGGCCACCGCGATGACCCGCCCCTCGAAGGAGGACCGCTCCAGCCACTCCAGGACGTGGAGGTTGGCCCCCGGCTCGGGCATGGCCAGGACGGCCTTGGTGGCGTGGACGGCGTCGAGACGCTCCCAGAAGTCCTGGTCGGTGGCGTCGGCCTCCATAACGCGCAGTCCGGCCCGGCCCAGGCGCTCCACCTTGGAGGCGTCGTTGTCAATACCCAGCACGCCGCTCTCCCCGTCGGCCACCAGCCGGGTGTAGGTGGCCCGCCCCACCCGCCCCATACCGAAGACCACGGTCTGCACCCCGGCCAGGTCCACCGGCTGCTCCTCGGGGTGGAGGGTGTGGTCGCAGCGGTGGGGGATGCGGGCGGTCAGGGTGCGCACGAGCCGGGCGGGGCCGCGGTTGGCCACCGAGGAGACCACGAAGCTCAGCGCCAGGGCCAGGCAGGCCGCGGCCTGCCACTGCTCGCCCAGGGCCCCGTGCCTCACCGCCACCGCCACCACAATGAGCGCGAACTCGCTGTAGGCCGTCATCGCCAGCCCCACCAGCACGCAGGTGCGTCGACGCATCCCCAGCACGCGGACCACGACCGTGTAGGTCAGGGCGCGCAGCGGCAGCAGCCCGAGCAGCGCGAGCGCCACGGCCACCGCCCCGGCCCCCGGGGACCCGTCCAGGCCGATGGACACGAAGAAGCTCACCAGGAGGAGCTCCTTAATGGTGAACAGGCTCGCCGAGAGCTCCCTGGCGGCGGGGTGGGAGGCCAGCAGCGCCCCCATGAGCAGGGCCCCCAGATCGCCGTCGAGCCCCAGGAGGGTGAACAGGAGGTAGCCGGGCAGCAGGGCCATGGCGATACCGAACAGGGTGCGCATCTCCCCGTGGCTCACGCGGTCCAGGACGCGGCCCAGCACCCTGGAGGCCGGCCACAGCAGCACCAGGGCGGCCGCCCACGGGCTGGGGGTGAGACCGGCGGCCAGGGTCATGTAGGCCACGGCGATCACGTCCTGGACGACCAGCACGCCAATGGCGATCCGTCCGTAGAGCGCCCTGGTGTCGTCACGCTCCTCCAGGAGCTTGACCACCACGACGGTGGAGGAGAAGGACAGGGCCAGTCCCAGGCAGGCCACCCCGGTGGGGGTGACGGCGTCCGCGGTCAGGCCGCAGGCCACCAGGCCGCCCACGAGCGCCGTGGACGCCAGGCCCAGGACGAACGTGGTGGCCACCGCCGTGCCAATGACCTCCCGACGGGCCAGGACCCGCAAGTCGAGCTTGAGCCCGATGGTGAACAGCAGCACCGCCACACCCAGGTCGCCCAGGACCTCCACGTAGCCCAGGTGCTCCACGTCACAGGCCCCCAGGACGAAGCCCGCGGCCAGGAAGCCCACCAGGGGAGGCAGACGCAGGAGCGTGGCGGCGAAGCTCAGCAGGACGACCGCGGTCAGGTAGACGGCAGGGGTCAGTGCAGGGCTCACGGCAAGCTGGTCCTCATCGATCGAAGCGGTCGGCCACCGTATTCATACCACGAGGTCAGGGCCTCCTGTGCACCGAGCGCCCCCGAGGCGGCCGCGACCTGGCTGGCGGGCGGCCGAGGGCTTCCGTGCACCGGGCCCCAGGGCGCTGGTCCCCGCCCGGGCACATCCCCGCCGACGTACCGGGACCACGGACGCACCACGGTGGTGTCATAAGAGAAGCCAGTCGACTTGCATGTGATGTCACTGTGGTGTCATTATGGTGTCATGGATATGAACCTGTACACGGAGACCCTTGCCAAGGCCCTCCAGGACGCCGCCAGCCTGGGGGACCAGACCACCCAGGAGGTCTCCCGGAGGCTCGTGGTGGCCATTGAGCCCTCCCTGCGCCTGACGGCCCTCCAGATGCTCACCGAGGTCGCCGAGGAGGTCAGTGCCGAGCTCGACTCCACCCGTGTCAGCGTGGTCATGAACGGGCCCGCCCCGCACCTGCAGGTCATTGAGCTGCCCCCGCCACCCCCCTCCGCCCCCGTCCCGGGCGACCAGGCCCCCGGCGATGAGCCCCAGGGCGACCAGCCCACGCCGTCCGAGGACGACGAGGCCGAGGTCCGCACCACCCTGCGCCTGCCCGCCGCCCTCAAGCGCAAGGTCGAGGCCGCCGCCCAGGCCCAGGGCCGCTCCGTCAACGCCTGGCTGGTGGAGGCCGTCAGGGAGGTCCTGTCCTGGGACGACGAGGACGGCGGCTACGAGGGCCAGGAGGGCTCCCACTGGGGTCCGTCCCGCCCGCCCCGGGCCGCCCGCACCTCCGCCCCCACCCTCAACGGCTGGTTCGCCTGACGGCCCGCGGCCGCACCTCTAGAGTTAAGGAAAGACCTCATGCCAATCTGGACCTTCGACGTCACCGGGCCGCAGGCGCCGGTACTCGCCCTGGACCTGTCCTCCCTGAGCGTGGTGACCTTCCCCGGCGCCGGCGGCTCCATCACCGTGGAGGCCACCGAGGAGCAGGCCCGTATCCTGGCCGTGGAGGCCGACGGACAGCGGGTCACGGTCAGCCAGACCGCCACGACGGGACGGGACCGCCTGGCCGGGCTGCTGCCCTGGACCGACTGGTTCGGGCGCATCCGCGTGACCGTCCCCCAGGGGGCGTGCCTGGAGGGGCGCCTGAGCGCCGGGGGGATCAACGCCATGCAGCCCTGGGAGAGCGTGCGCCTGACCACCATGGCCGGCTCCATTAAGGTCGGCCCCTGCCAGAACGCGGACCTGCGGGCCGAGGCCGGCTCCATCCGCGTGGCCTCCGTCAACGACGGCCGTTTCACCACCCAGGCCGGGTCGGTGGTCCTGTCCATGACCACCGGGGACGTCATGGCCAGCACCGAGGCCGGGTCGGTGAAGGTGGAGCGGGCGACCTCCGGGCACCTGGACCTGCGCTCCTCCCTGGGGTCGATCAAGGTCGGCGTCCCCGCCAGCACCGCCGTCCACCTGGACTGCAGCTCCCGGCTGGGCAGCGTCACCACGGACCTGAGCCCCTGCGCCCAGCCGCCCCAGGAGCGCCAGCAGCTGTTCCTGAACGCCCGCACCGAGTTCGGCACAGTCAGGATCCGCAGGGCCTAGCCCCTCCCACACGCACGACGGCGGCCCGACCTCTTTCCAGAGGCCGGGCCGCCGTCCCGTTGCGGGCCCGGACGTCCTCTTACTAACAGGACCGTCTCAGTAGGAGCGACCGTCCCGGTCCTCCCGGCGCGGGCCGCGGCGGTCCTGCCACTGGCTGTCGCGTCCGCCGCGGAAGCCGCCCCGATCGCCGTCGCGCCCGCCGCGGAAGCTGCGCTCACCGCGGTCCTCACGCCCGCGGAAGCCGCGGTCCCCGCGGTCGCCGTCACGCTCGAAACGACGCCCACCACGGTCGTCGTAGTCCCGGCGCGGGCCGCGGCGGTCCCACTGGCCGTCACGCCCACCATGGTCGTCACGCGAACCGCCCCAGCCGTGGCCGGGCCCGTCGTCCAGACGCATGCGCAGCTCCCGGCCAGCAAAGGTCGCGTGCCTGAGGGACTCCAGCTGGCTCTCGCTCAGCGGGGCGTAGACGGTCACCAGGGAGAAGGACTGGAGGATATCGATCTTACCGATCTCGGAACCGGGGATACCGGCCTCGTTGGCGATCGCGCCCACGATCGCGCCGGGCATGACACGGTCACGGTGACCGACCTCGACGCGGTAGACGGTCCCCGGGCCGTCGTGCTGCTGGCGGCGCCCGCCCCGGTTGCCACCACGCTCCTGGCGGCCCCGCCTACCGCCCTCCCGGCCGCCCTCGAAGGAGGCCGACACGAAGCTGCCCTCGTCGTCCACGGTGACCTCACGGCGCTCGCGGCCTCGGGAGGACTCGCTCTCACGCCGCTGCGGACCCTCGTCGCCCACGGCCAGCGCCAGCAGGGTGGCGGCCAGGTCCCCGACGCTCACGTCCAGCTCCTTGGCCTTGTCGTCCACCAGGGAGGTGTACATCCCCAGCCGACCGCGCTCGTAGCGCGAGGCGGCCCGCTCCAGGAGCTGGGTGGCGCGGTGCGAGGAGACGTCGGCGGGGGAGGGCAGGGTGATCTCCTCCAGGCGGGTGCCGGTCAGGCGCTCGATCTGGCGGAGCTTGGACTTCTCCTTGGGGGTCAGGAAGGTCACGGCCTCCCCGTGGCGCCCGGCGCGCCCGGTACGCCCGATGCGGTGCACGTAGGCCTCGGCCTCGCGGGGGACGTCGAAGTTGACCACCAGGCCGATACGGTCCACGTCCAGGCCGCGGGCGGCCACGTCGGTGGCCACCAGCACGTCCAGGGTGCCGGCGCGCAGGCGCTCGACCAGGCGCTCACGCTCACGCTGGGGGACGTCCCCGGAGATGGCGGCGGCCTGGATGCCCCGGCCGGCCAGCTCGAGGGCCACGTCCTCGGCCGTGGACTTGGTGCGCACGAACACAATGGCGGCCTGGGCCTCGGTGACGGCCAGGACCCGGGAGACCGCACCGATCTTGTGGCGGAAGGGCACCACGGCGTAGGTCTGGTGGACGGTGTCCACCGTGGAGGCCTGGGGGGAGACCTCGATCTGGACCGGCTCGGTCAGGTGCTGACGGGCGACGGCCTGGATCGCGGGCGGCATGGTGGCGGAGAACAGGGCCGTGCGACGCTCCTCGGGCAGGGAGGAGGCAATGGTCTCCACGTCCTCGGCGAAGCCCATGCGCAGCATCTCGTCGGCCTCGTCCAGCACGAAGTAGCGCACCGAATCCAGGCTCAGGGCACCCTTGTCAATGAGGTCGATAATGCGGCCGGGGGTGCCCACCACAACCTGGGCCCCGTCGCGCAGCGCACCGATCTGCGGGCCGTAGGGGGCGCCGCCGTAGACGGCGACGACCTCCAGGCCGCGGGAGCGGTGGGCCATGTCGGTAATGGCGTCGGCGCTCTGGAGGGCGAGCTCGCGGGTGGGGGCCAGGACCAGGGCTTGGACGACGCCCTCGCGGGCGTCCACGGCGTCGAGCAGCGGCAGGCCGAAGGCGGCGGTCTTACCGGTACCGGTCTGGGCCACGCCCACCACGTCGCGCCCGGCCAGGAGGACCGGGATGGCCTCCTTCTGGATCGCGGTGGGGGTCACGAAGCCCATGTCGGTCACGGCCTTGAGCAGGTCCGCGGGCAGGCCGAGGTCGGCGAAGGTGGTCTCGGTCTCACCGGGCTCGTCGGCATCGTCCCCGGAGTCCAGGAAGGGGGCGTGGCCGTCGACGTCGTCCTCGACGGTCTGGGTGTCGCCCTCGTCGGCGTCGTCCCCGGAGTCGTCCTCCGGGTCGGCCTCGGGCACGTCGCGCTCGACGTCGTCGTCCTCGTCCTCGTGCTCCACGTCCTCGGGGTCCTCGGGGGAGTCGGAGGAGGCAGGGGAGGCGAAGTCCTCGGGGGAGCCGGGCGAGGAGTGGGGGACGGCCAGGGGCTCGGCCCGCTCGGTCTGCTCGGTCTGCTCCTCGGCGGCAGCGGGCTCCTGGCCCGCGGTCTCGGCGTTGAAGAGAGCGTCCAGGCTCAGGGGCGCGGACGCATTGGTGTCATTGCTCATGGAGTTATCCCAGATCTGGCCCCTGAAGTACCTGTGGGGCCGACGCGGAGTGTGGGGGAGGGCAGGTTGCGCTCCACTCTTGCCGCACCACCCACCACACTCGCCACGCACCGGCTCCCAGGTGCCCTGGGGCTGGTGGCTGACAGGCTGTACGCACAGACTTACGGGAGTACTGCCCGGGAAGTCCCTGGCAGCCCCGAACGGGGTCGGATACGGTTCGCTCCTGCCCATGAGGCTAGCCGATGCCGACACCCGCCGGGCCCCCGCGCGCACCACATCACACGGTGAGGTGTCTCTCGAGCCGCAGCAGCTCGCGGCAGGTGGTCGGCGGCCCCCAGGGGGCGATAGGTGGGGGGACGACCCCGGGCGCTACGCAGGCAGCCAAGGGCGTGGGCGGCCGCCGCTGACAGGAGCCGTCAGGCAGGTGGGAAGGAGGCGGCCCCCAGGGGGCGTGGGCGGCCGGGAGCCCGTTACTGTGAGCGGTCCGGACCCGTTCTGGCGCGGCGAAGGTGCGCTCGGGCCGGTAAAGTCGGTACAGTGGGCAGGTGTGTACCTCTCCGGGCCAACGTGGTCACGAGGAACGTGCACCTTCTACCCACACCCCGCTTCCCCTCGTCCGAAGGCTGTCGATGACCCCCTACCGCCCTCGTCATGCTGCCAGTCGCGCGCCGCGCCCCGTGCGGCGCACCGCTGTGGTGACCGCGGTGACGACAGTGCTCCTGCCTGCCGCCGCGTGGGCGGTGCCCGGCACCGTCATGGTCGTCAGCGACTCCTGGGACACCCCCGTCAGGACCTCCGGGGCCGACGGCATACAGGACATAGCGAGCCGGTGCGTGCCGAACCTGACCGTCCTCCAGCCCGACGCCACCCGGGCCGCTGACGAGGTGATCCCCACCTACGACCCCGACGGGTCGCTCTGGCTGCGCACGGGCGGGTGGTGCGACTCCCACGGGGCGACCCTCAAGGCGCCGTCGGTCACCCTCAACGCCATTGACCCCGCCACGGGGGCGGTGACCCCCTACCCCCTGGGCTGGAGCATGCGTCTGCGTGCCAACGGCAGCCGCTACGGGAGCCTGACCCTGAGCCGCCTGCTGGACGGCAGCCACCTGGCCAACCCCGCCACCGGGCTGTTCTCCCTGACCCTGACCAGCGGGACGACGAGCGTGACCAGCAACGTCTTCCGGGTCAGGGGGACCCAGCAGGCCGCGGAGCCTGAGCCCGATCCCGCCCCCAGCTGCCCCGACCCCCTCACCACCCTGGTCCTGGGGCCTGACGCCGTCCCCGGTGGCGAGCCGCGCTACCTCTCGGCGAGGCGGGTGTGGCTGCGTGCCACCGGCCTGTGCGTGGACGGCGTGACGGTGGACGGGACCGTGGAGATCAGCGTGGAGGTGCGGCGCACCGACCGCCCCACCGAGTCGCGCACCCTCCTGTACGACGTCCCGGTGCACCAGGGCAGCTTTACCGTCCCCCTGGACCTGAGCGAGGCCATCCCCGACGGCCCCGACTCGGTGGGCACCTACCAGCTCGACGTCATGGTCAGGGGACGGCACGCCGCGAACGTGAGCAGCCTGAGCATTGTGCCCGCCCCCACGCCCAGCCCGGCCCCCACGCCCTCCCC
>ERZ773099.884-NODE-884-length-23200-cov-3.321063_pt1 | contig 23200 bp, 22 predicted proteins | sample MGYA00511120_ERZ773099 | MGnify/ENA primary metagenome ERZ773099 (study PRJEB29015, sample SAMEA2738012) | human oral metagenome | biome: human oral; feature: human-associated habitat; material: dental | place: China | collected 2104 ...
CTGTTTTTAAACATTTTTCTAGCCTATCAGGTTTTATCCTGATGGTCTAGAGCCTATGGAAAACGCGGTGAAAAGAATCCGTGCCCCTTTTGACGAAGCCACAGCGCGCAGCCTTGCGGCCGGCGACAAAGTGCTCATTTCGGGCCGCGTGCTGGCTGCCCGCGATGCCGCGCACAAGCGGCTGGTGGAGGCCCTGGATCGGGGCGAAGATCCGCCCGTGGATCTGCGGGGAGCCGTGATCTATTATGTGGGGCCAAGCCCGGCCCCTCCGGGACGGGTCATCGGGGCTGCGGGGCCGACCACCGCAGGCCGTATGGACGCCTATACCCCGCGCCTGCTGGAGCAGGGCATCAGGGGCATGATCGGCAAGGGCAACCGCAGGCCGGAAGTGGTGGAGGCCATGAAAAGGCACGGCGTGCCCTATCTGGCCGCTGTGGGCGGAGCGGGCGCGCTCATTGCCCGCTGCATCAGAAAGTACACGGTGCTGGCCTATGGCGACCTTGGGCCGGAGGCCCTCGCGCTTATGGAAGTGGAGGATTTCCCCGCCATTGTGGTCATTGATGCCGCGGGCGGCAATCGGTATGAGAGCGGGCAGGCGCTGTACCGCAGGCTGTAGCCCCGCCAACCGCCTGATTTCGGGCCGCTGTGCCGAGGGGCCGCAGCGTCCGGCGGTGCGATTGTGCGGCTTCAGGGCTGCTACGAGCGCAGCCACTCGTCGTCTTCGCCGTCGTCGTACTGGTCGAGAAGGGTGCGCAGGGCGCGGGAGCCGACAGCCTCAATATCTGTCCATTCCAGTTGGGTCTGGCTTTCTTCCCAGTTCAGTTCTTTCTGGAAAAACAGACGGACGGCATATCCCTTTTCGCAACTTTCCTGACAAAACCCCAGTTTTTTCGCCAGAAAAACATGCGGCAGGGAGGAGGGCGGCGCGGCGCTGGGGGCCAGAAAGAAAAGGTAGACAGGCTTGGCGGAAAGGGGCGTGCTGGCGATTCCTCCGGGCAGGCAGGCGCAGGCCCCGCCCGCAGAAAGGTCGATGAGGTGCAGGGCCTTGGGATTTTTTTTGTAGCAGGCCGCAATCATGTCGCGCAAGTCGGCCTTGGTTTCCGGCGGGGTGGTCACAATGGTGGCGCCGGCCAGCCGGCTGCGTTCTCTGCCCCAGGGAACGCGCTTGTCACGTCGCATCTTGCGGGTGACGAACGTGCGCGGCAGACGCAGGGAAATGAAGCGCAAGGCTTCCTTTGTGCCGCTTTTGGTGCCGAGAATGATGGCTGTGCCTTGAAAGCCCACGCGCTCCACCATCTCAGGAGAGCTTTCGTGCTCCAGACAGAAGAAAAATTCTCCGTTGCCCTCATAGCCCTTGGGCTTGTCGGGCAGGACTTTCATGTCGCGGATGAGAAACTGGGCGTCCCGCCCCTCCACGCTGCGAAAGCGGCCATAGAAGATCAGATCCGTGGGTTTTCCTTCCCAGCGCATGCAACACTTGAGACGAACCGTGACCCTCTGGCGCAGAGCCGTGGCAAAGGCGTCAAAATGGCCGGAGTTCCAGAGGGAGAATGTCGAGTCAAGCATGGAGCACATGGCTTGTGATAGTGGGGATATACCCTCCTGTCAAGGCAGGAAAGCGGGTGAGGAGTTGGATGAATGTCTCAGGAAGGTTGCCCACGGCAGGGAAGAAAAGAGGCGTATCCGCTGTGGCTGCGCCGCTGAAGCGGGGAGAGCGGCTTTGGGGTGGTCAGTCGGCCTTGGGGGCCAGCCCCTGGCTCTGCCCGAAGATGATCAACTCCATCCAGTCCAGGCCAAAGTCCAGGAGAGCTTCGTCTCCGTGCAGGCTGTCTTCCATGGCGGCCTGCCTGCGCTCTGCTGAAAGATCCAGCCGGTCGCAAACGCGCATGGCGGTGAGAAACTGGCGGAACTTGTCCATCTGGAAAAGGGCAAGAACGCACATGGTGGCCATGCGGGGTTCCAGAGGGCTGCCCGTGGCCCGCACCAGGGACATGAGGCGCATGTATTTGTCGTTGGAAGCGTTGAAGGGCTGGAGTTCCTGATGGGCGAGCCACTGTGCGGCAGTGCGCTCCGTGCCTGTGTCAAAGCCGCGGCAATGGTCCTCGCGAACCACAAAAAAGCGTTCGGCCACGCCCTCGCTGGCAATTTTTGTGCCGCGTCCCAGAGGATAAAAGCGGCACGCTCCGGGGCGGTCATCGTAGACCGCGCAGCCCGCGGGCGTCACAAAGGGACAGAGTTCGTCGGGGCCGTCCAGCATGCGCAGCATGGGCAGGGGAAAGCCCGTGTCCGGAAAGGAGCGCATGGTGGCAAAAGTGCCGAGAAAAGCCTCGCTGCCCATGCCCAGATGGCGGCACAGGCGCAGCACATCGTACGGCGTGAGGGGCAGGGTCAGTTCCGCACAGCAGCGGTTGAAGCAGGGCACTTCCGGATTGCAGTCAAAGCAGAAGGTCTTGCCGTTGGGCAGTTCCGGCAGACTTTCCAGAAGCTCGCGGCTGGCATCGGTGGACATGAAGACTCCCTGAAACGGCAGCGGCCGGTACCGGTGCGCGTTGTCCGCACGTGGCGGGGTCAGATGACCTTGTTCAGCGCGTATTCGATAATGCCTTCCGCTCCGGCGGAGCGCAGGCGGGGGATGAGATCGCGCACCACGTCAATGTTCACCACCGCTTCCACCGCGAGCCAGCGCTGGTCGCGCAGGGGCGAAACCGTGGGCGAATTGAGGGAGGGCAGCATTTCAAGGATGGCGGGCAGGTTGTCGGCAGGGGCGTTCATTTTGAGGGCCACCAGATTTTCCGCCCTGAGCGCGCCTTGCAAAAGCAGATCCAGCTGGCTGATCTTGGCGCGTCTGACGGGGTCGTTCCAGGCGTCATTGTTGGCGATGAGCACCGGATGGGAAACCATGACCTCATCAATGATGCGCAGGCCGTGAGCGCGGATGGTGGTGCCGGTTTCCGTAACTTCCACAATGCCGTCGGCCAGACCTTCCACCACCTTGGCCTCGGTGGCCCCCCAGGAGTAGAAAACATCCACCTCAATGCCTTTTTCGGCAAAGTAGCGCCGGGTCAGTCCCTCTATTTCGGTGGCAACGCGCTTGCCCTGGAGGTCGGCGGGCGTACGGTAGGGCGAGTCGCCCGCCACGGCCAGCACCCAGCGGCAGGGCCGGTTGGACGTTTTGGAATAGACGAGATCCGAAATCCGGACGACCATGTTTTCATGGCCCCCTTCCACCAGCCAGTCCAGACCCACAATGCCCGCGTCCAGCACCCCGGCCTGAACATATCCCCCGATTTCCTGTACGCGGCACAGGGACGCGCTGATCTGCGGGTCATTGATGTCAGGGAAATAATTGCGGGCGTGCTTGCGGATTTTCCATCCGGCCCGCTCGAACAGGTCTATGGTGGCGTCTTCCAGCGAGCCTTTGGGCACGCCGAGCTTGAGCACGGTTTTTGCTTCGTTGGGCATGACAGCTTCCTCTATCCGCCGTACACGTCCTTGGGGTCAAAGACGCGGGGAGAGCACTCCCGCAGGCTTCCGTCCTTCCATTCCCGGTAAAAACAGGAGCGCCGTCCGGTATGGCAGGCGGCTCCCCCCTCCTGCTCCACCAGCAGGAGAATGGCGTCACTATCGCAATCCAGGCGCACGGAGCGCACTTTCTGCACATTTCCCGATGTCGCGCCCTTGTGCCACAACTGGCTGCGGCTGCGGCTCCAGTAGTGGGCCTCGCCGGTCTGGAGCGTTTTTTGCCAGGCTTCCTCATTCATGTAGGCCAGCATGAGCACCTCACCGCTGCAATGGTCCTGCGCCACAGCGGGCAGCAGCCCCTTGGAAAAATCGGGAGAAAAAGAAGGAGTGTGGAGCGCGCTCATGGAAAAATCCTCGGCAAGGAAGGTACGGCAGCTTTTTAGGATAGTCGCAAGCGACGCCGGATGCAAGCCGGAAAATCCGCTCCGCGCACGCGACGCGCGTTCTGCCCTTTGCCCGATGTGGGGCAAAGCCTGATGTGCCGCTCTTGCGCCGCAAATACGGGGTTTTTGACCATGCGGGTTACGGGAAGCTTGCGCATCCCGGCCCGCTGTGGCATGCTTTTGACCAGGATTTATTTTTTTCACTGCGGCTTCTGCCGCTGGCAGAGCCCTCCGGCATGACTCCGGTTTTTGGGAAAGAGCGTATGACAGAATCCACCCGCCAGGATGCGGACACAGGCGCGGCAGCGCCGGAAAAACCGGCTGCGGCAGGCGAAGGTTTTTCTTTTTGCGAACCCCGGGACGCCCTGCCGCCGACATCGCTGGAAGTTTTGCCCGAGGCCATACGCTCTGCCTGCGCCCGCGCGGGTTGGCAAACTCTCATGCCAGTACAGTCGCTGGCGCTGCCCTATCTGCTGGCCGGGCGCGACATCATGGTGCAGTCCCGCACGGGCAGCGGCAAGACAGGCTGCTACCTGTTGCCCCTTCTGCCCAGCCTTGATCCGGAACTGAAGGCTCCCCAGGCTCTTGTGCTCGCCCCCACGCGCGAACTCGCCCTTCAGGTGGAGCGGGAAGCAGCGACAATCTTTGACGGAACGGGCATCCGGACCATCGCCGTGTACGGCGGGGTGGGCTACAAAAAGCAGATGGACGCCCTGCGCGATGGCGCGCAGCTTGTGGTGGGCACGCCCGGCCGCGTTCTGGATCATCTGCTGCGCCGCACCCTCTGTCTGGACCGTTTGCGGGTTCTGGTCTTCGACGAGGCAGACCGCATGCTTTCCATCGGATTTTATCCGGACATGAAGGAAATCCAGCGGTATCTGCCCCAACGCCCTCTCCACACCTGCCTTTTTTCCGCCACCTATCCGCCGCATGTGCTCAGGCTTGCGCAGGAGTTCATGACAGACGCGTCCATGCTCTCCCTCTCGCAGAAAGAAGTGCATGTGGCCGCCGTGCAGCACCTCTTTTGCGAGGTGAAGCCCATGGACAAGGACCGCGCCCTGGTGCGTCTGCTGGAAACGGAAAATCCCGCTTCAGCCATCATTTTCTGCAATACCAAGGCCAATGTCCATTATCTGACCGGGGTGTTGCAGGGTTTTGGCTACAATGCCGACGAACTGTCGGCGGATATTTCCCAGGCGCGCCGCGAAAGCGTTCTGGAAAAAGTCCGTCAGGGCAGGCTGTCGTATCTGGTGGCTACGGACGTGGCGGCGCGCGGCATTGACATTCCCCAGCTTTCGCACGTCTTTCTGTATGAGCCGCCGGAAGATCACGAAAGCTACATCCACCGCGCGGGCCGCACCGGCCGGGCCGGTGCGGCGGGCACAGTGATTTCTCTGGTGGATGTCATGCAGCGCATGGAGCTTGACCGCATTGCCCGGCACTATTCCATCGCGCTCACGCCCCTTCCCCTGCCTACGGACGAAGACGTGGCCCAGATTGTCGGCGCGCGCCTCACCGCGTTGCTGGAGGCGCGTTTCCGCACGCTCACCGGGCTGGAACGCATGCGCGTGAGCCGCTACGGGCGGCTGGCCGCAGAACTGGCCAACGAGGAAGAGGAGGACAACCTGCTCCTGCTGGCCATGCTGCTGGACGCCAGCCATCAGGAAAGCCTGCGCGAAAGCCGCTTTCCCGACGGTGTTCCGATGGAGAAAAAGGAAGGCGCGGCGGGCGGTAAAAGCCGCAGGGCCAGAAGCGGCAGGGCCAGGGAGCGGAAGCATGCGGATGCTCCGGAGGCTTTGGGTGGGGAAGGCAGGGCCGATGCCCGGCGTCCCGAAGGCGAAGCCGCACAGGGTCGGCGTCGCCGCTCCTCGCGCCGGCGGAACAGGGCAAAGGCGGTCTCCCCGGAGGCTGCCTCACAGGAATAGGCAGGATTTTTCCTGCGCCGCCTGGCCGGGCATCTCCGGCAGGACACGTTTTTCCCCCAACGGTCATGGACAGCAGCACCCCACAGCCTGAAAGCGCACAATGTTCTCCCCTCGCGGTGTCCGCATCCGTTGTGGACGCGACGCTGGACAAGTTCGCGGCCCTTCTGGCAGACGCAGACTACGTGCAGGAACTGGAAATCCTGAAGGTGGGGCGGATGCACTTTCTGCGCCGCCGCCAGATGATCACGGAGCTGACCGGACTGTACATGGCCCTCTGGCGGCTGGCCCTGGGCCGTTCTTTCCCGCAGGATGCCGACCGCATGTTCGCGATGTTTCTGGAGCGTTATGGCCGGGGAAATCCGGGCAGGCGCTCTGCCCATATTCTTGAGCGGGCACGCGAATACTGGAGCATGCTTGCGCCGCAGGGCGATGCGGATTTCAGCCCCGTGGCCAGGCATCTGACCTCATTCTCCACACGCGATGCGGCCCACGCCAAAAGCATGGACCTCAAGCTTGTTCTGCACATTCGCAAATTCTACAATCTGATTTTCGAGCGGCTCATATGACGGGGAGATGCCCCGGCGCGGGCGTTCGCGGCAGGCGAAAATGAATATCGTGCATGCGGTGGCAGATCTGGGCGGCTTTGCGGGCACGGGCCTGACCATCGGCAATTTTGACGGCCTGCATCTGGGGCATCAGGCTCTTGTGCGCCGCACTCTGGACGTCTGCCGCCAGAAGGGCCTGACCCCGGTGGTCATGACCTTCTGGCCGCACCCGCGGCAGGTGCTTTTTCCTGGCAGGGGGCATATTCCCCTGACCAGCCGCGAGGATCGCCTGAACCTTCTTTGGGGCATGGGCGTGCCCCATGTGCTGGAACTGCCCTTCACCCGCGAACTGGCGTCGCTGGATGCTGCGGATTTTGCGCGCACGCACTTTGCGCCCATGCGGTTGCGCCATCTGGTGGTGGGGCACGACTTTTCCCTGGGGCGTGACCGTGGCGGGCAGGTGTCCGTACTGCGGCAACTGGGCGGCCAGTGGGGCTTTGCCGTGGAGCGGCTGGAAGCCGTTGCCGCCAAGGACGGGCTTGTGGTCAGTTCCACAGCCCTGCGCCAGCTCATTGCCCTGGGGGATGTGGCGCAGGCGGCGAAACTTCTGGGCCGCTGCCACAGTTTCTGCGGGAAAGTGGTGCACGGTGACGGGCGCGGCAGAACTTTGGGTTTTCCCACGGCCAATCTGCACTGCGGCGCAGTGGTCTTGCCTGCGGAAGGCGTATATGCCACCCGCGCTCACGTGAACGGGCATGTGTGGCCCGCAGCAACCAGCATCGGGCACAAGCCCAGTTTTGGCGGCACACGGGTGGGCGTGGAGACGTTTCTGCTGGAAGGCGGGCAGGATCTGTACGGCTGTACCATGCGCCTGGAATTTGTGGCGCGCCTGCGGGCAGAACGGCGCTTTGACTCTGTGGAGGCCCTTGTCCGCCAGATTGCGGACGATGTGGTCGCGGCCCGCAATGTGCTTGCTGCAGGTGAAAATGCATCAGGCGCAGGTTTTCTGCCCTGCGCCTGAATTTCGTCTGCCGCGCAGATGCCGGAAACATGGGGGTACATGCTTTCGGCAACTGAACGGCCAGTGGTGTTTCGCCTGTCCAGCGCAGCAGGCTACTTCCATTCGAGCAGACGGCGCTGCCCGGTGAGCGAGCGCAGCCGGGTCGCGTCCTGGCCGATTTCGAGGCAGCCCAGATACTCGCCCTGCGCGTTTCTTATGGCCAGATACTGGATGTGGATAAATTTTCCTCCCAGTTCCAGCCAGAATTCCGCTTTTTCCTGTTCTCCCTTCCTGAAGGCGTCCAGTATTTCGGTGACAACGTGTACGGATTTCGAGGGATGGCAGTTGCGCACTTCGCGCCCGATGACCGCCGCGCTCCGGGGGAAAATGCGGTGCGCGCTGTCGGAATAATAGGCAACCCTGTCGTCTGCGCCGACAAAGCTGATGTCCACCGGCAGGCTGCGCAGAATGGCGTCAAGAACTTCCTGTGAAAGCACTCCCGTGGAAAGGGCGATGCCCCCTTCGAAATTTCCGGCCGCATTTTCGGTGACAGCGGGGGCCGACCACTGGCTGCCGGGGGAAACGCCGAAAGCATAGCCGATTTCATCATCGCCCAGGCGACACCGGCCCCAGTCTTCCTCGTTCAGCAGCTTCAGGCTCATGGGAAAGAGGATATTCTCCTCTTTCCGGATCATTTCTTCGACCTCCGCGGCAAGATCGTGCAGGGCCGCCGCGGCTTCGCTCCTGTTTTCCGCTTCCAGCAATTCCCTGGTCCGGCGGAATTTTTGGCGTATGTCATCGTGCACTTCCCACATCACTTTGCCGGGAGCCGTGAGATCGTGCCGTTCCAGCAGGGGGAAGAGCTGGTTTTCCTTGCGCACATAGTGGGTCAGAATACCGGAAAGCTCCTGAACCAGCGCGGAAAGATGTTCTGTGGAGGCAGTGCCGCCATCACCTCCCGCGCCGCGCCGGATCGCGTCAATCAGGGGTCTGGCCCGCGCGTTTTCCTGCATGTAGGTATGTATGGGGTGTCCCGGCTGCACGGGCGGCATTTCCTGCCCCTCAAGGGCATTCTGGAAAAGGGCCGCGTGCAGGTGGCACATTTTCTTGATTTCGGACTCGGGCAGGCCTTCGTTGACCAGAGTCTGCTCAAGGGAGGCAATTTCCTCCGGGCTGATATCACCGACGGTCCGGGTGAATTTGTCCTGCAACTGCCCGAAATCCGCGCCGTCATGCAGTTCCCGGATGATGTCCTTGAGCCGGGCCAGCCGTTCCTCCTGCGAGATTTTTTCGCCGCCGGTTTTTGCTGTGGCCGGGGGCGTTATTTCCACAGATTCTCCTGTGGCGGTCATGATCTCACCGGCAAGGAAAAGCAGGAGCGCAAGAAGGTCTTCACCACCCATGGCTGCGGCTTTCTCCACAGAGGCGATCCTTCCCACCGACTGCCGCAGGAGGGGATTTTTCAGTTTTTCAAAATCCTTGTTGCGGGCGGCCAGAGCGTCCACAAGAAAGGGATATTTGCTTGTCAGGGCGTATATGGTTGTGTCTTTTGTCAGCAACATGGTTGCTTCCTTCGTTTTTTGCAGCAAAATGCGCGGTGGATATGACAAGGAAAACCGTTTTCTTTTTTGTATGGAGCAAGCTGCGTCTTGTCAACCGGTTCGGGAAAATGTGGAGGTTCAGCCCACCAGCCGCCAGTAGGGCAGGGCCACCCAGGCAACAAAAGGCCCGGCCAGCGCCATGCGCAGGGCCATGACCAGCAGCATGTCCCGGAATCTGATGTAGCCCGTGCTGAAAAAAAGCAGATAGAGGGCGTATTCGTAGGGAAAGAGGATGTTGTCCAGGCCGTACTGAAAGGCAAAGTACAGGTGGTGCGGGTCCATGCCCATACGCAGGCCGAGTTCCGCCACAGGCGCGGAAAGCGTGGATACCGCCCCCAGAGGCGTGAGCACAAAGTCCGCAATGACGCCGATGAGATAGGCGTAGAATGTGGACAGTGTCGGCCCCGCATTGCCGAACAGGGGCAGCACCAGATTGGCCAGCCAGTTGGTGACCTTGAGGTCTCCGCCCACCGCGCCGATGGACATGCTGCCCATGATGAAAAAGAGCGGGGCAAAGTTGACCGTGGAAATGCGCTCCCCGTCCAGAAGGCCCACGCCGGGCAGAAAGGCGCAGGCGGTGATGAACATCAGCACGCTGCCCGCGCTGACATGATGCCACCTGTCGGTGGCCAGCAGCAGCACCGTAAGGCCAAACAGCAGGAGCGCGCGCTTCTGTTCGGCAGTGACCGGGCCGAGCTGCACATATTTTTCCTGCACCACGGGGCGCAGATCAGCCCTGCCGCCCGGCGTGCGCAGAACGCAGAGCGCCAGCCCCATGGACATGAGCGTATAGAGCATGGCCGGCAGGCAGTTGAATTTGGCGTACTCCATCCACGACGTGCTTCCGCCCGTGACTTTGTCCACCAGGCCCATGCCCATCACAAGATCGGCGCCTCCGGTCAGATAGCCCAGTTTGGTGGAGCTTACCGCCAGGCATGTGCCCAGCACAATGAGCGTGGCTTCGCGGCTCTTGGGTTTGAAGTCCAGAGCGGCGCACAGGCTGAGGGCCACAGCGCAGAAAATGGCTCCCTTGCCGATGACAGACGGCACCAGCGGCGCCAGCAGGGCAGCGCCGAGGGTCATGCCCGCCAGTGCCCCGGCAAGGCTGCCGCCGGTGAGCCTGACGCAGGTCAGGGCGATGCGCTGGCCAAGACCCGTGGCCTGGATGATCTTGCCGAGGCAGAAGCCGCCAATGACAATGATGCCCACTTCGGACAGCCAGGGCGAGAAGGCCACTTTCTGGCCCACCCCGCACGCCAGCACATAGAGAATGGGCAGCAGAAGGCCCACAGCCACTTCATTGAGGGTGTTGAAGCTCCAGGCCATGATGGCCCAGAGCGTGACCGCCAGAAAGGCGATCATGGGCGTGGCAAGGGTTTCGCTGCGGGGCAGGAAAAAATAGACGGCCAGCGGCAGGGCCAGAGATGCGGCCCATGTCGCCAGCATGCCTGGCGTGAAGTCGGAGGTTTTCAGCATGGGGGTTTCGGGGACTGGAGTGAACTGCGCGGCGCACGGCTCAGCATGTCTGCCAGCGCTTCGCGGGCCTGGTCGGCGTCCATGCCCATGCGGGGGGCAAGCCGGGGCAGATTTTCCACGGCATCGCAGGGGCGAACATAGAGCGGCTCCACATCCCTGTCCCCGTATTCCGCATGGCGGGCCAGCAGGCGCAGGGCCGAAACACGGGGGACGGTCAGACGCGGCAGGGCCAGCAGGGCGACTCCGGGAGCCGGAGGAACGAGATTCATGCCGTCAAGTTCCTGAAAAACATGGGCATTGCGGGCAAGGCCGCTGCCGCAGACCAACACGCGCTGCTGCCGCGCGTTGTCTGCGTGCAGGCTTTGGGTGATGCGGCGCAGGGCCTCCTCCGGCGGGCAGAGGTCTGTGTCGCACAGCGGCTGCGGCGGAATTTGCGGGCCGTAGGAAACAAAGGAGCGGCAGTGTACCAGTTGCCGTCGCGCATGGGTCAGCGTCCAGACAAGGTTGCCGTAGGGCAGGTTGTGCTGCTGCGCCGCGCTGGCGGCCAGAGCCTGCATCAGGTCAAGGCCCGCTGTTTTGGCCTGCCCGGCGCGCCGCAGGGCCGTCGCAGTGGCCAGCGTCAGGCGGATGCCCGTAAAGGAGCCCGGCCCGTTGACGCAGGCAATGCGGCGAAAAGCCGGGGGGGAGAGCTTCAACGCGCCGCATATCTGGGCCAGAGCCGGAGCCAGAATTTCCGTGGCGCGGTCGGCCGTATGCCAGGACTGGGCGCAGAGCGTTGCATCGCCATCGCTGACAATGATCTGCAAAACGCCCTCGGCGGCGTTGAGAACTAGCTCTGTTCCGGTGCTTGCGCGGGTCATGGCTTCTCTGTCGTCATAATGTCTGTTTTTGTGCTCATTCCGTCCGGAAAATGCGCAAAATGTCGTTCCAGGTGGCCAGCAGCATGAGCGCTGCCAGCAAAACCAGCCCCGCGCGCATGGCATATTCCTGCACCCGCAGGTTGAGAGGGCGGCGGAAAAGCATTTCCCAGAGGCAGAAAACGATCTGGCCGCCGTCCAGCACGGGAATGGGCAGCAGGTTCAGGATGCCCAGATTGATGCTGATGAGCGCGGCAAGGGCCAGCACGCCGGGCACGCCCTCCTGGGCCTGTTTGCCGACCATCTGCATGATCATGATGGGCCCGCCCACCTGATCCAGCGGCACAACCCGTTCGGCCAGTTTGACAAAGCTTTGCCAGGTCAGGGAAAGCATGTCCCCGGTATGGGCCAGGGCGGCTGTAGCGGCGTCGAGAAAACCGTGTTCTTCCATGCGCGTGGCGCCGCTGTTGCGCACGCCGATGAGCCAGGCGGTTTCTTCTTCGCCGAAAATGGTTTTGCGTGTGGCGCGTTCCGGCGTCAGGTCCAGATTCAGGATGGCGGGGGGCGCGCCTTCTCCGGCGTCTTTGGCCGGGCGGGACAACACAAGGGCCAGGCGTTTGCCCTCTCCCCTGGCAATGGCGTCAGACATGGCCTGCCAGCTCGCCACGCTCTGCCCGTCAACGCTCAGGACAGTATCTCCGGCCTGAATCCCGGCTTTTTCCGCCGGGCTTCCGGGCGTGACGCCGCCCACCTGCGGCAGGAGCACGGGGGTGCCCCAGCCCAGTGCCAGCACCCAGCAGAGCAGCCAGGCCAGAAGAATATTGGCCGCCGGACCGGCGGAGACGACCAGCAGGCGCTGCCAGGCCGGGCGCAGGGCAAAGCTTTCCTCCCTGGTGAAGCCGTCAGGAATGGCTTCGGGATCGCTTTCGCCCACCAGCGCCACATAGCCGCCCAGGGGAATCAGGGAGAGGGCGTATTCTGTTTTGCCTTTCCGGGTGGTGAGGATTTTGGGGCCAAAGCCCAGGGAAAAGGTGGACACGCCCATGCCCAGGCTGCGGGCGGCGGCAAAATGCCCCAGTTCGTGAAAAAAGATGAGGCCGCCCAAAACAAGGGTTACGGCAAGGATCGCGGTCAGCACGGGGAGTCTCCTTGGCCTGCGAGCGCAAAAACGCGTTCGCGGCTCAGGCTGTCAAGATGTTGGATGCGCTGGGCAACGGAAACGGCCTCTGCCTCCAGAGAGGGCAGAGGGGGCAAGGAAGACGGCGGGCGGCTTGTGCCTTCGCGGGGAGAAATTTCGCCGGACAGGGCAAAAGGCTGCTGGTTGGGATGGGCGGCCCGGTGCGCGTTCATGGCGGCTTCGATAAGTTGGGGGATGTCCGTGAAGGAACAGCGGCCGGAAAGAAAAAGCTCCACTGCGGCCTCATTGGCCGCATTGAGCACAACGCACAATCCGTGCCGCTGGAGCAGGGCGCGTTTTGCCAGGCCAAGGCAGGCAAAGGTTTCCGCATCCGGCCGGGCAAAGGTCAGGGGAGTGGCGGTGAGGTCCAGAGGCGGCACGCTGACCGGGGCGCAGCGGGGCCAGAGCAGGCAGGCGGCAATGGGCAGCCGCATGTCGGGCGTTCCCAGTTGGGCCAGTTGCCCGCCGTCGGCGAACTCCACCAGCGAGTGGACCACGGACTGCGGGTGGATCAGCACACGGATGCGCTCGGGCGCAAGACCGTAGAGGTGGAAGGCCTCGATGACTTCCAGCCCCTTGTTCATGAGGGTGGCCGAATCAATGCTGATCTTGGCGCCCATGTTCCAGTTGGGATGTTTGAGGGCCTGCTGGGGGCGCACTGTCCGCAGGTCCTGCCCAGACCAGCCGAGAAAGGGGCCGCCGGAGGCCGTCAGGATGATGTTGCGCACTTCCTGTCCGCGCCCGGCAAGGCACTGAAAAACGGCATTGTGCTCCGAGTCCACGGGCAGAATGGCTGCGCCGGTGCGGGCGCAGACGCTGCGTATCAGATCGCCCGCCAGTACCAGAGATTCCTTGTTGGCCAGGCAGATGACCTTGCCGGCCAGCGCCGCGGCCAGCGTGCCGGACAAACCGGCTGCGCCGACCTGGGCGGACAATACGGTGGAGGCCTCCGGCAGGGAGGCCAGCCTGGCATAGCCTTCGCTCCCTGTCAGGATTTTGGGGGCGTATCCGGCGGGCAGCAGGGCGGCGAGCTTGCGGGCCGCTGCGTCGTCAAGTACGGCAAGCCAGGGGGGACGCCACTGCGCAGCCTGCCGGGCCAGCCTTTCCACATTGCGGGCGCAGGCAAAACCCACCATGCGAAAAGCCTCGGGATGGTCGGCGGCCACGGCCAGAGCGCTGCGCCCGATGGAACCGGTGGAGCCCAGCAGAACAAGGCTGCGGGGCCAGGTTTCGCACCAGTCCCTGGACGGAGCGCCGGAAATGTAGTGTACGGAAGGGCCGCCCAGACCCGGCCAGAGTTGCGCCATGACGCGTCCTGTGCTTGTGGTGAAAATGCCCGCGCCGCCAGCCGGAAAATCCGCAAAAGCGGATTTTTTGCCCGAAAAGCGCTGTCAGGCTCTTTGCCCGGAGGGCGCGCTCAAAAGAAGAAAAACCACTGATCCACAACAGCCACCATGGGCATGGCGAACAGCAGGCTGTCGGCTCTGTCCAGAATGCCGCCGTGCCCCGGCAGCAAATTTCCGGAATCCTTGATATTGACCGAGCGTTTGAGGGCGGATTCAAACAAATCGCCCACCTGGGCGAAGGCGTTGACAGCGATGCCCAGCAGGGCAAAGGAGAGCCAGCCCGTCTTGCCGTAGATCTCGCCGTAGACGGCGCAGAAAAGCACACAGGCCACCAGACTGCCCACCGCGCCCTCGGAGCTTTTGTTGGGGCTGACGCGCGGCCAGAGCTTGTGGTGGCCGAAGCGGGTGCCTATAAAGTAGGCGGCAGTGTCCGAAATGGCGACAGCGGCAATGATAAAAATGAGCTTTGTGGTGGAAAGGTAGGTGGCGGGCAGAAGCAGCAGGGGAATATAGGCCAGCCCCGCCATGAATATCCCGCTGGCGGCAAAGGCATTGTCGTCTTCAATCACGTCCCAGCGAAAAAGAAAGCTCATGGACGCGAGCACAAAACCCGCGCCAAGGCAGACCAAGGCATCCTGCGGGCGGTGGATCCAGGTGAGGTAGAGCATGCCCCAGCCAAGAAGGATGGCGCAGATGCGGCTGGGAATACGGCCCCTTGGCCCCCAGAACAGAGAATAGAACTCCCACAGGCCCAGAGCGGCAATCAGCAGGATCGTCACCAGCAGCGGCAGTCCCCTGATCCAGAGTACCAGCAGAAGCAGGCCTGCCAGGGCCAGACCCGTGACAATGCGGCGCAGGTCAATGACGTTACGGGCGGGGGTGATGGGCATCCGTTTGCTCCTGTGTTTTGCCGAAGCGGCGGGACCGCGCGGCATAGTCGTCCAGGGCCAGCTGCAACTGGGCCTCGTCAAAGTCGGGCCAGAGCACGGGCGAGAAATGCAGTTCGCTGTACGCGCACTGGTAGAGCAGAAAATTGCTCAGGCGCAGTTCGCCGCTGGTGCGGACAAGCAAATCCGGATCCGGCTGCCCCGTGGTATAGAGGCGGGCGGCCAGGCTTTGCTCGGTAATGTCTTCGGGGCGCGCGCCTTCAGCCAGAAAAGATCGGGCTGCGCGCACCAGTTCGGCGCGTCCGCCGTAGTTGAGCGCCAGATTGAGGGTCATTTCGCGCCCGGCTTCCGTGCTCCGTATGGCGCGGCGCAGGGCCGTGCGCTGGGGCAGGGGCAGGCCCTCCACATCGCCCAGCACCTTGAGGGCAATGCCCTGCTGCACCATGCGGGGAACTTCCTGCCCCAGAAAGTTCAGCAGCAGGCCGAACAGGGCGCTGATTTCCTTGGGGGGACGATTCCAGTTCTCGCTGGAAAACGTGTACAGGCTCAGATGCCGTATGCCCAGGGCGCGGCACTGCGTCACGATCCGGCGGGCGGCTTCCGCGCCCGCCTTGTGGCCCGCCTCTCTGGGCAGGCCCCTGGCCTGCGCCCAGCGTCCGTTGCCGTCCATGATGACGGCAAGATGCACGGGGAGGATACGGGGGGGATTGGTCATATGCACAGCCTGAACGCGGAGCCGCTCACAGCTCCATGATTTCCTTTTCCTTGGCGGTGCATTTTTTGTCCGTCTCGGCCACAAATCTGTCGGTCAGCTTCTGCACGTCGTCCGTGCCCTTTTTCTGCTCGTCTTCGGTGATGGCCTTGTCCTTTTCCAGCTTTTTCAGGCTGTCGTTGGCGTCACGGCGCACATTGCGCACGGCCACCTTGCAGTCTTCGGTGTACTTGCGGGCCACCTTGACCAGTTCCTTGCGGCGTTCCTCGGTCAGGGGAGGCATGACAATGCGGATGATCTTTCCGTCATTGACCGGGGTCAGCCCCAGATCGGACTTGAGGATGGCCTTTTCCACTGCGGCAAAGCCGCCCTTGTCCCAGGGCTGGATGGTCAGGGTGCGGCTGTCGGGCACAGACACGGACGCCATCTGGCTGATGGGGGTGGGGGTGCCGTAATAGTCGGCCTTGATGCCGTCCACAAGGGCAGTGGAGGCGCGGCCGGTGCGCAGTTTGGAAAAGTCGCGGTCCAGGGAGGCAAGGGCTTTTTCCATGCGGTCTTCCGCATCCAGAAGAATGCTCTCCGTATCCATATGTTTTCTCCTTGGCAGGGTCAGCCGTGAACAATGGTTCCCACAGGTTCGCCCCGGATGACGCGGCGAATGTCGCCGCCGAGCATGCGGCAGACGATGATGGGCACGTGGTTGTCGCGCACCAGGGCAAAGGCCGTGGCGTCCATGACGCCCAGGTGGCGGGCCAGAGTCTCGTCATAGCTGATGCTGTCGAATTTCTGCGCATCCTGATGCTTGGCCGGATCCTTGTCGTAGATGCCGTCCACCTTGGTGGCCTTGATGATGGCCTCGCACTTCAGTTCCATGCCGCGCAGGGCTGCTGTGGTGTCTGTAGTGAAATAGGGATTGCCCGTTCCGGCGGCGCAAATGACCACACGCCCTTTTTCCATATGGCGCAGGGCGCGGCGGCGGACAAAAGGTTCGCAAACCTCCTGCATGGTGATGGCCGAAAGCACGCGCGTGGGGTAGCCCTGTTTTTCCAGCATGTCCTGTACGGCCAGCGCGTTGAGAACAGTGGCCAGCATGCCCATATAGTCCGCCGAGGAGCGTTCCATGCCCTTGGCCGAGCCGGAAAGGCCGCGAAAAATGTTGCCGCCGCCAATGACCAGGGCCATCTGCACGCCCATCTGCAGGACGGAGCCGATTTCGGTACAGATGGTGGCCACGGTTTCGGGATCAATGCCGGTCTTGTTGTTCCCGGCGAGAGCTTCGCCGCTCAGCTTGAGCAGCACACGACGGTATTTGATGTCTGACATGGGGCCGCCTGTAGCGCGAAAAGTTGGTCGGCAAGACGCCAGAAGCACAGGGAACCGGGCTGCGGCAAAGACCGGCCTTGGCCGCCCGCCCCGCAAACGTCATGGTCATAGCAGAAAATGCGCCCGGCTCAAAGCCTTTTTCCGCGAGCCTGGCCGCATGCCTGTGGGGGAAAGGGCCATTCTTCCACGCAAAAGGAGAGACTCTGCCCCATTTCGGCCAGAGCGGCGCGTGTCCGGGCTTCGTGCTGGGGAGAAAAAATGATCTTGAGCAGGGCTGTGCGCGGCTCCAGAACCGTAAAGTAGCCCAGATTCTCATAGGCTTCAAACAGAAAGCGGAAAAACCCCGTGTCTGCCGGGGCCAGCCGCACCAGCAGATACGCGCTTCTGGCTGCGGGCAAGGGCGCAGGCGGCATCCGGAAGCGACGGCGAAGCGCGGGAGGGCAGTTGGCGTCCGGCATCAGTACAGCCCTGTCTGGCGGGCCAGAACCACAAGAATGAGGCCAAAGGCAATGGTCAGAAAATAGTTCCGTTTCCAGAAAGCCAGAACCAGCGAAGGCACGGCGACCACAAGAAACAGGTTGGACGGCCCGGCATTGAATTTGCCCCCGTAAAAGAAGACGTCCGGCCCCACCAGCGCCGCCATGACGGCCACCGGCACAAAGGACAGCCAGTGGTGCAGAACGGGCGGCAGGCTGTCGCCCTTGAGGAGAGTCATGGGCAGAACCTTGGGCAGCAGGGTGACCAGAACGCAGCCCAGAAGGCAGAGAAGCAGCGCAGGGTCAAGGGCGGCTGGCGCGTTCATGGCCGGGCCTCCCTGTCCGGAGCGGGATTTTTTTTGTTGCCGCGCAAAAGAAGCCATGTGCCCAGGCTGGCGCCCAGCACCGTGGCCAGGGCGATGTTCCACTGGCTCATGCCGAGCCCGCGCAGGGCAATAGCCAGTGTGGCGGTGAACAGGGCCACCACCGCATGCAGGCGGCTCGTGCACTGGGGGGCCAGCAGGGCCAGAAACATGGCGGTGAGGGCATAGTCCAGGCCCAGGGGCTTCACGTCGCTGACCAGTTCGCCGCAGAAGGCGCCGATGGCGCTGCCTCCGACCCAGCCCAACTGGGCCGTGTGGTTGCAGACAAAAAGGGTGGTCAGGCTGCGCCGCCAGCCCTGCTGGAAGGCCGTGACGTGCACGGCGAAGGTTTCGTCGGTCAGGCCCAGGCCCAGCAGAAAGCGTTGCGCGCGTGGCAGGCCGGTCATCCAGGGGGACTGGGCGGCGGACTGGAGCAGATAGCGCAGGTTGACAATGCCGACAGCGGCAATGATGGACAGGATGCCTGCGCCCGCACCCCACATGGCGGCAAAAACAAACTGCCCTGATCCGGAGAACATGAGCACGGACATGGCCACGGTCAGTCCGGGGGGAATGTTGTTTTTGACAGCCAGGACGCCAAAGGCAAAGCCCACGGGCAGATAGCCCAGCACAATGGGAAGGGCGCGGCGCAGACCCTCAGCCCACGGCGAGGGGGAAAATGCGGGCATGGGCACCTCGGAAGCGGTCAGGCGTTGCCTGTCCGGGGGGGAAGGGACGCGCCCGATCCGGCGCTGACGCGGAAAATCTGGACAGTGAACTCTTTTTCGGCGCTGCACAGGGAGCAGCCGTCGGTGACCAGCAGGCAGGAGGAATCCAGCTCCAGCGCGTCAATGCCCGCCATATTCATGATCCGGGTGGCTTTTCCCGGCTCCCACATGACAGGCGCGCCGCAACGGGCGCACTCCACAAAAAGCATTTCGGGATCATAGCCTCCGGGCGCGGGAACGCCGCGCAGGGGTTCCGTGATGGTCAGCATGCTTTCCCGCATAGGGCCTCCTGCCGTGACAATGTCCGTATCCGAGGATAAGCCCTTGTGGGGATTCGTCAAGTCCCTGTCCATTTTCCCTGCGCTTGCCATGCGCAGACGGCGTGCGTACAGTGCGGCATGAGCGAAAAATATCGTCACATACGCCTGCTCCCGCCGGAACTGCGCAACCAGATCGCGGCCGGAGAGGTGGTGGAGCGCCCGGCCAGCGTGCTCAAGGAACTGGTGGAAAACAGCCTTGATGCCGGCGCCGGGCAGATAGATGTGTGCCTGGAAAACGGAGGGCAGAGCCTGATCAGCGTGCAGGACGACGGATCGGGCGTGCCCCCCGAAGAACTGGAACTGGCCGTCACGCGCCACGCCACCAGCAAGATTGCCAGCATGGCGGACCTTGAGCGTATCCGTTCCTACGGCTTTCGCGGCGAGGCCCTGCCGAGCATCGCTTCGGTGTCGCGTTTTGTCATGACTTCGGCTGTGGCTGGCGCTGACGGGCAGCCCCGCGCCCAACGGGTGGTTGTGGAGCACGGCCGCCTTGTGTCTTCGGCTCCGGCCGCCCTGCACCGGGGCACCCTTGTGGAAGTGCGTGACCTTTTTTCCAACATCCCGGCACGCCTGAAATTTCTGAAAACGCCCGCCACGGAATTCAAGCGCGCCCAGGATTGGCTGGGGCGGCTGGCCCTGGCCCGTTCCCAGGTGGGTTTGACCCTCGCTTCCGGCCAGCGGGAGGTGCTGCGCTTTCTGCCGGGGCAGAGCCTGGCCCAACGCCTGGGCCAGCTCTGGCCCAAGCTGGTGGTGGAGGCCCTGCGGCCTTTTGACGGCCAGAGGCACGGCATCCGCGCCCACGGGCTGGCCGCCCTGCCTGCGGTCAGCCAGCCGCGCGGCGACCGCATCCTTTTTTATGTCAACGGGCGTTCCGTGACGGACAAGGGCTTGCTGGCCGCAGTGCGCGATGCCTACAAGGGGCGTTTGACCAGCCGGGATTTTCCGCAGGTGGTGCTTTTTGTGGAACTGGATCCGGCAGAGGTGGATGTGAACGTGCACCCGGCCAAGAGCGAGGTGCGCTTTCGCGATACTTCCGCCGTATTTTCCGCGGTGTCGCGGGTTCTGCGGGAAACTCTGGACGCCGCGTCCGCGGTTTTTCTCCCCCCGGTTTTGGACAGGGAAGCGCCCCGGCCGCAGGGTTTTTGGGGGCGGCTGGACAATCCCCCCCTTGTGGAGCGACGGGAGGAGGCGGAGCCGGAAGCGGAAGACTGGGAAATTGTTCCCGGCGGGCGTGCGCCCGGACAGAAGGCCCGGCCGGAGGACGGGGCAGAGAGCGCGCCGGGAGGTTCTGCGTCGGGGCCGGGCATTGGGCCGACTGCACGAATGGACATTGGGGCGGATATCGGGCGGGGCGTGAATCCGGAAGCAGGCGCAGGCAAGAGCGCGGGAGAGGCTGCGCCCGCGCAGGAAAATGCGCGCGATGCGGGGCTGCCCTTTTCCGGAGACGGGGACCGCGAGCCGGAATGGATGCTGGCCGAACCGGCGGCGCCCTACGGCTTTGGCGAGGAGAATGCGGCGGCGTCCGCTCCCCTGCCCGCGCCCGCAAGCCGCGAAGCTTTGCGCATCGGCCCGCTGGAATATCTCGGGCAGGTGGCCCAAACCTATCTTGTGCTGCGTGACGGGGCGGGCGCGCTTCTGCTGCTGGACCAGCACGCGGCCCACGAGCGGGTCTTGTACCAGCGGCTGCGGCAGGGGGGATTTTCCGGCTCCGGGCAACTGCTGGCCCTGCCGCTGGACTTGTCCCTGCACCCGGCGGAAACCGAGCGCTTCTTTGCCCTGCGGCACCATCTTGAAGCCCTGGGCTTTGCGCTGGAAAGTACGGCAACCGGATTGCGGGTGAGCGGCACGCCGTCCCTGCTCTCCCGCGCCGAGGCCAGGGATTTTTTGCGGGAGGCTTTGGCCGGGCGCAGGGATGACCTGACGGAAATGTTTGTTTCCATGGCCTGCAAGGGGGCCATCAAGGCCGGGCAGCGCCTCACTCCCGACGAGGCTGCGGGGCTGGTGCAGCAGTGGCTGGCCACCCCTTCGCGGGAGCATTGCCCGCACGGCCGCCCCTGCGTCCTGCGTTGGGATGCGGCGGATCTGGAAAAGCTTTTCAAGCGCCGTCAGTAGGCTTCACGACAGTGTGGTATGTGTTCCGCCGTTTTTCCGGAGCGCACGGGCAACCTGTTTTTCCACCTCGTTCTGCCAGAGCCAGTTCAGGCCGAGGCAGAGCAGCAGGGATTCCAGCAGAAAGAAAAATATCCACTGGAGATGGCGCTCCTGTCCGGCAGGGCGCTCCTGTGCAAGCCACTTCCGGGCCAGCCTGTTCTGTTCCGCAGGCGTGATCTGGGCCAGTGCCGTGGAGATCACGCTGAACAGCTCCGGCTGGTCCTTGCGCACGGCAACGGCATGCCCGTAGGCGGAATCCACCTTTCCGGCAGACTGTATCTGCAAAATGCCGCCCGTCTGTATTTTTTCCAGCAGGTTGAATTCATAGTCAATAACAGCGTCCGCCTGCCCGGCGGCGACCTGTTGCAGAGCGCCCAGCGTGTCGGCCACGGGCACGGCGATGATTTCCGGGTGAAACTCGCGCAAAAAGTCGTGCCATGAGTAATTGTTGACCACGGCCACTTTTTTGCCCTTGAGATCCGCAAGACCTGCTGTGTCCAGACCGCTGCCCCGCCGTGTCATGATGATGCCCGGCATATTGATATAGGGTTCTGTGAACAACATGTATTCGCTGCGTCGTCCGGTTTTTGCCGCAGCCATGAAGACGTCAATGTGTTTCTGGCGTGCCAGTTCTTCCGTGCTGGCCCAGTCTGTCATCCTGCGCGCCCGGAAATCAAGGCCGGTCATTTTGCCCAGCAGGCGCAGGTAATCTCCGCCAAGCCCGGTGTATCTTCCCCGTTCATCAAACATTTCCAGAGGATAAAAATCGGGGTCCGCCCCAACGGTAACAACGGGATGCTCGGCAATCCAGGCCAGTTCCGCAGGGGAAATTTTGTCCAGTACGGATTTTTTCCGCTCCATCAGGGTGTCCACCACATCGGTTCTGTCGGCAAAGGCATCGGGAAAAAACGCCCTTGCCCCCAGAACGACCTGTATGACGATAATGCACAGGCCGAGGCAAAGTGTGAGCAGTAGACGCATATGGCTCTCCGCTGTTTCGGGCAGGGCGCGCGGCAGCAGGGTCGGAGCATGCAACGCGCGAAGCCGCGATGGCGCCCTTGGGGCGGCTGAATATTTTGGGGTCACATCACGGGATGCGACCGTGGCAATGCAAAAAACACATGGGCAGGCATTTTGCCTTCGTCCGGCATTGCGCGGCAAGGCGGCAGGCGGCATTGCCCGTGATTTTCATGGCGCGGATGAAGGGGGCGTTGTCTCTTTCGCGGCCTCCCTGAACAGCACCGGATAGTCGCTTTTTCCAAACAGCAGATAGCGCAGGCGGGCATGGGGAAGGTGCAGCAGCTCCTTGCTCCTGTTCAGGAAAAACAGTCCTCCCAGGCCCACCCAGATGAAGAGCATGATCCACGATGGAACGCTGATGGTTGCCGGAGATTCGGGAAACACCAGCAGGAAAAAGCAGACGACGGATGTGCCCGCGCCCACCAGGCAGACGGGTTTGCCCCAGCGCGCTTCGGGAAGGCCGGGATTTTGGGCCAGATACTTGAAAGCGGTCAGGCTGGTATACAGGTAGGCCAGGGCTGTGCCGATGGCCGACATGTCCACAATCCAGATCAGGGCGGCGCGGCCGAACCACGGTACGAGAAGGCAGAGAGCCAGAGTAAAGGCCACGCTTTTCCAGGGCGTGTTGTAGCGGGGATGGACGGAGGCAAAGAAGTCGGGCAGGAACTTGCTGCGTCCCATACTGAAAAGCAGGCGGGTGGTGGCCATGAAAAAGCCGTTCATGCCCGTCAGGATGCCCGCCAGCACCGGCACGGCCAGCGCCACGCCGCCCCAGCGTCCGAAAATCTGATCCGCCACCCAGCCGGTGGCCCAGGCATGGTTTTGGGCCAGCAATTCCTTGTAGGGGATGATCCCGGCCACACAAAGGGTCACAAGTGCGTAGATGACGGCACCGCAGAGAATGGAAAAAAGCATCAAGTCCCGTGCCTTGTGCGGGGAAAAGGTAAATTCTTCTGCTGTCTGCGGTATGGTGTCAAAGCCCACATAGAGCCACGGTGTCAGGGCCAGAACCATCAGCACGCAGGCCAACGGAGAACGTTCTTCCGCAAAAAGCGGCTCAAGATTGCCCCAGGCAGAGGTATCCGCCTGGACAGTGCCGACTGTCAACACCAGCACGCCGAGAGCCAGGGCAAAGGCCAGAAAAACCTGGAGGCTGCTGGCAGCGCTCATGCCCCGGAAGTTCATCCAGCCGAAGAGCAGCAGCACTGCGGAAACAAAGGCCAGCTCTCCGGTGTTGATGTTCCATCCGGCAATGGTATAGAGGTAGCCCACGTCAAAAACGCCGGGCAGGAGATAGCGCGTCAGCAAAATCATGGCCATGGCATTGGCCGCAATAACACAGATGTAGCTGAGGACCAGCGCCCAGCCGCAGACAAAGGCTCCCCTGGT
>ERZ773099.886-NODE-886-length-23165-cov-16.205236_pt1 | contig 23165 bp, 17 predicted proteins | sample MGYA00511120_ERZ773099 | MGnify/ENA primary metagenome ERZ773099 (study PRJEB29015, sample SAMEA2738012) | human oral metagenome | biome: human oral; feature: human-associated habitat; material: dental | place: China | collected 2104 ...
ACGCCGCCGAAGGCCTGGAGCATCTTCTCCACGCGCGCATCGACAACGCGGGCCCTGTAGCCGTCGGGCCGCAGGTTCCGCGTGTTCGCTGGCATCTCCGCTCCCCCACATGTTGAAACTGTACATTTTACGCTGATATCAGCTTACATTTTACGCTCACATCATTTAACATTTTACGCTGATGGTGATGAATGCTCGACGCGCTCTCCGTGCTCAAGGGCGCGGGGCACACCGTACGGAGCGCGCCCCCGCCTGAACTCGAGGTGCGCCGCGCGCGTGCGCGGCCCACGGCTCTCCGCCGAGCACGAAGGCGCGCGAGCGGACGAGCGTTTTCGCCGACTCCCACCACAGGCAGGACTGGGCGCGGGTTCCCGAGTAAAGACACGCTCCAGTTGGCCCCCGGCGACACCACGAGCCCCGTACTATAGATAGGTACCTATCTACAGCCGAGGAGACGATGCCGACGATGCTGCCCGCCTACTCCTCCGCGCAAACCGTGGGCGGCCTGGTCAATCCGGGGACCGTTGAGGCAGCGGGGCTCCTGGCGGACGGGATGCCGGTGCGCGCGGTCAACGACCGCCTGGTGGCCGACAACCTCACGCGCACTCAGTCCTCCCAGAACCGCAGGCGCCTGGCCACCACGACGACGCGCCACCTCTCGCACCTCAGTCCGGACGCGCTCGCGCACGTCGCCCAGGCGCGGCCCGGTTTCGAGTTGCTGCTGTGGCTGGCCATCGTCAGCGAGGCGCGCCTGTTCGCCGACTGCGCGCGCGACGTGGTGTGGGAAGCGCTGGTGCTGGCGGAGCGGCCGTTCCGCGTAGCGGATTTCGACGAGTTCTGGCGGCTCAAAGCCCTCACAGAACCGAGCCTGGCGGCTCTGTCGGCGGCGAATCGTAATAGGCAGCGCAGCGTGTTCCTGCGTTGTTTGCGGGAGGCGGGTTTCATCGACGGGGCGGGCGCCCCCCTGCCCCTGCTGGTCCCCCCGTCGGTGGCGAGGCTGGTGAACGGGGCGCCGGAGCCCTGGGGGTGGCCGCTGCGGGAGGCATTCCCGGTTCCACAGGCGCAATTCGATGTGTTGGAGGGCGAGGCATTGGAGCAGTACAGGATGAGGCGATCAGGATGAGGCGGACCTACGCGCGGTCATTGGATGACACCTTCGTCATCGCCTACCAGGTGATGACCTCCGAGCGCTTCATCGAGATGGAGGGCCTGGGCAACGAGGTCCCTTATTTCGTGCTGCGATACCGGCCCGAGTGGGAGCCGGGCGTGGACAAGGCGGTCCGCCGCCTCACGTCCCGGGTGCGCCAGCACTACCCGCTGACTGTGGTGGACGTGTTCGGCCTGGCCCACCGCCTATGGAGGGAGTCGGGCTACTTGGAGACGATCATCGAGGCCGAGGGGAGCATGCCCGAACAGGATTTCCGCGACGGCCTGACGGGTTTGATCGACCCGGAGGCCCGCCTGGCACCGGCCATCGACCGCGAGATCGCGCGCGACGCGGATGCGCGCGCCGTTCTGGTGACAGGGGTCCACCACCTGTTCCCCCTCGTGAGGGCGCACAGACTGCTCAACTGCCTGCAGCCCTTGGCCTCGCGCAGGCCGTTGGTGCTGGCTTTCCCCGGCAGTTACAACCAGTCGCCGGAGCGGGCGTCGTCGCTGGTGCTCTTCGACCGGGTGGGCGAGGACAACTACTACCGCGCTTTCGACCTTCTGGATCAGCGTTATGCTCTTGATGGCGCTGGCGGCGCGACCGAGAGGACCGGGGAGTAGCCAATGGACATGACGGGCATTTACGCCAAGGACATCAACCGCACGATCGACGGGGTGATCAAGGCGGACGAGTCCGCCCACATCCGCTCCGAGGTCGACGAGTATGTGATGACCTCGGAGATCCGCGCGGGCCTGGACCGGATCCTGGACGAGTGGAACGCCCCCCGGCCCCAGTCGAACGGCGTGTGGATCTCCGGGTTCTTCGGCTCGGGCAAGTCCCACATGCTGAAAATGATGTCGTACCTGCTGGGCGATGTCCGCGGCTCGGGGGAGATGACGCGCCAGCAGGTCGCGGAGGTTTTCACGCAGAAGGCCCGCGGCCACGAGATGCTGATCGCCGGGATCGGGCGCAGCCAGCAGATCCCGGCGCTGTCGATGCTGTTCAACATCGACGCGAAGGACGACAAGGCGACATCGCGCGCAGAGGCGATGATCGAGGTCTTCTACCGCGCCTTCTTCGAGGCGCGGGGCCTTTACACGGCGGATCTGGGCGTGGGGGCCCTCGAGCGGGACTTGGTGGACCGGGGCCTGTTCGACCAGTTCAAGGAGTGCTTCCGCGCGGTCGCGGGCGGGGAGTGGGAGGACCGCCGCGCGGGAACCGTGTTCGCCGAGGCGCCGACGGCGAGGGCGCTGGCCGGGGTCGGCATCGAGGTGGACAAGCCCATCGCGGCCTACCGGGCGTCGTTGAACCGTTCGGCGGAGGCTTTCGCCGACGAGGTCGCCCGGTGGTTGGATTCCCGGGAGCCGGGTGCGCGGATCGGTTTCTTCATCGACGAGGTCGGCCAGTTCATCGGCCGCAACACCCACCTGATGCTGAACCTGCAGACGATCACCGAGCAGTTGTTCACGAAGTGCTCGGGACGGGCGTGGGTGTTCGTCACCTCGCAGGAGAAGCTCGATGACGTCATCGGCGGCCTCGGGGAGCAGCAGGGGAACGACTTCTCGAAGATCCAGGGGCGTTTCACCACGCAGATCAACTTGTCGACCCAGGAGGTCGAGCAGGTGATCGCGCGGCGCCTTCTGGCCAAGAGCGATGCGGGGCGCGCCGCGCTGGAGGGGCAGTGGTCGCGCTCCGGCGCGGGCTTCGCCTCGATGTTCACGTTCCCGGCGTGGCAGAAGGCGTATTCGAACTACGCGGACGAGGAGGCGTTCATCGCGAAGTACCCGTTCGTGGACTACCAGTTCGACATGTTCTCGCAGACGATGATCGGCATGTCCGAGTCGGGGCTGTTCACGGGCCGGCACTCGTCGGTGGGGGCGCGCTCACTGCTGGGGGTGTGCCAGCAGATCGCGCAGGACCTGCAGGAGCGCCCGATCGGGACCATCGCGTCCTTCGACCAGTTCTACGACGGCATCGCCGCGATGCTGAAGTCGGATGTGAAGGAGAACCTGCACCGCGCGCAGGCGAACTCGCTGACCTCCGACCCCTTCACCATTTCCGTTCTGAAGGCCCTGCTCCTGGCTCGCTACGTGAAGGACTTCCCGTGCGCGCCGTCGAACCTGGTGGTGCTGCTGCGCCGCGACCTGGGGCACGACGCGACCGCCCTGGAGGCCCGCGTCAAGCGGTCGTTGGACGCCCTGGTCGGCCAGTACTTCGTGCAGAAGCTCCCTGAGGGCACGTACACGTACATGACTGACGAGGAGAAGGAGGTGAAGCAGCAGATCGGCCGGATATCCGTGTCGGAGGGCGAGGTGACGGGCCACCTGATGCGGTCGGTGCGCGCGGTCCTGGGCAATGCGGCCGCCTCGTACCGGCACCCGGACACGGACCTGGACCTGCGGATCACAACGATCATGGACTGCATGAGGCCCGCTTCCACGGAGTCCCTCGTCCTCAATTGCGTGACCCCATTGTCGCAAGTCGACGCGGAGGCGGCGCGCATCCGCTCGACAGGCGGGCAGGACACGCTGACGGTGGTGCTGGCGTTGAGCGATGAGACCGTTGAAGAGGTCTACATGTACCTGCGGACCGAGAGGTACGTGCGCGGGGCCACTGGCTCCTCGGCGCCGAGCGGGCGCAAGCGGTTGATCCAGACCTACGGCGAGCAGAACAACGAGCGCGACGAGCGGATCAAGGCCGCGGTGAGGATGTCTTTCAAGGGCGCGCGGTTCTTCACCGACGGCTCCGAGGTGGAGGTCCCGGCCTCGATGCCGCCCGTCGAAGCGGTGAACAAGGGAATGGGCGTGGTGGTGGGGCGGGTCTACCACCGGATGGGGGACGCCCTGCCTTTGGCGAAGTTGAAGGAGGGCGACGTCGACCGGTTCTTGCGCGACGAGGACGAGGGGCTGCTGCCCGAGGGGGGCCTGCAGGCGGCGAACCCTCTGGCGGACCAGTTCGCGCAGTGGGTGAAGCAGGCGCGCGAGCTCGAGGGGCGCAGCGTTTTCGTGCGGGACGCCGTGGACCACTTCCGCGCCGCCCCCTTCGGGTGGGGGCAGAACACGGTGCTCGCGATCGTGGCGACAGCGATCCGCCGCGGCCTTGTGGACGCCAAACTCAACGAGCGCCCGCTGACGCGCACGGAGTTGTCGTCGGGGTTGCGCGTCTCCCAGGAGCGCTCCCGCATCCTCCTGGAGCCGAAGAGGCAGGTGGACCAGCGGGCGTTGGCGCGTTTCCGCGCTTTCGCGAAGGAGTTCGTCCTGTCCGACGGGCGCTTGGACGACGACAACGCGCGGGCCGTCGCCGTCGACAATGCTGTGCAGGGGTGGCGCGCGGTCCTGGATCAGGCGCGTCGCACGCCGTTCGACTTCGGCGGGGAGATCGACGAGGCGGAGGCCGCGTTGGAGGCGGTCGGCGCCGGGCCGCTGGGCGCGGAGGCGTACTTGGCGCCCGGTGTTCAGGCGGTTTTCGACGACGTGGTGGAGATCCGCTCCGATTTCCTGGAGCCGCTCCAGGAGTTCCTCCAACGGCACATGCCCGCCGTCGAGGACGCCGTGCGCGCGGCCGACTCCTTGGCCGCCTACGGGGACGGCGTGGGCGAGGACGGGCGGCGCGCCATTGAGGGACTGCGGGCCCTGGTCAGCGACGAACACCTGTACAACCGCACGGACGAGGTGGCTCCTCTGCGGGAGCGGGTGGACCGGGCGCGCCGTGTCTTCGTCGAGGAGCGGCGCTCGGAAGCGCTGGACGCGTTCGAGGGGGTGCGCGCCGAGGTCACCGCGTCCGACGAGTTCGGGCAGGCGGACCCGGCTGCCCGCGAGGCGGCGCTGAGCCGGATCGACGCCGAGTGCGCCTCGATCAAGGGAATGACCGACCCGGGGGCGATCGTGATCGCCGCACAGAAAGCGGATGCGCTGTCCGCGGAGTTGTTCGCCCGGCTGATCGCGTCGCGCGAGCGGGTCGACGAGGGGCCCGGCCACTCCGAATCATCACGAAGCTGTCCGAGAACGACGAGGCCGCGTTCGTGTTGAAGAACGGCAGGCCGTTGGCTGTGCTAATGTCGATTGAACGCTACGAACGGCTCATGAAGGCCGGTATCGACATCACCGAGTACTGAGGATTTTCGACGAGGGATTTTGGATGGCAGTGAAAAAGACAGAGCTATATTCCTTACTGTGGGGGGCCGCGAACAAGCTTCGTGGCGGCGTGGAGCCTGCGCGTTACAAGGACTATGTGCTCACTCTGCTGTTCTTCAAGTACGTCTCGGATCGGTACAAAGGACAGCGGTACGCCGATTTCACCGTCGAAGAAGGCGCGTCCTTCGATGACCTGATCGCCGCCAAGGGCAAGAAAGACATCGGTGAGCGCGTCGACAAAATCCTCTCCGCGTTCCTGGAGGAAAACGAACTCCAAGGTTCACTGCCGGAGGTCTCGTTCAATAACGAAGACGAGCTGGGACGCGGCAAGGAGCTGGTGGACAAGGTCACGGGTCTGATCGCGATTTTCGAGAACCCGGCGATTGATTTCAAAACCAACCGTGCCAGCGGCGACGACATCATCGGCGACGCCTACGAGTACTTCATGATGAGGTTCGCCCAGGAGTCCGGCAAGAGCAAAGGCCAGTTTTACACTCCCTCCGAAGTGAGTCGGATCATGGCCAGGTTGGTTGGCATTTCGCGCATCCAGCCGCGCCTACACGGCCGCTCGTGGACGCTGTACGATCCAGCGGCCGGCAGCGGTTCCCTGTTGATTCGTGCCGCCGACGAGACGCCGGTGAATCGCCAAGGTAACTCGATCGTGTCGATCTACGGTCAGGAGAAGGACAACTCGACGGCGGGCTTGGCGAAGATGAACCTGGTGCTCCACCAAAAGGGCACCGGCGTGATCAAGACACACTCGACGCTGACATCGCCGCAGTTCACGGACGACTACGGGCAGCTCACGAAGTTCGACTTCATCGTGATGAACCCGCCGTTCTCCGATAAGTCGTGGTCGGATGGCATCTCCCCGGCCAACGATGCCTATCGCCGATTTGACGGCTACGGGATTCCCCCGGAGAAGAACGGCGACTGGGCGTGGTTCTTGCATGTGCTGAAGTCCTTGACCGAGGAGGGCAAGGCCGCAATCATCATGCCGCACGGCATCTTGTTCCGGGGCAACGCGGAAGAGACGATCCGCAAGCAGGTGCTGGCTCGCAAGTACATCACTGGGATCGTGAGCCTGCCAGCAAACCTCTTCTACGGCACCGGCATCCCGGCTTGCATTGTCGTGATCGACAAGGAGAACGCCGTCGATCATGAAGGCATCTTCATGATCGATGCCAGCCAAGGGTTCAAGAAGGACGGCAACAAGAATCGCCTGCGCGAGCAGGACATCGAGCGCATCATCCTGACCTTCAACCAGCGACTCGAAGTCGACGGCTACTCCCGGATGGTCGGCTACGACGAGATTCTCGAAGACAACGACGGCAACCTCAACGTCCCTCGCTACATTCAACGCGCCAGCACCGAGCTACCACAGGATATTGCCGCACATCTGCAAGGCGGCATCCCGGCTGGAGACCTCGATTCCCTGGCCGCGCTCTGGCAGGTCGCACCAAACCTGAAAAAACGACTGTTCACTCAACAAGACTCAGGCCGGTTCGCGCTGCCACATACCCCAGACGAACTGGCAGCACAGATCACGGCAGACGAGATGCTTACCGCACAAAAGACCGTCGAGGTCAGCAACATGCTGGCTTCCTGGGCTGACGCGTGCGCCAAGCCCGCCCTGCTTGGCGTGAACAGCGATACCCACCCTCGGCTGATGATCCGCGAGGTTGGCGAGGAACTACTGGGTCACTACGCTGACGCGAAGGTACTTGATCCGTACGATGCGTTCGACGTCCTCATGAACTACTGGAACGCCCGCCTCCAGGACGATGTGTACATCATCAAGGCTTCCGGTTTTGAGGCTGGCCGTGAAGTGGAGTACGCCTACAAGCAGAAGAAGACCGAGGACGGGCAGACGACCGACACCGGGCAGGTCAAAGGGTTTGAGGGTCTGCTGATCCCCGCCACCATCATCGAGGCCGAGTACTTCCCGCAGGAACAGGCACAGCTCGCCGGGCTTGACCGCACACTGCTCAGCATCGAAGCTGACTTGGAGACCCTCCTGGAGGAGCAGCCCGAAGAAGACAACCCGTTCGCCGAAGTCCTCAGCTCCACCGGCAAGGTCGTGGAGAAGGAACTCAACGCCAGGCTCAAGGCACTCGACGACATGAAGAAGTCGCCGCAACTTGACGTCCTGGACGAGCTGATCGACAAGTTCGTGCAGAAGAACACGATCCGCGTCAACTGGCTCCTCGAACAACACCCTGACATTGCCGCACTGGATCTGTACGGCAAGAGCGGCAAGCCGATCAAGACGAAGCTGGCTGCTGCTCGCCAGCAATTGGCAGCTACGGCTCCCGTGCCAGAGGCCTACCGTGACGAGCACGCAGCCCTGGCCAACTACCGCGACAAACTCAATCGCCTCAAGGCGGTGAAGAAGCAGGTCAGGGCAGCCCGTGACGAACTCGACCAGAAGGTGCTCGCCCAGTACGGCAAGCTCACTGAGGACGAGATCAAGCACCTGCTGTTCGACCGCAAATGGCTCCCACACCTGCAATCGGAGATCTCCGACATCTTCGACCAGCAGGTCAACGCCTACGCGACCCGCATCACCGACATCGCCCGACGATACGAACGCACCCTCCCCGCGATCGAGGACGCCGTCGAGCGTTCGCGCACCAACGTGATGCGCAGCCTGGAAAGGATGGGCTACACATGGTGAATGTGTTGAATTCCTGGCGACATGTTTCACTGAGTGAACTGGTCAGTTTTCACAAGGGCGGCACACTCTCCAAAATGGATTTAGCCGAATCTGGCATTCCGTGTGTTCTATACGGCGAGCTATATACGAGATATGGCGAGGTTACGAATCGCATTCACTCGCGCTGCTCCGCAGTACTCCATGAGTTGACCCTATCGAAGGAAGAAGATGTTCTTCTCCCTTCCTCTGGCGAGACCCCCGAGGAAATGGCGAAAGCCACCTGCGTAACGATTGCCGACGTAGGCATTGGTGGGGACATTATAATCGCCAGGCCAAAGCCGGGCGCAAGTGGGAGATTTATAAGTTACCAGCTAAATCACACCTTGGTTAATCAAGTTGCCTCCATTGCCCAAGGGAATGCGATCGTGCATTTGAATGCGGGGCGTCTTGCATCAATCCAAACAGTTGCCCCCGGAGAAGCTGAGCAGCGTGCGATTGCCGAGGTGCTGTCGGGGTTTGATGAGCATCTGGCGAACTTGGATGAGTTGATCAGGAAGAAGAAGGCCGTCCGCGACGGCGCACTCGAAGGCTTAATGTCACGTGACCTCAGGCTCGATGGATACAACATGCCCTGGGCGGTTAGGTCACTCGATGAGATAGCCCACTCCCGCCGTGAATCATCCACGGGTGACCCGATGGACATGGACGTGGAGCTAGAGAATCTCTTGCCTGGCGAGGGACAAGTGGTCGGAGACACCAGTGTGCGAACTGCGGCCTCATTTATATTTCGCCCCGGCGACGTTCTCTTTGGCAGATTACGACCGTACTTAAAGAAGTACTGGCTAGCTACCTGTTCTGGGCTGAGGAGTGGCGAGATCTGGGCGTTGGCTGCAAAGGACGGCATAGATCCCAGATTCCTGTTCCACCTTGTTCGCACGCAACGCTTTTTGGACGCGGCAGGCAAGACAATGGGCACAAAGATGCCAAGAGCGGACTGGAGTCTGCTGAAAACCGAGAGTTTTGAGGTGCCAGAAGTTGATGAGCAGCGTGCGATCGCTGAGGTGTTGTCTGGCATGGATGAGGAGATTCGTCTGCTTGCCGAGGAGCGGGCGAAGGTGGAACGGTTGAAGCTTGGCGCGATGGACGATTTGTTGACTGGGCGGGTGCGCCTGCCTTTGGAGGAAGAGGCAGCATGAGCGTCGTTGTGAGTAGCGAGTTTGAGACCCAGAAGCGCTTGATCAAAGACTGTTTGGTCAACGATCTGGGCTACGAGTACATCGGGAACCTGCATGACCTGTTCAACAAGCCGGTCGATGAGGAGCGCCTGACGTCCTACTTGTACAGCCGGGGCTACCCGAAGTCGGGCGTGGTGAAGGCCGTCAAGGAGCTTCGGGATCTGACCGAAGACCGGGTCACCTCGCTCTACGAGTTGAACAAGAAGGTCTATTCGCTGTTGCGCTACGGGATCACTTACAGCGAGCCTGGCCGGAAGGAAATGAAGCGGCTCCACTACATCGACTGGGAACACCCTGAGCTGAATAAGTTCGCTGTGGCAGAGGAGGTCACGGTTCGCTACACCACCGGCAAGAAGTCCAAGCGGCCAGACATCGTGCTGTACGTCAACGGGATCGCCGTGGGCATGTTCGAGTTGAAGAAGTCGTGCGTCGAAGCGTCCCAGGGCATCCGCCAGTTGATCACGAACCAGAAGCCCGAGTACATTTCTGGATTCTTCACCACCCAGCAGCTGCTGTTCGCGGGTAACGAGACCCAAGGGCTCTACTACGGGACGATCGAGACTCCGGAGAAGTTCTTCCTCCAGTGGCGTGAAGACCCGAAGGCTCTGGACCCGGTCTCGGTTGAGGTTCGTCGTCTGCGGGATCAGACCAAGAACCCGCTGCGGCAGGGTGTGATCTCGCTGTGCGAAAAACGGCGCCTGCTGCAGATCATCCACGACTTCGTGATCTTCGATGCCGGGATCAAGAAGGTGCCCAGGCCTAACCAGCTGTTCGCCAATCTCGCTGCCCGTCCCTTCGTCGAGCGTGGTGAGGGTGGCATCATCTGGAACACCCAAGGGTCCGGAAAGTCGCTGATCATGGCTTGGCTGGCCAAATGGATTATCGAGCATATCGATGATTCACGCGTGGTGATCATCACCGACCGGGACGAGTTGGACAAGCAGATCCGCGACTTGTTTGTCGACATCGATGAGACGATCCGTCGAGCAAAAAGTGGCGCTGACCTGCGAGCGATCCTGAACAAGTCAGACGATCGCGTGGTGTGCTCGCTGATCCACAAGTATGGTCACAACGCAGGCAAGGACTCCGACATTGACTCCTACCGGAAGGAGCTGTTGGACAACCTCCCTGCGGACTACGAGGCCAAGGGACACATCGTTGCGTTCATCGACGAGGCGCACCGCACCAACTCCGGCAAGCTCCACGAAGCTGTCCGCCAGCTCATGCCGGGAGCAACCCTTATCGGATTCACCGGCACACCCTTGTTGAAGAAGGACAAGAAGACCACGCTGGAAGTCTTCGGCCCCTATATCCACACCTACAAGTTCAACGAAGGCGTGGCTGACGGTGTGGTTCTTGACCTGCGCTACGAAGCACGTGACATTGATCAGGATCTGTCAAGCGACACCAAGATCGACCAGTGGTTCGAGGCGAAAACCGCGGGGTTGACCCAGACCGCGAAGGACAAGCTGAAGGCATCCTGGTCGACATTGAACAAGCTGTACTCGTCGAAGGAACGCCTGCAGAAGATCGTCAACGACATCATCTTCGACATGCAAACCAAGCCGCGGCTACAGCGCGAGCGCAGCACTGCCATGCTGGTGGCAGGCAGCATCTACCAGGCTTGCCGGTACTGGGAGCTGTTCCAGATGGCAGGCTTCAAGCGCTGCGCGGTCGTGACTTCCTACGAGCCGACCGATGCCTCCGTTCGCACCTCCACGTCTGACCCGGATCAGGAAAGCGAGGACGAGTACAAGAAGCGCATCTACGAGCGAATGCTTGGCGGCCAGACAGTCAAGGACTTCGAGGATGAGGCCAAGCGCCTGTTCAAAGACGAGCCCGCGAAAATGAAGTTACTGATCGTCGTCGACAAACTGCTGACCGGTTTCGACGCACCGAGCGCCACCTACTTGTACATCGACAAGTCGATGCGGGACCACGACTTGTTCCAGGCAATTTGCCGAGTGAACCGTCCCGACGACCCGTCGAAGGACTACGGATACATCGTCGACTACAAGGATCTTTTCCGCTCAGTGCAGTCCGCGTTCACTGACTACACCAGTGCGGCTTTCGAAGGGTACGACAAGGAGGACGTCGAGGGTCTCATCAAACAGCGTGCCCTTGAAGCGAAAGCCAAGATGGAGGGAGCTCGTGACTCGCTGCACCAACTACTGTCTGAGGTTCCCGCGCCCCACGATGATGCATCTCACATCCGCTTCTTCTGCGAACCTCCCGCTGCAGAGGATGAGGCTGACGCCGATTCGCGCAAGCGCAACACGTTCTACGGGTTGGTGTCGGCGTTCACACGTTCGTTCGCAGATTGCGCCGATCGCCTCGTTACGGACTTCAACTACACCGATGCGGACGTGGCAAAGATCCGCACAGACGTCCACAACTACAACCAGTTAAAGGACGCGGTCATGCTGGCTGCACAAGACTGGATCGATCTGCGCAGTTACCAGGAAGATATGCGTTTCATCTTGGACACCTACGTTACTGCTCGAGACAGTACGGTTGTCTCGAAACTTGATGACACGCCTTTGGTGGAGCTGCTGCTGGACAATGCTTCAACCACTCCGATCGACCAAATCTTGGGCGGGGTCACGGGTGACGACAATGCCAAGGCCGAGATCATCGATGCGAACCTGATCAGCGAAATTATCCGCAAGATGCCAATGAACCAGACCTACTACGGCAAGATGTCTGAATTGTTGAAGAGGCTCATCGGAGAGCGTCGCCTTGGGGCATTGTCGTATGCCGAGTACTTGCGGCAGGTGACCGAACTGGCTCGTCGTATCCACAGCCCGGAGGAGACCGAAAACTATCCGGTACCGATTCGTGATTCGCAGGCCAAACGTGCCCTGTATGACTTTGCGGAGGAACAGAGCGACTTCGATGGCCTCGATATTGAAGATGTGGCCTCACAAGTACACCTTGCAATAGTGGACGTAGCAGAGGTGGGATGGTTATCGAACCGCGCTAAGCAGCAACGAATTAAGAAGGCGATCGCCCAGACCCTAGAGGACTACGAACTGTTGGAGCCAAGGATTGACCAGCTTGTGGAGCAAATCTACGAGTTGGCAACCAGGCAGGAAGAGTACTTCGATGACTAAAGAGGAGCTCCAAGTCGGAAATGTTCCCGTAACGGTTCTTCGCAAACAGAACTTGAAGAATGTGTACCTTCGCATCTTGCCACCCGACGGGCAGGTAACCGTCAGCGTGCCAACTTACGTGACAACTACGGAACTATCCAACTTTCTCCTCTCCAAGCTTCCGGACATCTACCTGCGACAGGAACGGATGCGTTCACAACCCAGACAAACGGAGCGAACCTACGTCTCAGGCGAGGCTCACTACCTGTGGGGCAAACCGTATCGACTGCAAGTGGTCTACGACGGCACTCGCGCCTCAGTGGTGAAAAAGGCCAGCAAACTGGTGATGACCGTGCCTGACGGCTACACGCTCGAACAGCGCGAACGCGTGATGACGGAGTGGTACCGGGCTGAGCTACGTCGAGTTCTCAAGCCTGCTACCAGACGCTGCGAACAAGTAACTGGTATTGAAGCGGACGAGTTCCGAATCAAGAACATGAAAACCCGTTGGGGCACGTGCAACATTCCTCAACGACGCATCTGGTTGAACCTGCAACTGGTCAAGAAGCCACCGGAGTGCCTCGATTACGTTATTACCCACGAACTCGTCCACTTGGTTGAAGCGAACCACACCCACCGGTTCCACGAGCTCGTGGAGCAGTACTGCCCGGCGTGGCGGGAAGCCGACAAGGCATTGAAGGAGATGCCGCTCGACCACATCAGCGAAGGAGACGTGCCGGTTGCCGAGCGCAATGCCTAGCCATGCTGATGTGTACGACATCAACAAGAAAACCGGTGCCCTCATATTGGGGAAAAACCGGTTGGATGACTATGCCGAAAAGTACCTGACCAAGCACTACCCAAAAGCGCTCGAAACACCGATGGCCATCCCCGTCGAGGAGCTCGCGAAAGAAAGCGGGCTCGTAATCAAGGAAGCGCACCTGTCGGCTAGCTCAGATGTATTTGCCTGCTGCGTCCTCGTTGATGGTGAGGTAAGTATTTATGATCCCGCCACCGGCGAATACACTCCAACGTACTTCCCAGCAGGCACCATCATCGTTGACCCCACCTCCGAGTGGTCGATGGGTGAAGGTGAAAAACGGAACGCGCTCATGCACGAAATCCTCCACTGGGAAAAAGACCGCACCTTCTTTCAAATCCACCATGCCCGCCTAGCCAACACAGACGCGACCTTGGAACCGATGAAGTCGCGGGTTTCCACTACGTTCTTCACTCCTTCAGAAAAATCAAGACGCAAGGAAACCGAACTTCAGTGGCTCGAATGGCAAGCCCATCGACTCGCGCCCCGAGTCCTGATGCCACGATCAACCTTCACCAAAGCAGCCAACGACGTACTGGACTCCTCACCGAACCTGAGCTGTGGCAGCCTGCTTGATCAGCTGGCCTGCGTCTTCGGGGTTTCCCGATCGGCTGTAAAGTATCGTCTTCTTGAAGTTGGGCTGAAATCTCGGATCGCAAAGCTTTCCGACTATGAGCTGGTCTACAGCTTCATGGGTGAGGGCAAAGAAGATTTCGCAACGCTCAGCTATGAAGATGCAGCTGTGCTTCTCAGTGGGAACCCCCGTTTGCGTCAATGGGTGCAGGCCGGTGACTACATTTTTGTCGAAGGCTACTTCGTCAAGAATAGCACGAGATATGTGCGTATTGACGCCCATGGCACCTATCGGCTCAAACCCGCTGCGAAGAAGAGCCCGGCGAAAGCCTTCCTTCGCATTCAATCCGTCGTCACCAAGGACTACGTCGGCCTCGACAAAGACCTCGACTCGCTGTTCCACCTCGAACACCGCCAAGGCGTCGACAAGCGCATCATCTACATCGACCCAGCTCATCAAGCCACACCCGACGACCACGACGACCAGAAGGTGTTCGCCTCCGCCGCCGGGACGATGAACTCTATCCTGGAGGATGCCGCAAGGCTCGACGACATCGTTGGTGATCACCACTCATCCTTGTGCCAAACCATCGCCAACCTGCTCAAGTACCGAGAGATCCGATACCCACGCACCTTCACGGAACGCACCGGCCTGTACGACGCGCTCTTCAACAAGATCCAGAATGACACCGTGCCCACGATGAAGCGAGAAACCCTCATGGCACTTGCCATCGGTCTTGGCCTCAATGCTTACGCCACCATCAAGCTCATGGAAAAGGCGCAAATACACCTGAACAGGGACATGCGACCGGACAGCGTCTACTTGCTCATGCTCGAACGCTTCCCCGGAATCTCCATCTACGACGCCAACGGCATACTCGAAGCCCACGGAATAGAACCGCTGGGAAGCAAATCCCGCTCCAGCTAAAACTCGAAAACTCCGCAAGTTAGGATCAAGCCCCGCAAGGGGCTTTTTTCATGCCCGAAAACCGCCGAACACGGCGTTGACCAGCGGTTTCATTCCCGACTTGGCGAGTCAGGATTTAGCTCTTGGACTTCGGCAAGCTCTGGTTTATGAGCAGATCAACACACCTACGCGGGCCGCCCTGCATTGGCGAACCTCCAGCAACCTGTCCGGTTTCGACTTGTGCCGTGCCGGACAGGTGAGGGCGAGCTGCTTGCGGTGGCCAACGCGGCTGTTCGCCCTCAAGCCCGGGTCTGGTGCCGGGTGCTCATCTGGCGGATGGGCGACCTCCACAGCGAGTGCTGGCTGTGGTTGTAGACAAGAACACTCACTAGTGAGACCTGCTCTGGGAGCGCTCGGCGGGTCACCACACCTTCCACTCCTTCACGGGGTGGCGGGTGGGGTGGCTCGCCTTTGTCGTTTTCTGGACGGTTCTCACTTGTGATCTGAGCGCTACGGCGCAGGTCTCCGAAGCCCCCGTGACTGGGGAGAACAGAGACCGCCATGAAGGTCACCTTCAGGCACGAAGCCGACAACAACAAGCACGAATCCATCACCGACGTCTACGAGATCGACCCCGGCGAGTTCGCCGTGATGGTGGAAACCGACCGCCGTAAACGCGCTGCCCAAGCCGGTCGTCCGGTCGACGAGGTCAAGCCGAGGCATCCGCAGCAGATCCTCGACGACATGGCCCGGCAGGAAGAAGCCGTCTTCCACGAGGCGTACCGGGGTGATCGCGGCCCCGGTGCACGCAAGTGCAGCTGCGGTGCCGGATGCGCCCCACGCCGCGGCTGCCGGGTGCCGAAGAACACGCCGTGGTCGCTCAACTGGTTCACGGAGATCGAACGCGACCCGGAAGACTCTGCCGCGTCGCTGGAAGACCGGCTGATCGCCGCTGAAGATGCCGCCCAGAAGACCCGTGAAATTCAGGCGCTGCGGGAAGCGATCGCCGGTTTGGAGGGTAAGACGCGGCAGGTGATGGAGCTGATGCTCGCCGACGCGGACATGAAGCAGTCCGACGTTGCCCGCGCCCTGGGCCTGTCGCGAGCCCGGGTCTCACAACTGTTCAAGGAAGCAGCTGCGGTCCTTCGCGCAGCGGTGGAGGCGACGCGATTTAACACTTCCGATGGTGTCGGCAGTGGGGTGAAGGGAGCAGCCACCCGGGCCACTCCCACCAGTAAGGAAGGCAGGTGAAGGAGATGACCCAGCATCGGCTCAAGCTCCATATCGCCAAGCAGATCCCCGATGATCCGGGGATCGTCGGCACCCGCACAGTCACCCTGCGCGAACGCATCATGCGCAAGCTCCTGGGCCGCAAGCAGCGCGTCACCATCGTCGTGCCCGGCAACTCGGTCAAACAGATCGACATCGCCGAAACCGACGACGACCTGATGGCGCTGGCCGACGCGGTCGGCGTCACCCGCAAGGGCGGTGATGCGGCGTGAACGTCACCGACGCGAACAAGCACATCGCGGCACTCAACCGGATCGCCGAAGGCGTGACCATGCTCGCGGCCGCGATCGAGGAGACCGCGTGGGAAGGGTTCGAGGATCATGCCGGGATGCCCGGTGCGCGTCCGATTGCTGCCGCCCAACTCGCCCAACCCGACCTTGAGCAAGCAGCCGCCGAGTACGAGGCCACCCACCAGCAGGCACCCGAACCGGCACCCGAGCCGGTGGCGGTGTCGTTGGCGCAGGTGCGTGGGGTGCTCGCCGGGGTCTCCAGCCAAGGCTTGACCGAGCAGGTACGTGAGCTGATCGTCGCCACCGGCGCAGACAAGTTGTCGGCGGTCGACCTGGCCAAATACTCGTGGCTGCTCGCCAAGGCGAAGGAGCTGTCCGATGCCTGACCAGTACTCGCTGCTCTCGGCGTCGGGTGCGCACCGTTGGCTGAACTGCCCACCCAGCGCAGTCCTGGAGTCACGCGAGCCGGATGCCTCATCGGCGGCTGCCGAACAGGGCACCGCAGCACACGCCCTCGCAGAGTGGAAACTGCGGCGCGCCCTCCACCAGGCACCGGCCTTCAAACCGGAATCCGACTGGATCGATACCGAGATGGAACACCTGACCGACGACTACGTCGCCTTCGTCCAGGAACACATCTCGATCGCGCGGGAAACCTGTGGTGATCCGCAGGTGCTGATCGAGCAGCGTCTCGACTTCTCCCACATCGTGCCGGGCGGGTTCGGCACCGGAGACTGCCTGATCATCGCCGAACCGAAGCTGCAGATCATCGACCTGAAGTACGGCCAGGGCGTTCTCGTCGATGCCGAGCACAACCCGCAGTTGATGCTCTACGCCTTGGAGGCGCTCCACGCCTTCGGGGATCTGTATGACATCGAGACTCTGGCGGTGACGATCTATCAGCCCCGCCGAGGAAACGTCGACACCTGGGAAACCAGCGTCGCCGACCTCGAAGCGTGGGCTGAAACGGAGGTAAAGCCGAAGGCCAAGCTGGCTGCGACGGGCGAGGGCGAGTTCTGTCCCGGCTCGTGGTGCCAGTTCTGCCGCATCGCACCGACCTGCCGGGCACGTGCCCAAGCCAATCTCGCCCTCGCCCAACACGAGTTCGCGCCACCGGCCGAACTCACGGATGCGGAGATCGCCGACGTCCTCACGAGGATTCCACAGCTCAAAACGTGGGCTGCGGACGTGAAGGCCTACGCCCTCGCACAGGCAGTCAACCAGGGCAAGACCTGGGACGGTTTCAAGCTCGTCGCCGGCCGTTCCATCCGCAAGTACACCGACGAGAACGCCGTCGCCGAAGCGGCTGAGGCGGCCGGATACACCGACATCTACGACCGCAGGCTCATCACGCTCACGGCAATGGAACGCCTCATGGGCAAGACCACCTTCAACGAGGTGCTCGGCGGCCTGGTGGTCAAGCCGGTAGGTAAGCCGACGCTCGTGCCCGACACCGATAAACAACCCGCGCTGGACATCCACAGCGCCGAATCCGAATTCACGAAAACAGAAAGCAGGTAACCATCATGTCAACCAAGAATCCAACCCGTATCGTCACCGGCGAAGTCCGCCTCTCCTACGCCCACGTGTTCGAGCCGAACTCGATCCAGGGCGGCAAGCCCAAGTACAGCGTCTCCTTGATCATCCCGAAGACGGACACCGCCACCATCACCGCCATCGAGAAGGCGATCGACGCGGCCATCGACGCCGGGATCGCCAAGTTCGGGGGTAAGCGCCCGAACAAGGCGGCGCTCAAGCTGCCGCTGCGTGACGGTGACAGTGAGCGCGACGACGAAGCCTACGCAAACAGCTTCTTCGTCAACGCCAACAGCCTTACCCCACCGCAGGTTGTCGACGAGAACGTGGCCCCGATCCTCGACCGCTCCGAGGTGTATTCCGGCTGCTACGCCCGCGTGTCCCTGTCGTTCTACGCGTTCAACACAAACGGCAACCGTGGTATCGCCTGCGGGCTGGGCAACATCCAGAAGCTGCGCGACGGTGAACCCCTCGGCGGCGGACGCATCTCCGCCGAATCCGACTTCGGCAGCCCCGCCGCCAGCGACGACTTCCTCAACTAAGGAGCGTGCTCATGACGGATTGCTACATCGGCGCGTCACTGGCCGGGCTGACCTTCATGGTGGGTTGGTTCCTCGGCACCCTCCTCAGCTGGCTCACCACCTGGGTACTTGAGAAGCGCGACCAACGCCGCGCCGCCCAGTGCGAGCAGGACGAGGAGTCCCAGTCGGTCGAGGACGAACAGTTCGAGTGGTTCACCATACCACCCGACAAGTAAACCCCGCATGGGAGGGAGCCGAGATTACTTGGCTCCCTCCCTTCGGCCACCTGAAGGAAGGCACAAGTGCGCTCGATCTTCTGCGATATTGAATCATTCAGCCCTGTCAACCTCGCCAAGTCCGGCGTGTATCCGTATGCCGCGCATCCTAAGTTCGAGCTGTTGCTGTTCGGCTACTCGATTGACGGCGGCGATGCCCGCGTCATCGACCTCGCTGGTGGCGAACGACTGCCCGACGAGGTGCTCGCGGCACTGACCGACCCGGGCGTCGTCAAGTGGGCGCATAATGCGGCGTTCGAACGCGTCTGCCTGTCCGCATGGCTGCGCTCGCATCATCCCGAGCTGCTTGACGACAAGTTTCTTGATCCGACGCAGTGGCGCTGCACGATGATCTGGAGCGCCTACCTCGGCCTGCCGATGAGCCTCGACGCGGTCGGTGCCGCCCTCGACCTCGACGTCAAGAAAGACAGCGCGGGCAAGAAGCTGATCAAGCAGTTCTGCACCCCAGCCACACCGAGCGTGCTCAACGGCGGCGGCACCCGGAACCTACCCGCATCCGATCCGACCGGTTGGGCGCAGTTCGTCGAGTACAACCGGCGCGACGTTGAAGTCGAACTCGCTATCCACGACCGGCTCTCCCTGTTCCCGATGCCCGACGCCGAGTGGGACGCCTACACGTTGGATCAGCGCATCAACGACACCGGGATCAACTTGGATCGCACCTTCGCGGATGCCGCCGTCGTACTCGACGACCGGCATCGTGAGGCGACGTTGACGAAGGCGCGGGAGCTGACCGGGCTGGAGAACCCGAACTCGCCGATCCAGTTGAAGGGATGGCTCACCACCCACGGCTGCGAGATCGACTCGCTCGCCAAGGCTGATGTCGAAGCCGCCCACGACACCGGGTCTGGTGTTGTGCGGGAGGTGCTGGAGCTGCGCGGCGATCTGGCGAAATCGAGCGTGAAGAAGTACCAGGCGATACACAACGTCGCAGACAGCGACGGGCGGGCACGTGGCCTCATCCAGTTCTACGGGGCGGGACGCACCGGACGCTTCGCCGGCCGGTTGGTGCAGGTACAGAACCTGCCCCGCAACTACCTGCCAGACCTCGACCAAGCCCGCACCCTCACCCGGCAACGCAACCTTGACGCCCTCGAAATGCTCTACGACTCCGTCCCAGACACCCTGAGCCAGTTGATCCGTACCGCGTTCATCCCCAGCCCCGGCCACAGGTTCATCGTCGCCGACTATTCGGCGATCGAAGCCCGCGTCATCGCCTGGCTCGCCGAAGAAGCCTCCACTCTCCAAGCCTTCCGGGACGGCAAGGACCTGTATTGCGAGACCGCGTCCCGGATGTTCGGCGTGCCGGTCGAAAAACACGGCGTCAACGCCGAGCTGCGCCAGAAAGGGAAATTAGCAGTGCTCGCCTGTGGTTTCGGGGGCTCCGTGGGTGCCCTCGAACGCATGGGCGCGTTGCGGATGGGGCTCGCCGAACACGAACTCAAGCCCATCGTCGACGCGTGGCGGGCAGCGAACCCACACATCGTTCAGCTCTGGGCGGACGTCGAGCAGGCCGCGCTGGACGCGATCACCACCCGCCGAGCCGTCCGACTACGCAACCTCGCCTTCACCGTGGAGTCGGGCATCCTCTTCGTCGAGCTGCCCTCGGGGAGGCAACTGGCCTATGTGCAGCCGAGGCTTGGTGAGAACCGGTGGGGCGGCACCTCCATCACCTACAGCGGTGTCACGACTGGTCGTAAGTGGGGGCGATTGGAGACCTACGGCGGCAAGCTCGTCGAGAACATCGTCCAAGCGGTCGCCCGCGATCTGCTCGTCCATGCGATGGGGCTCGTCGCCCAGGCCGGGCACCGGATCGTCATGCACGTCCACGACGAAATCATCATCGACGAACCCCAAGGCTCCGGCTTCACCGTCGCCGATGCCTGCCAACTCATGGCCAGCCCACCCGACTGGGCAGACGGACTCCCGTTGGCCGCCGACGGCTACGAGTGCGACTACTACCGCAAGGACTGAGAGTCGCGTCAGTCATCCGCCATTGAGGGCGCTGTTGTCGGCGGGCGTTTAACACTTTTGGGGCGGTCGGCAGGCTGACCCGGGTCGCGGCCTACTGCCGCATTTCGATGGAGACCGACCGCACCCGCAAATCACTGTCCACCCAGGTCTCGTACTACAACAAGATGATCGCCTCCACGCCCGGATGGGTGTTCGCTGGCGTGTTCGCTGACTGCGGCATCTCCGGCACCCACACGGCCAACCGCACCGAGTTCCAGGCCATGCTTACCAAAGCCCGCGCCGGAGGGATCGACCTGATCTTGACCAAATCGATCTCCCGGTTCGCCCGCAACACCGTCGACCTTTTGGAAACCGTCCGCGAACTGAAGAGCCTCGGCGTTGAGGTTCGCTTCGAACGTGAAGACATCTCCAGCACCTCGGCCGACGGGGAACTCATGTTGACCCTGCTCGCCTCGTTCGCCCAGGCCGAGTCCGAGCAGCTGTCCCAGAACGTGCAGTGGCGAGTGCGGAAAGGCTTCGAACAGGGCAAGGCCCAACGGCTTCCACCTCTACGGCTACACCGACTCAGCAGACGCGACCGACGTGGAGATCATCGACGCGGAGGCCGAGGTGGTTCGCCGGGTGTACCGCAACTATCTCGACGGCATCTCGTGTGAGGAAACCGCCGCGCAGCTGGCCGCCGAAGGCGTGCTGTCCAGGCAAGGCAAGCCGCTGGGACCTGAAACCCTGCGGTCGTGGCTGAAGAAGGAAAGCTACACCGGCACCCTCACCTTGGGACGGTGGATCAGCCCGTCGCGGGAGTCCGGCTCCCACTTCCTCTACACGGTGTCGGCATCCGGTGGCGAGCGCGTCATCCGCACGCAGGAGGAGATCGACTACCCCGAATACTTCACTGCGGACGACGACCGCCCCGCAGGCGAGCCGCCCACCGCAGAAGGGCCCCTTCCCCAGCCCCCTGTGGGCGGGGCGGCGCAGAAGGCTGATCCCAGATCGGCCGACCGCCTCAACGCCCTGCGTTCGCGCGCCGTTCCCAAACGCGAGGAGGTCGAGGCGCGGATAGGGGTATCCCTACCCAAGATGCTGCTCCCCTACCTGGTGGACGCCCACGAGATCACCATCGTCGACCCGTACTTGCGGATGCGCCACCAGATAGCGAACATCCACGACATCCTGATCCACCTGGTCCAGGCCGTCGGCCTAGCGGCACCCCCTCGCGTCCACCTCACCACCGGTCGGGCAGAGCCCGCCAAAGCCACTGAGCAGACGCAGCTGCTCAACGACCTCTGCGAGACATGGGGCCACTTCGGCGTCGAGATCGACTACGAGTTCACCACCGACATCCACGACCGCGTCATCAAAACGGACACCGGTTGGGTCATCGACCTGGGTCGCGGCCTGGACGTGTACGAGCGGTTCCAAGCACTGTCGAGGTTCGATCCGCGCTTCGACCTCATGGAGCTGCGCAGGACCAAGGGCTTCACCTTCAACGCGCAACGGGCGGAGTAGGATTCCTAGGCGCGCATGAGTGCTGTTACCATCAAGTCAGGCACATCGCGTTGGGTGATGTGCCAACCAGTGGAGGCGCCCCATGAACCAGCAGAACATCAGCGGCATTGGCGACGGAAACACCATTAGTCAACACCAGTACATTGGCGATCAGACACTGTACTCACTCAGTCTTGACGGTCTTGCTGAGGAGGACGCCCTCGCCCGAAGGGTGATGGTAACTGAGCGCAACAGCCGCATGAGATCAGCGTTGGTAGCATTCGCTTTCGCCCTTCTCGGATTCGGATGCCTTGCGTACTTCTACTGGAATGACGACTGCCCGGGACTCTACAGGCTCATTGAGCTTGCGCAAGAGAGCCTACTCACTGTCATCCTCGAATACACATTGCCACTAATAGTGGGAGCCATGGCTAGCGTTTTCTTCGGGAAGAAGATAATAAAGCCCACGGACATTGAGATCGGGAGCAAAGACAGGCGAAAGTACATCTACACCATCGCGCGCGAAAAAGGGCACTCAAAGAGGGAGTGGCGCTGTGCGCAACGACGCACAAGGGATCGGGCTTGACATCAACGCCGGTTGTTTCACGTGAAACATCCCGACCTCGCAGAACGCCCGTTGTTTCACGTGAAACAACGGGCGTTTTCACGGCTCGCCAAGTTGGTGCCGCACCCTCCGTCGAAGAAGCGAGCCTGCGCAGCCACTCGTCAGCAACGACGCCAATAGCGCGCTTAGCAACCGGCAAGCCCCGACTCGCGATCTGGATCCGGAGGAGCGTCCACCAACAAGGAGCACTCACCTACGAAGAGCGCCCGCCAGCCGGGGGCTTAACCAGCGAGACCACTCACCCACCAGCAGACGCACTCCCCCGCCGAACCCATCAACCGCGAGCGGCGGACACCCCCCGGGGCGCTCCCCGCCTCGTGGCCCGGGCCCGGGCGAGCACGCCGTGGCGGGGGGCGAAGACCCAGGCGAGGGCGAAGAAAGCGATGAGCACCAGGACGATCGTCGCACCGGTGGGAACATCGATGGACCACGAGAGGTAGAGGCCGACGGCCCCGGCCAGCGCCCCCAGGGCGGGCGACATCCACATCATGGTGAAGAGGCGGTCGGTGAGCAGGCGCGTTATCGAGGCGGGCGCGACCAGCAGGGCGAGCACGAGCACATTCCCAATGGTCTGCACGGAGATCACGACCGCCAGGGCGACGGCCGTGTACAGCACCAGGTCCGTGACGAGGATCTTCACCC
>ERZ773099.889-NODE-889-length-23148-cov-28.179188_pt1 | contig 23148 bp, 17 predicted proteins | sample MGYA00511120_ERZ773099 | MGnify/ENA primary metagenome ERZ773099 (study PRJEB29015, sample SAMEA2738012) | human oral metagenome | biome: human oral; feature: human-associated habitat; material: dental | place: China | collected 2104 ...
GTTACCTCGCGTCATCTCATGTCGTGATCATTGATGCGCCGGCAGCGCTGCCGGTCACCGATGCGGTGGCTCTTGGCGCGCACACGGATGGGGTCCTTCTGGTGGTCCGCGCCGGCCATACCACGGACGAGCAGTTGGAGCAGGTGACCGAGGCGATTCGCCAAGGGGGCGGGTCCGTGTTCGGTGTTGTTCTCAATCAGACGCCATCATCGGATCGTCGTCGCGTTGAGATCGGAGAAGCGGCTACTGCTCCGCTCTCTACGTCCCCCGTGCGAGCTTCCTCTCGTCAGGGGGCCGAGCCGACGGGGCAGCGCGCGGTCGGGTGGTCCGCAGGTGCGGCCGCCGCCGGACAGATGCCCGTCAGGGCCAGGTGAGTTCACATCTGGCGCCTAATGAACATGTCGAACCCGCGGCAGAAATCTCCGGATTCGCACATCGCTTGTTCCAAGAGCAGCGTTTCCCGTTTCCGATCGGTTGGCAACCGATATCGCGTTCGCTTTTTCGACGGGGCGTGCTGTACTTCTTGTGCTCAGCATGAACCTGGAATGAGCGCCGGTCTTTGGCGAGAATATGCGGCTCGGCGCGGTCCGCCGAGTCAGGGAAAGGCGACGAAGAAACTCGAAAGATGGTGCGGGCGCTTGATCGCCACGTCGATGCGCGTGACCGCCGAACCTCTTCATCAGTGCCGCAGCTCTCCCTGAGGTCGCCGCTCTGCGCTGCCTCGACGCCCTTTTAACCCTGGAAAGACCATGTCTCGCACCTACACCGCTCCCTATGACGCATCGAATATCTCCGGCGCCCGCGTCATAACTGGATTTCAGCACTCGCTCCGCGTTGGCGACTTCATCATCATTTCTTTCGGCATTATGGCCAGTCACCTCGTGGGGCTTGATGGTGAAGGGGCTCTGATCGCTCCGAATGCCGGCCATGCCCTGCCCGACGACATGTCGCTTGATATCGCCGTTGGCATCAGTTGGTGGTTTCTGCTGACGGCCATGAGTTCGTACCGTGAACGTATTCTCGGGTATGGGCCCGACGAGTACCATCGCGTGCTTCAGGCGTCCGCCGTCGAATTCGGGAGTCTCACTGTGCTGGCCTTCCTGACCGACGCGCAACTGCCCGGGGCCTACTTCCTAGTCACCCTTCCCGGCGGTGTCGCGCTGCTTCTGGCCTGGCGCTGGGTCGCGCGTCAATACTTTGTGAGGGCTAGAAGAAGGGGCGCCTTCACGCAGCCTGCGTTCGTTATCGGCTCATATAGGTCAGTCTCGGCGGTGATTGCGACCATCAGTCGGCGTCCCGAGCTCGGTCTGAACCCCTGCGGCGCCTTTCTCTCAGATGACGAACCGCCGCGCCTTGAGGAGACGCACCTGCCCGTCCCCGTTATTGGAGGCGTTGAGAATATCGACGAGGCCATGGACGGGGCGGACGGGATCGCCTTGCTGGTCGCTCCAGCCTCGGGGCTCACCTCGCGGGCCCTGCGCAGGATCGGCTGCTCTCTGGGAGCCACGAGCCGGCTCATGGTGGTCCACTCTGTTCTTGACGCGTCCGTTTCGAGCCGTCATCTGCGATCAATCGGCGGCATGGCTCTGCACGAGATCCAGTTCGGCACGTTCGGCAGAGTGAGGCTGAGCATGAAAAGGCTGATCGATATTCTGGTGTCCACTCTGCTGATCATCCTTCTGATCCCGATGTGGATCGTCATACCGGCGATCATCTGGTGCGACGACCGCGGACCGGCCTTCTTCCGTCAGACCAGGGTCGGCAGAAATGGCCGGGAGTTCAGAATATGGAAGTTCCGTACAATGCGCGTGAACGCCGATGCCGAACTCACTACCCTGCTCAGCCAGCAGGGGGCGGGCGACAAGCCCCTGTTCAAAGTGGCCGGAGATCCCCGCATCACCAGGATCGGTCAATGGCTGCGACGCACGTCATTGGACGAGTTCCCGCAGTTGTTCAACGTCTTCGAGGGCTCGATGAGCCTGGTGGGGCCGAGGCCCCAGGTGCCCAAGGAGGTTGAGCTGTACGACGAGAATGCTGCGCGTCGGCTGCTGGTCAAACCTGGGATGACGGGGCTGTGGCAGGTCAATGGACGATCCTCGCTGAGCTGGGAAGAAGCACTCCGTTTCGACTTGTTCTACGTGGAGAACTGGACATTCCTCATGGACCTGGTCATCCTGCTCAGGACCGTCAAGGTCGTCCTCGCCCAGGAGGGCTCCGCCTGATCCCGTCGTATGCAGCCGCTCAGTGCCGCCTGACGTCGAGGCCGTGCAGTCCTCGGAGAAGCGCTCGGCACCGGACGGGTCCTCAATCTTTGTAAGCCCTCGTAGTCAGTGGTCGTCAGGCAGCGTCAGCGACTATCGGGGAGCGTCAGTGATTACTGTCCGGTGAGCTTCACGCGGATCCGGTGCGCCCACGTACTCCAGCGCCGCGGCGTCGCCATCTGGCCGATGGCCCTGAGAAGCCCGTAAACCGCCATCGGGTGCCCGTCGAAGTGCTTGAGGAGGATCCTGCAACGGGAAACCAGCTGCGTCCTGCGCTTCTTATCGGAAATGCCGCCGTCGCCGGTCCGGCAGCGCACGAGGGACTGCGGGATGTTTGCGGCGTCTGCCTGCTTGAGCATCTGCGCGAAGAGGGCATAGTCCTCGGCCGCCGGGTAGGCCGTCGGATAGCCGCCGGCATGGTCATAAGCCTCCCTGCGGAAGATCGCTGCGGGATGGGTGATGGCGCAGTTGACTCGCATGCGCTTGCGAACCGCAGTCGGATCGACTGGTTGCTCCAGCCGGTAGAGGAAGGAGCCGTCGGGCGAGACGAAGTCCACCCACGAGCCCACCAAGACGATATCGGGATGCCTGGAGAGGAAGTCCCGCTGCGTGGAGAAGCGCTCCGGATGGCAGGTGTCACCGCAATCGAGACGCGCGATGAATGCGAAATCCCCGGGCGCGCTTGAAATCCCGGTGCGCAGCGCCATGGTGATTCCGCTGTTCTTCTCCAACTCGATAAGCCGGACCGGCGTGTCTGCGACCTTTGGGGGAATGAAGTCCCGCGCAGGGTGCTGTTGCGATCCGTCATCGACGACGATGATCAAGTCGGTCCGCCTCATTCTCACGCTCGTCAGAGACACGACAAGGTCATCACCCGCCTCGTAGTAGGGGATCACCAGGCAGATTCTGTCTGTAATCCCAGTACCTCCAAGACTTCCTGTACGCCCAGTACTCCGGCCGGCGGCACGGTCCGCAGACTGCATCATGCCGCCAGGGCCTTCGAATACAGCATGGTCAGGGCGTCGGTGAGCCGCTGCGGAGAGTAGGCGCGCAGAAGGGGCGTGTTCCGGGCTCTGGCGTCGGCGAGTGCGTCGGCGGATCCGAGCATGTCGGTGACAAGCGCTGCGACGCCCCGGGGCGTCGACGACATGAGAAGGTTAGTGTGCTCCACGGCGGCGATCCGTCGGGCGACGATCGGGGCCCGGCAGGCGGCTGCGTCCAGAATGCTCAATGGAAACCCCTCGTAACGGGCCGAATGGACGTAGACGGATCCGCGGAGAAGCTCCTCCACTCCGGATGGACTCAACCAGCCTGTCACACGGATTCTCGCCTCAGTCAGTAGCCGACGCAGGTCGCCGTCGCCATCGCCGATCCATACGGCCTCAAGGGGCACGTCGTCCTTTCTGAGTTCAGCGACCACATCGGCGAAGAATTTCGGGTCCTTCTGCGGAGCGATCCTTCCCACCATCGCCACGCGCCGGACATCGATCGGCCCGGAGTCCGATTGCCCTGGCGGTGTTGGCGATGGTGTCGGCATTGTCGGCATTGTCGGTATGTTCGGGATCTCGACAGCCGGTAAACGCCGTGACATCGTTCTTACAACGGCGCGTTCATGGGGGGACAGGATTCCGATGGCCGCCGTCCTGGCCATGAGAAGGCGCTCGGCGAGCCGGAATGCACCGCTTACCGGGCGTCGAAGGGATGGGTCGTCGAACTTGAAGCAGTGCGGCTCGTACACCACCGGCCGACCGAATACGCCGACCCGTGCATACACTCCGGCCCAACTCGAATGCGCATGGACGATATCTGGATTCACCTGCCGTGTTGTGAGGGTTGTCGCCCTGATGCGAGACAGGTCGGATGCCGGGAGCTCGGTCGTGGATGCCCACTGGGAACTCGCCGGCGTCTCCTCGCCGGTCCACAGGAGGTGGTGCTCCGCTTGCGGCAGTGCCTGCGCTCTCAGCTTGACGGCCCTGCCAACACCGGCCCCGAAGCACTCGGTGACATGGAGAATCCTCAGCGGTCGTTTCGTGCCGTCGATCTCCCGGACCAGGCCGGGGGCCAGTACTGTCGCCCTCATGAGAAAAAATCACCTCCACATCCGGCCGTCGCCGAGGCGCCGGACCGCATTACCCGAATCTCCGGATCCACTGATCGAAGTCGTAGTGCTCCAGCAGCTCTTGACTCGCGGGCGGGGAGTCTACCCGCATGAAATCCTCGATCCTCTCGATATCGAGATGATCGAGGGTGAGGACCCGGCCCGGATCGTAGAGGGGCTCTGACGATATCTCGTCGGAGAAGCTTAATATTTTCTTGCCCATCATGAAGGCTTCGATCGGGCGCAGGGACATCCCGTTCTGGCCGGCCTGGGGGAGCTCGACAATCGCGCGAGACCTCCCCGTCAGCCGGAGAATCTCCTCGTATGGAATCGGATTGATCGGCTCTAGGAGGGGGTATGAGGATATTTCTTCCTTGCTGAGGCCGGTGACGCGGAAACAGAAGCTGAATCCATGGTCCCTGAGACTCTCCGCCAGTCGAGACAGGCTGCGGGCCCGCCCCTTGTTGGTGCCGACGAAAAGAAAGTCGTAGTCATCCTCGGAGCGGAAACGTGCGATCTCTCTGAAAGAATAATTCGTATTGTACTTGAGTCCGAATCGCTCGCAGTCATGGCGGTCGAACGACCATGACTCGCAGACATCGGACGGCAGCTTCGCCGGGTCGGTGCCCGGGCCGGATGGGTTCCAGTACCAGCAGATGATGCGTTTCTTGGGCCAGCGCGAGCGAATATACCGGGTGGCTGGAATCGTGAGATCAGCACCCTCGATCAGTACGATGTCGGCATCGTCGACCAGGTGCTCCCAGGGCTCGAACCAGATGGATTCCTTGGGCAGCCGTGTCCGGAAGTGAATGCGTCTGGCTGCCCGCATGAGGAGATGCGGCTGCGGCTTCAGAGAGTGCGCGACGAAAACGCCGCGGTCGATGAGACGGCTGCTGTAGTAGTCGTCTCCTGCGAAGAAACCTGCGTTGAGTATGAGCGTTCTAGTCATCGAGCGGTGTCAGTCCTCCGATGAGGGATTGGTTGGTGCGGCTTGAGCGCGTGGTCGGATGTGCGTTTCCCATGTGTCTTCTCGATCGGCCGATGGCGAGAGCGGAGAAGGCGATCTTCGTGGCATTGGCGGTCGCTGCAGCCGTCGTCCCCGCCCAGAGCGCCGGCGCGTTCGCCAGGTAGCATACGAGAATGCATACCACTGTGAAGGCCAGTGACCATGCGACCACCAGGAATTGATTACGGTACTCGTTGAGCGCCAGCAGACCTGCATTGAGCACGTAGGTGCCGGGGTCGAGAATGGCGGCTGCGGTCAGGGCTGCGATGAGCCAGGGTGAGAATGTGAAACTGTGGCCGTACACGGATTCAAGCAGGAATGGCCCGATGAGGAATGCCAGGGTCGAGAGCAGAATGCCGACCAGGCCGATTCGGATAGTGGTCTGTTTGAGGCGGTGCAGCAGCGGTTGGAATCCTTGATCTGAGGCAATGGATTGGTACTCTCCGATGAACATCGAGTTGAGTGACGAACCCAGGAGCGATCCGAGCGTCAGAATGTATGCCGCAGCTGCGAATCGGCCGACGTCGGCGTTATCGCCCAGGGCGGCGACGGTCCAGGTCGGGATATTCGTGATGATGACGGCCAGCATCTGGGCGAATGCGATGGGAGCGGAGATCCTGAGCAGGGCTCGGGCCGATTCGGATGTTCTTCCGGCGGCGGGCTCCGATGCGGGGCGGCGCTTCAGAACGATGATCGCCAGGATCATCGTGACCGTCGATCCCACTGATGAGCCGAAGACGATCATGGATGCGTTGGTGCACAGCGCCGCCATCAGGACGGACATGAGTGCGGAGACAAGGCCGTTGGCGATCATGATCAGGCCGTACGGAGCAAGGGCCTGCTGGCGTTGCAGAGGTCCGTAGAGGAGATCGGTGATGCCGTCGGTCACTTTCATGACCAGGACCGCCCACAGCATCGTCGGGTCGGCCTGCGTCCATGCGCCGATCCCGATAAGCAGGAGAGCCGCCGCACCCAGAAGAAGTATCCGGAGTTTCAGATAGAGGGCGAAGGAGTAGTTCCGCCTCAGGGTGATGAGGGTGTTCCTGAGCCCCCAGCCGGCCGCGATGAACAATGGGGTCGAGTAGGCCAGAAGCGCCGCGAACACTCCGGATTGCGCAACGCTTCCGTAGCGCGCGAGCAGCCAGAAGACGAACCATTGCGATATCGGTGCGATGAAGGTTCCGGCCAGAACGAGGGAGCGTGCTCCTGCTTTGGAGCTCATCGCTCCACCCGGTGAGTCTGCTTCTGCTGCTCCGCCATTCCCGGGCCTCTACTGCCTCTACGGGGGGAGCGAGTCACCGCGCGTCTCCTGTGCGCCGGTGCGGCGTCGAGGAACGGGGCGCTCCAGAGGCGGAAAAGCGGGCCGCTGCAGGGAGAGGCGGTCGTCATGACAGGGTCCATTCGTAAGGAATCAGGTCTCCGTAGTGGGTGAGACTGATGAAGAAGTATGTGATGATGCCGAGCCAGAGCACTATATGTCGAGCCCGGGATCCATGAGCGAGCAGGAAGCAGATGAACATCGGCAGAGACGCCACGAAGTACAGCGTGACTCTGTCGAGAACGGCGAGTTGGAGCCCCACCACCTGTGCGCCTAGACCGAGGGAGTAGAAGCGGGTGGCGCAGCGGAGCTCGTTGGGCAGCTCTGTGGACTGGAGGAACCAGACGACCATGAGCATGAGGGCGAGGTGGATGAGGCGGCCCCGCCCGGACCCCATGTTCTGGTCCAGGTAGGAGCCGTACTTGTCGCCGACCAGGTCCGTCAGGAAGGTCGCGAGTGCGGTGCTGATGAGCAGGAGCGCAAGAAAAACTCCCCCGGACAGCAGCACAATACGGATATTGAATGTATTGCGCTGCTGGAAACGGCGCGACAGGATAAAAGCCGGCAGGACGATCAGGGTTGAGCTGTGGATGAGGGCGGCTGTGAGGAGGAATACCCATCCGAAACGGTGGCCCCGCAGGATGAGTGCCACGCCGAAGACGAATATCGATACCGCCATCGCCTGCCTCATGCCGTTGAACTGGAAGAGGTAGAGGCCGGAAACGGCGTAGGCGCTGATCGCCGGGAGCATCTTGGGGGAGATCATCCGGATCGCCTCGTACTGCAGGCCGTTGGTGACCAGGGCCGTGATGGCCAGGAACCAGTGCGTGCTCAGGCCGAAAGACCTCCAGATGAACTCCCACAGGGCGTATCCCGGTTCCACGATCGCCTGTTGCAGGGTATTGCTCCATGAGCTGGAGTCGATGGTGATGTTGTACATCGCCACGTACATCACCGTGTCGGTTCCCACATGCCAGGCGCGAAAACCCGGAGCGGCCGCAAGAACGACGATGCAGGCGCAATCGATGCCGCGCTGCACCATGGAGATCCTGCGCGGCTGTCCGTCTGTGGTGTCGAGAGCAGCCCGGAACAGCTGAAGGAGAATCGTGGCGACAATGGTCGCGAGATAGATGATCACTGGTTCCTCTGGATGGTCGCGGGCCGATCAAGGAGGAGGATGGAGGCGCGGCGGCCTGCGGTGCCGGCTCGGGGCCCTCGACATCGCGCGGTGCCGATGGGGCGACGCCGGGAAGCGATGCCGTCCGGCTCTGCGGACGCTGATGGTCGGTGGGCATGTGTCCTTCTCGCAGGGTTGTTCCGGTGGAACGCGGACGCGCTTAGAAGGTCGGCTCCGGGGCGGGCGACGGAGCACCAGGCTGCCACGGCGGTGACGCGTGGGTGACAGGCGGGTGGCATGCGATGGCAGGGCGCTCGTCAACGGGCCTGATCAGAGGCGACGTGATATCAGGGCAGCGGAATGCATCTCGGAAGTATATCGTCGGCTGCGCTTGCGCGGCGATCGGCCCGACCGGGGTCGTCGGACAGTCGTCATCGACGCTCTGGATGCTCTGGATTCTGTGGATGCTGCAGACGCCGTGCACGCTGCGAGCGCCGGCGACTACGCCTTCTCCCGATGCCCGATACCCGCCAGTGCTGTGCTGCGCCCCAGAGATCGCAGGTCTGCGGCGCGCAGCGGCTGGGAGTCGCCACCCGCTGGGAGTCCGTGGATCTTCGCCTCCCATTCGGCCGGGACTGCGGCGGCGCCGAGGTAGCTGCCCGCCACGGCGCCGGCGATTGCGGCCACGGTGTCCGAGTCGTCGCTGGAACGCACTGCCCGGGCCAGAATGAGCCGCATCCATGTGCTGGCCAGCTCTGTCCGACTGGTGTGGAGGGCGACGCGAGCGTTCGGAGCTGCATGATTGGCGGCGATGAAGGACAGACAGGCCTTCCCCAGGGCGTCCACGGTGAACCCGTCGGTGGGAGGGAGTCCGGACCAGTTCCAGTTCCCGGGGTCGTAGGTGCCGCCGTCGAAGAGGTCGTGCCAGTAGCGCCGTCGTTCCTGACTCGTCTGCTCGAGGGCGGCGAGCGGATTGGCTCCGTTGAAGGGCATGTTCTCCCAAGCCGGTGAGGTGACATTGGCGCGGATCATCTCGGCCTGAATGACGCAGGAATCGGCCGCCAGGGGATCGGCGTGCGTGAGCGAAGCCACGGCGCGCGCCGCTGCTGCTGTGGCGCGCGGGTCGTGCAGGCGGGTCAGTCCCACGATCCCGTTGCGCATGAGCGCGCCGTTTCCAGCGCTGCGTCCGCCCGAGGTCTCGTGGTAGTCCAGCGCAGCCTGACGCATCCTCTCCGAGACGCCGGGCTCGCCGCGGTGATGGGCGACGGCTTTCAGGATCGCGCGCGTCTGAATGCCGATGTCGGAGGCCGTCGAGGCGTACCAGTCGATGAAGCCGTCCGCGATGGCGTCCAGGGCGGGCCTGCTCGTCAAGTCCGCACCGGTAGCCGCTACCCGGGCGACGATCACTGACATCTGGGTGTCGTCGCTCCACTCTCCGGGTGCGTAGGGGCCCAGTCCTCCGCCTTGCATGAAGCCCTCGCCCGCCTCGGCTCCGCAGCCGGAGTCGATGGGGGAGTGCCCGAGTTCCCAGGGCACGCCGAGTGCATCGCCGCAGGCCTGAACCAGGAGGACGCCTTCAGCGCCGTCGAGCTGAGAGGGGGACAGCGCCGCGAGAGCACCTGTAGTTCCTGTGGTCATACCGGCAGCCTACGTCTCAGTCTCACTGCTGGTCACTTGTTCATGACTGTGCTCAACTGTGCTCAACTGTCTCACCGGGCCTCAGTGGGAGGCTCTGATCGCCCGGCCGGTCGGAGTCCCCTGCTGAGCAGCTGAACATCGCCTGTGAGCTAATCCATGGAGCTGGCGTGACCTTTTCGTTACATTTGACGCATGCTTCCAGTTAGCATGAAGATGTATGGCGTCCGGCTGTTCTGAATACGGCCTGGCGTCCCTGTGCGAGAGTCACGGCGTCCTAACTTGGCACGCCGCTCTCCGTTTATCACCGAGTGCCGATTGGCAACAACATGTATATCCCTGAATTCATCGACGCAGGACGCGTGCTGTCAGGCTCCGCCCAACAGCACCTCGATCTGATCCCCCGGCTGCTTCTGGACGCCGCTGGGGTGGCTTTCGTGGTCATCATCCTGCTCTTCATCGGGTTGAACCTCTACGGCGTCATCTACCGCGCGCGCCCTCTGCGCGGTGCTGCCTACCGGCCGCGCCATGCACGGCCCCGGCCCCTTCGCGGAGCCGCTTCCTACGATCAGCGGCGCTTCCTGGGCGCCGGCCCTCACCACCTGACTGCGGGGAAATCATGAACACCCTCTTCCTGATCGATCTGATCGATCGCATCGCCTGGTTCGGTGCATTGGGAATGGTCATCGTGGCTCTCGTCTACGCCCTGACCCTCCTCGTCATCTCCCGACGCCGGCCCCGTCGCTCAGCCGACGACCAGCAAGTCGCCTTCGATCCCGGTATGCACATAATCGTTCTCATGCCGTGCCTCAACGAGGCCGAGGTCATCGCCGCCTCTGTGCAGCGCCTGCTCGACATCAACGATCCCGGGCTGCATGTCATGGTCGTCGATGACGGCAGCGATGACGGAACCGGTGATGTCGTCGAGTCGATCGGGGATCCTCGGGCCGAAGTACTGCGACGCGTTCTGCCCAACGCCCGCAAGGGCAAGGGCGAGGCCCTCAACAACGCCCTCGCCGTCGTCCGTCAGCGCTTCTCCGGCTTCGATCCGAACTCGATCATCATCGGCGTGGTCGATGCCGATGGTCGCCTGGACCCCCATGCGATCGCCGAAGCGCGCCGGGCGTTCGCCTCGGCGGAGGTCGGCGCCGTGCAGATGGGGGTGCGGATCAACAACCGCTTCAACTCGCTGCTGGCCCGTATGCAGGACATGGAGTTCGTCGTATTCACGTCGGTCTTCCAAGAGGGGCGCAGGCATCTGGGCAGTGTCGGGATGGGCGGGAACGCCCAGTTCGCCCGCCTGTCCGCGCTCAACGCCCTGGGGCGCAAGCCGTGGACGCGCTCGCTCACCGAGGACTTCGATCTGGGAGTGCGCCTCAACGGCGCCGGCTGGACCAATGAGTACTGGGGCAGGGCTGCTGTTCATCAGCAGGGCGTGACCAATAGCCGTCGCCTGCTGCGTCAGCGCACCCGATGGTTTCAGGGCAATCTCCAATCTGCTCACCTCCTGGGGAAAGTCGCGCGTGAGCAGCGCGGACTGTCCCGGGCGGACTCCTTGTGGCAGATCCTCACGCCCTCGGTGCTCCTGGCGGGATCCTTCCTGGCCGCCTCGTTCCTGTCCGCTCTCGCTCTGACGATCGTCGCCGCAGTGCGCGGTGTGCCTCAGTCCTGGCTCTGGGTTCTGAGCGCCTACCTTCTGGCGTTCGGCCCAGGCCTCATCTTCGGGTGGCTGTACTGGCGCGTTGAGCGCAGCGAGGGTCTGGGTCTGCTGCGCACCTTCGCATATTCGCACCTGTTCGTCCTCTATGGGCTCATGCCCTGCCTCATAGGCTGGCGAGCACTTGCTCGACAGGTCACCGGCCGCACCGGTTGGGCCAAGACGGCGCGCGAGACCGAGTCGGAGGAGGAGCAGCCCGCTGTGCTGTCCGCTCTGCCTGGGGCCGCAGCCGGCGTGCCGGGATCCGTTCCGGCTCTGCCGGGGGCGCAGCCTCTGCCCGGCCCGGTCGACACCCTGGTTCCGGCGTGGCGGACGGCAGTCGTGAAGGCGGCCGGATGAGAGGGGTGAGCAAGTGGGTACTCCGTCTGACTCGACGACGCATCGTCATCGCGGTTCTTGTTGGCGCGCTCGTTCTGAGTGGAGCCGTCGCCACTGTTGTCTACGCCATGACTGATCGCTGCGAGTGGACGACGGTCCACCACGGGTATGGAAAGGTCTCCTGCACCCGGGGGACCGTGCGTCTGAGTCCGAAGACATCCACCAGCTCCGACGAGACGCACGCCGCTCTTGCGACGGTTGACGGCGTCAATATCGAGGAGAACGCCACGCAGACGATCTCGGCCACTATGCGCACCGACACCCAGCTGCGCACAGGGGATGATCCCAATCCCTGGGAGGTCGCCTGGTTCTTGTGGAACTACACGGATGACCAGCACTTCTACGCGGTCGTCCTCAAACCCAACGGCTGGGAGATCAGCAAGGAGGATCCGGCTTACCCCGGGGCTCAGCGCTTTCTCGCCTCGGGGGACTCTCCCACCTTCCCGGTCGGCAGCGCCTTCGACATCACGGTGACGATCACCACCGCAGAGGATGCCGTGACCATGACGGTGAGTGTGGGCGGGGCTGAGCTTGCGACCGTCACCGATCGCGAGAGCCCGTACCCGTCCGGGGCCGTTGCGGCCTACACAGAGGACGCCACCATCACCGTTGGCCCGGTCGCCGTGGAGTCCGGGCCCGTGCCCAACTGAGAGTAACAACCGACTACGAGAAGAGATGATCCCATGACTGCGCCTGACACGTCTCTGACCGCCATGCTCATCTACGGCACTCGTCCCGAGGCTATTAAGATGGCGCCCCTCGTGAGGGCCATGAGAGATGATGATCGATTCCGGCCCATTGTCGTGGTGACCGGCCAGCACCGCGAGATGCTTGATCAGGTCAACGACTTCTTCGGCATCACTCCCGATGTTGATCTCGACATCCATGCTCCCGGACAGTCACTGACTCAGGTGACCACGAGGACGCTCACGGGCGTGGGGGAGCAGATCGAGGCGCTCTCGCCCGATGTCATCCTCGCCCAGGGGGACACCACCTCCGCTTTCGCAGCAGGGCTGGCCGCGTTCTACCACGAGGTGCCCGTCGCGCACGTCGAGGCCGGCCTGCGCACCGGCTCCATCGCCTCGCCCTTCCCGGAGGAGGCCAATCGGCGCCTGCTCGGCCAGATCACCTCGCTGCACTTGTGCCCGACCGGACGCAGTCGGGACAATCTTCTGCGGGAGGCTTTCGATCCGACCACGATCCTGGTCACTGGCAACACGGTGATCGACGCCCTTCTCGATGCGGTCACCCGACCGGTGCCGCCGAGTGATCCGGCGCTGGCGGAGGCGCTGTCCGACTCGGAGCGACGGGTCGTCCTGGTCACTGCGCACCGGCGGGAGTCGTGGGGCGAGCCGATGGAGCGCATAGGGCGCGCCATCGCGCGTCTGGCGCAGAGTCACCCGGACACCCTCTTCGTCCTGCCGGCTCATCGCAACCCGCGTGTGCGCGAGGCGCTCCTGCCGAATATCGCCGGCTGTGACAACGTCGTGGTCACGGAGCCCCTCGAGTACGGCCAGTTCTGCACCCTCATGAATCGGGCGGACGTCGTGCTCACCGATTCCGGCGGCGTTCAGGAGGAGGCGCCCGCCCTGTCCAAACCGGTCCTGGTCATGCGTGAGAACACTGAGCGCCCCGAGGCGATCGCTTTCGGAGTCGCTCGTCTTGTGGGCACCGACGAGGAACGGATCGTGACGGAGGTCTCCCGTCTCTTGGACGATGCGGAGGCCTACGGCGCCATGGCCAGGGCGGCCAATCCGTATGGCGACGGCCGAGCCGCTGCCCGCATCCTGGCCGCGCTGGCGGCGGCCTTCGGCCGTGGCGAGCGTCTGCCCGATTTCGATCCGGCCGGTCGCTGAGCTCCCCTGCAACTGCGCGCGGACGGACGACAGGCGGGCCCGTTCGCTCCGGCTAGCATGTCCGTGTGCTGACTCGAATCGACCTGCGTGACCAGGATCTGTCCGCCCGCGAGCTTGCCGAGGCCCTGCCTCGTGCCCGCCTGGACGTCGCCACCGCCCTGGCCGCGGTGACGCCCGTCATCGAGGATGTGCGGGTTCGAGGCGCTGCTGCTGTGCGTGATGCTGCTGAGCGCTTCGACGCCGTGCGTCCGGAGCATCTGCGCGTACCCGCAGCGGCCATCAAGGCGGCTCTGGCCGACCTTGACCCGGCGGTGCGTGAGGGCCTCGAGCTGTGCATTGCGCACAACCGCGCCGGTCATGCCGCCCAGCTCCCCGCCGAGGCCGTGACCGAGGTCGTTCCGGGAGGACGGATCACGCAGCGGTGGATCCCGGTGCGCCGAGTCGGGTTGTATGTCCCCGGAGGGCTCGCGGTCTACCCGAGCTCGGTCGTCATGAACGCGGTGGCCGCGCAGGTCGCCGGTGTTGAGCAGATCGCGCTCGCCTCTCCGCCGCAGGCCGCTCACCATGGTCTGCCCCACCCCACGATCCTGGCGGCATGCGCTCTGCTGGGGGTCACGGAGGTCTACGCGGCCGGAGGGGCCCAGGCGATCGCCATGCTGGCCTATGGCATCCAGGCGGATGAGGCTGTTGATCGAGCCGATCTCGCGGGGGCAGCAGGTTCCGGAGGCATGCTGTGCGAGCCAGTCGACGTCGTGACAGGACCCGGAAATATCTATGTGGCGGCAGCAAAACGAGCTGTGCGCGGTGTGGTCGGTATAGATGCGGAGGCCGGGCCCACTGAGATCGCCATCCTCGCCGACGAGGGCGCGGACCCCGAGTATGCGGCCGCCGATCTGCTTTCCCAGGCCGAGCACGATCCGAATGCCGGGAGTGTGCTGATCACGGATTCTCCGGTCCTGGCCGACGCCGTCGATGCGGCGCTGGTGCGCCGTCTGGGGCAGACCAAGCATGCCGAGCGGGCCGGTACCGCCCTGAGCGGGAAGCAGTCCGGGATCGTCCTGGTGCGCGACCTCGAGCAGGGCATCGCCGTCGCCGACGCCTATGCGGCCGAGCACCTGGAGATCCATACGGCTCGTGCGCCTGAGGTCGCGCGTCGCATCCGCAGTGCTGGGGCGATCTTCGTCGGCCCCTACAGCCCCGTGCCGTTGGGGGACTATCTGGCGGGCTCCAACCATGTGCTGCCCACTGGTGGCACGGCGCGCTTCAGTTCGGGGTTGAGTGTGATGGCCTATCTCAAGGCAGTCCAACTCGTCCACTATGACGCCGCGGCGCTGAAGGCGCTGAGTGAACCGCTCGCAGCCCTGGCGGACTGCGAAGACCTGCCGGCACACGCTGAGGCTGCTCGAGCTCGTCAGGACTGAATGAGCCGTATGAGCTGAATTATTGGATTCTCTCCTGTTGGGAGGCCGGTAGATCCGTTGCGGACGCCGGCCCAGAAGTGTGCTCGCCGCGTTGCCCGATTTCATTGTGAGTCAGCTATGTGTGCGCTGTGACACATACAAGAGATGTCGTGCATGGTAGCGTCGTTATCGGATCGTGACCTTGGGTGTATTGACGTTCACTTCTAAGGCTGTTTGTCCCTGTATGCGCAGTCTCTGAGCGCACACGTTTCTCGATCGTCCGGCCACTGCGCCGGCGCCTGGGACGCAGCAACTCATGAAGAGGACGAGCTGACATCGGAGCGCAGGATCCTTCACAACTGATAGCGAACCCTGATGGAGGTACACCATGTCCCTTCCTTTCCCTGACAGATCATGGACTCGACGCAAGTTCCCCATGCTGGCGATGTGCATTGCGGCTCTCGCCCTGGCGGTGCCGGGCGCACGCGCGATGCCTGCAGCCGTGCCCGTCGTCGCCGAGCCGGCGCCGGCGGCGGCACCCGCAGATCTCGCCGGCGATGTCGCCGATGCGGCCGCTGTCGGAGTACCGGCTCCCGACGCCGCTAAGCAGGAGGCCCTGCCTCTCGCTCTCGATCCGGACGCGCAGGTGAACCTCAATGAGCCTGCCGATCAAGCCGGCGCCCCCGCACAGCCGCGGGACCTCGCTGCACAGGCGCCCGAGGCGCCCGCTAGTGCCCGCAGCTTCTCCAGCCAGGCCAACGGCCCGGCCAATACCCTGGTCGTGTTCGACACCGGGGGCGAATGGGGCAGGCTCGGCGAGTACTACGCGCTGGAGGCCGGCATGCTCGCCTCTCACAGCGGGGCCGTGACAACCCTGCCGGTGAACGACTATGTTGCCGGCCTCGCGGGGCGGTACACAGCGGTGGTGTACGTCGGATCCACCTATGACGGTGAGTTGCCCCAGGCGTTCCGTGACGATGTGCTGACCGGGAACGTGCCCGTGCTGTGGATGGGCTTCAATATCTGGCAGCTGGCCTCGACCCAGGCCGATCGGAACGCCTTCACCGCCCGTTACGGGTGGGATGCTGCGACGTCCTACATCGACGCGACCGACACGGTGGCGAAGGTGAGCTACAACGGTCAGGATCTGACCCGCAACACCTCGAACGCCGCTGGGATTCTCTCGCCTCACATCACCGACGCCGCGGCGGTCAACGTGCTCGGGCAGGCTCGCTGCTCGGGGGCCGATGGTGCGGAGACGACCTGCGCCTCCGTGTCGCAGTCGTCCGGCACGACTTTCCCGTGGGCGGTGCAGTCGGGCAACCTGACCTACATCGGTGAGATTCCCATGACCTACATGAGCGAATCCGATCGTTATCTGGCGGCTGCCGACATCATTCTCGACACTCTCCAACCAGGGGCGGCTGCTACGCGCACCGCGGCCGTCCGCATCGAGGACGTCAATCCGGACACCGATCCCGAGCAGTTGCGCGCCCAGGTCGATTACCTCATCGGTGAGCAGGTCCCCTTCCAGTTGGCCGTTGTGCCCATCTATACCAATCCTCTGGGTGTCGATAACAACGGGACTCCCGAGGGGCCAGTCGCGCTGGCCGACAGGCCTGAGCTCGTCGACGTGCTCAAGCACGCGGTTGATAACGGAGGGACCCTGGTTCAGCACGGCACGACTCACCAGTACGGAGAGCTCAACAACCCGTATTCGGCCGTGAGCACAGACGATTTCGAGTTCGTCCGCTCCTGGTGCACAGCCGCCCCTGAGCGAACCGCCGAACCCGTGCCATGCACGAAGACGACCTACGTGCAGATCGGTGGAGAACTGCCGAACATGTCGGCCGATGAGACCGCCGACCGAGTGGCCCGCGGACGCGACCTCTTCGCCCAGGCGGGCCTGCCCACTCCAACGATCTTCGAGGCCCCCCACTACGCGGCCACTGACGATGCGTACCAAGGGATATCGCGGGTCTACTCCACTCGCTACGAGCGCTCTCTGTTCTACGCGGGCACGCTCACCGGCCAGCGCGGCGGTCCCTACGATTATGTTGGGCAGTTCTTCCCCTACAAGGTCAGCGACCCCTACGGGATGAACATCCTGCCGGAGAATCTGGGCAACTACGAGCCCGAGGCCTACAGCCAGCATCCGGCTCGCACCGCGCAGGACATCGTCGCCGCGGCGCAGGCGAATACGGTGCTCACCCATGCCAACGCGTCCTTCTTCTTCCACCCCTTCTATGACATCAATGCATTGAAGGATACTGTCGCCGGTATCAAGAGGGCCGGATACACCTTTGTGCCGGCGACCGACATGGGTTGAGCGAGCGTCCGTCCGGGTTGGCGAGGGCACGGGCTCGCCAACCCGGACGGGCAGGAGGAGACATGACGCACCATACGGGCGATCTCAGCAGGCGCCATGTCCTGGCCTGGACGACCAGCGCCGCGGCTGTGGCCGCCACGGCCACGGTGGCGACGGTCATGGCCGCCTGCACGGGCGGGGAGAGGCCCGATTCCGATGAGGAGGCGGGCGTCGCGCGCCTCGACGTCGTCGACTCCACCGGCGCTCTGCTCGATTTCGATGGCCTGCGCGAGATCCAGTCCAACGGCGCGGGGGAGGACGGCTGGGACGACCAGCTCTTGGATCCCGATACCTTGGAGGTTCTGGTCCACGCGCCCCTGTACGAGGATGACGAGTCCAGCGCCGCAGTCGACCTGCCCGACGGTGGTGCCGCGACGCTGACGCTGTCATGGCCAACCAGCCACGGCTACTCCGCCCTCCTGGCGGACATCCCCGGTCCGGGTCGCTACTCCCTGGCCGAGCTCGCCGCCCGTGCCCTGCACGAGCGTCAGCAGTCACGACTCGACGCCGTCGATTCCGTCGATTCTGCGGCATCCGCTGAGGTGCGGGCCTTGCGGGATGATGCCGCTGCCGCCTTGACTGCATGTTCCGCGGCCTCCGACCCGGCGCAGCGCGCGGCCCGCGGGGCCGAGGCGCTGGAGGCGGCGGCCGGCGCTCAGCTCGCCCTCGACGAGGCGTGCCAGGCTCTCGCGCCGGCCGACGCGGTCATCGGCGTCACCTTCACCCAGCCGCCTGATACTGCTCAGATCTCGCAAGCCGTCGGCATCGGCGACGGACAGCGGCAGATGGCGGCCAGGATCGTTGTTGATGACGCCTCGGACCCCGCTGAGATGGATGCGTGGCGCCAAACCATCACGGCTCTGCACGCCGCCGGTGCGCTGGCCCTGGTTCAGGTCTGCGACTCCCAGACGATGACGAGTTTCAATGCCCATGCCTGGGATGAGCGAGTGGCGGCGCTGGTCGCCGGGCTGCCCGAGGCGGATGCCTGGGAGGTCGGCAACGAGCTGGGCGGATCGTGGCTCGGGGATGACGCTGTCGACAAGACTCTGCGGGCAGCTCGAGCGGTGCGCGACGATCCGGCGACGGCCGCCACCATCGTGGTGACCCTCTACTACCAACTCGGTCAGGAGTCGGCCGAGAACTCCGTTCTGACGTGGGCGCGCAATGAACTCCCCTCTGAACTGCTCGATGTCACCGACGTGCTCGGCCTGTCCGTCTACCCTCAATTGCATCCACTGGGCACGGGGGCTGACCGTGTCCTGTCCGCCCTCGCCGAGGCCTTTCCCGATCAGCGCGTGGCCCTGACCGAGCTCGGCTACGGTGCTGAGGATCTCGACTCCGGTCCCTGGTGGTTCGGCTCCCAGCAGGACACGGCCTCCGCTCGTACCGCCACCGCCCGCCATCTGACCAGCGCGGCCCTGGGGCGCGAGAGGTCGTGGGGCGCCCCCTTCTGGTGGTACTACCTTCAGGATGAGAAGCCCGGGGCGCCGGGAGGCCCTGTGGGCGACGTGCTCAGCGATGTCGCCACCGGCTCGCAGGACCAGTAGCCCAGGGGAGGCCGGGCACGCGTCAGCGCTGAGCCAGCACGAAGGGATGCACCGCCGTCGCCCCGGCCCGCCGCAGTATCGAGGCGGCGACCGTGAGCGTCCACCCCGAGTTGGTCCAGTCGTCGACGAGGATCACCCGCGCCCCGTGGAGTCGGGCCCGGGCGTCATCCGACCACTCGTCCAGGGTCAGGGAGCGCGCCACCTCGGCGAGCCGGTGGGCGCTGCCGACGTCGTGACGGCCCGGATCGCCGCGAACTCCGATTATTCCCAAGGGTATGGCGGCGAGGTGATGGGCGAGTGCCCGACCTATGTGGCGCACGAGTCGGGGGCGGCGCCGCGACTCGATGAGAACGATGCACAGCGGTAGGCCGTCCGTCTGTGAGGACGAGTCCGCAGGGACGGTTCTGGCATCTTCGTCATTCTCTCCCGTCGTGTCCTCAATGAGGGCTGCCAGGCGTTCGGCTACCTGAAGTACCGGGGCCCGCAGTGCGTTGGGAACCTCGGCATCAGAGCCCGGCTCGATCAGCTCGCGCAGTGCCCCGGCCACGCCCAGGCCGTCCATCCTCCCCACGGCCATGCCCGTTCCGGCGCGCTCGGACTCCTTGATCCGTCCGCGTAGAGCGGGCAGTCCGAGTCTGTCCATCCCGGTGGGCCACTGCCGGCGGGGTGTCAGGGCGACCCCCACCTGGGACAGTGAGGCGCGGGCCGCTCGCAATTCCTCCTCCTGCGGCTCTCGGGCCAATGTGAGACCGCCGCACAGGTCGCACGCCCCGCAGCGCCAGCCTGCGCGCATCGTCGGGTCGTCGAGGGCCGAGCGCAGGAAGGCCATCCGGCACTCGGGCGCCTCCAGCGCCTCATAGTGGAGCATCGCCTCCTGCTCGTGGACTCGAGCGGCCTCGACGCGCGCGTACCGCTCGGCATCGTAGTCCCAGGGCCGGCCAGTGGACGTCCAGCCTCCCCGCACCCGCCGCACCGCGCCGTCGACGTCCAGGACCTTGAGCATGGACTCCAGTCGTGTGCGGCGCAGACTCGTGGCGGTCTCCAGCACATTCGTGCTCAACGATCCCCTGCCCTCCTCGGCGGCGTCATCGAGAGCCGCCAGGACCTCACGGACCGCGGGCTCGGGCGGGAATCCCTGAGCACCGAACCAGTCCCAGATGGAGCGGTCCTCGGCTCCCGGCAGTAGCACCACCTCGGCGCGATCGACGCCCCGACCGGCTCGTCCGACCTGCTGGTAGTAGGACACCGGTGAGCTCGGCGCCCCCATGTGGACCACGAATGCCAAGTCGGGCTTGTCAAAACCCATGCCCAGGGCCGAGGTCGCCACAAGCGCCTTGACTCGGTTCTCCTTGAGGTCCTCCTCGAGGCGCTCCCGTTCCGCCGTGTCGGTCTGCCCGGTGTAGACGGCCGCTTTCACACCCGCGTCGCGTAGACGTTCAGTCACCTCCCCGGCTGCTGAGACCGTCAGGCAGTACACGATTCCCGAACCGGGAGCGTCGCGAAGATATGCGGTCAGCCATGCCAGGCGCGACGCGGCGTCGGGCAGGCGGCGCACGCCCAGGTGAAGGGAGTCCCGCTCCAAGGATCCTCTCATGACGAGGACCTGTGCGTCCGGGGGCTCCGATGCGTTACCGGCGAGCTGCTCGGCGACGTCGGCCGTGACACGGGCGTTGGCCGTCGCCGTGGTGGCCAGGACCGGCGTGCGCGGGGGCAGATCCGCCAGCAGGGTGCGGATCCGCCGATAGTCGGGGCGGAAATCATGGCCCCAGTCCGATATGCAGTGCGCTTCGTCGATGACCACCAGGCCGGCGTCAGCGGCCAGGTGGGGGAGGACCTCGTCCCGGAAGGCCGGGTTGTTGAGCCGTTCGGGGGACACCAGTAGGACGTCGACGGCGCCGTCGCGAACGCGGGTCTCGATCTCCGGCCACTGCGCGGCGTTGGCGGAGTTCATGGTGACGGCATTGATGCCGGCGCGGCGGGCGGCTGAGACCTGGTCGCGCATGAGGGCCAGCAGCGGGGAGATGATGACCGTCGGTCCGGATGCGGGGGAGGCCGTACGGTCGAGGATGGAGCCGGGTGCAGGTGCAGATCCGGGCGGCTGGGCGGGCGGTGCCCATGCGCCCTCCGCAGCGCCTTCAGCGCTGTGCGCCCCGTTGCCTGAGTCGGACCGCCCAGGGCCCCAGCCCTCGCGCAGCAGGACGGTCGCCACGAAGTAGACGGCAGACTTCCCCCAACCGGTGCGCTGGACCACCAGGGCTCGACGGCGCTGGACCACCAGGGCGCGGATGGCCCGCCACTGGTCCTCTCGCAGGTGGGCATCGCTGCGCCCGACGAGCTCGCGCAGGACCGCCTCGGCGCGCTCGCGGAGCGGAGAAGCGGAGGACATCTCGAGGGGGTCGTCGATTTCGTCGATGCCGTTGATGTCATCAGGGGGAGTGTCGGCGGCGGGCGGGCTCATGCGACCACGCTAACCCGGGCCTGTGACGCTTTCAGCGCGCCGATAAGAAGTGGCCCATTTCATACAGGTACCGTGCGGAGGTGGTTGACTTTATTTGGAAGGCACCTGTAGTTTCGGGGTGTCAGAAATCAACAGGTGCCTGTCTATTGGGTGCCTCTGGACGCCAGGAGATTCTCATGAACACCACACGTACAGGACTTCACGAGCGGCTACGCCGCCTTCATCGGCTCATGCGTCGTCGTCATGTCGACACCCATGCCCATGCCGGCCCCTTGGCCGATACCACTCGCGGACGCGGCCGGGTGCTCGCCGCCCTGAAGATGCAGAGCCCCATCCCCACTCGCGAGCTCGCCTACCTCCTCGACATCCGCCAGCAGTCCCTCAACGAGCTGCTCAAGAAGCTCCAGGCCGACGGGCTCATCGAGCGCGCCCCTTCCGAGACCGACCGGCGCATCATGATGGTTGCCCTGACCGAGGCCGGCCGAGCCGTCGAGATCGGTCGGGAGGACGCCGACTACCTCGACGCCTTGACCGACGAGGAGGTCGAGACCCTGGTCGGGCTCCTCGATAAGCTCATTGATGCGCTGGAGACCGAACTCGGGGTCGACGGCGACGACGACCTGTTCGACTGGATGGCCGAGGCTCGACGCCGCATGGGTGACGAGCCCTTCGAAGCCATGATGCGCATGCGCGAGCAGGGCTTCGGGCCGGGCCCCTTCGGCGGAGGCCGCGGGCGGGGCCGCGGCGGTGGTCACAGCGGGCGCGGTGGTCGCGGCGGGTTTGGCGGACGCGGCGGGCGTCGAGGGCCGCGGCCCGACGAGTTCGGCCCCGGCTTCCCCGGTGACGATGCCCCGGAGCCTGAGGGGCGAGGATTCCGGCGCCATCGCGGCGGGCCCTTCCGGGCCGAGGCCGGCGGGTTCGCAGGGCCCCACCGCGGCTTCTAGCGCGAGCGTGCCGCAGGGTGCGCCAGGCGCGTTCGGTGCCCCGGCGACTCTCATCGCCACCTTCTTCTTGCCGAGATCAGTTCAGGGCTGGGCCGAGATTGATGTATGACGTACTTTTCTCCTATTTCCTACTGGGGATAGGGCTCAGTAGGGGGAGAAAAGTACATCGCGCCGGGAATGCACGTTCACGTTCCAGCGTCCTTCGGAGGGATGCCCAGGTACACGGATGCCGTGCCCGCTCACGGTCTCCTCTGGCGAGATCGGTCGTGCTCCGGCTGGAGACCGTTCCGAGTAACCGTCTTTCCCAACAGACCGACGACGCCCGGAGCCGGGCCGGGGCCCGTGCGCACTCAGCGGGCCGCCCTCGCCGACTCGGAACCGATCATCTAGTCGTTTTGCACATGGGAGAGAGGCGACCCGACGCCCGCCCCGGCAAAGTCTTTCTCTCCCATGTGCAACCCTTATCAAAACGGCCGGGGAACTCGGAGCCTTTCAGCATGACGGCAGTTCCGCAGTCCCCTGGCCGCCCGTCGCGGGCGAGGCGGGACATGCTGGCCGTGGCTGTCGGATACCCGCGGATACCCGGTCTGCCCGCTCCTGCGCGGATGGACGAGACCGCGTCGCTGAACTTGCCGGCATGTATTCGCCGCACCCGTGGGTACGTACATAGTCGATGCAGCTCGGGGTCGCTCGTCGAGATGGCCGGCTCCTGAGGAGCGGTCGGATCAGATCCAGTCGTTCTTGCGCATGAGCGCATACACGGCGACTGCGGGGACGACCACGAGAATTGCCGCGGATATCAGGCCGGAGTTCTCGCCGGCCCCCGGGTAGGGCACATTGATGCCGAACCATCCGGTGACGAGCGTGGGCACGGAGATGACCGCCGCCCAGCCGGCCAGCTTCTTCATCACATTGTTGAGCCGCTGGTCTTGCAGCGACAGGTGGGTCTCGAAGACGCTGGTGATCATGTCGCGCAGCGACTCCGTCCACTCCGTCGCCCGCAGGACGTGATCGTTGAGGTCGGCGTAGAACGGATCCAGCTCGC
>ERZ773099.890-NODE-890-length-23146-cov-11.084838_pt1 | contig 23146 bp, 13 predicted proteins | sample MGYA00511120_ERZ773099 | MGnify/ENA primary metagenome ERZ773099 (study PRJEB29015, sample SAMEA2738012) | human oral metagenome | biome: human oral; feature: human-associated habitat; material: dental | place: China | collected 2104 ...
GAGGGGTCCTCGCAGGTGATGCGCAGCTCGAGGCTGTGGCCGCGGGGCTCGTTGATCTCACCGAGGTGACCGCCCTCGGCGATGCGCAGCTGGAGCTCGACCAGGTCGGTCCCCGTGACCTCCTCGGAGACGCAGTGCTCCACCTGGAGGCGGGGGTTGACCTCCAGGAAGTAGACCTCGCCGGCGGGGGTCAGGAGGAACTCGCAGGTGGCCACCCCCACGTAGTCCACGGCGTCCAGGAGCCGGTGGGAGCTGGAGACGAGCAGCTCCTCGACGCCCTCGGGCAGGAACGGGGCCGGGGCCTCCTCCAGGAGCTTCTGGTTGCGGCGCTGGAGGGAGCAGTCGCGGGTGGAGACCACGGCGAAGCCCCCGTGGGCGTCGCGGGCGCACTGGGTCTCCACGTGGCGGGCGGCGGTGACGAACCGCTCCAGCAGCAGGGTGGCCCCGGCGGCCTGGGCGCCGACCAGGGCGTCGGTGGCCCGGGCCTGCGCCTCGTCGTGGAGCACGGTAATGCCGCGCCCGCCCCCGCCGTCGGTGCGCTTGAGGGCCACGGGCCAGCCGTGCTCGGCGGCGAAGGCTAGGACGGTGTCCACGTCCGTGACCGGATCGGTCAGGCCGGGCACGGGGGCGACCCCGGCCCGCAGGGCGGTGGCGCGGGCGCTCATCTTGTCCCCGAGGGCGTCCATGGCCTCAGGGGACGGCCCCACCCAGGTGATCCCGGCGTCAATGACGGCGCGGGCGAAGTCGGCGTCCTCGGAGAGGTAGCCGTAGCCGGGGTGGATCGCGTCGGCGCCGGTGGCCCGGGCCAGCTCCAGCACGGCGGCGGCGTTGTCGTACCGGGTGTCGGCGGGCAGGGCGTGGGCCTCGTCGGCGAGCTCGGCGGGCGGGGTGAGGATGTCGTCGGGGGTGTAGGGCAGGATCGAGGTCACGCCGAGGTCCCGCAGGGTGCGGACCACGCGCAGGGCGATCTCGCCGCGGTTGGCGATGAGGACGCGGTTGATGCTGGCCACTGGGCTCCTTCCGGGTTCCTGGGGGCGACGGCCCCGCTCCCACGGACCTTACGGTAGGGGCCCGGCGACGGGAAGCCCGACTGTGGAATCCTCACAAAGGGCGTCGGGCACCTTGAAACCGCTGCCGCCAGGACGGTGCTTCTCGCAGGATATCGCGGGTGTTGGAGAGGGGCACCAAAGCACCAGCACGATTTGGAGGAACCCACAGGCACTCAAGGCGGAGCCCGCCGCCCGCCACACCGCGACCACGACGCCATCGCCCGAGGAGCCCGCGGGTGCTTGGGCGTCCATCGGCGTAGCACACCGGGACCTGCTGCGTCAAGGCCTGAAGGGGGGCAGGAAGTTGCCCTCTGATCACGTTACGGTAACGACGGCGCCGCTGGTAGCGTCCCCCGACATCGGCGGCCGAGCTGCCGACCACGTGTCCGAACCCGCCCCCACCAGGGAGTTTGTCCATGAGATTTCCGTCTACGTCACCACGGTCGCGCCTCGGGGTCGGCACGCGGGCAGTGGCCGTCGCCACCCTGCTGTGCCTGGCGGCCTGCGGGTCGACGCAGTCAGAGACCAGCGGCCCACAGGCCACGGGCCCAGGGGACACGCCCCAGGTGGACACGACGCCGTCCCCGACCCCGGCGCCCACCACCGCCGCGGCAGTGACCGGGCCCCTGACCACCGCGGACCACGTGTGGCACTACACCAATAAGAACGGGTACGGCTACGACCTGTCGATCGCCATGGGGGCCGCGGAGCACTACGTTCCCGGGATGGTGCTCAGTGACGCGCAGGACAGGAAGATCGGCTCGTCGTGCTCGATCGACCCCAGGACCGACGCCGTCATCCCCGTCCGGCTCACCGTCACCGCCACGACGTCGCAGTTCGACACGACCGTCTCCGTGCGCACGATCCTCACCGCCGTCAGCAGCGCCTCCTCCACGTCCAAGGTGGACTACCACGGCTCGGAGACCGCCCCCAAGCGTGACGACGACCGGGTCTCGGTGGAGAAGTACTACGCGGGCGGGCCGGAGTACGCGCAGATGTCGAGCGTGAACACCTGGGGCTACGGGCAGCCGAAGGCGATCACCGTCAAGTGGGAGAAGCCCCTGTCCCCGGGGGACTCCATTAGCCACCGGTTCGTCATCGTCATTAAGGACTACTACTCGCCGGCCACCCCGGAGGGCGACTCGGCCTACCTGGAGGCCGTCGGCCTGCGCCCCATGATGGGCGGGGACATGTCCGACCAGGCCAATGTGTACTCCGAGCCCAAGGATGAGCTGGACGGCCGCTACAGCCGCACGGTGCTCTCCCTGAACGGCCAGGTGGTCACCAACCCCAGCAGCCACTAGCGTCCCGGCGCCCGGTAGCACCCGGCGCACTGCCGCGGTCTGCCAGGCGCACCCCGACGACGGTCCCGTCCCGGCGTCTGCCAGCGGGGACGTACCTTGGTCACCGGGGACGTACCTCTAGGGCACGTCCCCGCCGGCTAAGGTACGTCGTCGCTGGCTAGGGCACGTCGCCGGCACCAGCCCGCTAGCAGCTGACGTAGCCGTGGCGGTGGGCGGAGGCCAGGGCCCGCAGCTGGTCCACGGCGTCCAGGGCGTCGGGCGCCCGGTAGACGGCGCTGCCGGCCACGAAGACGTCCGCCCCCGCCTCGGCGGCCCGGCCGATGGTCGTCGCGCTCACCCCGCCGTCGACCTGGATGCGCAGCTCCAGGCCCCGGCGCCCCACCATGCGCCGGGCCCGCTCGATCTTGGGCAGCATGGCATCGATAAAGGACTGCCCGCCGAACCCGGGTTCGACGGTCATAATCAGGAGCATGTCGAACTCCCCCAGCACGTCGGCCACCGCCTCCAGGGGGGTGGCCGGGCGCAGGGCGATCCCCGCCTGGCTGCCCAGGCGGTGCAGCTCGCGGGCCAGACGCACCGGCGCCGTGCTGGCCTCCAGGTGGGCGGTGACGGTGTGGCACCCGGCCTCCGCGTAGGCCGGGGCCCAGCGGTCGGCGGCCTCGATCATGAGGTGGGCGTCCACGGGCAGGGGGGTGTGGGCGAGCACGGCCTGGACCACGGGCAGGCCCCAGGACAGGTTGGGCACGAAGTGGTTGTCCATAACGTCCACGTGCACCCCGTCGGCCCCCGCCCGCCCGCTGGAGGGGTCGGCCGCCACCCGGTCCAGCTCACGGGCCAGGTGGGCGACGTCGCAGTTGAGGATGGAGGGGTGGATAGCAGGTTCCATGGGCTCTTTCCTGGTGGTGGGTCGGTCGGGACGGTGGTGCGGGCCGGCGCGCGGTGGCCGGTCGGCGGGTGGCCGGTGCGGACTGTCGGGCAAGCGGCAGGTGGGCAGCTGGTGGCGACGTACCTTGGTCACCGGGGACGTACGTACCCGAGGACGTGCGCGAGGTGATGCGCCTGCGACGTACCTTGGTCACCGGGGACGTACCTCTAAGGTACGTCCCCGCCGACTAAGGCACGTCGCCGCCGATTAAGGCACGTTAGCAGTAGCCGTGGCGGCGGGTCAGTGACGGCACAGCAGCGCGCAGAACATGGCGTCGGTACCGTCCAGGTGGGGCCAGAGCTGGAGCATCTGCTGCTCCGCCCCCGCCGGCGGCACCGGTGACACCCGGGCGGCCACCTCACCGGCGTGGAGGGGACTCGCCTCCACCCCCTTCCTGGCCAGGGCGGCCAGGGTGTCCTTGACCACGAGGCTGGTCTCCAGCAGGTGCGGGGAGCAGGTGGTGTAGGCCACTACCCCCCCGGGGCGTACGGCGAGCAGGGCGCTGGCCAGGAGGCCGCGCTGGAGGGCGGCGAGCTCGGTGACGTCACGGGGCTGACGGCGCCACCGGGCCTCCGGGCGCCGCCGCAACGAGCCCAGGCCCGAGCAGGGCACGTCCACGAGCACCCGGTCGTAGGCCCCCGGCTCCTGGCGTCCCGCCTCCCGGCCGTCGGCGCAGCGGACCTCCACGACCCGCTCGGGCAAGGCCCGTACGGCGGCGCGCACCAGGTCGCAGCGGTGGGGGGCGACCTCGTTGGCCACCAGGGTGGCGCCGCGCTGGGCGGCACGGGCCCCCAGCAGGGCCGCCTTGCCCCCGGGCCCGGCGCACAGGTCCAGCCAGCGCTCGTCACGCCCCTGAAGGGGGGCCTCGGAGAGCACCAGGGCCACGAGCTGGCTGCCCTCATCCTCCACGCCCGCACGTGAGTCGCGCACCGCGGCGATACGCACCGGGTCCCCCCCTGCCAGGACGACGGCGTAGGGGCTGCGCTCCCCCCGCCGGGGCTCCTGGTGGCTGGCGTCCCAGGCGGCGGAGGCCAGCTCCTCGGGGGTGACCAGGCCCGGACGGGCGCACAGGGCCACCTCGGGCTCGGTGTTGTCGGCCTCCAGGAGGGCCTGGAGCTCACCGACGTCCCGCCCGTTGCCCAGGAGGGCCTGGCGCATGGCCCTGACCACCCAGGCCGGGTGGGAGTGGGTCCGGGCCAGGGCGCTCACCTCGTCGGGGGCGGCGGAGGCCACCCGCTCCAGCCACGACTCCAGGTCACCCTGGGCCACCCTCCGCAGGACGGCGTTGACGAAGGTGGCGGCGCCCCGGCCGGCGGCGTAGGAGGCCAGGTCCACGGTGGTGCTCACCGCGGCGTGGGTGGGCACGCGCATGCCCAGGAGCTGGTGGACCCCCAGGCGCAGCACGTCCAGGACCAGGGCGTCGACCTGGTCCAGGGGCCGGTTCGAGCACATGGCGATCACGGCGTCGTAGCGGCCCTGGAGGCGCAGCGTGCCGTAGGTCAGGGAGGTGGTGAAGGCGGCGTCACGCCGACCCGCCCGCGCCTGGTCCAGCATGGGCGGCAGGACCAGGTTGGCGTAGGCGTCGTCCTGACGGACCCGCTCCAGGGCCCTGAGGGCCAGGATCCGGGGGGTGTCGGGCTCACCGGGGCGCCCCGGGGCACGCCCCGACGAGGTACGGCCGCGGTCCCGGCCGTCATACCGGCCCTGGCCGCGGCCCCAGTGGCCCAGCTGGCTACGACTGTCGCCACCGGGGCGATCCCCGTCCCGGCTGCCGCCGTCGTAGCGATTCCGGCCCCGGCCGTCATCCCGGTCCCGGCCCTGCCAGCCGTGGCTGCCGGTCATGAGCGCTCCTCCCCGGTGGTGGCGTCATCCTGGCCCAGCCGCTCTCCCGGCCCGGGGCGCGCGCCCCGGGCCCAGGCGTCGGCCGCCATCCAGGAGCGTCCGGCCGGGGCGACCTGCCCCAGGCGCAGGGCGTGCGAGCCGGTCCCCACCAGGACCTCGTGGCGGGAGGGGCGCAGCTCGCCGGGGGCCAGGTCGGTGACCTCGGGGACCAGGGCCAGGGGGCCCAGGCGCAGGCGGACGCCGCGCCAGGTGGTGTGCGCCCCCGGGGAGGGGGTGACGCCCCGGACCCGCCGTTCCAGCGCGAGGGCCGGGTCCTGCCACCGCAGCAGGCCGTCGGCGGTGGTGAGCAGCGGGGCGAGGGTGGCCGCGGCGTCGTCCTGGGTCTCGGGACGCACGCTGCCGTCGGCGACGGCCCCCAGGGTGGTCAGGAGCAGACCCGCACCGGCGGCGGCCAGGCGCTCCAGGAGGTCACCGCTGGTGTCGGTGGGGCGGACGGCCTCGGTCAGGCGCGCGTAGACGGGACCGGTGTCCAGGCCCTCCTCAAGCCTGAACACGCAGGCCCCGGTGACGTCGTCGCCCGCGATAAGGGCCCGCTGGACGGGGGCGGCCCCGCGCCAGGCGGGCAGGAGGGAGAAGTGCAGGTTGAGCCAGCCGTGGACGGGCACCTCCAGCAGGCTGACGGGCACGATCCGCCCGTAGGCCACGACAACGGCGACGTCGGCCTCCAGGGAGCGGATCCAGTCCTGGACCTCCGCCTGGCGCAGGGTGGCGGGGGTGCGTACCTCGAGCCCGGCCGGGCGGGCCAGGGCGGCCACGGGTGAGGGGTGGAGGCCCCGGCCCCGGCCCCGGCGCGCGTCGGCCCGGGTCAGGACCCCTACCACCTCGTGCTCCGGGCTGTCCATAAGGGCCGTCAGGGCGGGTAGGGCGACCTCAGGGGTCCCGGCGAAGAGCACACGCATACCCGTCAGTCTACGGGGACCGGCAGGACAGCACGACGTCACCCCCGCCGCGCCCCCTCGCCCCTCGCGCTCCCCTCGCGCTCCCCTCGCGAGAACGGTACTTATTCGCCGTGAGAACGGTACTTGTTGCTCGTGAGAACGGTACTTGTTGCTCGTGAGAACGGTACTTGTTCCTCGTGAGAACGGGGGCCGCTCCGGTGGCCCGGCTGTAGACGCCCCCTGTCGCAGGGTCGCCTGCCGTGAGGACGGGGTTGCCCAGAGGGCTCGCCGGGGTCTGTGACGTCTCCGACAGGCATGGGAATCCATGCGATCTTCCGATTGCTCGCGGGTCGCCTGACGATCTCGGGATCCTGCTTTGACGCAGCCTGGCTTAAGGTCGGACCCACTCCGCCCTACCTTTTGTAGCAATGAATGCCCACGCAGGTCAGGGGCATGACCTCGGCGCGGCCAAGGACGGCCCCGGCGGAGATCGCGCTGCGTCGGGCCCCGATGCGGCCGAGGACGGCCCCGGCCCTGAGCCTCAGACTGCGTCAAAAGCAGGTCTGCGGACCGACAGTTTTGCACGAGTTCTTGCAGATCGCACAGGTTCTTGTGTCGGCTCCCTACCTGACCCTGAGATATCCGCGTGATTCTGTAGGCCCCGAAGGAGCCACCGACAAGAACTCGTGCAGTCCAGAGGTCACACCACGTGACCGTTCCGCGACCCGCCCGTTCTCACGAGCAACAAGTACCGTTCTCACGAGCAACAAGTACCGTTCTCACGGCGAATAAGTACCGTTCTCGCGAGAGGGAGGTGGGTCAGGGGCGCGGGAGGAGGCCGCGCTCAATGAGGTCGGCCCGCAGGCGGCCGGCGCCGGTGAAGTGGTGGGTCCGGAGCCCCACCGCCCGGGCGCCCCTGATATTGGCCGGTGAGTCGTCCACGAAGAGGGTGAAGGCGGCTATGAGGCCGTAGCGCTCCAGGAGCCGGCGGAAGATCACCGGTGAGGGCTTGACCTGGCGCTCCTGCCCGGAGACCATCAGGCCGCGAAAGCGCTCCAGCTGGGGCACCATGGCGCGGGCGGCCGGGAAGGTGGGGGCGTCGAAGTTGCTCAGCAGGTACAGGGGGACCCCGGCGGCTAGGAGGTCGTCCACGACGCCCAGGGTCCCGGGTACGGGACCGGTCAGGGAGTCAGGGAAGTTCGCCCGGTAGGTGGACAGGATCTCCACCCAGTCGGGACGCCGGGGGTGGGTGGCCGCCAGGTCCGCGAGAATGTCCTCAAACGGCTCACCCAGGTCGCTACGGGCATTGAGGGCGTCAAAGTCCGCGCTCTGGCAGAACTCGTCCCAGTCGGCCTGGCTCACCCGCCCGGCCACGGCCGCCATGGCCTCCCAGGCCACCAGGACGTTGCCGTAGTCCAGGACGACGGCACTCACCCGTGTATCCGTGGTAGGGCTCATGGGCCTATTGTGCCCGACAACCCCCGGCAACGCACCGGTTCCCGGTGCACCGACCAGCCCCCTGCCACTGAGGCCGCGCGGGCCTGGCCAGGTTGGCCCTCAGCGCACCGGCCTCAGCGCACCGGCCTGCCACTGTCGGCCCCGCAGGCCGGACCGTCTCAGCGGTCACCACCGGCCAGCCCGACCCGGGGCCCAATCCCCCGGCCCGGGCCGTCCACGAGCAGGTGCGGCCGCTAAGCACGCACCCGGTCCCGCCACGCACCACGAGGGCGCGTGACGGGACCGGGTGGACAAGGGCCTCAGTCCGTGTGGCTCCGCGGCCGCCTGCAGGACAGGGGCGCTCGGGCCGCCAGATGACGACGCCAGGCCTGCGGGACAGGACCGTGAGAGGCCTCAGGTCTGGGGGACGAGCACGTCCTTACCATCCTGCCTGACCACGTTGAGGGTCGCACCGCGCGGGACCGTGCCGATGGTCGTCGCCGAGGACTCCACACTGGTCTGGTAGTAGACGGTGGAGCCACGGCGCAGCGCCACCGTGTCCTTCCCGTCGCCGTCCCAGTCACCGACGTAGATCTCGTCGCTGGCACGCCCGATGGACACCGAGGCCACCGGCGCGGCCAGGGCCGTGTTGTCGTTGTAGAACACCACGCGGGTGCCCACGCGGACGGCCCAGGACCTCACCCCGTCGCCGTCCCAGTCGCCCAGGAACACGGTGCCCTTGGCGGCCGCCTCCACGGTGGCCACGAAGATGGGCTTGGTGGGATTCTCCGGGTTCGGGCCGGGCGTGGGACCAGGAGTTGGCCCAGGAGTGGGCCCGGGCGTGGGCCCAGGAGTTGGGCCGGGCGTCGGCTCGGGGGACGGCGTGGGCCCGGGCTCCGGGGTCGGCTCAGTGGTGGGCGCCGGCGTCGGGCTGGGCCCGGGCGTCGGCCCTGACGTCGGCATGGGCGTCGGGGTGGGCCCGGGCTCCGGGGTGTCACCGCCCGGCCGGGCGGGGGTGGACAGGCCCAGCCGCGCGTTGGCGGTGGCCGAGGTGCAGGCCTGGGGCACCGGGCTGGCTGTGCAGTCCACGCCGAGCAGGTCGTTGTCGGCGACCCGTTCCACCCTGACCAGGCGCAGGTTGTCCACCAGGACCGGGGCGGAGCCGTCACCAGCGGTGACGCTCAGGGTCACCGCGGTGCGGTCCTGGCCCACCGTGAAGCGCACCGGCACCCGCTGGAAGTAGGTGCCGTGCTTCTGGTCGGCCGCCACCCAGTTGGCCGCCGAGGTCGTGGAGATCCGGGTGGTCACGGTCCCGGTGACCGCACCGGCGTCGCTGGCCGTCCTCACCCCCAGGTAGTCCTGGCCCACCAGGCCCGGCGCGGCGGTGTCGGTGACCACGCCGTTGGGGTCGGGCTGCGCGGGCGGATCCGAGGGTGTCGAGGGGTCCGGCGGGGTGGGCGCGGGGGTGGCCGTACCGGTCAGCGGGGCGATCTCGGCGATCGTCAGCAGGCCGTCGGGCTCGGTGGGCTTGGTCTTGTAGGTGGAGGTGACCACGAGCCTGACGAGCTTGGCGCTGGCCGGGGTCGGGAAGACGATCCGCTGCTCGTCCCCGGTGTCCCTCAGGGTGCCGGAGGCCACCAGCTGGTTGACGTTCGCGGCGTCCTGGCCCACGTAGACCTGGTAGTCCCGGACGCGCCCGTTGGACTGGGAGGCCCGGCCGGTGACCGACAGCCCGGAGACGCTGGTGGGCTCCACGGCCGTGGGGTCGTCCCCCTGGTAGAGGGACATGAGGACCTCGGAGGGGTGCGGGGTCGGGTTGACCCAGTCCTTGTCGTAGAAGGTGGCCGGGTTCCCGTCGATCATGTTGCTGACCGGGTTGCTGGCGTAGGCCTCCGGCGCGCTGACCGTCAGGGGGCCCGTGTAGGGGCTCAGCCCGTCACCGGGCGGGGTAGTGCCCCCTGATCCCCCCGAGCCGCCCCCGTCCAGGGTGGCGGTGCCGCAGGCCACCCTGGCATCGGCCCAGTCGGCGTGGTCGTTGCCGTTGCCGTCCCCGCCGTCGCCGACGACCAGGCGGATGGTCCGCATCCCGGTGACGTCGCCGCTGACCTGCTGACCGGCCTGGCCCCCGCGCAGGACCGCGGTCTGGGGAACCACCCGGCTCCAGTTCTCGCCGTCAGCGGTCCCCCACACGGTGAAGGTCACGCTGCCGCGCGACTGGGTGGAGTCCACCCCGACGACGGCGCTGAAGCTGTGGCACTGGCCGCCCAGGTCGAAGCCGACGTCGGAGAGGGCGTGGGCCCCCAGGCCCTTGCTGTACCTCACCCCGCCGATGGTCAGGGGGGTCCCGTCGCCCTGCCCCTGCTCACCGTTCTCCTGGTCGCGCTCCACCGGGCCCCAGCCGTTGCCGTTGTAGTCCGGGTTAATGGGCAGGTCCGAGAGGTAGTTGACGGCGTCGGCCTTCAGCCCGCCCAGGGGGGTCACCTCGGTGCTGGCGGTGGCCTGGCGCTGGGCGCCGTCCAGCTCGTAGGTCACGGTCTCGGTCAGGCGCGCGGCGGTACCCGCAGCCGAGTGCGGGGCGGTCACGCGCCAGGCGGGCGACAGGGTCTCACCGGGGGCGAGGCTGGCGGCGCTGGTGGAGCCCAGGGGCTCCACGCTCCAGCCCTCGGGGGCGGTGAGGGTGGCCGTCACGTTGGTGACGGTGCCGCTCTCGGCGTTGCTGACGGTGGAGCGGACGGTCCCGGCCTGGCCGGTGACCAGGGCGCCCTCCACGCTCAGCTGCGGGGTCATGCAGGAGGGCTGGGTCTGTGCGACCCCCAGGTCCTCGACCCGGAAGTTGTCCAGTGAGAAGTCGACCTGCTCGCCGCCCCCCTGGTTCTTGTACAGGCCCACGAAGTACTCCCCGCAGGCGCCCGCCGTGAGCTCCTCGGTGAAGTGGGTGGGGGTGGTCTGCTGCGGGATGTCGGTGGTGTCCAAGTAGGTGTCCACCGGCTCGGTCGCACCCAGGGTGGTGTACCCGGTCACCCAGCTGTAGGCGCCCGCGTCCGTGCTCTCGTAGTCGAAGGAGACGCGGTAGCGGTGCCCGGCCTGGAGCGGCACGGTCTGGGGGACGGTGCGGTAGACCAGGCCCTGGTTCTCCGAGTGGGCCTTAAGGCTCCAGTGCCCGGCGACCACGTCGTCAGTGACCTTGACCCTACCGTTGGGCGCCGTCCAGCCCCTCTGGGTGTAGGGGGCGTTGAGCGGGGCCAGGACGGTGCGCGGGTCGGTCGAGCCCCCGGCGTTGCCCTTGACGAAGGGCCCCCAGCCCTCGGTGACGTGCTCGAAGTCCTCGAACACGGTGGTCACCGGGCTGGTGGGGGTGGCGGAGGAGGTGTCGGCACCGGGCTGGTTGCCGGTGCCCGCCACGCCCTGGCCGCTGACGGAGACGGACACGTCCCGGCTGGCGGTACCGTGCCCGACCTCCGTCCAGGCGCTGGCCTCGTAGGTGCCCTTGTCCAGGGTCACCTGCTGGCCCAGGGAGCCCGCGCCGGCGTCAATGGCGGCCACGGGGTCGCCCTGGGCGTCCTTGGTGGCGCTCACCGCGCCGGTGGTGGTGTAGGCGTCCAGGCCGGCGTTGAAGCCGGGGTCGGACAGGACCGTCCCGGCCCCCCAGCTGGGCTGGGGCGTGGTGGCGGGGGTGGAGGCGGGGTAGAGGACGAAGGCCGTGGAGGCGTACTGCCCGGCCTCGATACCGTCGTAGGCCGAGGCGGGGATGGTCACGGTGCCGTTGGTGACGGGCAGGTCGGCGACCTTGACCCTGCCGGAGTCGGTCAGGCGGTACAGGGCCAGGGAGGTCTGGTCCTTGTAGCTGTTGGTCAGGGTCCAGGTGGACTCCCCGCCCGCGGGGTTGTAGTAGTACAGGCGGGGGCTGCCCTGGGAGCTGCCGTTGTCCGCCCAGGGCAGCAGGTAGGAGGAGCCGGACAGGACCTGGGCGCCGTCGTAGGTGATCGAGCGTGTCGCGGCCATGTCCGCGGCAATGGTGGAGGCGGCGGCGTCACCGTTGGTCAGGTTGGTGTACGACGTCGTACCCGAGGCGACCGCGCCGTTGGCCAGGGTGTAGGTGTAGGTGGTGCCCCTCTCCCCCGGGGTGGAGGACTGGCTCATAATGCGGCTGGCCTGGAGGAACTTCACCGGCAGGTTGTTGCCCCAGACGTTGGCGTAGAAGGCCTTCTGGTCCTGGTGTCCCGTCCACCCCTCGAACTCCACGATCTGGGGGTAGCCCAGGGCCACGTTGGGGTTCCAGTTGTCCTTGTTGGCGTTGTCGATAAAGCGGATGATCTCGGAGTTCAGGCCCTTGAGCTTGGAGCCGCCGTAGCGCTCGTCGTTGGACCAGTGGGACCAGGTGGAGAAGCGCTCGAACTTGTCCGCCCACTCGCTGCCGACCTCCCAGCCCTGCTGGTTGAGGTCGCGGCCCAGGCGGTCGGCCAGCCACCCGGAGCTGTAGTAGACGTCAATGTAGATCCAGCGGAAGCTGGGGTACTGGGCCAGGGGGAACTGGTCACGCAGCTCCTGGAAGCGCTGGGTCACCTTGCCGCTGCCCAGGTCGTCGCGCTGGTTAATGTAGTAGGAGGGGCCCAGCCAGTCCCAGCCCTTGGAGCCGGTGAAGGCCAGGGAGCCGAACTGCTCGGCGTCGGGGTAGGCCTCGGTGGTATTGACGTGGACCCCGTAGATGGCGTTGCAGTCCCGGGTGGTATCGAAGAGGGTCTTCATGTCCCTCTCCCCGCCGGCGCGCTCGTTAATATTGTTGCCGTAGTCCGGGTGGGCCGAGTCGTGGCCCTCGGAGGCGTATCCCTTGAGCATGACGCGCTGGCCCAGGCCGTCGGTGGCCAGGCAGACGCGCCTGACGTCGTCAGCGGTACGCAGGAAGGGGTGGGTGGCCTGGGAGGCGAAGTTGAAGGGGATGTGGGTGACGACCCACTTGTGGTTGTCCGCGGCACCGTTCACGCTCTCGGCGATGTCCGCGTAGGCGACGGCGCCGTCCTGCCAGTCCACGCTGCCCGAGCGGTTGGCGTCGGAGGTGAACACGAAGGTGGCGTAGGGCCTGGGCTCGTCGCCGACGGCGTCGGTGGCGGCCGCGGAGCGGTAGGTCCACTGCCCGGCCTGGACGGTCAGGGCCCGGCCGGTGCCGTCACCGCCGGTCCCCACCACCTGGCGGGTCCACCGGCTGTTGTTCATGCTGGTGGCCCCGCTGGGCTGGTCGGGGGTCGCGTTGGTCTCCATGCCGACGGCGACCTCGGCGGTGTTGACCAGGAGGTAGGCCGACCCGACGGCGGAGGCGTCCGTGGGGGTGTCGGTGGTCACGGTGCCGTAGGCGTCCTGGACCCCGGCCCGGGGGTTGTCGGCGGTGGCGCCCCGGGCCACGCCCGTGGTGGCGGCGGCAAAGGCGGCGCCGGCGTCGTCGGAGGAGACCGACACCAGGGACTGCCCGGGGATCTCCACCGTGTGGCCCCCGGTGAGGCTGGTGATCCGGAAGGTCAGGGTCGGCCGGATGGCCCCGGTAGTGCCGTCGGCCTGCGAGGTGACGGTGTCCACCGAGATCTCCGCGGTGAGGTCGACTCCTCCGTCCAGGGTGACGTCGTAGCGCACCGCGGTCGGCGTCGTGCGGTAGGCCTTGACGTCGGTGACCTGGTGGGCGGTGTCGTCGACCAGGACGCTGGTGACCGTCGAGACGCGCCCGCCCAGGTGGCTCCCGCCGACCTCGTAGCCGGTGACCTGGGGGAAGTCCGTCGCCAGGGTGGCCGTCAGGCCGGGGACGGACAGGTCGACGGTACCGGTCAGGGCGGTGGCCGGCTCCGCGGCGGCGCCCGCGCCCAGGGGCAGGCCCAGGACGAGGGCTCCCAGGAGCGCCAGGGCTCGCGGGCCTCGACCTCGGACGTGGAGAGATGGTCGTTTCATGGGGGCTCCTTCGCCTTCATGCTCGACAGGGGATCGTGTCACGATCGTATCTCTCCCAGCGGAAGATTGTCGAATAGAGACCTGTTAGCTCCGTTTCCGCTCAGAATCAGTCAGTTCTCGGCCTACCACAGCAGGGTCGGGTCGAGCTCGCAGCGTACCGGCTCCTCGCGGTGGACGGAGGCCTCACGCAGGCGCAGACGCAGCATCCCGGCCAGGTCCCGGCCCCGGGAGCGGGGGGCGCGCAGCAGGGCGCGCAGCTGCTCGCCCCGGGACGGCTCGCCCCCGCCCCCGGGAGCGGGCACCGGCCCCAGGACCTCAAAGCCCTGTGCCGCCCCCGCGGCCAGGAGCCGCTCCACGGAGCGCCGGGGCCCGTCGAGGCGGGCGGCCCTCCACGCCGGGGGCAGGTGCAGCCCGGCGCGCTCGGCCAGCTCACGACGGGCGTAACCGGCCTGGTCCCACCGCAGGAGCGCCTGGGCCGCCCCGGGCTCGGGCCCGCCCAGCAGGATGACCCTCGCCCCGGGACGGGCCAGGGCGACGGCGTTGCTCCACAGGCGCAGGGCCTCGCTGGTCGCACCCAGCTCGGGGCGCGCGGACAGGGTGGCGGCGTCCAGCAGCAGGACCGCGCCGTAGCCGCCGGGGGCCGACGGCTCCGCCCCCGGCGTGGCCACCACCAGGCGCGGCTCGTCGTCCACGGTCGCCACCACCCCGTGGTCCTCCCGGGCGCCGGAGACCAGCACGGGCACCCCGGGGAAGGCCCGGCCCAGCTCCTCGCCCGTACGGGCGCTGCCCACGCCCACCATACGCAGGCCGGTGGCCCCGCAGGCGGGGCAGGACCAGTCCCGGGTGCGCCGGGCGCACCACCGGCAGGTGGTGGTCCCGTCCCGGTCCATCCCCAGGGGCCCGGAGCACAGGGCGCAGCGGGCGGCGGCCCGGCAGGCGGCACAGGCCACCACCGGGACGTAGCCGCCGCGGGGCACCTGGACCAGGACCGGCCCGCCACGCAGGGCCTCACGCAGGGCGCGGTGGGCCAGGGAGGGGACGCGGGCGGCCCCGGAAGCCCCCTCGGCCTCCAGCTCGGGCCCGGGCACCTGGACCCGGGCCACGGCGCGGCGTACCAGGGCCCGGGGGGCCGCGACCTCGCGCGCCCAGCCCGCCTCCACGTAGGACTGGGCCTCCACGCTGCGGGAGTAGCCGGCCAGGAGCAGGCCGCAGCGCTCAGCGCCCGCGCGCAGGGCCACGACGGTACGCGCGTGGGTGTAGGGGGCCCTGGGCTCGTCCAGGCGGTCGTCGCCGTCGTCCCAGACCACGGCCAGGCCCAGGTCCGCCACCGGTGCGAAGGCGGCCGCGCGCGTCCCCACCACGACGCGCGCACGCCCCAGCAGGATCCGCACGAAGGTGCGGTAGCGTCGGCGCGCCCCGTGCTCGGCGCTGAGGACCGCCACCCCCTCGCGGGGGAGCTCCTGGCCCAGGCGCGCCGCGAGGGCCTCGGCCTGGGCGGTGGTGGGCACCAGGACCAGGACGCCCCGGCCCGAGGCCAGCGTCGTACGGGCCGCCTGGGCCAGCAGCTCCTCCCAGGGATCCACCTGGGGCCCGCCGGGCAGCACGCAGGCCACGGCGCGCGGGGCGCCCCCGGCGGCCAGGGCGGCCAGGAATCCGGGGCCGCCGTCGTAGGCCCGCCAGCCCGTGGGGCTGGGGGCGGGCAGGCCCCAGTCAGGTAGCGCGGGAGGGTCGGCGGCGCGCTCGGTGGCCTCGGCGTCGGCGTGGCGGGCGGGGACGGCCAGGCGCACGACGTCGGCCCGGGTCCCGGCGGCACGCTCGGCCACCGCCTCCACCAGGGTCCGGGTGGCCCGGGTCAGGACCGGCAGGTCGGAGACCACCCGCCGCAGGGGGGCGAGCCTGCCCGCGTGGGTGGTGGTGTCCCCCCGCTCCCACACCCAGCCGTGGATCTCCTGGCCCCCCAGGCGCACCACCACGCGGGTACCGACCTGGGCGGCGGCGTCCAGGCCGGCGGGGACCAGGTAGTCGAAGGTGCGGTCCAGGTGGGGCACCGGGGAGTCCAGCAGGACGCGGGCCACCGGGCGGGACACCCCGGCCAGGGCCACGGGGCGGCGGGCGGGCGCGGGGGCCGCCAGGAGCACGCCCTGCTGCGCGACCTCGCTGCTCACCGGGGCACCACCACGGGGTCTCAGACGGCGCCGGCCAGGGCCCGGGCCCGGTCCGTGGCCTCCCAGGTGAAGCCGGGGCGGCCGAAGTGCCCGTAGGCGCTGGTGGACCGGTAGACGGGGCGCAGCAGGTCCAGGTCACGGACGATGGCCGCCGGACGCAGGTCGAAGACCTCCTCGATGGCCGCCTGGATGCGCTCCACCGGCACCGTGTGCGTCCCGAAGGTCTCCACGTACAGGCCCACCGGGCGGGAGGAGCCAATGGCGTAGGCCACCTGGACCTCGCAGCGCCGGGCCAGGCCGGCGGCGACGACGTTCTTGGCCACCCAGCGCATGGCGTAGGCCCCCGAGCGGTCCACCTTGGAGGGGTCCTTGCCGGAGAACGCCCCCCCGCCGTGGCGGGCCATGCCCCCGTAGGTGTCCACAATGATCTTGCGCCCGGTCAGGCCCGCGTCCCCGGCCGGCCCCCCGATGACGAACTGGCCCGAGGGGTTGACCAGGACGTCCCCCTCGTCCCAGGCCAGCTCCGTGCCCGCACGGGCCTGGGCCTCCAGGACGGGGCGGATGACCTCCCGGGTGAGGGCCGCGCGCAGCCAGTCCTGGGAGCGGTCGGGGTCGTGCTGGGTGGAGACCACCACCGTGGCCAGGCTCACGGGACGGTCCCCGTCGTAGCCGACGGTCACCTGGGTCTTGCCGTCAGGACGCAGGCCGGGCACGACGCCGCGCCTGCGGACCTGGGCCAGGCGCTCGGCCAGACGGTGGGCCAGGTGGATGGGCAGGGGCATGAGCTCGGGGGTGTCGGTGCAGGCGTAGCCGAACATGAGCCCCTGGTCCCCGGCCCCCTGACGGTCCAGCGGGTCGGCGGTGCCGCCCTCGCGCACCTGGAGGGCCTTGTCCACGCCCGCGGCAATGTCCGGGGACTGCTGGCCGATGGACACCGACACCCCGCAGCTGCGACCGTCGAAGCACACGTCCGAGGAGTCGTACCCGATGCGCACGATCTCGCTGCGGACAATGTCGGGGATCTCCACGTAGGCCTCGGTGGTCACCTCCCCGGCCACGTGCACCAGCCCGGTGGTCACCAGGGTCTCCACGGCGACGTGAGCCTGGGGGTCCTGCGTGAGGATGGCATCGAGGATGGCGTCCGAGACACGGTCACAGACCTTGTCTGGGTGCCCCTCGGTGACGGACTCAGAGGTAAAAAGGCGCAGGCTGGAGTTCACGCACGCAGTCTAGCCGGGGGTACCGCCGCCGGTAAGACCCCGGGCGCGAGGGGCCGGGAGGCCGGAGGTGCCGGGAGGGGGTGTGGGGCGCGGGCCCCTTTTAGGAGCGCCCGGGCAGGTAGCGGGCCAGGAGGCCGACCAGCGCCTGCGCCACCTGCTGCTTGCTGCCCCGGGCGCGGGCGACCTCGTGGCCCTGGGCGTCCAGGACCACGACGGCGTTGGGGACGTCCCCGAAGCCGAGGTTCTCCCCCACCGCGTTGACCGCCAGCAGGTGGGCCCCCTTGCGCCGGACCTTGGCCGCCCCGTGGGCCAGGACGTCGCCGTCCTCGTCACCGGTCTCGGCGGCGAAGCCCATGACGACCAGCCCCGCCCGGGGCGGGTCCTGCACGAGCCCCGCCAGGACGTCGGGGTTCTCCACCAGGGTGATCACCGGCGGGGGCTCCTCGGCCGGGCGCTCCCCGCCGCCCTCCGGGACGTCGCCGCGGGGCAGGGCGTGCTTCTTGATCTTGGTCGCCTGGGCCCGGGCGGGCCGGTAGTCGGCCACGGCGGCGGCCATGACCACGGCGTCGGCCTGCGCGGCGGCCTGGCGGACCGCCGCCTCCATCTCCACGGCGGTACCCACCTGCCGGACGCCGACCTGCGCGGGCAGGTCGGCCAGGACCTCCTGGCCCACGTAGGCGGCCACCAGGGTGACCCGGGCCCCCGCGCGGGCGGCGGCGGCGGCCAGGGCCACCCCCTGGCGCCCGCTGGAGCGGTTACCCAGGAAGCGCACCGGGTCCAGGGGCTCGCGCGTGCCTCCCGCGGAGACGACGACGTGGCGCCCCCGGAGGTCCCCTGCCCCCTCGGCACCGGCGTCGCTCCCAGCCGGTCCCCCGAGGAGGTCGAGGACCTGGGCCACGACGTCCTCGGGCTCGGGCAGGCGCCCCACACCGGAGTCGGCGCCGGTCAGAGGCCCGCTGGCGGGGTCGATGACCCGCAGGCCGCGACGGCGCAGGGTGGCGACGTTGTCCACGGTGGCCGGGTTGAGCCACATCTGGGTGTGCATGGCCGGGGCCAGGACCACCGGGGCGGTCGTGGTCAGGACGGTGGCGGTGAGCAGGTCGTCGGCCCGCCCCGCCGCCAGGCGGGCCAGGAGGTCGGCGCTGGCCGGGGCGACCAGGACCAGCTCGGCCCACTGGCCGACCGCCACGTGCTCCACGGCCTGGGGGTCGTCGAAGAGGCCGGTGGACACCGGGTGGGCGCTCACGGCCGCCAGGGCGGGGGCCCCGATGAACCTCAGGGCCGCCGCGGTGGGGACGACCCTGACCTCGTGGCCGGCCCGGCGCAGCAGGCGCACCAGGGCCGGGGCCTTGTAGGCCGCGATCGAGCCGGACACGCCCAGGACCACGCGCCGCCCCCGTCCCTGGCCGGCACCCGCCTCCGAACCCCGGGAGCGCGGCTCAGAACCGGACGTCATCGGGGTTGACGGTCTCCCCGTCCACGCCCCCGTCCAGGGAGCCGCCGGAGTCCATGGAGATCGTGATCTCGGGGAACGCGTCGTCCTCCTCGGCGGCCCGGCGCGCGGCCTCCAGCTCGGCGCGACGGGCCCGGGCGGCGTCCCCGGTGATGACCTGGAGCTTGTCCGCGGCGATCTCCCGCAGGGCGACGCTCAGGGGCTTGTCCTCGATGTCGGCGTCCACGAGGGGGCCGTAGAAGTCGAACTGGTTGTCGTTGAGCTGCTGGGTGTAGGAGTTGATCTGCCGTGCGCGCTTGGCGGCCTCCACCACGAGCCCGTACTTGGAGTCGACCTTCTCCAGGAGGTCGTCAATGGGCGGGTTGGTAATACCCTCGGGCTGGGGAGAGGTACCGAGCATGTGCGTTCCTTCCGGGTGTGGGCCGAGCGTGTCGGCAGACGCTGCGTCGGGACAGTCTAGTCCGCCAGGCCCAGGATACGCTCCAGCTCGTCGGTGGCACGCGACACGGTGTCATTGACCACCACCTGGTCGAACTCCCCCTCGGCGGCCAGCTCGGTGCGCGCGGTGGCCAGGCGGCGCCTCTGCTCCTGTGGGGACTCGGTGCCCCGCCCGACCAGGCGGGAGACCAGCTCCTCCCAGCTGGGAGGGGCGATAAAGACCAGCCGGGCACCGGGCATGCGGCGGCGTACCTGCCGCGCCCCGTCCAGGTCGATCTCCAGCAGGGCGGGCCAGCCGGCGTCCAGGCGCTGCTGGACCGGGCGGCGCGGCGTGCCGTAGCGGTGGGCGCCGTGGACCACGGCCCACTCCAGCATCTGCCCGTCCGCGACCAGGCGGTCGAACTCCTCCTCGGAGACGAAGTGGTAGTCGACGCCGTCAACCTCACCGGGGCGGGGGGCGCGGGTGGTGGCCGAGACCGAGACGAACAGATCCGGGTGCCGGCGCCGCAGCTCGGCCACGAGGGTGCCCTTGCCCACCGCGGTGGGGCCGGCGATGACGGTGAGGCGGGACGGGGAGGGGACGTCGCTCATGGGACCATCATGGCCCAGCTACCGGGCCCGCGAGCGCGGCCGTGCCGGGGGCTGGGACGCCCCCGGCACGGCAGGATCGGCTGCGGCTCCTAGCCGAAGCGGCGGACGAGCTCGGCACGCTGGTGGGCGCCTAAGCCGCGCACACGCCGGGACTCGGAGATCCCGACCTCCTCCATAATGGTACGGGCCGTGGTGGCGCCCACACGTGGCAGGGACTGGAGGAGGGCGAGGGCCTTCATCTTGCCCAGGACCTCCTCCTGGTCGGCCTGCTCCAGAAAGGCGGAGAGCCTCATTGAGCCCCCCTTGAGCGCCGCTTTCACCTCCGCCCTGCGTGCGCGCGCCGCGGCCGCCTTGGCTAAGGCGTCGGTCCGTTGTTCAGGTGTCAATGTGGGTAATGCCATGACCTGCTCCTTCTCATTGGGTACGGTGGCCCGATACGATGTTAGGTTACGGCCATGTGAGGGGCACCGCATCTCGAGGGCGTGTTTTCGGGACAGGTGGTGAGACGCTCCACCCGGCGTGCCGGGGACGGGGCACTGGGGGCGCCGGGCCGCGCGGCCCGGCTCAGGGCCGCAGGACGGCACCCACCCGGGCGGCCTGCCGGGTGGCCTCGGCGCGTACGGCCCCCGGGTGGGGGCCGGCGCTCAGCACGGCGCGGGATGTCGAGGCCAGGACGTGGCGGCGGGCCGCCCCGAAGACGGCCTCCAGCTCGGCGGCGCCGGCCCCCTGGGCGCCCACGCCCGGGGCCAGCAGCGGCCCGCCCACGGCGGCCAGGTCAATCCCCAGGCGCGTGACGGCGTCGCCCACGGTGGCGCCGACCACCAGTCCCACGCTACCCAGCGTCCCGGCGGCTACCGCGGCGGCGTTGGCCCGGGCCACCCCGGTGGCCACGGCCGCGGCCACCGCCTGCCCGGAGGCGTCGCGGGCGTGCTGGACGCCGGCCCCCTCGGGGTTGGAGGTCAGGGCCAGGACGAAGGCGCCCCGGCCGGTGCGCTCCGCCGCCTCCAGGGCGGGGGCCAGGGAGCCCAGGCCCAGGTAGGGTGAGAGGGTGACGGCGTCGGCCGCCAGGGGGGCGTCGTCGGCCAGGTAGGCCTGGGCGTAGCCGGTCATGGTGGAGCCGATGTCCCCGCGCTTGACGTCCAGGACGCACAGGGTGCCGGTCTGGCGCGCGGCGGCCAGGACCTCCTCCAGGACCGCTATGCCGGCGGCCCCGTGGCGCTCGAAGAAGGCGGACTGGGGCTTGATCGCGGCCACGTGCCCGCCCACCGCCTCGATGGTGCGCAGGGCGAAGTCCCGCAGGCCGGCGGGCGTGTCCGGCAGGCCCCAGTCGGCCAGGAGGGAGGGGTGGGGGTCGATGCCCACGCACAGGGGCCCGTGGGCGTCCATGGCGGCCTCCAGGCGGGCCCCGAAGGGGCGTGGGGGCCGCCCCGGCACGGGCCCCGTGGTGTGGTGTGTCATAGCCATTCCTCCTGCTGGTGTCCTGCGCGTCGGGCCGCGCGGGCGGCGTCGTGCTCCTGGAGGCTGCGGACGGTGTTCCAGTACTCGCTGGGCCGCAGGCGTACCTCAATGGCCTGGACGGCGGCCTGGAGCTCCTGGACGGTGGTGATAATCGGCTTGTCGGCACCGGTGGTGGCGGCGCGGATGGAGTAGCCGTCCGAGCGCGGCCCCTGCCCCTTGGGGGTGTTGACCACCATGTCCACGGCCCCGGACTCGATGAGCCCCACGATCGTCTGCTCCCCGTGGGGGCCCACGCCCTCGCTGAGCTTGCGTACCACGGTGGCGGGGATGCCGTTGCGTCGCAGCACCTGGGCGGTGCCGGTGGTGGCCAGGACGGTGAACCCCAGCTCGGCCAGGCGGGCCACCGGCAGGATGACCGCCCGCTTGTCGCGGTCGGCCACGGAGACGAAGACCGTGCCCTCACTGGGCAGGCCGCCGTAGGCCCCTGACTGGGACTTGGCGAAGGCCCGGGGGAAGTCCACGTCGTAGCCCATGACCTCGCCGGTGGAGCGCATCTCCGGGCCCAGGAGGGTGTCGACCACCCGGCCGTCGGGGGTGCGGAAGCGCTTGAAGGGCAGCACCGCCTCCTTGACCGCGATGGGGTCGAGGGGGTCGGAGGCGGCGGCGTCGTCGGCGGGCAGGAGGCCGTCTGCCCTCAGTGAGGCGATTGAGGAGCCGGCCATGAGCAGGGCGGCGGCCTTGGCCAGCTGGACCCCGGTGGCCTTGGAGACGAAGGGCACCGTGCGGCTGGCCCGGGGGTTGGCCTCGATGACGTAGAGGGTGTCGCTCATGAGGGCGAACTGGATGTTGATCAGCCCGCGCACCCCCACCCCGGCGGCAATGGCCTGCGTGGAGCGGCGGATCCGGGCGATCTCGGTGTCCGACAGGCTCATGGGGGGCAGGACGCAGGCGGAGTCCCCGGAGTGGATGCCGGCCTCCTCAATGTGCTCCATGACCCCGCCCAGGAACAGCTCGGTGCCGTCGTAGAGGGCGTCGACGTCGATCTCGACGGCGTCGTCCAGGAAGCGGTCAATGAGCAGCGGGCCGGTGCCGTAGGCGCCCCCGGGCTCGGCGGCGGCGCGGTGCAGGTAGTCCGTCAGGCCCGTCACGTCGTAGACGATCTCCATGCCGCGCCCGCCCAGCACGTAACTGGGGCGTACCAGGACCGGGAAGCCGATGGAGCGGGCCACCGCCAGGGTCTGCTCGTCGCTGCGGGCGGTGCCGTGGGCGGGGGCGGGCAGGCCGGCGCGCTCCAGGACCACGCCGAAGAGCTGGCGGTCCTCCGCGGCGTCAATGGCCTGCGGGCTGGTGCCCAGGACGGGTACGCCCGCGGCCTGGAGGCGTGCGGCCAGGGACAGGGGGGTCTGCCCGCCGAGCTGGACCACCATGCCGGCCACGGGTCCCGCGGCCAGCTCGGCCTCGTAGACCTCCATGACGTCCTCGAAGGTCAGCGGCTCGAAGTAGAGCCGGTCGGACACGTCGTAGTCGGTGGAGACGGTCTCGGGGTTGCAGTTGACCATGACGGTCTCGTAGCGGTGCGCCAGGGCCATGGTGGCGTGGACGCAGGAGTAGTCGAACTCGATGCCCTGGCCGATGCGGTTGGGGCCGGACCCCAGGATAATGACGGCCTCCCGCTCGCGCGGGGCGACCTCGGTCTCGGTGTCGTAGCTGGAGTAGTGGTAGGGGGTGCGGGCGGCGAACTCCGCCGCGCAGGTGTCCACGGTCTTGTAGACCGGGCGCAGGCCAAAGGCGTGGCGGATCTCACGGACCGTGTCCTCCCCTATGCCCCGCAGGTCGGCGACCTGGGCGTCGGAGAAGCCGTGGCGCTTGGCCCGGGCCAGCACCGGGGGGGTCAGGGCGGGGGCGGCGGCGACGTCCTCGGCGACCTCCTGGAGCAGGAGCATCTGGTCCAGGAACCAGGGGTCGATGCCGGTGGCCCGGGCCAGCTCGGCCACACCGGCCCCCCCGCGCAGGGCCCGCTGGACCTCCAGGAGGCGGTGCTCGGTGGGCGTGGCCGCGCGCCTGACCAGGTCGGCGGTCTCCTGGGGTGTGGGGGCGGGGCCGGACCAGGAGAGGACGGAGCCCTTCTTGTCAATGGAGCGCATGGCCTTCTGGAGGGCCTCGGTGAAGGAGCGGCCGATGGCCATGGCCTCGCCCACGGACTTCATGGTGGTGGTCAGGGTGGGGTCGGCCCCGCGGAACTTCTCGAAGGCGAAGCGGGGGACCTTGACCACCACGTAGTCCAGGGTGGGCTCGAAGGAGGCCGGGGTGGAGCCGGTGATGTCGTTGGGGATCTCGTCCAGGGTGTAGCCCACGGCCAGGCGGGCGGCGATCTTGGCGATGGGGAAGCCGGTGG
>ERZ773099.892-NODE-892-length-23023-cov-5.351968_pt1 | contig 23023 bp, 19 predicted proteins | sample MGYA00511120_ERZ773099 | MGnify/ENA primary metagenome ERZ773099 (study PRJEB29015, sample SAMEA2738012) | human oral metagenome | biome: human oral; feature: human-associated habitat; material: dental | place: China | collected 2104 ...
TTTGGCATTCAGCAAGACGCATAAGATCTACAGTCCCGACGATCAGGTGAAACACGTCCTGAACCAAATGTTGGCATTTGACAAGTCCATGGCGGATTTTGAGGTTTCCATCAAGTCTGGACAGGCATCCCTGGATGCAGCGAATGCAGCGCTTGAGGAACAAAAAATGAGCAGCAGGGCATATAACGTCTCGGACAACACGATCGTCCAGGGTCTTCGCTCCCAGATTATCGCGAAACAGGTCGAACTCGTCGGACTGCGCCAAAATTATACCGAAAAACATCCTAGCGTCCAAAGAGCAGAGGAGGAGTTGCATCAGCTTGAAAACAGTCTGCGTACCGAGGTTCTCGCATCTGTGGACTCCAACGCTGTTACACTGAATCCAACCCAGTCCGAACTCTTGAAACAACAGGCACTTGCAGCCGTTGGACTTGCTGTGTCGAAAGCGAGCAAGAAAGCCGTTGAGGAAGAGTGGAGCAAGAAGGAAGAGGAACTTGGTAAACTGCCTGACGATGTGCTCGAGTACGCTCGTCTGCAGCGGGATGTAACCATCCAAAATGAAGTCTATCTGAATCTGGTCAAGCAGAGTGAACAGCACAAAATTCAGGCAGCAAAGGAGAGCATGGACATTCAGGTAGTCGATGCGGCAAATTTGCCGGATATCGAGCGGCCTGTTGCGCCGCGGAAGAAGCTGATTACAGCAATTGGATTTGTGGTTGGCGTTCTTTTTGCGATGGGGTACAGTATGCTTGTCTATCGGCGTGAAGCATAACACAGAATAAGGAGGGAAGCACATATATGAATACGGGGATCAGAATACCAGCTCGCATTCGTAGGGTATGTGCCCCCCTTCTTTTTATTATCTTCGATTATACAGCAATTCTCCTTGCCGAAAAGATGGCATTTGGTCTGCATGATCTCTATGGTCTTCTTATGGGGACATCCTATCATGTTCCCGACGCCTATCTCTACTTTTGGATCCCGCTTGTATTTATCGCATTTCTTGGGATTGCACAGACCTATACGAAGATGCAGCCAATCCTTGAGACCGTGCGGCAGATCTTCTATGCTGTGCTCTATGCTCTCATTACCTGCATTCTGACGCTTTACTTTATGGAGGCTAGCATGCTTGCGTCACGCCTCTATGTCCTTCTTTTTGGCGTATTGGCACTGTTCAATATCTATGTTGGACGATACGTCCTGCTGAAACTCCTTAAGATGTCGAATATGCTCATGAAGCCTGTTATCCTGATTGGAGCAGGAAAGACAGCAGAAATTGTTCTTCAGTTCTTTGAAGGTGATTTGGGGTATCGCTATCGGATTGTCGGACTGTTAGATGACGACCCAATTTCACAAGAACTTCCACAAAAGTTCTTGATGTTGGGTAAGGTAAGCGAAGCGGAGAAGATTATTCGTGACTCCGGGGTCAAGACAGTCATTATCACTGCACCTGGAATGGATAGTGAACGGTTGGAGAGACTTGTTGCAAAGATTCAGCCTATCGTCCGCGATATTCTCTTTGTTCCTGACCTCATGATGTTGCCTTTGGGGCACGTCGGTGTTGAACCATTCTATACTGAAAAAGTTTTTATGCTTAGCATCCGCAATAATCTTGCACGGAGGAGGAATCGTCTGGCAAAGCGTGTTTTCGATCTCATTGCAACCATTGGCGGCGGTCTTCTGATTCTTCCTATTCTCCTTGTATTGGCGCTTCTTGTCGGGATTGACAATAAGGGACGCATTATCTTTGCGCATCGACGTGTGGGACAGAATGGGAGACTCTTCCCTTGTTATAAGTTTCAGTCCATGGTGCCGGATGCGCAGGATCGTCTGGAAGAATATCTTGCAAAGAATCCGGGGGCACGAAAAGAATGGGAGGAGTCTTTCAAACTTACGAACGATCCTCGCGTGACGAAACTAGGGGCCTTCCTGCGCAAGACAAGCCTTGATGAACTACCTCAGCTCTGGAACGTTTTGATGGGAGATATGAGCCTCGTCGGACCACGCCCGATTGTGACGCAAGAGATCGATCGATATGGGGACTATATCCGTGAGTATTATATGGTTCCGCCGGGGATCACTGGAATGTGGCAGGTCAACGGGCGTAGCGATACGACTTATGAGGAGCGTGTTGCTATGGATACATGGTACGTACGTAACTGGTCTGTTTGGATTGATCTTGTATATTTGTTTAAAACTATCAAGACTGTATTTACTGGAAAAGGTGCATATTGAATCAATTCTGTGCATGGAGGAGAATGGATTGGATGTAAAAATCGTTGTAGCCACCCATAAAAAATATTGGATGCCGGATGATAAGGTGTACCTGCCTCTTCATGTAGGTTGTGCAGGAAAAGAAGATCTTGGTTATCAAGGTGACGATACGGGAGATAATATCAGTCAGAAGAATGCGAATTATTGTGAACTCACAGGCCTCTATTGGGCATGGAAAAACTTGGAGAGTGAGTATATTGGTTTATGCCATTATAGAAGATATTTTGTTGGTAATCGTTGGAAAAAAACAAACGAGGCTATTCTCAAAACAAAAGACTTTGAAGAACTTTTGATACGATGTCCAGTGATTGTCCCAACTAAAAGACGCTATTACATTGAGACCAATCGCAGTCATTATAATCATGCACATTATGCTAAAGATTTAGATATGGTGGAAGCTCTCATATGTGAATTGTATCCAGAATATCATCTTGCGTTTAAAAAAGTAATGGATCGAACATGGGCACATATGTTCAATATGCTTGTAATGAGAAGGGATCTTCTAGATAGGTACTGTAGATGGTTATTTCACCTGTTGGGTGAAGTTGAGCAGAGAACAGATATATCGCGTTATGATCCTGTCGAAGCGAGGATATATGGATATTTGTCTGAACTTCTTTTAGATGTTTGGCTGGAAGCAAATAATATCACTTATGCAGAAGTACAAGTGCGCTTTATGGAACGGCAGAATTGGGTAAAGAAAATTGCTCTTTTTATTAAACGAAAGTATTTTGGGCACAAATAGGAAAACTATCTATGATTAAGGGAGAAGTATATGTCTTGCTTTTTTAGTGTCGTTATGCCTGTTTATAATGTTGAAAAGACTTTAAAAAAAGCAGCCACTTCTATTTTGAAACAAACATATACGGACTTTGAACTGATTCTTGTTAATGATTGTTCAACAGATAATAGTTTTAAGATTTGTGAAAACCTACAAGCGACAGATGAGCGATGCAAGGTCATTAATCTAAAGGAGAATTCTGGGTTAAGCAATACCCGTAATCAGGGGATGATGCGTGCCCAAGGAGAATATATACTCTTTGTTGATAGTGATGATTATGTCGATTGTCAAATGCTGCATAATTTATTTGATGAAATAAAAAAGCATTCATCGGACGTCGTGATCTTTGGTATGGAAGAAATTTTTGTAGATGTTGATGGTGAACTGCTTTCGTCTAATGTATTGAAGGAAAAAGATTTTTTTTCAGATGATGTAATGGAAGTGAAAAAGAAAGTTCTTGAAATCCAAAGTGGATTTCTTTTTCGTAATTCTTGTAATAAGGCGTATAAACATGAATTAATCATTAAAATCGGAGCGTATTTTCAGACTATCCCGTGTGTAGAAGATATAACTTTTAACTTAGGCGTGTTTGAGCATATAACAAGTTTATCTATCTTAAGTTACGCCCCTTACCGATATGTTCGCAAAACTGAGGGGACTCTTACGGGGCGGTTTTTTTCTGATTTTTGGGAAGTTCACTATCATATGCTTTTGAAGAAAATATCCCTTTTTGAGAAATGGGGGATGCAAGCCGAGTCGCAGCAGAGTATTTTTTCAGATTATGTCAAATTTGTTTTTCTTGCAATTATGAATAATATCCAGGGGGGGGGATGTCTGATAAGGAGCAGAAAAGCTTTATAGATCATGTAATTAGAACTCCTCTGTACCGTGAGTTAAATCAGAAAATTATATTAAAGGATACCAAGCTACGAATTCTGAATTACTTTCTTCAGCGCCACATGACATTTATTTTGCTGTCGATAGGAAAAATAAGCTTGTTTGTAAAAGTAAAAGCCTATTTATTGTGGGTTAAAGTAATTCGATAGATTAATATGTGGGGAAAACTATTATGAAACAAGGGGCAATAAAGATACATGTCATTCTTTTAGCTGCAGCGTTGGTCAGTATGCCATTTATTAGTTCTGTTGGTAAAGAGTCAGGGCTGTTTGGAACCATGGGTTCGCAACTTTCATACTACTTTATTTTTGCAGGATTTATTATTTGGGTTCTTGAACTCCTTTTTACAAAAAAAAAATGCGTCTTGCCTAACAGCTTCAGTTTTAAACTCTTACCCATATTACTTTTGATCATGTTTGTTACGACTTTGTTGAATGCGCCGGATTTATTGACGAAGGAAACGAAAGGGGTTCTAGGGATACAGAAGTCAACTGTTCGGTTGATAAGTTTTTCTTTTTGTTGTTTGCTCTCTCTTTATATGTATAATGTTTTTAGATACGCAGGAAAAGATTTGCTTTGGGGTATTTATAAGTACACTCTTTACTCTTTTTTATTAGCGGGGGGATATTCCCTCATTGAAATAGCGTGTTTTTTGGATGTATCCGGTGCTGTTGATTTATTGCAAACGATAGATCAACTTTTTCGTCCAGCAGATTCTGTTGGTTTTTATTGGCGCATAAGATCTTTGGCGATGGATGCACCTTCAATTGCACTCTATTGGTCGTTCCTTTTTCCTTGGCTGATTATTTCAGTAATGCTTTCAACAGGAAAGATGAAGGTTTTATCTATCATTGGTATTATTTACTTATTGATTCTTGCGATAGGAGGAATTTCCAGAACATCAAATATTTCTCTTGTCGTTGAATTTTTGATGGTTTTATTTTTGTTTAGACAAGAGTTTTTTAGAAAATGGTATGTTTTTCCTTCACTTCTTATGATTATTGTAGTCGTAACTGGGGTCGTTGAGCTGACAGGTGACCTCATTTCCATGAACCCCAGTGAGGTGTTCACTTCGCTTTTGAGTACAGAAGGAGGTAAAGCACTATCTAATATTGCACGTTATGGTTCTATCATAGCTACAGTATATGTTTTTTTTGACCATCCTATGATTGGTGTTGGATGGGGGGCTTTTGGACTATATGCAGCTGACTACTACCCCGATTGGGCATGGATTAGTCCAGAGATTCAATTATGGGGGAGTAATGGTGTCGGTACGCCATGGGCAGAACCATGGTGTACTTATCTTGCTTTTTTTTGTCAGTGTGGATTTTTGGGTGGAATCGTATATATCCTTATGCATTTGCGTCTTTTAGCAGAGTTGAAGAACGTGTACCAACAAATGGACTATGTGAAATCTGTTTATGCACGAGCCTTATTTATTAGCTTTTGTGGCGTATGTCTATTTGGTTTTAACTTGGGAAACGTTCTCTTGTTTATCACATGGATGACCTATTCTGCCATCTGGGCGTTGTACTCGAGCGATGATATAGAATGAGCCGTGAAAAGAAAACATGAAAATGAAAAAAGCATTAATTTTGACACAATGGTATTTACCAGAGAAAACACCTAGAGCTTTTCGTGCGTTTGAACTTGTCCAAGAGCTTTCTTGTCGAGGATATCAAATTGATTTATATGCACCAATGGGGAGCTGGATCAATAGTGCAAATCATAATGTGGTATTATATGAAGTAGAAAAAAATCAATCCGGAACCAATAATGTGCATGTTGAAGTTGAAAGTGAGTTTAAACATATTGTAAAACAATATCTTAAAAATTTTTACCTTTATCTTATGGGAGACTATCCCAAGGATATCGTATATGCGTGTCATATGCTGCATGCTTTGTTAAAAAATGCAAAAAATATCGAATATGATGCGGCAGTTTCTATTTGTTTGCCTTTTCCTGTTGTAGTGGTATTAGCTGCTTTCTCACTAGTCAATAGGAAGCTTAAGATAAAAGTCGCAGACTTTGGAGATCCGTATTATTATAATCCCAATATACCAAGAGCTATTTATTTCAAGTGGATAGAAAAACTTGTGCTAAAGAGAATTGACTATATTACTATTCCTATAGCTTCTGCTCGAAAATGTTATATTCCCTTCAAATCAGAAGAGAATATTAAAATAATTCCACAGGGCTATAAAATAATAGATGTTGACACTCACCTTTATAAACGAAATGCTGTGCCCATATTTTGTTATGCTGGTCTTTTTTATGAAACGATACGTAATCCAAAATATTTCCTTGAATATCTCACTGTTTTAAAAGAAGAATTTTCTTTTGTAGTGTATGCGTTGCCAGATCGGTTTACCCAACATATGCTAAAGGTGTATAAAGATCGATTAGGAGAACGGCTAACGATAAAAGAACCACTTGACCGAGAAGTGCTCATCCATGAAATGGCAAAGATGGATTTTGTCATTAATTTTGATAATGATAATGCAACACAACGACCTAGTAAGTTGATTGACTATGCGATGAGCCATAGACCGATTTTAAGCTTTAATCGTGAGACATTTCGACCGGAAGTCTTTCAAGCATTCCTGAAAGGGGATTATCGTGAGCAGTACTATGTTGACTTAGAGCAATATGACATCCGCCGTGTGGTGGATCAATTTGAAGCACTATTTGAGGAGAAAATAGGGAAAGAGGTACAATAATGAAAAATGTATGTGTTATCGGTCTTGGTTACATCGGACTTCCGACGGCGACGCTGATTGCCAACAACGGCTTCAAGGTTTACGGGATGGATCCGGTGGAGCGTGTCGTGGAGACGGTCAATCGCGGGGAGATTCACATTGTGGAACCGGGACTTGCTGCGTATGTGAAGAAGGCAGTCTCCTCGGGAAATCTCCATGCGGATGTAAAGCCGCATGAGGCGGATGTGTTTATCCTCGCGGTCCCCACGCCGTTTAAGGGGGATAAGGAGCCGGACTTGTCATTTGTCGAGTCGGCGACACGTGAAATCGCTCCGTATGTCAAAGAGGGAAATCTGATTATCCTTGAGTCGACCAGCCCTGTCGGAACGACGGAGAAAGTTCGAGACTGGCTGTTTGAGGAGCGAGTGGATCTTGTAGGGAAGTCTGTTTATTTCGCACATTGCCCGGAGCGTGTTTTGCCGGGAAAGATTGTTGAGGAGCTGCCGCATAATGATCGCATCATCGGCGGTATTGACGAGGAATCGACGAAGAAAACAGTGAACTTCTATGGTCATTTTGTTACGGGTACACTTCTACCGACCGATGCACGTACGGCAGAGATGGCAAAACTTACGGAGAACTCCTTCCGTGATGTGAATATTGCATTCGCAAATGAACTCTCGATCATTTGCGATAAACTCGGCATTGATGTTTGGGAGTTGATTCGTCTCGCAAATCGTCATCCGCGCGTCAATATCCTTCAGCCGGGCCCCGGGGTCGGCGGACACTGCATCGCCGTTGATCCGTGGTTTATCGTGGACTCGGCACCGCGTGACGCTCGGCTCATTCGTGTTGCGCGGGAGGTCAATGATAGCAAGCCGCACGTTGTCATGGAGAAGGTATATGAAGCAGTTCGTATGACGGAGAATCCGAAGGTTGCGTGCCTCGGTCTTGCGTTTAAGCCGGACATTGATGATCTGCGTGAGAGTCCGTCGCTGCAGATCGCGGAGAAACTTGCAGCAGGGACGCTTGATGAGCTGCTCGTTGTTGAGCCGAACGTCCATGTGCTTCCCACATCTCTCGCCAATAAAAAGAACGTACGCCTCGTCTCACTGGAGGAAGCCATGCGTGAGGCGAATATCATTCTGCTGCTCGTCGATCACAAGGAGTTTAAGGCGATGGATCGAGAGCTTCTCAAGGGGAGGACTGTCATCGACACGCGGGGAATTTTCACATGACGATGAGACTGTTTGTTTCATAGTGTCTATGTGATACAGTAAGTGGAAAGTGGGGGCGTTTATGGCAAATGAATCAATTAGGGACAAAAAATTACTTTATCATCTAACGCTCATTGATAATTTGCCATCAATCATTCGAAATGGTCTGCTTTCTCGCAATATGTTGAAGCGACAGCAGATTGAATTCCCTGATGTTGCGGATTCGGATATTATTAGAAAAAGAGGAGCGACATTAGGAGACTACATCCCGTTTCACTTTCATCAACGAAGTCGTTTTGATTATGCTATAAATGCTAAATATGGGTGGAAAAATCTTATATATTTGTGTGTGCAACGCGAGTATGCACGCAAAAACAATTTTAAAATTATACCGGCACACCCCTTGACAGCACATAGCCTTCGAAATCTAACAATGATGGATTATGACAAAGGATTTGATGCAATAGATTGGGCAAAGATGGACTGTGAATATTCCGAAATGATGGAGTATGGGAAGTCCGACATACATGAAATCAAACAAGTGCGTATGGCAGAATGTTTAACGGATAAAGTCATTTCTTTTAGAGAGTTGACATGTATTTTCTATTTGACTGTTGACCGGAAGAAAGAAATAGAACATATTTTACAAACCATGGGAGTGGTGAATCCACCACCATATCTTAATGATGGGACTTATTTTCATAATTGCTAAACAGGAGGGCTGGTATCATGATTCAGTATCTGCAAGGAGATCTTTTTGACTCTGGAGCAGAATGTCTTGTAAATGCCGTCAACTGTGAGGGCGTTATGGGCAAAGGTGTTGCTTATCAGTTTAAAAAAAAGTTTCCTGATAATACAAAGGAGTACATAGAAAAGTGTAAGACGGGAGAGCTGCGAATAGGTAAAATTCATACATATTATACCGGGAAAGTGTGGATTGTTAATTTTCCTACAAAGAATCGTTGGAGAGAACCATCTCGTCTATCGTATATCGATGTTGGGTTGGATCAATTGATTCAATTTTTAAGTGAGAAGAAGATTCGTGAAATAGCCATTCCAGCATTGGGATGCGGGAATGGCGGCTTGTTATGGGATGAGGTACGCAGTCTTATTGAAACAAAAATGTCGCATGTGGGGAATTCGTGTGATATTTTAGTGTATGAGCCAAGTCGCACCAAAACCACATATCTTCCTGAACATTTTGGTATTCAGGAATTGCTCCTTTTGCAGTTCAAGATGAAGTTGCGGCATTTTAATATGATGCGTATACAGAAAGCTCTGTTCTTACTTAATACCATGGTGAAACAATCATTATTTAGCTTCTATACATGGAATGGGGGACCCTATTCTGTGGAAGCAGAAAAATGTATGAAAAGAATTAAAAAATATCAATCTACCTTGGGAAATGCAGATCCGCAACAAGTTTATGATCACATTTGGATGCAAATTATTTCAAAAAAGACAGAACATCATTTACAATTTTTGTTGCCGAAAACGGAACATATTGCGCACTATGTCAATAAGTTTCGCTACGAGAAAAAATTAGAAGGTGTTACCGGTTTATTGTATGTGTTGCAAAGATATAAAGCGCATAAGGAAGGAATAGAAGAAAAAGTATGGATTGATGAATATCGTAAACATTATCTGGATCGTGCGAAAAAGTTTCCTAGAAAGTATCTGACTGCCTGTATCGATGAATTGCTGCAAATAGGTGTGGTAGAGAAAAATATTTTCCAGCAATATTCCTTTAAAAAAGGTGGCTTAAGGATTTCCTGAGCTGTTTTTGGCAATCTTTTTGATGGGTAAGCATGGCTATGCTAGAGGGGTTATACATATTATGAAGCAAGTATTGATCAAAAAAGGGCAGGCTGTTACTGAGAGTGTGCCTGCACCTCAGATTGAAGCCGGTAAAGTACTCGTACGTGTCGTCAAGTCGTGTATCTCCATTGGCACGGAGATGAGTGGTGTGCGTGCAAGCTCCGTCCCACTTTGGAAACGCGCACTGAAAGAACCCGAAAAAGTAAAAAAAGTCTTTGATATGGTTGCGGAGAAGGGTATCTCCCAGACGAGAGAGCTTGTGAAAGGGAAGCTGGATACAGGTTCTCTTGTTGGCTACTCGGCGGCAGGTGTCGTCATTGGTGTTGGTGCAAATGTGCGTGACGTGAAGGTCGGTGAGCGTGTCGCCTGTGCTGGCGCGCAGTGCGCACATCATGCAGAAATTATCAATGTACCACGCAACCTGCTCGTGAAGATTCCTGAAGCCGTTTCTTTTGAGGAAGCAAGCACGGTTACGCTCGGCTCGATTGCCATGCAGGGCGTACGCCGTGCCCATACGACACTTGGAGAATGTTTTGTCGTAATCGGTCTTGGCGTTATCGGTCAGTTTGCTGTGCAAATGCTCAAAGCAAGTGGCTGCAAGGTGATTGTCAGCGACTTGGATGCCAGTCGTATCGAGATGGCACTGAAGCACGGAGCGGATTATGCCATTCAGCCGGATGGCACGACGGATGCCGAGCAGGTGGCGCGTCTGACGGATGGGATTGGTGCAGACGGCGTTATCATTACGGCAGCGGCAAAGTCCGATGCCATTGTTTCAACCGCATTTAAGATGTGTCGCCGCAAGGGGCGCGTTGTTCTTGTCGGTGATGTTGGACTCCATCTGAACCGTGCGGACTTCTATGAGAAGGAGATTGATTTCTTCATCTCCACTTCCTATGGACCGGGGCGCTATGATAGTATTTATGAGGAAAAGGGACTGGAATACCCCGTCAGCTATGTACGCTGGACAGAGAACCGCAATCTGCAGGAAGTGCTGAATCTCATGGCGGCGAAGAAACTTCACGTGATGGATATGGTTTCCAAAATCTATCCCGTGGAGGAAGCGGACACCGCATACGAATCGCTGAAAACGGCATCACCGAAGCCGCTCATGGTGCTTCTCTCCTACCCTCAGGAGGAACGGGAAGAAGCGGATGTTGTAACCGTTGCTGCACATCCCACGCAAAAGGAAAAGATACAGATTGCACTGATCGGTGCGGGCGGATTCGCGAAGGGAATGCACCTGCCGAATATCAAGCAGCTCGGCGATCTCTACCAACTGCGTGCCGTGATGAGTCGCACGGGAACCAATGCCGAAGCGGTTGCAAAGCAGTTCGGAGCCGACTATGCGACGACGAATTACGAAAAGGTACTTGCGGATGATGCCGTTGACATGGTGCTTATTGCAACACGTCACAACCTTCATGCCGATATGGTCTTGGCAGCACTGGGGGCGGGCAAACATATCCTTGTTGAAAAGCCGCTTGCAATCAATGCGGAGGAACTATCAAGGATCGAGCTGTTCTATCGGGAGCATCGAGATGCACCTCTTCTTTTGACCGGATTCAATCGCCGCCATTCACGCTATCTGCAGGAGATTGCGAAGCACACGACTGCACGCCAAAATCCTATGATCATTCACTATACGATGAATGCAGGCTACATTCCACTTGATCATTGGGTGCATACTGAGGAGGGGGCAGGTCGCAACATCGGAGAGGCGTGCCATATCTATGATGTATTCAACTTCCTCACGGGGGCAAAGGCTGTTTCTGTCAGTGCATCCTCCATTCAGCCGAATGGAGCATATTATAGTGCCAAAGACAATTTTATTGCCACCGTCACCTATGACGATGGTTCTGTAGCCAATCTCATCTATACGGCTGCGGGAAGCAAGGACTACCCCAAGGAAACGATGGAAGTGTTCTTTGACGGGAAGATGATTACCCTCAATGACTACAAGTCGATGAAGGGATACGGTGTAAAGCTTGCCTCGATTGAGACGAAGGGCAGCGAAAAGGGGCAGCTCGAGGAACTTGAGGTATTTGGTAAGGCGATCAAAGAGGGGCGTGAAGCTCCGATTTCCCTTTGGCAGCAGGTGCAGGCAATGCAGATTGCCTTTGCGGTGGAAGCGCAGATATAACGGAGGTCTATATGTCGCTGAAGGACGGACTTCGTAAGATTTATCATTTCATACCTCAATCGGTTCGAATGGGGCGAACATACCGTGACCTTTATAAAAAATACAGCGAGTTACAGTATCTCCCGTATGAAAAGAGATTAGAGTACCAGTTACAGGAATTGCAGAGCATTATTTCTTATGCTTATAATCATACAAAGTACTATCATAATCTTTTTGGTGAATATGGGATTGTACCGAAGCAGATACAAGATTTTTCAGATATAAAGAAAATCCCACTTTTAACAAAGGATATTGTCCGAGATCATTTGGAGGAAATGGTGTCGGATGTCATTCCCCAAAAGAGTCTGCAATATGTAACAACAGGGGGGTCGACCGGCAAACCATTAGGGTTTTATATTACGCCGTCGGTCAATCGAAAACGGCTGGCTTTTGAGTGGGTAAACTGGAAATATATGGGGTATGAAATGGGAATGCCTTGTGCCGTTCTAAGAGGGGCTGTGATCAGGGATGGATGGTGTTCCTATGACAGGGGAGAAAACTATTTAATATTATCGACATACGATATGCTTGAAGAAAATATGGAGGCATATCTAGCGAAATTAGAGGAATTTTCACCACTTTTTTTGAGGGGGTACCCTTCGGCACTGGAAATTGTTGCACGCTATATCTTAAAACAGAATACTCGCATGAAACGGCTACAAAGTCTTAAAGCAATTTCTACTTCTTCTGAAGTTTTGTTGCCAATACAGAAAAAGATGATTGAAGAAGCCTTTCAATGTCCTGTTTTCGATAAATACGGAAACAGTGAACAAGTTGGTGTGATTGGAATGTGTCATGAGGGACATTATCATGAATTCATGGAGCATTCCTATTTGGAGTATCTAAATGAGAATGGGGATCTAGCAAAAGATGGTGAGTTTGGCGAAATTGTAGGAACTAGTTTTATCAATAATGCGGTTCCGTTTATTCGCTATCGTACCGGGGATCGTGTTTTGCTCGCACAAGAGCAAACGTGCTCTTGTGGTTTGCACTCTCGCATGATTGACCATGTAGAGGGGCGATGGCATGGTGATTCAATTCAGACGAGGTACGGGAATCTTATTTCTATCACAGCACTGAATACACACAGTGACATCTTTGATCATACGCTGCGCATACAGTATTATCAAGATACACCGGGACAAGTTGTCTTAAAGATTGTTCGTCGAGCAGAATATACGGAGGAAGATTCTAAGAAGATTTATGCTGAATTGGGTGGGAAATTTAAGGATCAGGTAGAGTTGCGTTTGGAATTTGTAGATTCCATTCCGTTGACACCAAGAGGAAAATACAAGTACCTTGACCAACGGCTAAAGTTGTAATAAAGTGGTATGACTATATAAATAAAGGAGCTGCTCATATGTTTTATATTGGTATCGAAGATGTTGCAGCAAATGCTTTGATTCAGGCATTGCGTAAGAATGCAGAAAAGAGATTTCTGTCATATACGACAATCGAGTCATATGGAAATCGTGTAGTTGAAAAGCTAAACGAGGACAAAAAAAAAGCAGTTCTGATTTTTTCGCGTAATCGTACAGAAGCATTGTATCGAAATTATTCACGCTTCTTTGAGCCGCATGAGGAAAATGGGCAACGAGGGATAAGTCTAAAGGAGAATATCACGTTAGAGGAGCTAATCACCGCATTTCAAGGATATCTGGCACTGGATTTACTGAAGGTGTTCTTGGATGTTTCGGTAGAGGATAGCGGAGCAGCTTGATGATGGTGGAGAAACGGTTTAAGGATCCAATTTATGGATATATCTCTGTGAGCACGGAATTCATGGAGATTGTAGATACGCCCGAGTTTCAACGTTTAAGGCGAATCATTCAAACGAGTTATTCCCCCTTATATTCATCTGCCATGCATAATCGTTTTGTTCATTCTCTGGGCGTGTTTCACTTAGGAAAGATTGCTAGTGAGCAACTCAAAAAAGAGAATCAAAATGGAGCTTTTGTAGAACATGAGGAAATGGAACGGAATAGTTACTTGTTCCAATTAGCATGTTTATTACATGATGTTGGACATGCTCCGTTTTCTCATACGGGAGAAGAGTTTTTTCTGAATGATAATGGTGAATATGCAGAGCTTCACGAAACGCTATCTGAATTAGTTGGTGATGAAACATTTCAAAAAAATATCCCCAAAGATAAGTCTGATGCAGCAGCACCACATGAACTGATGAGTGCCATCGTTGCTCTTAGGAATTATGGGGATTGTTTTGTGTCCTCGGAAGAGCGATCTTTTTTTGCACGATGTATTACCGGATATCGTTATGATGATGATAATATAAGTTTACAAATGAAGAATATCTTCATTATAATGTTAAATTCTAAAATCATAGATGTTGATAAGCTGGATTATCTGATTCGAGATGCGTTTGTTACTGGGTTTGATACGATTAATATTGATTATGTAAGACTGCTTTCTTCCTTAACTCTGTATCGAGAGGAAACGGATGAAAAGCTTTGCTTGGCATATGGAAAATCTGCACTTAGTGTTTTAGAAAATGTTGTATATGCACATGATGCAGAACGAAAGTGGATTCAAGCCCATCCTATAGTGCTATATGATGGATATTTGCTTCGTGAAATCATTCGCTTTTTGAATCAAAAAATGAACTCAAATACAGCAAGGTTTTTTTCGGAGAAATCTTTAAGTGTTGCGGGAGTGGATTTTGGCGATAAAGGGAAAATTCGCTTGATGAGTGATGATGATATTATATATTTATCTAAAAATATTTATTGGAAAGAATTGGGGGATCTAGGAAAAGAATACTATGAGCGAAATGAGCGAAAGCATCCTGCGTGGAAATCTGAAGCAGAATATAATGCATTATTTGTTGCTAGTAAAGTAGCAACAGCTGATATTCTAGGAGATATCGAAAAAGCAATGGAGTCTCTAATGACTTATGCTATGGGAGAAGATTCTGTAGGAAGAATTCATTCAATAAATGAAAAAGTGCTTCACAGCATAGAAGAGGAACTTGAGGAATTGGATCGACTGGAAAACATTGATGAAAGGACGCGTGAAATACAAAAAAAGAAAAAGACTGATATGTATAAAGTTGCAGATACATTATTAGAGTTTGCCAAACAAAATCAAATTGAGTTCAATTTTGTTATCCTAACGTCTAAGCAATTTAGTAGCGGTTTTGCGAAGCCGGATTTTGCCAAAATAAAGGTAGCCTTTCCGTCAAAAAAAGGAAAGAGGGTTTTTCTATTTAAGAATCTGGCGGTTACTTTATTCCCAACACAAACGGGGCAAGATAAAACCTTCTATTTGTTTTATAAAAGGAACAAAACAGGGGTAAAAGTGCTTGATACGGTTGAACTAATGCGAAATTTGCTTCGCGTTTTTATTTAAGTTAAATGGAGGAAATCATCCATTAACTTTAATAGGAGAATCTATGTTACAAGATGTGTCTGTCAATATTGCGTCAGGACTTGTTTATCCAGAAACAGCGCCGTTCCACCCCTCGGAAACATATCCCGAATGGGGCGGCGAAATTTCGACTGCACGTGAGACGAATCCGGTATATGAGTTGGTGCGTGACTGTATCAAGAATCTGGGGCTGGATGCAGAGCATGCAGATACTGCAGAATGGAATCCATTCGGCGACTTCATTTCTCCGGGGGATAAGGTTTTAATTAAGCCGAATCTCGTGTTGCACTTCAACGGGAGTGGGGCGGATGTTCGCGCTGTTACAACGCATGCTTCTGTCATTCGTCCCGTGCTTGACTATGTTATTTTGGCACTCAAGGGAACTGGCAGTATTATTGTGGGCGATGCGCCACAGGCGAATGGTCATTTTGACGAGATCGTTGCACAGAATGGACTTCGGAAACTGGTTGAATGGTATCAGGAGCGGGGAATTTCGATTTCACTGGTGGATTTTCGTAAAAACTGTTATCCTGATGGAACGAGAGACGGTGTTCGGGAAGAATTGCCGGGCGACCCCAACGGCTATGTGTTGGTTGATCTTGGTGAAAAAAGCTTTTTGGAAGCAGAGAACCATCTCGAAAGGCTCTACGGCTCAGATTTTGACAGGAGCTTTATTGTCGCGCAGCATCAGGAAGGGCATCAATATCTGCTCTCCGGTTCCGTTCTGCAGGCAGATGTCATCATCAGTATGCCAAAACTGAAAACGCATCGAAAGACAGGCGTGACAATCAACTGTAAAAACATGGTGGGAGCAAACGGCGATAAAAACTATCTGGCGCATTATCGCGTTGGCAATGCCCAGCATGGAGGGGATGAGTACCCACCGGATTTATCTTTCTTTGCAAATCTGTGCTATCGTTGGGATCGTATCGCACGAGACCATATTTTAGTTCGCAATACGATGGGAAGCCGCTATCTGTATAAAGTTCTAAACCAACCTTTTGCCATGCTGCAAAAGATCTATCGACGGATTACGGGACAGGATCTTCTTTTGGGGCATGGGGATTGGCATGGAAATGACACAACATGGCGTATGTGTCTTGACCTCAATCAAATTGTTCTATTTGCGGATCAGGATGGTCATCTGCATGACACGCCACAGAGAAAATACTTCAGTGTCGTGGACGGTGTTATTGCTGGTGAAGCGGATGGTCCGCTCTCGCCCACACCGAAGGAAGCCGGCTATGTTGCTTGTGGAATAGGCAGTCCATTTGCAGTTGACTATGTTTCGATGTATCAGATGGGCTTTGATCCGGAAAAACTTAAAGTCAATCGTGAAGCACAGAAATATCCGCTGTTTGCCTTCCAACCAAATGATTTGCAGGTGGTATGTGTGCAGGATGGTGACCTTGTGGACTACCGAGACGTTAATATGCACTTTCATCCGCAGCGGAACTGGGTGGGGCATATTGAACGTTAATTTGTATTCTGTTTGTAAAAGGGGATGTCGGGACTTATTGTGATGTCTTTTAATGGTGTACGGGAAAAGATCAATCAAATAAGACATAGCAGACTTGCCCGTCAGACGGGCGTCTATTCCCTCATGCAGATGTTTTCACTCGGCATGGGCTTTTTGATCAACGTCTTTTTGGCAAAAGAGATGGGCGTTGATCAATTTGGCATTTACAGCTTTGCTGTTGCCGTCATGGGCTTTGTCGGGATTTTTTTTGAGTTTGGTTTTTTTTCGACGGCAGCGAAGATCTTGGCAGATAATCAGGATCCAGAGGAAGAACGCCATTGGCTGGGGGCGTTCTTCTGTTTCTTTCTACTTATTAGCTCCTTGATGGGAGTATGTATTTTTGTTTTAAGTTATTATATAGACGATATATTCAATGATAAGATCGGAAATCTCTTGTCGCAAATATGCTTTCTTAGTTTTGTATATATACTCCCGTCGTTTATGGAACTTATATTAAAAGGAAATAATAAAATATATGCACTTTCAGGATTTAATTTTTTGCAGCGATTTATCAGTATTGTTCTTATCGTGGTGCTCTATTTTATGGATCAAGTGCGTCCATTGACTATTTTTTATGTCATGGGGGGAGCTTTTTCCTTCGCCTTTTTCTATATTTATTTTTCGATGAGACCTCGCTTTAATCGTGTCTTTTCTTATATGAAGCGTTGCTTTGCTTATAATCAGGATTATGGTTGGGCGATTTATTGGGGGCGAATTTCCAGCGTGGCAGCTTACAATATTGACAAATTGCTCATATCTTACTTTGCTGATGCGCGTACGGTTGGGTTTTATACCATCGCCCACTCCTTTGCTGCTCCGATTCTTACCGTTTCTAATGCACTGTCCATTGCGATGTTTCGCCAGCTTGCAGTGACAGAGATCATTCCATTGCGTTTCATCAAGCGTAATCTGCAGGCATTAGGGGCTTCTGCACTGATTATGGTGTTCGCCGGTTACTTGACTCTTGTCCTCTATTTATCCGGCGGATATGTGGAGGCATTCCACTATCTTCTTATTTTGGCGGTGGTTATGTGCTTTCAAGGCGCGTATGGATTATACAATACTTGGCTGGCAGGGCATGGCTATGCAAAAATCATGCGAAATATAGCTGTTCGCATAGGCATTATGGATGTTGTATCCAATTTTCTTCTTATTATGTGGCTTGGTGGCTATGGTGGTTGCTTGGCTGCACTTTTGGATATGAGCTATTCATATTATCTCTATAAAAAAGCTTATGATGGAGCGGTTCAAGATGCACTATAAAGATCTATACGATCAAAATACGTGTTTTTGTTCGTGGGGGAGAACAGCGCTATATCTTGCGCTTATGAGTGTTGGTGTTCAAGGAAGAGAGGTCTTACTCCCTGCGTTTACCTGTGCTACGAATGTGCCGACTGCAATTTGTTTTGCGGGAGGGATACCGGTCTTTGTCGACGTTGAGGCGGACGGACTTGGCATGGATATTGTTGATTTAGAATCTAAAATCACTGATAAAACGGGCGCGATTATCTCTTATTCGTACTATGGTTTTGTACCTCAAAATATATCACAAGTCCAGCAGACTGCATCAGCAAGGAATGTGGTACACATCTTTGATAACAGTCATGCTTGGGGAACGGATCCGCAGGGGGATGTCACGGTATATTCTTTTTCAAAATCCTTTACGACTCCGGCGGGAGGAGCTGTTGTTTTCCATAGCAGTAAGCTGTTTGAGCAAGCAAAAGCATTTCAATTCAAGAACAGAAAACTTTTTCATGAAACAGTCACAGACAGTATGGCATACTCTTATATGAAGGCTCTCGCCAAAGATCGATCAATGACACTGACATGTGACTTGCAGTATAGTCTATACAAACGCTTAATTTCAAAAGCAAGTCGCACATTGCGTTTATACACTCTTCCTGATTTTTACAGTAAGGATCGTTGCTATGCGTTGTTTGATACGCGCATTACCGCATGGCAACAAGAGAGTGTGAAGTCTATATTGTTGACGCAGGATCGCCTGTTTCAGACAAGGAAAGAGAAGACCGAGCGTATTTTTGAGCTTCTTCAACCGGTTTCTTGTGTAGGCACATTTCCCGTATATTCTTGTTTTGTGGACGATATACCGATAATGGAAGAACAGCTGCGTCCTCTTGGGATAAAAACACGTCGTGTGTGGCCAGTATTTCAAGCATATACGGAAGCTCAAATGACAGAAAATGTTCGCTTTTTAAAGGAGCATCTGCTCCTGTTGGATACGGACAGTCTTACGATGGAGAATATGGAAAAATTGAGGAGGCTTAGACATCATGCGCTGTAGTATAAGACTGATTGATGAAGTTGAGCAAGAGCTATGGGATCAATATATTCTTGAAACATCCGGCAATCCAACACAGTTGGTGTCGTATTCTAAATTGATGCACGGAAATGGCTTCCCTATATTCGTTTCAATCGAAGCAGATGGGAAGGTGATCTTTCAATGGCTGCTTACGATTCGCGGGAAGCGTAATTTTTGTTTTCTTCAGGCCTTTTCCGAGCCGACAAACGAGGACTCTGGTTGTATTGAATTGGCAATAAAGACGATACGTGCTCAATATCATCCGTTTAAGTTTGTCTTCTACGATCTGGCGTTTTCGCGATTTTCCAATAGAACATTGTTAGAACAGCAAGGTTTTTCGGAGATCCATGAGTATCAGGCGAATGTCGTTGATTTGAGACAGTCAGAGGAAGATATATTTAAGGGAATTCATTCAAAACATCGCAATAGTATTCGTCGTGCAGAGCGGGAAGGTGTTCAATTTTTTGAAGGTAAAGCTCCTGTTGATGTGGAAAGATACTATCATCTTTCTCAAGCGACATATCAACGAACACAAGGAAAAAATGTAGAGAAGAATGTCTTTTTGGAGGCGTATCAGGCACTGCATGATTCCGGAAATATCAGGTTCTTTTTTGTGCAACATGATGGTGAGATCCAGTCGGCAGCGGCGATTGTTATGAGTCCGAAAAGGGCGGTTTATTGGAAAGGTGCTACAAAAAGCAAGGAGATTACAGGAGCCTCGAACTTCCTTCATTGGGAAATTATGAAGTTGCTGAAAAAGGAAGGATTGTTTCTGTATGATCTATCTGGAGGACCTACCCATTATGAGAAAGGCTCAAAAGTAGAGGGGATTATACGGTTCAAGCATCGCTTTGGCGGAGAAATTCATACGTGTTATGGGGGGGGATGTATCTTTTGCTCATGGAAGAATATACTCTTTGACTTGTATAAAAAGATGCTTTGAGGGAACCGCTGGTTGTCATGAAACAAATTCTATTATCCTGTGATACCGAAGTCGGAGAACTGGCACAAGATCTTGATGAGGCGTTTGCTCTCTTTGTTTTGGGCAAGATTGACGGCGAGCGGGTCGGCGTTCCTCTTATCAATGCGATTGCAGCAGAATATGGAGCTGTCGTCAATCATTTTGTGGATGTCTATCACCCTAGCCATGAGAAAAACTTTGCTGCTCTATGTGAGCAAATCTTAACAGATGGGCATTTTGTTGGTCTCCATACACACCCGGGAAGCCGCTTTGGAAGGCGCTATATGTATGAGTATGACGAAGATGAGCAGATGGAAATTCTCACATGGGGGAAGGAGTGGCTGTTTAAGCACTTGGGACTCGATGTCAAGACGCATCGTGCCGGTGGTTATGGTGCGGATGAGAGAACGTGCGCCGCGTTGCGAGCAACGGGCTTTGTGCAGGACAGTTCCTTTTTCTATCAAGCGAAGGAGTGCCGGCTGGATTATCCGTTTATCAATAAGGTATCGCTTCACAATTCCGTATGGGAGTTTCCTGTGACCGTATACCGGGAGCAGCGACTGTTTTTGGGACAGGAGCGAAAGCCCCAATACAAAAAACTGGATTTTCGCTATGGTTCCGATGCCGCTACAATCATAGACGTTGTTCGCAGATCACCTGATAACAGTACCAGTGTACTTTTTTTGCACAGTTTCAATTTCCTGACAGGGTATTATAAAAAAAGAGAGAAAAAATTCAGCGATATCGGTATTAACCGCAAGCTGATTGAAGAATATCGGACACTTTTAGCCGGACTGAAAAAGATCGAGGATCTTGTCTTTACCGATTTTTCGAGGGTGGTGGTTGATGCGGTTCTGCCCGAAGTTGTCGATGATGTCAAGCGAGAGATCTCTATCTGTCAGGTTCTACAAAATCGGTGGCAGACACATGTTTTGGGGAAGGTTGCATTCTAAATCACATGAAAATCCTTTATTTGCGCACACTCTATGCAATGAATCTGAAAGCCGGTGGTTCTGTCGGACACACGGCAGGGGTTATCAATGCCTTGGCGAAATTAGTCGCCTTGCAGGTTGTTACGAATGATGATTTGGCAGAGGTCAAAGAACCCATGCGCGTCATTCGTCCCTTGGTGCGGAAATTTGTCCCCGTTGGCGTGAAAGAGCTGTGTTCCAATATGCAGTTTCTCTTTACACTTCACAACGAGGTACGCTCCTTTGATGCGATCTATCACCGTCATGCGGCATATTCGTTTATCGGAGCTTACTTTGCTCAAAAACATCATGTCCCTCTAATTTTGGAATTTAACTCGTCGGAGGTGTGGAAGTCCGAACATTGGAGCATAAAAAATGTCGGTCTAAAAAGGTGCCTAAAGACAATCTATCAAAGAATGTTTGAATTTCCATTCATCCGATGGGTAGAACGCTACAACCTGCGCCATGCTGCCATGATTGTCACGGTTTCAGAGGTTCTCAAGGATTTTTTGTTGTCATCGGGTGTTGAGGAACATCGCATTCTGGTAAATCCGAATGGCGTGGATGTTGAGAAGTTCGCTCCGTATTGCGGCGGAGATGAGATTCGAGTGCGATATAAATTGACTGATAAATGTGTGGTCGGATTTATCGGTACGTTTGGACAGTGGCACGGGATTCTGGAACTTGGGCGGGCGATTGTTAAGCTGAGGAATGACTATCCTGAATTAAGGGATACAGTTCGATTTCTTCTTGTGGGTGATGGTGTTTTGATGGGCGAAATGAAATCAATTCTGCGTGAGGGAGATGCAGAGGATATGGTAATCCTCACCGGATTGGTTCAGCAGCACGAAGCCCCGCGCTATCTGGATGCCTGTGATATCTTCGTGTCCCCACACATCAAAAATCCCGATGGGACGCGATTCTTTGGAAGCCCGACCAAGCTCTTTGAGTATATGGCAATGGAGCGTGGGATTGTCGCCTCAAGACTGGACCAGATTGCCGATATCTTGGCGCATGGAAAGACAGCACATCTCGTCGAACCGGGTGATGTTGACGCTCTTGCTGAGGGCATTCGTTGTTTGGTAGAGGATGAGGCTTATCGTACGACACTTGGTATCGAGGCTCGTAAAGAGGTTTCTGCAAAGTATTCGTGGGATGCCCATGTGAAGAAAACATTGGATGCTTTGCGTACGATCATGAAAAGGAGATAATGGTGGGCGACTATATCCATAAGATACGAACACTGCCGCTAGGGGAGGTTCTGCGTCGTGGCTCCCGTATGATACGCCGAAGAACTTTGGGCAAACTGAATCAATGGCGGGCGCAGGTTCAATCGACTTATACTGTGCGTGAAGATTTACGCCTTGAAGTGCCAATCGCTTTTCATGACCTTTTATTTAAGGAAAATGCGACTCAAGTACTTGCGTTGGCAAATCTCTATCGAGCACATACATTTGATCTCCTCGGCAGTGGTTGGTGCAAGGTACGTTATGGTATGACCGCTCTCGGGGTTGAGGGGAATGTGTACCAGCCGAACGAAGAAATTAAGACTGACCATGAGGGAAGATGGCTTTCCAGTGAGGTTTCACAGATTCACCTTTCCTATGCTGAAAAGGTATGGGAGTTGGTGGATGAAGGCTATGAGCCGATCCTCTGGCAGATAGACTATAAGTCGGGATACACATGGTCAGCTAAGACTTGGTACACGGAGATTGCCTACGGACATTTGCCAGGTGTTGATGTGAAGGTACCGTGGGAACTTGCCCGTATGCAGCATTTGCCGATGCTTGCACGGGCTTTTCGCATTGCGGAGACATCGGAGCGGGACGTGTATGTGCGTGAGTTTCGTAATGAGATCCTGGACTTTATTGCAACGAACCCGCCACAGTTCGGTGTAAACTGGCGCTGTACGATGGATGTGGGGATACGCGTAGCCAACTGGCTTGTTGCCTATGATCTTTTCAAAACATTCGGGGCTTCATTTGATGACGATTTTGAGC
>ERZ773099.893-NODE-893-length-23015-cov-8.406838_pt1 | contig 23015 bp, 23 predicted proteins | sample MGYA00511120_ERZ773099 | MGnify/ENA primary metagenome ERZ773099 (study PRJEB29015, sample SAMEA2738012) | human oral metagenome | biome: human oral; feature: human-associated habitat; material: dental | place: China | collected 2104 ...
TGCCCCTGGAAACAGGACAGAACATGGCTTACAATTGTACGCATTTATGGAGGATGAATTTCCTCCTTTTTCTTATGGGTGTATAGCCCTGTTGAACACAAAGTGCGAAATAAAAAACCACCTGCTATGCGGGTGGAGAGATAGGTGTTCCTGTGAAAAAGGACACCTTCCTACTAAGATTATAGAGTCTAAGCTATAGTCTAAAGAAAGGGAAGGTGACCAAGCATGGCCAAGAAGTATAACTCATTGGCACACACAAAGTATTATACAAGGTATCATATTGTCTTCACACCAAAATATAGAAGAAAGGCAATCTATGCAGGAATAAGGGCAGATATAAGGGACATCATCAAACGTCTATGCATGTATAAAGGGATAGAAATCATAGAAGGAGATATGATGTTGGATTATGTACATCTCTTGTTGGAGATACCACCGAAGTATTCGGTATCACAAATCATGGGATATCTGAAAGGGAAGTCCGCACTTGAGATATTCGATAAACACGCAAATCTGAAATACAAATACGGGAATAGAGATTTTTGGTCTGAAGAGTACTATGTTAGTACAGTAGGCATCAATGAAAGTACAGTGAAGAAGTATATACAAGATCAAGAGAAGGCAGATATAGCCCAAGATAAATTGAGTGTAAAAGAATATGAAAATCCATTTGAAGACAAAGAAGTAAGAAAACAGAATAAAAAATAACCACTTAAGTGGTGGCGAAGAGACAAGTTGCACTATAGCTTGGACAAATAAACCAGCGCCTTGAGACGCAGGTAAAGAAAAAAGAGGCTGTACGCCTCAAGTAAATCTATAAAATTTACTTAATCGTTACAGCCCCTTTATTTGTGACTAATCCATTTTAGTTCGTATTCACCAGTGCACTCTAATACACCACCATCGCTGAGATCAATGACTTCTTCGTTTTCATAGTAGTCTTTAACTCTGCCCAAAGAATCCTTCATGTGAAGACCTGCATCGCGAATTGCGGTAACAACATACTTGCCAGGGCGTAAGCTCTTTGGAATATCGTATACACCAGGCGTAATACGAATGAGGTTATCATCTGACATATAGATTAAGTGTGTATCCTTTTTGTTCCTAGCAGCGTTTAATTTCTGATAGAAGCGTTCACGCATGAAAATTAAATCAGAGTTTTCTAGCATGTATGTATAACGTGCAGTTGGCGTAACAACGTTAATACGATCTGTGTCACTACGATTACGTAATGCATATCCCAAACGGTGGCAGTTAACATAGTTTGGAGATAAGAAGTAGAACGCCACATCTGTTTCATAGAGAATGCCTTCTACTTTATGAGAGTTGGTACGCGTTGTGGAATCGACGATATTTTGAATGGTGGATTTAGAAATCTCAGCGATTTTTGAAACAGCACGTGTATAAGGGATGGAATCCTTTGTGACTGTTTGGTATGCCTTGACCTTAGAAATACAATGTTCCCCAGGGTGCAGTGGCATATCGTCGACAGGATAGAACTTCGCCATCATTTCATCAATATCATGATTCTTGATGTAGGATTCCATAATCATATCGCGCATATTCTCTTGTGCCGTAACGAGTATCTGGAAGATATCATACTTGAGAGGAAGATTGTAAGAAGTTAATATGGAACGACAGTCTTTACAGATGTAATGACCATCTTCTATTTTCTTAGGTTGGTTAAAAAGACCTTTTCCTTCACTTAGGCAGAAATCACATACTTTGTTTGCCATTGGAACCTCCTTGAATAAAAAGCAATATTAAAATACATATCGTACTTTCTATTACTATAATACATATAGCAACGATATTCCATGATATAAGAATGAACTTTTTGTGTGGGAACTATATGGATGGGAGGGTCCGCAAAATCATTGAAAAACATGGCGAAAAGTATATTGACTTTAAAGATATAAAAAGGTATCATTATTACGCTTAGCGAAAAAACTGGCTTTACGGAAGTAAGGCTTATATTTAGACTAAGGTTTGGCACACTTGGAAATGTGTGCATAAAATGAAAGGAGAAACTGAAATGCCTACAATAAACCAGTTAGTACGCAAAGGTCGTACTGATAAAGTTTACAAGTCAAAGTCCCCTGCATTAAACAGAGGCGTAAACTCACTCAAGAAGCGTGTAACAAAACTCAGCAGTCCACAGAAGAGAGGTGTATGTACTCGTGTTGGTACAATGACACCTAAGAAGCCTAACTCAGCTTTACGTAAGTATGCCCGTGTTCGTCTATCCAATGGATTAGAAGTAACAGCATACATTCCAGGAATTGGACACAACCTACAGGAGCATAGTGTTGTTATGATCCGTGGTGGACGTGTTAAGGACTTACCTGGTGTACGTTACCACATCATCCGCGGTACATTAGACTGTGCCGGTGTAGCAAACCGTAATCAAAGCCGTTCATTATACGGTGCAAAGAAGCCAAAGGCTGCTAAATAAGAGAAGGGAGAATAGAACATGCCAAGAAAAGGTTATATAGCAAAGCGTGATGTACTTCCTGATCCAATTTATAATTCAAAGTTAATCACTAAGTTGATCAACAAGATTATGATTGATGGTAAGCGTGGTACAGCTCAAACAATTTTATATGATGCATTCGCTCAGATTGAGAAGAAGACAGGTGAGAACCCAATGGAAGTATTCGAAAAGGCTCTCGGCAATGTAATGCCTCAGTTAGAATTGAAGGTTCGTCGTGTAGGTGGTGCAAACTTACAGGTACCAGTAGAAGTATCTGCTGAACGTAAGTTGACATTATCTCTACGTTGGATCGTTAACTACGCAAGACTTCGCCATGAAAATACAATGGAAATGCGTCTTGCCAATGAAATTATGGATGCCGCAAACGGTACAGGTGCATCTGTAAAGAAGAAAGAAGATACACATAAGATGGCAGAAGCGAACAAAGCATTCGCTCACTACCGTTTCTAATCGGGGAAGGAGCAATCAATGGCTAGAGAATTCCCGCTTAATAAGATTCGTAATATCGGTATCATGGCGCACATCGATGCTGGTAAAACTACAACAACTGAACGTATCCTTTTCTACACAGGTAAGATTCATAAGATCGGTGAAACACACGAAGGTGCGTCTCAGATGGACTGGATGGCTCAGGAACAGGAACGTGGTATTACAATCACTTCCGCTGCTACAACTTGCCACTGGCAAGATTGCCAGATCAATATTATCGATACACCGGGTCACGTAGACTTCACAGCTGAAGTTGAGCGTTCCCTACGTGTATTGGATGGAGCAGTTACAGTATTAGACTCTAAGGCTGGTGTAGAACCACAGACTGAAACAGTTTGGCGCCAGGCTACTGAATACCGCGTACCACGTATCGTATTCTCAAACAAGATGGATGCGACTGGTGCTGACTTTGAAATGAGCGTTGCTTCTATTGGAAATCGTTTAGGTGCTAAGGCAGCTGCAATTCAGATGCCTATCGGTGCTGAATCATCATTCCGTGGAATCATCGACTTAGTAACAATGAAGCAGCACATGTACACAAATGATAACGGTACAGATATTCAAGTTAGTGAAATTGATGAACAATTCAAGGCAAAGGCTGAAGAAATGCATTTAGCAATGCTAGAAGCAGTTGCAGACTATGACGATGAATTGATGATGAAGGTTCTTGATGGTGAAGAACCAACAGTTGAAGAAGTGAAGGCAGCTATCCGTAAGGGTGTTATGACTTCCGAATTCTTCCCTGTTATGTGCGGTTCCGCATATAAGAACAAGGGCGTTCAGTTATTACTAGATGCAGTTGTAGATTACCTACCTGCACCTACAGATATTGAAGCTATTAAGGGTACATTAGAAGATGGCACACCAAGCGAACGTCATCCTTCTGATGATGAACCATTTAGTGCCTTAGCATTTAAGGTGGCTACTGACCCATTCGTAGGTCGTTTAACATACTTCCGCGTATACTCCGGTGTTGCGAAGGCAGGTAGTTATATATTAAATGCTTCTAAGGAAAAGCGTGAACGTTTCGGACGTTTGGTTCGCATGCATGCTAACCACCGTGCGGATATCGAAGAAGTTTATGCTGGTGACATTGCTGGTGCAGTTGGTCTTAAGAACACAACTACAGGTGATACATTATGTGATGAAGAACATCCAATCGTTCTTGAATCCATGGTGTTCCCAGAACCAGTTATCCAGATGTCTGTAGAGCCTAAGACAAAGGGTGACTCACAGAAGATGGATGAAGCATTAGCTAAGCTTGCTGAAGAAGACCCAACATTCAGAACTTATACAGATGAAGAAACTGGTCAGACAATTATTGCTGGTGTAGGTGAATTGCAGTTAGATATCATCATGGACCGTATGAGACGTGAATTTAAGGTTGAAGCTACATCAGGTGCACCACAGGTAGCATACCGTGAAACAATCCGTAAGGAAGCTGAAGTACAAGGTAAGTTTGTTCGTCAGTCTGGTGGTCACGGTCAGTATGGTGACGTTTGGATTAGATTTAGCCCTAACCCAGGTAAGGGATTTGAATTCGTTGATGAAACAGTCGGCGGTTCGGTACCTAAGGAATTTATCAAGCCTACACAACAAGGTTTGGAAGAATCCTTAAACAATGGTTTAGTTGCTGGTTATCCAATCGTAGACATCAAGGCTGTCTTATTCGACGGTAGCTACCATGATGTCGACTCATCTGAACAGGCTTATAAGATTGCGGCTTCACTTGCTTTAAAGGAAGCAGCTAAGAAGTGCGATCCTGCAATTCTTGAACCTATCATGGCAGTTGACGTAACAGCTCCAGCTGATTACTTGGGCTCTGTCATGGGTGATATCACAAAGCGTCGTGGACAAATTCGTGAACAAGAAGAAACAGGTAATGCAATTAAGGTGCGTGCTTTCGTTCCATTAGCTGAAATGTTTGGATACGTAACAGACTTACGTTCATTTACACAGGGTCGTGGTATCTATTCTATGCAAATGGACCACTATGAAGAAGTACCTAAGAACATTGCTAAAGAAATTATTGAGAAAAACACAACTAAGTAGTAAAAATGATTGTAAATAAGTACTGTTTCTAATAAAATGGAAACAGCTTATAAAGGTAGAAAAAACCAGGAGGAAAAAATATTATGGCAAAGGAACATTTCGACCGGTCGCTCGAACACGTTAACATTGGTACTATCGGTCACGTTGACCACGGTAAGACAACATTAACAGCGGCAATTACAAAGTATTTATCAACACACCCAGAAGATGGTAAGGCTCAATTCGAAGCTTACGATCAGATTGACGGAGCTCCAGAAGAGAAGGAACGTGGTATTACAATCAACACAGCACACGTTGAATACCAGACAAAGACACGTCACTATGCACACGTAGACTGCCCAGGCCACGCTGACTATGTTAAGAACATGATCACTGGTGCTGCTCAGATGGATGGTGCTATCTTAGTAGTAGCTGCTACTGATGGACCAATGCCACAGACACGTGAGCACATCTTATTATCACGTCAGGTAGGCGTACCTAAGATTGTTGTATTCTTAAACAAGTGCGACATGGTTGACGATCCAGAATTGATCGACTTAGTAGAGATGGAAGTACGTGAACTTCTTTCTGAATACGGATTTGATGGAGATAACGCTCCAGTGATCCGTGGTTCTGCATTGAAGGCTTTGGAAGGCGATCCAAAGTGGGAACCAGCAATCAAGGAATTACTAGATGCTGTTGATGCTTACATCCCAGCTCCAGTTCATGAATTTGACAAACCATTCTTAATGGCAGTTGAAGACGTATTCACAATCACAGGTCGTGGTACAGTAGCTACTGGACGTGTAGAACGTGGTAAGTTAAACTTGAATGATGAAGTAGAAGTAGTAGGTATTAAGGAAACTCGTAAGACTGTTGTAACAGGTATCGAAATGTTCCGTAAGACTCTTGACTTCGCTCAGGCTGGTGACAACATCGGTGCATTGCTCCGTGGTGTTAACCGTGAAGAAATTGAACGTGGACAGGTATTAGCTAAGCCAGGTTCAGTTACTCCACACACACAGTTCAAGGCTCAGGTTTACGTATTAACTAAGGAAGAAGGCGGACGTCATACACCATTCGTATCTAACTACCGTCCACAGTTCTACTTCCGTACAACAGACGTTACTGGTGTTATCCAGTTACCAGAAGGCACAGAATTGTGCATGCCTGGCGATAACGTAGTTATGGATGTAACTCTATTAGCTCCTATCGCTGTAGAACAAGGAACTAAGTTCTCTATCCGTGAAGGTGGACGTACTGTAGGTTCTGGTTCTATCACAGAAATCGTTAAGTAATTCAATTACTTATATCAGGCACTCATTGAGTGCCTTTTTCTGTGTGATTTCTATGAAGCAAAACCCATAATTTGCGTTATACTAGTTGGTGTAGTGATTTACAGGGGAGAATTTAACTCGATGAATAAGAGTAATAGAAAAAGAAACATAATTATCATCATATCTATGTTATTGATGTTTGGTATGAGGTTTCTGCCTGCATTACCTGGTTTATCTGCGTCTGGAATGCAGGTATTGGGAATCTTTGCAGGTACTTTATTGTTGTGGTTAACGATTGCGATTGATTGGCCATCAATTCTATTAATTGGTGCGCTTGCATTTGTGCCTGAATTAAAGATTGGTACAATCTTATCTGGTGCATATGGTGGGACAATCGTTGTATTCTTGATGTTTACCTTTGTGGTAACATACGCACTGTCGAAGACGTCATACATCAAAAGAATTGCGTTATTATTTATTAATTCAAATCTTGCGATGAAGGGCCCGTGGATGTTTATTGCATTGTACTTTGCAAGTATTCTTGTGATTGGTAGTTTCATTTCACCTACGGTACTATTCTTTGTGTATCTTCCAATCTTAGAAGAAATCTATGTATTACTAAAACTAAAAAAGGGAGATAAGTTTGCGGCTGTGTTAATGATGGGAACTGTGATTATGTGTGGTATTTCATCTGGCATGACACCGATTGCGCATGTATTTCCTGTGATTGCCATGAATGCATATACTGAATTATATGGAAGTGTCATTCATTATGGCAGTTATATGCTAGCAGCGATTCCTGTGGGTATCTTAACGGCATTCATAACACTGCTAGTATTCCGTTATGTGATAAATCCAGATACTTCTTCGTTTGTGAATTATGAGAAAAAGAAGATTTATGTGGATCAAGAGAAACCAACAAGAGCTGAAAATTTTGTGCTTGCAGTATTTATTCTTGTTGTATGTATGTGGGTATTACCAAACTTATGCATGCATATCATCAAAGATGGACCTATCTTTGTTGGTTTAAAATATTTAGATAAGTTAGGCACAACATTTCCACCATTAGTTGGTATTGTTCTATTATCTATTTTGACAGATGAAGGAAAGCCCTTGTTGAACTTTGGTGAAGCAATGAGTAAGGGTGTATCTTGGCCATCGTTAATTATGTGTGCTGGTACAACTGCTCTTGGTGCAGCAATCACCAATAGTGATATTGGTGTTACTGCATGGATATCTGGAGTATTATCACCGATTACATCTCATTTAGCTGTGATGATTATGGTATTACTTTTTATTCTTTGGGCTGCGATTCAAACAAATTTATCTAGTAATATGGTAACTGCTACAGTTGTGTCTGCCGCTGCTCTTGCGGTAACGGCAAATATCACAGCGGTGAATGTAGCGGCTCTAATTGTAAACATTGGAATGATGTCTGCATTTGCTTTTGCGACACCTCCAGCGATGCCTTGTGTGGCAATTGCGGTGTCGAGCGGTTGGACAAATACAAAGCAGATGATGGTATATGGATTCATCATTATGGTTGTGGCGGTAATAATATCTACGCTTGTTGGTTATCCAATTGCAGCAGCGTTACTATAAGTTGATAAATGATAGTATTTTACATGCATGCCGGTAGAAGAATCTACCGATTTTCTTATCGAAGTACTTGAATAGATCTAGCTACTATACAATTTCGTATTTTTGTGAAAGGAGTATCCTCTTTGTATTGACTAACTGGATACTGATAGTTATTATCAATAAGCAGACTTAAGTTAGATGTAGGGAAATTTGAAAATGAAAAAGATTCTAACAACTTTATGCGCTGTTGCAATGCTGGCAGGTTGCACATCTGGAGGATCCAAGAAGTCTTCCACAAATACAGCTTCTACTAAGGAAGAAACAGCTGCTACTGTAATGGTTGGTACAGGTTCTGTTACTAATGTATCAAACAAGGCGAAGGAAGGTTCTGATACAGCAGCACAGTTCGATACAACATTTGCATCAGTTGTATTAGAGGGTAATGTAATCAAGTATGTATACTTTGATGTAGCACAGGATAAGGTTACTTATGATGCGACTGGTCACGTTACTTCTGACAATACAGCTTCTACATCTAAGAAGGCATTAGGTGATAAGTATGGAATGAAGGACAAGTCTTCCATTAAGAAGGAATGGTATGAACAGGTTGAGGATTTAGAGAAGTGGGCTGTTGGTAAGACAGTTGAAGAAGTATTAAATATGCCTACAACACAGAAGGATGAAAAGCACACAGTTTCAGCTGATAAGGATCTTATGACAGGATGCACAATCGGGGTTACTGCTTTCCAACAGGCTTTAGATAAGGCTGCTAAGAACGCTGTTGAAGTGAAAGATGTAGCATCTGTAGGTTCTGCAATCTTGACTCAAGTTTCTGGTAAGGATGCTAGTGCTGAAAAGAGTGGTGAAGCAAAGGCTAGTTCTACATATGGTGTAGTTGCTTTAGATAAGGATGGTAAGGTTGTATTCACACAGACTGATGTAGCGCAAAACGCTATGAAGTTCACAACAGCTGGTGTTTTAGATGGAGAAGCAGTTGCTGTCGCTACAAAGGGTGAAAAGAAAGATGGATATGGTATGAAGAAGGTTTCTTCTATCGGTAAGGAATGGTTCGAACAGAATCAGGCTTATGATGACTGGACAGTTGGCAAGACTGGTAAGGAAATCGCTGATATGAAAGTTACTACTAATGAAGGTGGTAAGACTGTGACAGCTGATAAGGACCTTATGACAGGATGCACAATTGGTGTTGATTCTCTACAGAAGGTTACAACTACAGCTATTGAAGCTGCTACAAAGCTTAACTAATTCAAATCTTTTAGAAGTATAAGAATATCTTTAGGAAGCTGAAGATATTCTTTTTTATGCGTAGATGGAAAGTGAGGGATGGTGGTGACTATGCTATAATGAGTTGCAGGAGAAAATATGGAAGAACTACGTAAAAGTATTATTTTAAAAGTATTAATTACACTCGTGTCTGGAATCTTGATGATGGTAGTGACATCATTTTTGATGATTCTATGTAACTTCAAAATATTATCTGTGAATGGAATGATAGGCTTAGTTCTGCTAGTGACATTACCGCAGTTATGGTCTGTTTTAAGAAATTATAAAATTCCTACAACAGCGATATCCTTAGGGATGATTACAGTTTCCCTTGTGCTATCACTAATCTATGGATGGACCGTCGCGAATAGTGTTGCACAATATACAGAGCCAATGAAGATGTTTGAAACAATCTTGGCATATATTCTAAAGGTGCATGGTTTAGCAGCTATAGTAACTGCGTTTATCGGTTATCGAACAAAGAGATAATAGCGAGAAAAAGGGGGTTGGCATGAAAGTGATGAGTCGTTGGGGCAAGAATGTAAATCTTAAAAGCCCTTTACAGGAATATCCTCGTATGCAGTTACAGCGTGGCAGTTATACGAACTTAAACGGTCATTGGGAATATCAAATTACAGATACGAATCAAATACCGCGGGGAAATAACTGGAAGCCAATCAACGTTCCTTTTCCTTTGGGTTCACAGTTTTCTGGTAGTGATGAGATTTTATTGCCTGGGAAAGTATTATGGTATAAGAAACAGTTCTCTTATAAACCGGGAGAATATCATACGTATTTAAACTTTGAAGCAGTTGATCAACAATGTATTGTTTATCTAAACGGCATTGAAGTTGGCAGACACATTGGTGGTTATGAGCCGTTTGGTTTTGATGTATCTAGTTATATCAAGTATCAGAATGCATTACTTGTGAAGTGCACTGATCCAAGTGACACAGGTGAGTATGCATACGGAAAACAGAAAATCCAACATGGTGGCATGTGGTATACACCAATATCAGGTATCTGGCAGACGGTATGGCTAGAAGATATACCTCTACATGGAGTCCATGCATTAAAGATTACACCGAATTATGATAGACAGACTGTTTATCTAGAGATGGAAGGCGACTTTAATCATGCGACAATTACCATCAGTGCAGCAGGGAAGATGATCTATCATGAGATGACTGCTGAGATGCGTAATGAGATCTTTATTGAAGATATGCATCCATGGACACTGGAAGATCCTTTTTTATATGACTTATATATTGAAACAGAGGATGACATTGTTAAGAGTTATTTTGGAATGCGTTGTTTTACTTGTGAGAAGGATGGAAAAGGTTATCCTCGTTTTTGCTTAAATCATAAACCGGTATTCTTAAGTGGTGTATTGGATCAAGGTTATACACCAGAGGGAAATTTAACTTATCCTGATGATGAGATGATGATTTACGATATTCAAAAGGTAAAAGAATTAGGCTTTAACATGATACGCAAGCATGTCAAAGTGGAATCTCGTCGTTGGTATTATCATGCGGATCGTTTAGGTATGCTTGTCATGCAGGATATGCCTAATGGTGGCCAACCAAGTAAACTAACAACTTTATACTTGCCGCACTTAAATATCACGCGTATGAATGACCAGAAACAAAAACATCTCGGTAGATGTGGCGACTGGAATAAGAAAGCATACTATGATGAGTTAAACGCGATGATTCATAATTTATATAATGTTGTATCTATCTTTGCATGGGTTCCTTTCAATGAAGGTTGGGGACAGTTTGATAGTGCTAAGGTAACCAAGCATATTCAATTGATGGATTTAACACGTTTTGTGGATAGTGCTAGTGGTTGGCATGATCAAGGGGCTGGGGATTTCTACAGTCGTCATGTATATTTCCATACCTATACAAATCCACAGAATCATGAAAAGAGAATGGCAATCTTATCTGAGTTTGGAGGCTATTCTTATTTAATTCTAGGACATAGTCTTGCACAAAAGCTTTATGGTTACAAAAAATTCACTGATAAGTTAAAGTTAAACACGGCGATTCGAAAGTTATATGAAGATAGTATTATTCGTAATATTCCAAAGGGGTTAACTGCTTGTGTATTTACACAGTTAACGGATGTGGAAGATGAGTGCAATGGTATTATGACAGCGGATAGAGAAATTGTGAAGTTGGATGAAAAGAGAATTCGCAATCTAAATCAACGATGCATGAGGAGATTAAAGAAATGAGAAAGCAAATTGTAATCGCAGAAGCGCTGGGTGGTAGTGTTAGAATTCACGCAGTTGATACAACAGATATCGTAGAAGAAGCTAGAAAGCTACATCACTGTATGGCTACTTCTGCGGCTGCTTTAGGTAGAACCTTAACAGTTACAGCTATCATGGGTAGTGATTTAAAGAATATCTATGAAAAAGTTACCTGTATCTTTAATGGACATGGGCCAGCAGGCACTGTTCTTGCGCAAGCGGATGGTAGTGGAAATGTGAAGGGCTTTATTGGAGATCCTTCAATCTATCTTGTGCGTGAGGATGGACATTTGGATGTAGGCAAAGCAATTGGTACAAACGGCACATTAACAGTGACGCGAGATATGGGTCTAAAAGATCCTTTCTCTGGTATGGTGAATATTCAGACAGGTGAAGTTGGCGATGACTTTGCGTATTACTATGCAGTCTCTGAACAGACACCTTCTGTTGTAAATGTAGGTGTTCTTGTAAATCCTGATGGTAGTATTTTGGCTGCAGGTGGATTTATCTTACAGTTACTTCCAAACGCAACAGAGGAAGTCATCAGCGCATGCGAAGCGGTTGCTGCAAAGATGAGACCTGTATCCACATTGATCAGTGAAGGAATGTCTATTGAGGACATTATTCATATGTATTTCGAAGATGCGAATATCTTAGAACATAAGGATGTTCGTTGGTACTGTGGCTGTTCACATGAGCATTATAAGGATGCACTTGCGACACTTTCTGATCATGATTTACAGGAAATGATTAAAGATGGTAAGGGTGCGGATATTCATTGCCAATACTGTAATAAGGAGTATCGATTTACACCAGAAGAATTAAAAGAAGTATTGGAGTTAAAGCAGCGTGGTTAAGATTGGAAACATAGAATTAAAGAATCAAATTGTCGCAGCACCTTTAGCAGGCATCTCAAATCCTGTCTATCGTGAAATCATGCACGATTATGGGGCAGGTCTAGTCGTAAGTGAAATGATTAGTGATAAAGCATTGCACTATCAAAACGCAAAGACTCAGGATATGTGTCGTATCAGTGAGGGCGAACATCCAGTTGCTTTACAGTTATTTGGTAGTGATCCTATTACAATGGCTGAGGCAGCAGAGTATCTAACCAAGAATACAAACTGCGATATGATTGATATTAATATGGGATGTCCTGTACAGAAGGTTGTAAAGGCACATTCTGGAAGCTATTTGATGCAGAAACCAGAGCTTGCGTATGAGGTCATGCATGCAGTGGTAACACATACAGATCGTCCTGTGACAGTGAAGATGCGTGCGGGTTGGGATAGTGACCACATTAATTGCGTAGAAATCGCAAAGCTAGCAGAGAAGGCTGGTGTTAGTGCAGTTACAGTACATGGTCGTACACGTGGACAACAGTATACAGGACATTCTAATAATGCATATATCAAAGCAGTAAAGGATGCAGTAAATATCCCTGTAATTGGGAATGGTGATATTCGTATACCAGAAGATGCGAAGCGTATGTTAGAGGAAACGGGTTGTGATGCGATTATGATTGGTCGTGGACTTTTAGGAAGACCATTCTTCTTGCAGGAGGTAGATGCATATCTGAATGGTGGTACATATGTAGAGCCTGATTATAATGAGAAGTTAGATCTTGCATATCACTATGCAGAGAAGCTCTGTGAATATGAGGGTGAAAGAAATGGTATCTGCATGATGCGTGGCATGGCAGGTTGGTATATTACAGGATTACCACATGCTTCAGAGTATAAGAATCGTTTATCTTCTATCTTTTCACTTCGTGAGATGAAGGAAATCATTGAAGAATATCGTGTGTTAATTAAGAACTTTATGGAGAAGCAATAGCCGTAAAGTTTTTTTCATGCATGCATAAAACAGCCCTGTTTTATACAGGGTCAAACATTCATGTCGAAAGATAGGGGGTTAGTTTCCTTCAACAGCGTTTGTACTTTCGGATAGATATTCTGTTAGATTTAACTTACTAAAGTCGGAATCTGTTGGAAGAACTAGATCAAATTCAGGAATAGCGTTCATCTTGAATGTGAATTCATCAGCGCTTAGTCCTAAGATATGTCCACCATGTGTCTTATCATCTGATAAGAAGTGGAAATGCCAGCCTGGTAGGTTGATACCTTCTACATAATCAGGGCAGTAGATTGCGATAATCTGTCCTTCTTCATTTTCATAGTGATATTCTCTTTGTTCGCAAGCTGCTTCAGCAAGTGTAGGATATGGCTTTGCACACTTATAGCAGCTACGTACATGCATCTTGGAGAACTTAGCGTGTGCTAAGAACATGTAGAAGATATTCTTGTTTTGATCAATGATAGGTTGTAGCTTTGCCTTTAATGTCTTAATATCTTCAACATTTGTGATTGTCTGTTCCTTTACAGAGTGATCAAATTTAGTAACTGTAGAGAATGCTAACTTATCTGTATCAGCCATCTTAACAACTGTTCCATCAGCTGTTCCTTTATAAGCGACACCATCAACAATGAGTGCTTCGCCATCAAGACCTTCGTATGTACCGATACCTGTATCGCAATCACTTAATAGATCCTTGACTGTCATTGTGCCGTTAAAATCACCTAACATTAATGCGTTTAATTAGCTTGGGTCTATGTTTAATTAAAATGGATCAAGATGATATTGTTCTAGATAATATGCATGCGATTGATATATTCGGAAAGTAAATTAAGATAATATTTGTTATTGTAATTTATATAGAAGTAAAGAATTATGTTATTTTTGTGAATATTGAGCCTAACAAAAAGATATCAGAAAAAAATTATGATAAACTTACCGCATTGAGGTGATGAAGTATGAAAAAAGGACTAGTTCTTGAAGGTGGTGCGATGCGAGGCATCTTTACGGCAGGTGTCATCGATGTACTAATGGAAAATCATATTACATTTGATGGCGCGATTGGTGTATCTGCTGGTGCGTGTTTTGGTGTAAATCTAAAGAGTAAGCAGATTGGTCGTACATTCCGCTATAACATGAAATATGCAAAGGATCCAAGATACGCAAGCGTTCAATCTTGGATTAAAACCGGAGACTTTTTCAATGCGGAGTTCTGCTATCATACATTGCCTGAAAAGTTAGATCCAATGGATGCCACAACTTACTCACAGAATCCAATGAAGTTCTATTTGGTCGCAACTGACATCGAAAGTGGAGAGCCTTATTATTACGATGCCAAAGATATTAATAATGAATCGTTGGACTTTGTGCGTGCTTCTGCGTCAATGCCAGTATTTGCAAGTCCAGTACATATCAATGGACATATTTATTTAGATGGTGGTATCTCTGACTCTATCCCAATCAAGAAGTTTCAACAGATGGGATATGAAAAGAATGTGATTATCCTAACACAACCAGAGAATTATGTAAAAAAACCACAGCCAATGATGAAGGCTATTCGTGCAAAGTATCGTAAATATCCAAATATGGTGCGTGCGTTAGAGTTACGTCATGAAACTTATAATGATACGATTGCGTATATCAAAGAAGAGGTTGCTAAAAATAATGTGTTTGTGATTCAACCAGAAGCGGAATTAAATATTGGCAGAATTGAACATGACCGTAAGCGAATTCGTGCAGTTTACGAGGAAGGTCGTAAAACAGCGATGAAGAGACTGGCAGAGTTAAAGATGTTTTTAAGACAAGGAGAATGACATCATTTGAGATAGCAATTTATGATAAAATAAATACGCTATCGGGGGAATGATGAAAATAACAATAGATATGATACATCGCGATTTACGTAAATACGCAAGCACGGTGTTGAATAATCAACCATCACTCAATTCTATTACCGCAATTAGGAAACGTGATAGAAATCTAAAACGTAAGTTTTATGGGAAGTGGTTTGGTAGAAATACCCATATGGAAGAAAAAGAGATCCTAAGAAATGATGGATCATCTTTGCGTATCTGTATTGTTTATCCAAATCGATTGACTGGGGAAGAATCAGTAGGTTTTTTATGGCTGCATGGTGGTGGATATGGAACAGCATTGCCGGAAGAATGTTATCCATATGCGGAACGTTTCCTGGTAAACGGAAACGTAGTCATGGTGTTGCCGGATTATCGCAAGAGTTATGAAGCACCATATCCTGCAGCTTTAGAAGATGCCTATCTGACACTTAAGTGGATGAAGAAACATGCATGCAAGTTACATATCAATCCTCATCAACTATTTGTGGGTGGTGAAAGTGCAGGTGGTGGTTTAGTGGCTGCGTTATCTGCGTATGCACGTGATATGAATGAAGTAAAGATTGCATTCCAGATGCCTCTATATCCAATGATTGATGATCGTCCATCAAGTGAAAATAAAAATGAAACATTAGCTTGGACTACTTCACAAAAGTATTTCCATTGGCAGTTATATAAACGTAATCTACAGGATGTACCGGTGTACTGTGCACCAGCACGATTAAAGGATTTTCGAAATCTGCCGCCAACCTTTACAGTTGTAGGGACACTAGGGCCATTCCATGAAGAAACTGTAACCTATATGAAACATCTGTATAAGGCAGGTGTCACAATCATGTTAAAAGAGTATGAGGGTTGTTTCCACATGTTTGATACACGATTTCCAAATGTACAGGTATCCAAAGAAGTCATACGTCTTGAACAGAAAGTATTTCAATATGCACAACAAAACTTCTTTGCAAGACAGGATGAAATCAGCCAAGAGGATGAATCTTTCCAAGAAGATATATTCCGTAATTTTCATGCATACATGGATACAGAAAATAAATATTAAAGTAAAGCCCAGGATGTTTATCCCGAGCTTATTTTATAATTGTTCTGCCTGTACTTGAATGAGATTCTGTAGTTGCATACGATACAGTAGTAAGTCATCCACAAGTGGATTTAAAACAGCTGCTGCAACCTTTGCGTTCATATTTAAGAAATCTAATACATCTTGTTTTGTGACAACATAGATGTGTTCATCTTTCTGCAATGTTGGTTTAAACACTTGTAGTCCGTCTAATGTAGAAAATATAGGAAGATACTTTTCGTCGTCGGTTGACTGCATTAAATCGACACGGTCAATATCAGATGCTTGAATGGTATCGTTTGTGATTGCATCTTCTTTTGGATAGAAGGCAATATAGAATCGACGATCACCAGCCATATAAAGTGTTAACTCTTCTAGTATCTTTTTCATGCCATCTTCACTCAGAGGTGCTTTGCGCTGTGTGAGAAGGCTTTCTAGTTTTGTATCTACAGTTGTATTTGTTAATGAATTAAATCTTTGCATGTAATCCTCACCATTTCTGCATTTATTATATAATAGGAACATGAAAATAATATTCTCTCCAACAAAAAAGATGATTCAAGATGAAGACTTAGCTCCAAAAACAACACCAGTTTTCCTTTCAAAGACAGAAGTCTTACTAGAAAAACTGCGTGGAATGAGTGCCAATCAACTACAGCATATGTATCGTTGCAATGATAAGATCTTGGCTGAAAATATCAAACGTATTGAAACGATGAACTTACATAAGAATCTTTCGCCTGCGTTATTTAGCTATAGCGGCCTTGCGTTTCAACATTTATCTGCGACTTCCCTATGCCAGGATGAGCTAGACTATCTGCAAGAGCACTTCCGTATTCTTTCTGGTTTCTATGGTGTACTAAAGCCAATGGATGGTATTACACCATATCGTTTGGAAATGTTATCGGTGTTTCCAGATGGTAGTAACTTATATGACTATTGGAATGATGCACTCTATCATGAATTGGATGATGATGTGATTATTAATCTTGCATCAGAAGAGTATTCACGTTGTATCAAAGAGTATCTTCAAGAAAGTGATCGAATGATCAATATTGTCTTTGGTGAATTTAAGAATGGAAAGCTAATCACAAAGGCAACCAAGGCGAAGATGGCACGTGGAGATATGATTTGGTATATGGCACAGAATCACATCACAGATCCAGAAGACATCAAGAAATTTAGTGAACACTATCGCTATGCGGAAGAACTTTCAAATGCTACTCATTTTGTATTTATCGGTCAGGAGTAAGAAAAAATGATTGTTATTATTATCTTAGTCAGCATTTGTTTACTCTATTTATGGATGATTCATCCCCAGAATCTTAAAGATGAAAAGTGGGAAGGATTTCGTCATTACTATTACGCTCACCGTGGTTTACATGATTCACAAAGTAATATTCCGGAAAATTCAATGGCTGCTTTTTTAAAAGCAGTAGAGAACGGTTATGGAATCGAACTAGATGTTCAACTAACCAAAGATGGCATACCTGTTATCTTTCACGATGGAAAGACAGGTAGATTATTACGGGATGAAAAAGGTGCAGTCGTTAATAAAGTACTAACAGAACTAACACTAGAAGAATTAGAGAGATACCACTTACTAGCAAGTGAAGAGAAGGTTCCTCTGTTTGAAGATGTACTGAAATTAGTGGATGGAAAGGTACCTTTGATTGTGGAACTAAAGGTGGCCAATTCATCTACTGATACAAATGGTTTATGTAGTAAAGCAGATTTGTTATTGCAGAAGTATCATGGTTTATATTGTGTAGAGTCATTTCATCCTGCTTGTGTAAACTGGTATCGTAAGAGTCGTCCAGAGATTATTCGTGGTCAGCTTGCGGAACGTCCTAACACACAAGCAAAAGGAAAAATGTGTATCGCAATGACGATTATGCAGTATCTTTTGACAAATTTCATTACCCGACCGAACTTTATTGCGTATAACCATCATAATCGTCATAACCTTTCACGCATGTTGTGCCATTGCTTATTTAAAAATCCCGCGGTTGCTTGGACAATACGCTCTAAAGAAGAGTTAGAGGACAACTGTAAGTACTTTGATTATTTTGTTTTTGAACACTTTATACCAAATAGTAAATCAAGTTCCGAAGAACAGTAAATGTTTAGGAACTTTTCATTTGAACGAGGTTTTGAATAGAGAATAATATGATAAAATACTAACTATAAGGAGCTCCAATCCGGAATGAGTGATACGAGTAATTTTATTTTGAATTTATCAGTATTGTTTCGCAATACACAAAAATATTTTGATAAGATGCTGGCGCCATATGATATTGGCTCCGGCCAATTAACATTTTTATTGATTATCAATGAGAATGAAGGCATCACAATGCAAGACGTTACACGTATCAGTGAAGTGGATAAAGGTACAACAACGAAGAGTATTCAGCGTCTGATTGAGCAGGGATATGTAAGTGCGGTACAGGACGAAAAAGACCATCGTATGAAGCACTTACACACTACGGATAAAGCATCCACAATGATGACAGCTGTATATGATTTCCGTAATCAGTGTCGTGCTGCGTTAGCCAGTGGTGTAGATTTCGACCGGTTTGAGGAGATGCTAAACGTTGCCTGTGAAAACTCTCGTAATATTTTATCTAGCGAACTGGATGCGTTCCATACATTAAAAATTGGTGCCCTACAAAAGACAACGATTACGGATTACCCTGGAAAAGTTGCGGCGACAATCTATACGGCTGGATGTAATATGAAGTGCCCGTTCTGCAATCAGAAAGATCTTGTGTTTATCCCAGAGAAATATCGCTATATCGCACCAGAAGAAATCCTTTCATACCTCAATCAACGCAGCGGTTTATTGGATGGTGTAGTCATTAGTGGTGGTGAACCATTATTACAAGAAGAACTTATTCCATTTATTCGTCAGATCAAAGAACTAGGCTACGCAGTGAAACTGGATACTAATGGCACAAACAATGAGAAGCTTGGAATATTATTGGAAGAAGGCTTGTTGGATTTTGTGTCATTAGATATAAAGAATAGTGCCGAGAAGTATCCATTAACCAGTGGACTAAAATCGGATATGGAATACAAACATCCTATTACAGAAAGCGTATGTCTGCTGCAAGAATATAAAGTAGAACATGAATTTAAAACAACCGTTGTAAAAGAATTCCATACGGTCGATGATTTGATAAAGATTGCCAAGTTTATTGGTAGTGATGCTCGTTATGTATTACAACAATTTGTGTCTTCGGATACGGTGATTCAACCTGATTTGCATGCATATACTGCAGAAGAGATGGAAGAAATGAAGAAGGCAGTTGAACCATATGTGAAGACTGTAGAATTAAGATTAGCGAAGGAGGTGTAAGTGATGTATCGTGTAAAGAAAAGAGATGGCAGTACGGCAGCGTTTAACATCAAGAAGGTTGCAAGTGCAATTCGCAAAGCGTTTGATGCATGTGATCGTGAATACACCGATAGCGTGATTGATTTGATTGCACTACGTATTACCAGTGATTTTGAACCTAAAATTCAGAATAGTTTAATCGACGTAGAAAAGATTCAGGATAGTGCAGAAAAGGTATTAAGTGAATCTGGATATGCGGATGTATCAAAGGCGTATATCCTCTATCGTAAACAGCGTGAAAATGTACGTAATATTACAAATACAACATTTGATTATCATTCTGTTGTGGACAATTATATCAATACAGGAAATCAGCATAGTAGAGGTAATACAACCTACTCTGTTGGTGGCTTGATTTTATCAAACTCAGCCTCTATCACCACCAATTACTGGTTGAGTGAAGTATATGATGAAGAGGTTGCCACTGCACATCGCGATGGGGATATCCATATTCATGATCTGAATATGTTAACAGGATGTAATGCAGGTTGGTCCTTAAAAGAATTAATCCAGCAAGGTTTGAGTGGGGTGGCTAAGCAGACTGCTTCCGCTCCTGCAAAGCATCTCATTACCATCTGTAATCAGATTGTAAACTTCTTTGGGATTATGCAGAATGAGTGGGCAGGAGCACAATCCTTCTCATCCTTTGATACATACCTAGCTCCGTTTGTACGTATGGATCATTTATCATTTGATGACGTAAAGCAGAGTATGCAGACATTGATTTATGGTTTAAATACACCATCCCGTTGGGGAACAATTTCTCCGTTTGCGAATATATGCTTTGATTGGACGGCCCCTGAAGATCTTGCAAAGCGTCCAGCAATTGTTGGTGGTGAGGAACAAGACTTTACATATGGTGATTGTCAGGATGAAATGGCAATCATTAACCGTGCCTTCCTTGAAGTCATCTTAGAGGGTGATGCGGAAGGAAATATATTCTCCTTCCCAATTCCAACATATGCAATTACTAAGAAATTTGACTGGAATAGTGATAATGCAAAATTGTTATTAGAAGTAACGGTAAAGACAGGTCTTCCATACTTTGCAAATTTTATAAATGGAGATTTAAAGCAGAAGAATGCACGTAGTATCTTTAGTGGCACTCACTTTAACGCAAAGAAACTATTTAAGAAGACAGGAGGTTTATTTGCGTATGGAGAGAATACAGGAACGATTGGTACAGTATCCATTAATATGGCTAGACTCGCCTATCTTGCAAAAGATGAAGAAGATTTCTTGAAGCATTTAGATAAGGTATTAGATATTTCTGCTCGTTCTTTAAGTACAAAGCGTCAAGTTCTTGCTAGTTTGTTAGAGGCAGGGCTTTATCCTTATACAAAGCATTATCTTGGTAGCTTTGATAATCATTTCTCTTCGATTGGAATCGTAGGAATGAATGAAGCATGCATGAATGCAAAGTGGATTCGAAAGGGCTTAGATACAGAAGAGGCACAGGACTTTGCGGAGAATGTACTCATGCATGTGCGTAAGCGTCTAAAGGAATATCAGGCAGATTATCATGAACTCTTCAGTATTGAGGCAGTGGCTGCAGGTGATATTTCTCATCGTTTTGCGCTAAAGGATCAAAAAGAATATCCTGATATGGTGATTGCGATGCAGGGGGATACACCATACTACACAGGTAGTACAGAGCTACCAATTGATGGAAATGTAGATTTATTTACTCGCTTAGATATACAGAATCGTATGCAGGAAATCTATACTGGTGGAACCATCTTCAATGTGCGTCTTGCGAAGAATGAGTATGACGCAAAAGGCATTGCGGTACTCTTAGGGCGTATTATGGAAAACTATACAATTCCATATATCACATTGAATACATGCAATCGTGATTATCCAATCGAAGGTTATCTGTACCAAGAGGCTGTTAACGAAAGATGACAAAACTTCCACAATTGATCACAACAAAGAATTGTCCAAAGTGTAAACTTATCAAGGAGTACATGGTGCAAAGAAACTTTGCGTATGAAGTTCTGGAAGCAGAGAAGAATATGAAACTTTGTAGAAATTTAGGAATTATGATTGTGCCGACGATGTTAGTCCATCATGAAGATGGAATTGAACAACTCATTGGGTTTGAGAAAATTCAGAAGTTTGTTGATAAATAAGAAATGTAGTATAAATGCCAAGAGTATTCTTGGTTTTTTTGTGAAAAAATGTGAGAGAAATCGCTGACGATGCGAAATAAAACGATAGATGTTACAATACTTGGTATGAAAAAGAGGAAAGTGGACTTTAAAAGGTTAATATTAGTGCTGGTCGCTGTTGTGATGTTATTCGTGGCAGTGGGTAGTGTCTTGTTATATGGATTATCTTTCGTCTATGATGCATTCCGTAGAATGACTACGGGAATTACCTTATCAATTGATGAATCAAAGTTAAATGTGGAATATGGTTCTACATTTGATCCGAAGGCGATTATTTTGGACTCTGTTGGGGATTTGGAAGTTGAAGGCACGGTAAATACAAATCAAGTAGGCAGTTATCCGATTGTATACCGCTTAAAAGACAAAGATGTTCAAAAGGAATTTAAATATAGTGTTACGGTAGAAGACCATACAGCTCCAAGTATCACACTTGTGGATACTGCAGTTGCAGTGAATCGTGGAGAAACCTTCCAGACCTCCACTATCGTACGCGCTGTAAGTGATCCTGTTGATGGGAACTTATCGTATAGTACTGAGTTATCAAATGGTACATATACAATCAGTGGAACTGTGGATACAAATACTATGGGTACATACCCTATAACTGTAACCGCAAAGGATAAGAATGGTCTTGAAGCGAGTAATACAATTTATGTAACGGTTGTAGATTCTACAATCAGTACGCCATATATGATCCGTGTCAATCGTGTATTCAATACGGTTACGATTTATGCATATGACCAAGCAACAGGTAGTTGCACAATTCCTGTTAAGGCAATGTTGTGTTCAGTGGGACCAGAAACACCTGCGGGTGTATTCCATACCTTTAATCGTAGCCGTTGGCGTCCATTGTATGGTAATGTCTATGGTCAGTATGTAACAGATATTGTAAATGATATTCTATTCCACTCTGTTCCGTATTTTACGCAGAATCCAAGCGATTTGGAGTATGAAGAGTTTAATAAGCTAGGTACATCAGCTTCACTGGGTTGTGTGCGTCTTTCGGTGAAGGATGTAAAGTGGATTTATGATTACTGTCCATTAGGTGTGACGGTTGAAATTTATGATGATGCACAGAATCCAGGACCGCTAGGTATTCCTGAGCAGACGAAGATTGATGAGGCAAGTCCAAATCGTGGTTGGGATCCGACAGATCCAGATCCAAATAACCCTTGGCTATCTACGACACATTAAAAGCCTAATGTAAAATAACTTGGGGTTTTAGAAAAATCCGCTTTAAAATTACATGGGG
>ERZ773099.894-NODE-894-length-22998-cov-8.146014_pt1 | contig 22998 bp, 20 predicted proteins | sample MGYA00511120_ERZ773099 | MGnify/ENA primary metagenome ERZ773099 (study PRJEB29015, sample SAMEA2738012) | human oral metagenome | biome: human oral; feature: human-associated habitat; material: dental | place: China | collected 2104 ...
CGCGGCCGCTCTTGAGCTCCGCCTCCTTGCTCGACCAGTCGATTGCCTTGAACTCGACTTCGCGCCCAAGACGCTTCGCTGCTTCCTTCGCAAGGTCGACATCGAAGCCGGTAATCTCGTTCTTCTCGTTCTTGAAGCCCATTGGTGGGAAGTTGTCGTCAAGCCCGACGATGATTTTTCCCATCTCTGCCGCATTGTCTGTCGATACTGTTTTCTCGCTGCCGCAGCCTGTGAGGAGTGCCGCCGACAATGCCATGACCGCTGCGCCTGTAAAAATATTCTTCCAGTTCATCGTTCCATCTCTCCTTGTTTTGCTTTAGTGAGATAAAGTGCTAACGTAGGATATTATACGGTATTGATTAAAATAAAGTCAAGTTTTATTTTGCACAGGCAGGGATTTTTTCGTAAAGGTCGAAATATTTATAGGTGCAATAGTTTCGTGCGTAAATGAAGAGAAGATAAATCGAGGGAGGGCTTATCTTGCGTGCAATATCCGTGAGCGATTTGGAAAATGGGATGATACTTGCGCGGACGATCGTCAATGCCAAACGTGTGGTTGTCGTGTCGGAGAATACGGAGCTGACGGCGGCGCATATCATGCGTCTCAAGTTCCTGAAGATTCCCGTTGTCTACATCAAGGACGAGACGGAGCTCCGGGAGGATCGCTCGCCGATCTTCTCGCGCAGCAATCTCTTTATCAAGCAGTATGAGAATGTGGTTGGGACGGCGAAGTCGATCTTCGAGGAGGCGAAAAAGACGGGGAATGTGCCCGTCGCCGAGACGAATGAGATGGTGCAGACGGATCTCCTGCCGCTCTCGCGCCGCAGTGGGACGATTGACTATCTGAACGAGGTCAATCATCTGGCGAGTGACATCTACAACCACTCGCTCCGCGTCTCGATTCTCTCGGGTGTCATCGCGAAGTGGATGAAGCTGGACCGTGAGACGGCAAAGGATATTGTGCTCGCGGGCTTCCTGCATGATGTCGGCAAGTCGAAATTTGACCAGCGTCTGCTCGAGAAAAATATTGATACGCTGACGGGCGAGGACTACGAGCGGTATATCCAGCATACGGTGGATGGCGCACAGATCCTTCGCAATGTTGCGGGGCTGACGGAGGGCGTACGCCTCACGGCACTCCAACATCATGAGCGCATGGATGGGAGCGGTTTTCCGTTCAACATCCAGGGGGAGGACATTCACCTTTACGCGCGTATTGTCGCTGTGGCAGATCTCTACGACAATATCACGGTGGAGCGCGAGGGCTATCCGCGCCGCACGCCGTTCGATGCGGTGTCGGAGATCGCGCGGCAGATGTATACGAAGCTCGATCCGCAGGTCTGTATTCCCGTGCTGACGAATATCAAGAATGCGTTCCTCGGTTCGCGCGTGCTGCTCAGCAATCACCGCGAGGGGACGATCACGGCGTACCCGCACGGCGTTGTGCCTCTTCCTGTCGTGACGATCTCTGAGGACGAGGTGATCGATCTCAACGAGAACAAGAAGATCACGATTGTCGAGTATAACCCGAAATAAGCGCATCAGAAAAGCCCACCGGAGTGTATCCGATGGGCTTTTTGTATGGATTCGATGATGTCAGCTGATACTCTGGAGCGCGTTGTACCACTCAAGCACATTGTCATAGGTCGGCTTGAGATAGTCGGGGGCAAGGTTTTCGCGTGTGCAGCAGGTGATGACTTTCTCCCAATCACCCTTTTCATAGGCGACAACGAGATCGAGCAGTCGGCGCAGGTCATTGTCCTTGCCGCGCAGGGCATCGCTGAGCTCGTCGGACAGGGAGACTTCTTTGAGAACATCGTCCATGGGCAGACTCAGAAGAACATCGATCAGCGAGAACATGCCGAGCAGGAATCCGGTGTCGGGTGTCAGCCCGGGACGCTTGAGCTCGCCTGCGATGAGCTCGCAGAACTTTGCACGCAGAAGCGAGAGGGTGAAGAGTTCGGGCGGTTTGTCCTCGGAGAAGGTCTGGAGGCTGACGAGTGTGACCCAGCGACGCACGCCGCTGGCACCGAGGAGGACGGTCGCCTGCTTGAGGTTGGACACGTGGTTGGTGAGCCCGACACCTGCAGAGTTGATGTAGGTGAGCAGCTTGTGGACGAGGTTCGTGTCCGATGAGATGACACCGGTGATGGCGGAGAAATCAACATTCTGACGGTTGATTTCCCGCAGAAGGCGCATCTTCGAGAGCGCATTGCTCGTGAGTCGCTTCCGGCGGAGTACCGCCGGTTTGCAGAAGAAATAGCCCTGAAAGAGGACGTAGCCGAAGTCAAGTGCCTGCTGGAACTCCTCCTCTGTCTCAATTTTCTCTGCAAGGAGACGAACGTGCTTCGGCAGGATTTCACGCAGGTTCTTGCGCTCTTCGGGATCTGTCGTGATGCGGAAGTCGACCTTGATGATGTCCGCCATGTCGATGAGCGGCTCGTAGCCCGGCATCAGGACGAAGTCGTCGAGGGCGATCTTGTAGCCCGCCGCCTTGAGCTCCTGTACGACTTGCAAAATCTCAGGGGTCGGTTGTACCGTTTCCAGAATCTCCACGACGACGTTTTCCGATGGGAGGAGTTTCGGGGCACGATTCAGCAGGTTCTGCTCGGTGAAGTTAATGAAGGCGCGCTTGTCGGAGACGAGCTTGTTCATGCCAAAGTCGAGCATGGCATTGACCATGACGCTCTGCGTTGCGACGTTGCCGTCGAGGTTGGGGTCAAAGGCGTTCTTGAGGCCGCTGCGGAAGAGAATTTCGTATGCGTATACGTTCTTCTGCTGATCCAATATGGCCTGTCGCCCAATAAATGCTTCTTCCATTGTAAAAACCTTTCTTTAGATTTTCATTTTTTGATCATGTGTTATTTGTCTTTCGAAAAGAGATATTCGAAAGGTATAGTTATAACATCCTATATATGGCGCATTATAGCATAAAGTCTGAGAAAAAGAAATGAAAAAGATTGGCTTTGATGTTATAATGGAGAAAATGGATATGGATGTGATTGCTTTTGCTGAATGATATACAGATTGGTCGTTATCTGCCCGGGGATTCGTTTCTGCATCGTATGGATCCGCGGGTGAAGATGGTACTGCTCTTTTTCTTCCTGCTGCTCATTTTCTTTGTGGAAAATGCGGCAGGGTTTCTTGCGCTCTCCGCTGCCGTTGCTCTTTTGATGGTGTTTTCCGAGGTTCCGCTCGGGATGCAGCTGCGCTCGATTCGACCAATCCTCTGGATTGTGCTGTTTACGTTTGGGGTGCATCTCTTTATGACTCCCGGTACGGAGGTCTTTCGTGTCGGCCCGTTGGGCGTGACGTGGGAGGGGATTGCACGCGGGTCGTACATCTCGCTGCGCCTTGTGCTGCTCATTCTGCTCAGTACACTGCTGACGCTGACGACGAGTCCTCTGCGTCTGACGGACGGGCTTGAGGCTCTGCTCTCGCCGCTGCGCCGTTTTCGTGTGCCCGTGCATGAGCTCTCGATGATGATGACGATCGCGCTGCGCTTCGTGCCGACGCTGCTCGAGGAGCTGGATCGCATCATGAAGGCGCAGAAGGCGCGCGGGGCGGACTTTGAACGTGGGAACATCATGCAGCGTCTGCGTGCGGTCGTACCCGTGCTCGTGCCGCTCTTTCTCTCGGCATTTCGCCGTGCGGATGAGCTGGCACTTGCGATGGAGGCGCGCTGCTATCGCGGCGGAGAGGGGCGCACGCAGATGAAGGAGCTGCGCACAGGGCGCCTCGACTATGCGGCGATCGTGGTATTTGTAATCGGCGCAGTGGGAATCTGTGCCGTGAGTCTCGGAGGGCTGCCCATTGCGCCCTGAAAACGTGGCAGTGATGAAGGCGCGTGCGCGCAATCTTGTGCTGACGGTCGCCTATGACGGGACGAATTATCACGGATTTCAGCGGCAGACGCCGCCCGTGGTCGCCGTTCAGAATGTGCTCGAGCGCGCGCTTGCGAAGGTTTGCGGGGAGCAGGTGGAGCTCGCCGCTGCGGGACGTACGGATGCGGGCGTGCACGCCTATGGGCAGGTGGTGAACTTCTTTACGGATGGGCGCATTCCGGTGGATCGTTTGCCGCGCGCCGTGAATGGTCTCCTGCCGCCGGATATTGTCGTTACAAAGGCTTGGGAAGCGCAGCGGGATTTTAGCGCGCGTCATGCGGCGACGGGTAAGGCGTATGTCTACCGTTTGGAGGAGTGCACGATACCGAATCCCTTTACGCGCAATTATGCGTGGCAGATCTTTCGCCCCCTCGATTACGCCGCCATGCGTGCAGCTCTTTCTATGCTTGTCGGGACACATGACTACTCTTCGTTTCGCGCGGCGGGCGGAGCACCAATGTCGCCCGTGCGCACGCTCGACGAGATCCGACTGGATGAGGAGGGGGCGGGGCGTTTTTCGTGCTATCTGCATGGCAACGGCTTCCTCTATCACATGGTGCGCAACATCATGAGCACGGTCGTAAACGTTGGGCTCGGCCGCATCTCGGTGGAGCGATTCGCTGCAATCTTTGCTGCATGTGACAGGCGGTTAGCAAGTCCGACAGCACCTGCCTGCGGACTTTATCTCCTCCGTGTGGATTATGGAAACGAGGACGATGGAAGGATGTGAGGTGTATGGAGCGGGGGGCGGCACAGCGCCTCATTGCTGAGGCCGTTCGTGAGCTGCGTCGTGGTGTGTCTGACGGAGAGGCGCGCGGCAGTCAGGTCATTGCCCTTGTCAATGCCATTTTGGATACGGCGCTCGCGGAGGAGGCAACGGATATCCACCTTGAGCCGATGGACGGCAAACTCCGCATTCGCATACGTGTGGACGGTATGCTGCGCGAGCGTCCGATTCAGTTTCCGTCGGAGCTTGCCCCGGTCATCATCGCGCGTCTGAAGGTAATGGCGGGCATCGACACGGCGAAGCGCAATCGGCCGCAGGACGGACAGATCCGCTATCGCTCCGGCGATCGTTCGATCGATATGCGTGTCGCGGTTCTTCCTGTGGTGGACGGTGAGCGCATGGTCGTGCGCATCATGGACGCATCGGAGTGCTTTCTCGGCTGTGAGGAGCTGGACTTCACGCCGCGCAATCAGGAGATATTCGAGCGGTTGATTCGCCGCCCGACAGGGCTTCTACTCCTCTGCGGTCCGATGAACTCGGGCAAGACGACAACGCTCTACGCGGCGCTCTCGGCGCTGAACGATCCCAGCTGCCACATCATGACGCTCGAGGATCCTGTGGAGCGACGGATTGACGGGATCAGCCAGTTTCAGGTGAATCCGGAGGCTGGACTGACCTTTGTCGCGGGGCTTCGCGCAGCACTCCGACAGGATGCACAGAAGATCCTGCTTGGTGAGATACGCGATCGGGAAACAGCGGAGATGGCGGTGCGTATCGCACTCACGGGGCACGCGCTTTTCTCTACACTCCATACGGAGGATACAGTCTCAGCTGTCTTTCGTATGATTGAGATGGGGATTCCGCCCTATCTGCTCACAGCAACACTTTCGGGGGTGATTGCGCAGCGCCTTGTGCGGCGCGTATGTGAACGCTGTTCCGAGGAGTATGATGTTCCGGCTGGTTCGCGCGAGGCTGTGCAGCTGGGCGAGATCTATCATGAGGGGATGACTCTCATGCGTGGACGAGGATGTTCGCATTGTCATGGGACAGGCTACCGCGGGCGCATGGCGATTCATGAGGTGCTCCCCATATCGGAGTCAATTCGTGCCGCAATCCTTGCCGGATGCGATAAAGAATCTCTGCGGCAGACAGCCGTAAAGGACGGCATGGAGACGCTGTGGCAGGACGGTGCAGCAAAGGCGTGTGCGGGGGAGACAACGCTTGCGGAGGTGGGGAGAGCACTCTATGGATGAGGGAGCGATGATGGGGGATGTTTTGCGCCGTATGATTGCTGCAGAGGCTTCCGATCTTCATGTAGCGCCGCATCAGTGTATGCAGATACGCGTTGACGGGGCTCTTGTGCTGGAGGAGTGCACTCCAACGCCGCAGCAAATCATGCGACTGCTGCATGAAATGCTCACTGAGGAACAGCACGCAGAGCTTCGTATGCGCGATGTGGATTTTGCTTGGGAGTACGCAGGGCGGCGCTTTCGTGGCAATGCCTATCGCATGCACGGCGGTATCGGGATTGCACTGCGCCTTCTGCCCGAACGTATATTGACTCCGAAGGAGATCGGAATGCCGAGGGCTCTGCGTGCGATTGCTGAGGCACGGGACGGACTGGCGCTCATCTGTGGTGCAACGGGGGCGGGTAAGACAACGACACTCGCCGCATTGATCGAGGTCATCAATCAGACGCGCGGTGTGCATATCATCACCCTAGAGGATCCGATCGAATATATTTTTCCACCCGCGCGTGCCTTTCTTAGTCAACGAGAGGCAGGGCGTGATTTTTCTGCGTATCCTGACGCCATACGTGCCGCCCTCCGCGAGGATCCGGACATTCTACTCATCGGGGAGATCCGTGACCGTGCAACGATGGAGGCCGCACTGATGGCGGCAATGACGGGCGTGCTTGTGTTGGGGACGATCCATACGCGCGGTGCGGCGGAGACGGCACTACGCGTGGAGAGTATGTTTCCGCCGGATGTGCGGGATGCCGTGCGCGGACAATTTGCCGATGTTCTGACAGGCATCTTCGCCCAACGTCTTTTGCCGCGGGTGGGCGGAGGGCGTGTCGCCGCGTTCGAGGCACTCTGTGTGACGACTGCGGTGCGGAATATCCTGCGGCAGGGGAATTATAGCCAGCTGGATTCCGTAATGATGAGCGGGGCGGGGCAGGGGATGCAGACGGCAGAGATGGCAGAGGCTGCACTCAGGGCAAAGGGCATGATCGTATGAGGAAATTTTCGTACCGTGCGCGCACGATAGACGGTGCGGATATGCGTGGGACAATTACCGCTAACTCTGCGCCTGCTGCTGCACGTGCACTCGCGACAGAGGGAAAGATTGCGATCGATATCCGTGAGCGGCGAGAGTTTCATCTGCCGACGGCACTGCACCTGCGCCGAGGAATGTCAGACGAGACACGAATTGCGTTCCTGCAGGAGTTGGCGGTGCTCCTGAGGGCAGGTCTGCCTGTCCACGAAGCATTGGCACGACTTGCTGAGGGAGTGCCGCAGAATCCCTCTTACAGGAAAAGCCTTACGGCACTGCACACGGCAGTCCTGCAGGGGATGGCACTCTCACAGGCAATGGAGATGCAGGAAGAGGTGTTTCCCAAAAGTCTGATCGGGATGGTGCACGCAGGGGAGGAGAGTGGGACGCTCGATGCGATCCTAGGGGAGGCGGCTGCCGTGCTCACCGAGGCACACACGCTGCGCGAATCCTTGCGCAGTGCACTCGCCTATCCGCTCTTTCTGCTTGCGGCGACCATATTTTCTGTTCTGCTCATGACGGTGTTTGTCCTGCCGATCTTTGCTGCGCTTCTGCGTGATCTCGGCGTGGAACTGCCGCTGCCGACGCAGATCCTGCTGGGAGTGTCGGATGCGGTCGGACGCCAGCCCGAACTGATTGGCGTGCTTTTGCTCACCATTGTCCTCGCCGCAACACTTATGCTTCGCATGCCACGCCTGCGTCTCTGCGTTGATACGATCCTTCTGCACATTCCCGTGCTCGGGACATTCCTGTGTCATGCTTCTTGGCAGATGATCCTGCGAACTCTTGCCATTCTCCTTTACAGCGGCATTCGTCTGGATCGTGCTGTCGGACTTGCGCGCTCCGTGACGGGGAATCGTGCGCTTTCACATCACCTTGCGCGGATGGAGCAAGGATTGATCGAGGGGCGTACGTTCTCACAGGTAATCGTGCGGGAACCCTATCTGCCGCCGCTTTTGCGCGGCATGCTTGCAGCGGGTGAGGCCGCGGGTGATCTTGAACGCCTTCTGCAGCATGCGGCAGATTACTGCCAACGCAGAGCGGGCACATATGCCGTACGGATGGAGGCGCTTGCCGAGCCTGTGATGATTGTCATCATTGCGTCCGCCATTTTCTTTGTTGTCCTCTCCGTCCTTCTGCCAATCTTCGATATGATGGATGCCTTGATGTAGGCAAACAAAAAGATGCGCCAAGATGATGGCGCTGAACTTATCAGTAACTCCTGAGGATATTTTTCCCGTTATAATAGAAAAAGCACTCCTGTCAATGCACGAGTGCTTTTTCTATAGAGAGTTAAGGAAGCACTGATAAATTCAGCCGCGCCATCTTGACGCATCTTTTTTGCCCGCACTGTGTCGGCAAATCCTCCACATAGCTTTGGCTATGCGTCCGGTTTGCCTCCTTGTTCGGACGAAAAAATCTACGCCAATCTGACGGACTTCATTTTATCAGCGATTCCTTAATTTATTTCCCTGCGAAGCTGAATTTCAGTCCCTGCGAGAGCGATGGAACAATACTGCCCTCGAGTTCGATCTGTCCGGGCATGGAGCCCTTTGCGTTGAAGAGGAGAGTGCAGTGTCCACTCTCACGGATTGTGTCGTTCGCATTCTCGCCGACGCGCACTACCTTATACTTCTGCTTTCCAATCGTGAGTGTATCGCCGGCGGCGATATCGCTTACAAGCTCCCCCGGCGTGTGCTCGATGACCATTTCGGCAAGGTTCGGGTGTGCACCCTCGTCCAACAGGATGACGCTGTTGTTGGTTTCGAGGAATTTGCGCGCCAGCTTACCGATGGTAGTGACCGTGACTTCATATTTTACGCTCATTTGTAATGCCTCCCCGGATGGACATCCGAAATTCCAAACGATTCCTTAAAATCATTCTACCACAAGCACTTCTCATTGTAAAATCTTTTCGCATCTTCCTGCATTGACAAGTGAAAAGGAAATTAGTACACTTTCACTGAAAGGAATCTGAAAGAGGTATGGGGAGATTCCATTGCGGCAATTTTACTAGGGGGGACATGATATGCAGGATATTCGTATTGATAGCCCGCTCAAGGGGCGGCTGATCCCACTATCAGAGGTGACGGACCCGGCATTCGCGAGTGGTGCGATGGGACGCGGCGCGGCGATTGCCGACCCGGAGGGGCGTGTCGTTTCGCCGGTGGACGGCGAGGTTACGGTACTCTTTGGCTCGAAGCATGCGATTGGGCTTCATTCGGCAGACGGCGTGGACATCCTCATCCATGTCGGCGTGGATACCGTGAAGCTTGAGGGAAAACATTTCACGGCGCACGTCGCGCAGGGGGATACGGTAAAGCGTGGGCAGCTCCTGCTTGAGTTCGACCCCGAAGCCATCCGCGCAGAGGGCTATGAAACAACGACGCCTGTGCTCGTGACGAATGCGGCGGACTACGGTAAGATCACGCTTGCACTGGACGATGCGGAGATTTCCTCCGGCGGCGACGATCCGGCAGAAGAAAAAGCGGAAGCAGTCGCTCCGGCGACAGTAGAGGATGATATCGATCCGAATCTGCCGAAGGAGGAACGCGTCGCAAAGTTGATCTGGAAGTATGTCGGCGGCGCAGGGAATGTGCGCAGCGCCGAGCACTGCGCAACGCGTCTGCGCCTCATCGTGAATGACAAGTCGATCATCGATGAAAAGGCGATCGAGAACATCGACGGCGTGAAAGGGCAGTTCTTTGCCGCGGCCCAGTATCAGATCATCCTCGGCACGGGTTTTGTCGATAAGGTCTTCGATGCCTTCGTCGCGGGAACCAACCTCGTGGGTGCCGTGAACAGCAAGCAGGAGGCGTACGATCAGATGACGCCGATGCAGAAGATCTCGCGTACGCTTGGCGACGTTTTTGTGCCGATCATCCCTGTGCTCGTTGCGACCGGTCTCTTCATGGGGCTGCGCGGAGCGGTGCAGAGTCTCGGCATTGAAATGAACGAGAATCTCGTTCGCATGAGCCAGATCCTCACAGATACGGCGTTTGCATTCTTGCCCGCGCTTGTCTGCTGGTCAACGATGAATCGTTTTGGCGGCACCCCCGTCATCGGCATCGTGCTCGGTCTTATGCTCGTTGCACCGCAGCTGCCGAATGCGTATGCGATTGCAGCGGGCGATGCCGTACCCATCACAATGGATATCTTCGGCATTCCGATCCCGGTCGTCGGTTATCAGGGATCCGTCCTGCCCGCGCTCGTCTTGGGCATCTTTGCTGCGCGCCTACAAAAGTGGTTCAAGACATTTGTGCCCGACATCATCGACCTCATCGTGACGCCGTTCTTGACGCTGCTTGTCTCGATGCTGCTCGGACTGCTCATCATCGGCCCCATTATGCATACGCTTGAGATCGGCATTTTCGGCGCAGTGCGCACGTTCCTTGAACTCCCGTACGGCATCGGCGGCCTCATCGTCGGCGGCGTGCATCAGGTGATCGTCGTATTCGGTGTTCACCACGTCTTCAACGCACTGGAGGTACAGCTTCTCGCATCGACGGGGCTCGATCCGTTTAACGCGATCATCACGGGCGCTATCGTCGCGCAGGGCGGCGCCGCAGTTGCCGTTGCTGCGCGTACGCATGACGCAAAGAAGCGTGCCCTCTACATCTCCTCGGCAGTGCCTGCCTTCCTCGGCATTACGGAGCCTGCCATCTTCGGTATCAACCTGCGCTTTATGAAGCCGTTCATCTACGGGCTTGTCGGCGGTGCATGTGCCGGAGCGATTGCGGGGTTCCTGCATCTCGCGGGCACGGGTATGGGCATCACGGTGCTTCCCGGTACGCTGCTCTATCTTGACCACCTCGCCGAGTACATTCTCGTCAACGCCGTCGGCTTCGGCGTTGCGTTCGGTCTGACCTTCACCTTCTTCCGTCCCGAGGAGTGAGCACTGTGGAGAATTTCAACAAGCGGGAGATTGACCGGCGGCTTGCGGAGGGATTTCCCTTCACGCATCGCTGGCACAACCGCTTTCATCTCGAGATGCCGTTCGGTCTCATCAACGACCCGAACGGTATGACCTATCATAACGGCGCGTATCACATCTTCTATCAGTGGAATCCGTTCGGCTGTGCACACAAAAATAAATCGTGGGCGCATACGAAGACACGCGATTTCTGTACCTATCAGATTCCGCAGCTCGCGCTCTGGCCGACGGATGAACACGACAAGGACGGCTGTTACTCCGGCTGCGGTACGGAGGAGGACGGGCATCTGCGCGTCCTCTACACCTGCAACGCAAAGGACGAGGAGGGCAACCGCAGCTCCGTGCAGCGCTTTGGTACGTACACGAAGGCTGCGGGCGCGGTAAAGAAGGAAGAGATCATCATTGACGGACCGCCCGCAGGCTTTACAGCACATTTTCGCGACCCTTATCTCTTTGACTGGCGCGGCGTACGTCATCTTGTCATCGGCGCACAGACGGAGGACAAGCGCGGCTGTGTGCTCGTCTATCGGGAGGCGCCCATTCGTTGGGAGTGTCTCGGGGAGCTCCGCACACAGCTGAAGGACTTCGGTTATATGTGGGAGTGTCCCAATCTCCTCTCGTTCGGCGACTATGATGTGCTCGTCTTTTGCCCGCAGGGCGTGGAGGCGCGTGCCTATGACCGTCAGAATGTCTATCAGGCGGGCTACATCGCAGGGCACGCCTCGATGGATGCGATGGAGATGCTCATGCACGGACGGTTCAAGGAGCTCGACCACGGGTTTGATTTCTACGCGCCGCAGATCGTAACGCACGAGGGACGGCACATTCTCATCGGATGGATGGGCATGCCCGACCGTGAGGAGGAGTACCCAACGCGTGAGGAGGGGTGGATGCACAGCCTGACGCTGCCGCGCGTGTTGACGCTTCGGCAGGGGCATATTTTCTCTGAGCCTGTGCGCGAGCTTAAGGCACTGCGCCATCGCGAGACCGAGCGTGCGCTCGAGGCGGAGGGAGAGAGCGAGTTCTCCACGACACTCTACGATCTCACAGAGATGATTCTCGATCTGACGATGGGGGAAGCGTACAGCGTTTCCGTGGAGCTTGTCTTTGGACTTGAGAAACTTGTCTTTCGTTATGATCGCCTCACGCAGGTCATGACCATTGACCGCACGGGCATGAAGCTTGGAGGGCGGGGCAAGCGTGTCTTCAAACTCTATGCCGAGCAGACGCTCTCACTGCGGATGTATGTCGATCACGGTGCGGTGGAGGTGTTCTTCCAGCACGGCGAGGAGGTGGCGACCATCGCCATCTTCCCGGAGAAGAACATTCGCCCCATGTTGCGCGTCTTCTCTGATGTTGATATGCAGCAGATCTCGGGCGTGCTCTGGGAGCTTGAGTCGTTCCACTACGAAAGTATTTGATACAACAAAGAGGGGCGACTGCGTGGTTGCAGTCGCCCCTCTTTGTTGTATCGGTTTTCAATGTGTATGATGACTGTCCTTCAGAATCCCGACAACGGCTCTCTGAACAACGTCAAGCACGTCCTTGAGCAGCGCATTATACATCTCACCACCATCGACGACGCCGCGTCCGTTCTCCGTGAGGAAGAATTTTTTCGGATGCTCCGATGCTGCATATGCTTCATCAAATTTTGCCTTGACCAATGCTTCAAAATCCATGAAAAGCCCTCCTTAACACAATAACCAATAGAATCATTATAGCATATTTTTTGCGCGCTGTCCTGTTCTTTTACAGATTTTTCGGAGAAGCCGAACAACCGCTGACTTAGGGAATCACTGGTAAATTCAGCACTGCCATCTTGGCGCATCTTTTTTGCCCGCACCTCACCCTCGATCTTCCATAGAGCACCTATCTCTGTCCGGTTTGCCTCCTCGTTCGGACGAAAAAATCTACGCCAATCTGACGGACTTAGTAATTGGTACTTGCCAAAAGTCAAAAAATCAAATATAATAAGGAAAAGCACAATTAAGGAACTATCGGAGAAGGTGATACGATGAGCAACATTGCCGATATGATCGAGTCCTACATCCTTCGTCAGCTCGCCACGCGTCAGGATGGTCAGGTGGAGTTGCGTCGGACGGATATTGCGGATGAGATTTCATGCGCACCGTCGCAGATCAGCTATGTGCTCTCCACGCGTTTTACACAGGATAAGGGATTCGTTGTTGAGTCGCGGCGCGGGCTGGGCGGATTCATCCGCATTGTGCAGGTGCCGCTGCGGGATCTCGTCTATCAGGATATGCTGTCGAAGCTCAACGAAGACACCGACATGGAAACGGTGCAGTCGATGGTACGCTACCTTGCCCAGCACGGGATGGTGGAGACACGCGAGGCGGCGCTCCTCATGCAGATGGTGACGGGACTCTTTCACTCGGAGACACTCGCCGCCAAGGAGCGCGTCCAGATGCTGAAGACGATGATGTTGACGCTGGAGAATTTTCGATAGTTGTTCGATATAGATAAAAACAGAGTCAAATTTTGAGACTGGACGGAAAGGCATATCTATGATCTGTGAGGAATGCGGCCGCAATGACGCGATTGTGCACATTGTGCAGATCGGTCCCGGCGGTCGGAGTGAAAAGAATATATGTATGAGCTGTGCAGCGCGCTATGGGGCATCGATTCTCCGTGCACAGCAGGAAAATGTGTCGGCAGAGGACTTCCTCAAGGGGATCTTCGGCAGCAATCAGCAGGAGAGTTCCGCTGAGGAGGATGCACCGCACATCACATGCCCGAACTGCGGCATGAGATTTCAGGATTTTCCGCAGACGGGGCAGATCGGCTGCTCCGTCTGCTATGAGACGTTCCACCATGAGCTCACGCCGCTTCTGCGGCGTATTCACGGCTCGAGTGTTCATCGCGGTAAGATTCCGCGCCGTTCGGGGAGTTCCATCATGCTGCGCCAGGAGGTGGAGCAGTTGCGCGCCCGTCTAAAGGAGGCGGTGGCGCGCGAGGAGTATGAGAAGGCGGCGGAGTACCGCGATCGCATTCGCGGTCTGGAGCGTCAGATGGAGGCACAGTCCTATGGCAGTTGACGAGCTCCTGCGGAGCGGGTGCCTTTCGTGGTTCGGTACGCAGGGCGCGGACAGCGATGTAGTGCTCTCGAGCCGTGTGCGTCTCGCACGCAATCTGGTGGGGCTGCCGTTTCCGGGACGCGCTGATCTCGGTCAGTTGGCAGAGATTCAACAGACGTTGGATGCTGCTCTTGCAGACATGGATACCAAGCTCGGACAGCCGTTTGACCGCATTGCGATGGATCAGCTGAGTGCACTCCAGCGTGAGGTGCTGATTGAAAAACGACTCATCAGCGAAAAATTTGCCGAGGCACTTCCGTATCGGATGGCATACATCAGTGCGGACACGCGCATCAGCATCCTCGTCAACGAGGACGATCATCTGCACATCCAGTCGATGACGCCGGGACTCTCGCTCACTGAGGCTTTCGAAACGGCGTCACGTGTGGATGACTACATCGAGGAGCGTCTGGATCTTGCCTTTGACGAGACCATGGGGTATCTGACGGCATATCCGACGAATCTTGGAACGGGTCTGCGCGCCTCTGTCATCCTCCATCTGCCGGGGCTCGTCTATACGCGCAACATCGAGAACATTGTCAACACATCGCCGCAGTTGGGACTGGGAGTGCACCCGCTTGAGGGGATTGGCGAGGGCGCACATCTCTACAAGGTTTCCAATCAGCTCACGCTCGGTTATTCCGAGGCGGAGATGATCGAGAATCTGCAGACCACTGTGGGGGAGATCGTCGCACACGAGCGGCGCGCCCGCAAGGCACTTTCCTACTTCGGGAAGGACGGCATCGACGATGGCGTGTGGCGCTCGTTTGGCATTCTATCCTATGCGAGGTCACTGACGGAGCAGGAGTTCTTTGCTCTTGTTTCGCGCGTACGCTACGGCATCGACAGGGGGATCATCACAGAGGTAATGCCGGACTGCTACGCCGAGATCATCGTTGCAGCACGCGATGGTCATCTTCGGTACATGGCAGAAAACGAAAATTTATCCACGGGGGAAATCAGTGCCATACGCGCCTCGCGTGTGCGCGCGATCTTACAAAAATATCGAACGCAGGGATGAGGAGGGGGACAGCTTGAACTACCGTCAATTTTTTACACAGGCGGCGATTAAAGCCGTAGAGTTTTCACAGTATATCGCGCAGCGGCGCGGCAAGGGGTACATCGGAACCGGTCAGCTTTTGCTGGGAATATTACATATGCGTGACACAATCGCAGCGGAGGTGCTCGATAAATTCGGCGTGGACTATGACAGTGCGGAGCAGGTGATCCGCAGCTCGGACGGGTTTCAGGATGTCCTGCACCCAGCCGAGGATGTCCCGTACTATACGCGCCGTGCCCAGCGTGTCATGCAGGGGGCGATTGATACTGCACGCGAGGAACGTTCCTTTGTGACGACCGAGCATATTCTGCTCAGTCTGCTCACGGAGTCGGATGGCACGGCAGTCCATACGATCGAAGACATGGATGTCGACATCGAGGAACTGCAGAGCGAGGTTCTCGAGCGCATGAGCAATGCGGAGGAGTCCAAGGAGAAATCTCCGCGCAGGAAGCCCGCCAAGGGGGATGCCAAGGGCAAGGGGCTTCCCGCCTCACTCAAAAAATTCGGGCGCGATCTGATCGGAGTTGCCCGCAGCGGAGGGCTTGATCCCGTCATCGGCCGCAGTTCGGAGATCGACCGCGTCATCCAGATTCTCGCGCGGCGCACGAAGAACAATCCCATCCTCCTCGGTGAGGCAGGCGTTGGCAAGACCGCCATTGCTGAGGGCCTTGCCCAACGCATCGCGGACGGCGAGGTGCCGTTCCTGCTCGAAGACAAGCGTGTCGTCACGCTTTCCATGACGGCGCTCGTCGCGGGAACGAAGTACCGCGGAGAATTCGAAGAGCGTCTCAAGAACGTTGTGGATGATATCATCAAAGCGAAGAATATCATCCTCTTCATCGACGAGATCCATACACTCATCCGCGCCGGCGGTGCGGAAGGCTCACTCGATGCCGCGAATATTCTGAAACCCGCCCTTGCACGCGGGGAGATGCAGATCATCGGCGCGACGACACTCAGCGAGTACAAGAAGTACTTCGCCAAGGACAGCGCCCTCGCGCGCCGCTTCCAGACCGTCATGGTGGAAGAGCCGAGCGAGGAGGATGCAGAGAAGATTCTTCGCGGGCTGCGCGGTAAATACGAGGAGTTCCACCGTGCGCGCATTGAGGATGCCGCCGTTCGCGCGGCGGTGCGCCTCTCGAAGCGCTACATCACGGATCGCTGTCTGCCGGACAAGGCAATCGACCTGATGGATGAGGCAGCATCTCGTGTGCGCATGAAGAATATCGGCGACACCGACCAGATCACGGGTCTGCGTACAGAAATTGCCGAGATTGTAAAGCAAAAGGATGCAGCGATCAGCGGTCAGGACTATGAGGCGGCGGCGCGGCTGCGTGACCGCGAGCAGGAACTGCGTGCCCAACTCGACGCGGCGCGTCACGGCAGAGATCAGCGCGCGGAGATTGTCGTCACGGAGGACGATATTGCGGATGTTGTAGCGCAGTGGACGGGAATTCCCGTACAGCGCATTGCGACGAAGGAGTCTGACCGTCTGCTCGCTCTCGAAAAGCACATCAGCCGTCGTGTCATCGGTCAGGATGAGGCGGTGCGCGCGGTCTCCAAGGCGGTGTGGCGTGCCCGTGCGGGGGTTAAGGATCCGCGCCGTCCGATCGGCTCCTTCCTCTTCCTCGGATCGACGGGCGTCGGCAAGACGGAACTTGCACGCGCTCTTGCCGAGTCTGTGTTCGGCACGGAGGAGGCGATCATCCGCTTCGATATGTCCGAGTACATGGAGAAGCATACGACGTCACGTCTCATCGGAGCGCCTCCGGGGTATGTTGGCTATGAGGAGGGCGGTCAGCTCACGGATGCCGTGCGCAAGAAACCGTTCTCCATCATCCTGTTTGACGAGGTGGAGAAGGCACATCCCGATGTATTCCACATGCTCCTGCAAGTGCTTGAGGACGGACGGCTTACGGATGGGCAGGGCTTGGTCACGGATTTCCGCAACACGATCATCATCATGACATCGAATGCGGGCGCGAACCATCTGCGCTCGACGACCGGCTCGATCGGATTTTCCATCGGGCAGCAGGCGAAGGGCACGGATGAGGAGCGTGCAAAGAAGCGCGTCATAGAGGAGGTGCGGAAGATTTTCCGCCCCGAGTTCCTGAACCGTGTGGATGATATGATCGTCTTCAACGCGCTCGGCGAGCCGGAGCTCACGAAGATCGTGGATATCCTCCTGCGCGATGTGAAGGCGCGCCTTGCCGAGCAGGAGCTTAACATCGAGATTAGCCCCTCAGCGAAGCGCGTGCTCATTTCAAAGGGGACGGATGTCAAATTCGGAGCAAGACCTCTGCGTCGTGCCATCCAGAAGAACATCGAGGATGAACTCGCCGAGCGCATCCTTGCACGCGACTTTACGGCGGGGGATGTCATCTCCGTGCGCAAGGCGGGTGACGGGCTGGATTTCGTAAAGAAAGACACGAGCCGAAACAAGCGTGACAAAAGCGAGAAGCAGGCATCCTATCATGAGGTTTGATGCGCGGCATAATGTGCTGGCTCCAAAGGAACCAGGCGCGCGCGCGGGAGACTTTCTCCTCAATCTGGGATGGTCGCTCTACTGGCTCGTGCGTGCTCTTGTGCGGGCGCTGACAAATTGGAAACGGAAGGGACTGTAACAGACAGTCCCTTTTATTTGGGGATTTTATGGCAAAGAAGAAAAAGACCGCGTACGTCTGCCAAAACTGCGGCTATGACACCGTGAAATGGATGGGGAAATGCCCCGGCTGCGGCGCGTGGAATACGATGGTGGAGGAGATTGTAGCTCCTCCTGCAGCGGAGCGCAGAGGTGTCGGTGCGGGGAATGCGGAGGGTCCGCAGCCCATCGCTGAGATTGCCGTGGAGGATCTGCCGCGCTTTTCCACCGGCTCGGGCGAGCTCGACCGCGTGCTCGGCGGCGGCGTCATCCCCGGATCGATGGTGCTCATCGTCGGCGATCCGGGTGTCGGCAAGTCGAGTCTCACGCTGCGTGTCTCGGCGGATATTGCGCGCGCGGGTCACCGCGTCCTCTATGTGACAGGCGAGGAGAGTGCGCGACAGATTCGCATGCGCGCAGATCGCCTGCAGGCAATCGCGGACGATCTGCTTGTCGTCAGTGAGACAAATCTCGACACGATCTGCGCTCATGTGGAACGTGAGAGACCTGCGCTCTTCATCATCGACTCCATCCAGACCATGTATCGCCCCGACATCGAGAGTGCACCGGGCAGTGTCTCACAGGTGCGTGAGTGCGCGATGGAGCTCATGCGCGTCGCAAAAACGGCGGGGATCGCGGTCTTTGTCATCGGACACGTGACGAAGGAGGGGAGCCTCGCAGGGCCGCGCGTCCTCGAGCACATTGTCGACACCGTGCTCTACTTCGAGGGGGAACGCAACGCAGAGTACCGCGTGCTGCGTGCCGTGAAGAATCGCTTCGGCAGCACGAACGAGCTCGGTCTCTTCGAGATGCGCGATGTCGGGCTCGTCGACGTGCCCGATGCGTCAAAACTCTTCCTCTCGGAGCGTGCGATGGAGAGCGGTTCCATCATCGTGCCGACCGTTGAGGGGACGCGTCCGCTGCTCGTCGAGGTGCAGGCGCTCGTCGCGCCAACCCCGTATCAGCCGCCGCGAAGGACGGCAGACTCCGTGGATGTGAAGCGCATCCAGCTCCTCCTCGCCGTGCTCGAAAAGCGTGTGAAGCTGCCGATCGGTGCCGCCGACGTCTATGTCAAGGTTGCGGGCGGCATCCGCCTCGACGAACCCGCCGCCGATCTTGCGCTCAGCGTTGCGATGGCATCCAGCTTCGCGAATCGCCTGCCGCGCCCGCACATGGTTGTCTGCGGCGAGGTCGGACTCTCGGGCGAGGTGCGTGCCGTCTCACAGGCAGAACTGCGCGTCGCCGAGGCACGGCGGCTTGGCTTCAGAGCGGCGCTCCTTCCCATGAAGAACTATCGGCAGATCGAAGGGAAATTCACGGACATGGAACTCTTCGGTGCGGAGACCATCAGTGACGCGCTGAAATGCGCCATGCCCAGGGAAAAAACATTTAAGAAATGACGAATTCCTTCCGATAAACAAGTAGAAGAGGTGATGTGTAGATGAATGCAAATAATCTCATGGCTGTATCGACAGCAGATGGGATCTCCGCAGGAGCGGGTGCACCGAAGGGGCGCAGCGGCTCTGTGGGGAATCGTGCGCAAACAACCTCAGGGAAGAATTCGTTCAGCGATACATTTGACGCACTGCAAAAGGGAATGAATGCGGATACGTCAAAAACACAGACGCGCAACGCTCCCGCCGATCCGGCGCAGACGAATGCACCGAAGGTGGAGAGCAATGTGCCCGCGCAGGACACACAGGATGTGACGGAAAAAACACCGAAAAAAGTCGCTGCAAAGCCGACAGGGAGCGGTGCAGAGAAAACAACAGTGTCCGCGGATGATGTCACTGCGGCAAGCAGCACAGCAGCATTTGCGGCAATCGTAAACATGGAGATGTCCTCCCCAGCGGCGGATGTCCATGAGGGCTTGGATGATGCCCTCGTCGACATTCTGGAGCGATACGGTCTGACGGCGGATCAGCTCGGCGATACGAAGGTGCAGAATGCCGTGCAGAACCTTCTGCAGGCACTGCCCGAGGATGCGGCGAAGAGCCGCAATCTCCTTCTGGCACTGGAGGGACAGCCGATTGCACAGGAAAATGCGTCCTCTGAGCTGGACGCACTGGTGCAGAAACTTGCTGCGGCGGGACAGGAGAACGCTCCTCTCACGAAGAACACAGCCACTCCTGCTGCGCCCGTTTTGCGTCTTGCGGAACTTGATGCGTCGTCGTCCGCCCAGCTGCGTGCGGCAGTCAACACCGAGCTTCCTTTGACACAGGAAAATACACCTGCCATTGCGGCAGAAGAAGGTTCTTCTACATTGACTGCTGCTGAAAATATGGCGCAGCCTAATCTTGTCAATACGAATGTGCTCAGCGAGAAGCAACTAGCGCAGCCCAATTCGAGCAATACGATTCCGGTCACTGCGGAGCAAAACACACAGACGACGGCAGAGACGATTGCAGCTCCGCTCCTTCGGGCACAGGCAGAGCCTGTGCAGCCAACGATGCGTTCGGCAGCAGAGCTCGTCGGCAGTCAGCTGACGGTTGACGATAATGTGGATGCAGCAAGCCCCCTCACCGTGCTTGCACAGCGTACCATGCGCCATGACACCATGCAGGGGGATACGCAAGGCGGTGCACAGCAGGATGCGGCACAGAGCGAAGCACAGCAGTCTGCTCGCATGAATCCCAATGTGACGTTCGAGATTCCGACGCGCACGACGGAGAATGCACCGCAGCCCGCGCAGCCCATTGCGGCGCAGACGGGAACGAGCCCGCTTCCCATGCAGGATGTCAATGCTCCCGCATCGACACCGGAGGCGCAGCGACCGCAGCCGGACTATGAGATTCCACGTCAGATCGTCGAGCAGGCCCGCCTTCTGCGTACGCTCAACGATACGCAGATGGTCATTCGTCTGCACCCCGAGCATCTTGGGGAGCTTACACTGCGTGTATCCGTCGGTTCGAACGGCTCCGTACAAGCATCCTTTCACAGCGACAACGCACAGGTTCGCAATGTGATTGAGAACTCCCTTGTCCAGCTCCGACAGGAACTGAACAATCAGGGACTTAAGGTCGATCGCGTCGGTGTCTATGCCGGTCTTGCGGATGGTCAGATGCCGCAGGGACAGGGACAGGAGGCATGGCAGCAAAGCAGCAATCGGCAGAGTGGAGCACAGCAGATCTACACGCGCGGCGATGCCGACGACTATCTGGATGAGGCCGAGGGGCTTTCGCCCGCTGCGGCACAGGCAAACATCGACGGCTCGGTTGGAACCGATGGTGTAGACTATCGCGTATAACGTTGAGGAGGAAATATCGTGGCAAGTTCAAACCCACTGAATACAATCAACGTCGGCGGCGTTGTGCAGAAGCTGTCGGACTACGAGGCAGCACAGAATCAGGCGAAAGCGAAGGACAAGAAGAACGACGCTCTTGGAAAGGATGCTTTCCTGAAACTGCTCGTCACGCAGATGCGCTATCAGGATCCACTTGACCCGCAGGACAACAGTGAGTACCTCTCACAGCTCGCGCAGTTCTCGGCGCTCGAGCAGATGACGAATGTCTCCAAGGGGCTTGAGAAGGTGTCAAAGATTGTCGACAACATCAACTCTTCTGTTCTCATTGGGCAGCTGAGCGGCATGATCGGTCAGCCCGTCCAGTGGAACAGCGTGGTTATGGGCGAGGATAAAAAGCCTCTCAAGAACAGCGATGGAACGGTGAAGACGCAGAGCTACGAGGGAAAGATCATCGGTGTCAGCATCACCGACGGTCAGCCAAGCGTTATTGCCGAGGTGAATGGTAAGATCCATCAGGTTCAGGTTTCGGAGATTGTACGCGTTGGTCGCCTCACGCCCGAAAAGAAGCCTTGAGCATATTGTAACAAAACCCCGTGAAGATTTGCGTCTTCACGGGGTTCTTTTTGTCACACTGTCTCCATCTTTTCGTCCGCATTGTCAAAGCGTCGGATCAGGAACTGCTGGAAGCAGACGGCTGCAGGTGGAAGCTGGCGCTGCGTATTCCACGCGACACCGACCGCGCGCTTGCAGATCGGGAACGAGACTGGGATGTAGCGCAGCTCGGGGTGCTCGACCCCCGCGAGCTTCGGCAGGAGGCTGACGCCGAGACCTGCGGCGACCAGCCCCGAGATCGTCGACACATCGTCACCCTCGAAGGTGATCTCGGGATGAATGCCCGCAAGATCGAAGAACTGATCGACGAGGATACGCAGACTGTAGCTGCTCTTCATCGCAATCAGTGATTCATCTTCGAGCTCATTCAGATTGATGCTCTTGCGTTCTGCAAACGGGTGTCCGAGCGGTACGGTGACAAAGAGCTCCTCAGACCAGAGATAGACCCATGCGCTATACTCTGTCGTAGGTAGGGTAGAGCAGAGGCAGAGATCCGTTTCACCTGCGGCAACCTGTTGTGCGAGCGTTGCGGAGTCCTGTTGATTGAGCTGGATGCGGATGTCCGGATAGTTTGCGCGAAAATCCTGTAGGATATGAGGCAGGGCATAGCTGCCGAGCGAGTGGATAAAGGAGAGTCGAAACTCCCGCGAGACCTCTGCGCCCGCGCTGCTCGCTTCCTCTCGGGCACTGTCCACCTCGCGCAGAATGCGATCCACGCGACGCAGGAGACGTTCTCCCTCCGTCGTCAGTTCGATCTCGCCTTCATTGCGCTTGAAGAGGGGCACATCGAGATCCTTTTCGAGTTTTGCCATCGAGCGGCTGAGTGCGGGCTGGGTCACATCGAGCATACGCGCCGCGCGCGTAAAGTGGCGGATGTTTGCCATGACCTGAAAATATTTTAATTGTGCAAGTTCCATTCAGTAATTCCTTTCTTGTATATCTATTATATCTGTAGAAAGAGCAATATACAATGAAGAAAGAATAACTTTCTATATAAGTTTTTCATATGTTCTATTACTGATTGGTATACACTGTGCTCGTATTGAGAGGCTCATGCAGAGAGTATTCAGTCTGCTAAAAATTTTTTAAGGTTATTTTTTTTGTGAAAAACGATATATTTAATAGAGTGGAGCTACAAATTGTTATATAAAATGAAAGGAAGAAGATCATGAGAATCGAGCAAACGTCAGCGGATGTTCTTGGGCGGATGAATCAGACGCAAGGTGCAAAGAAACATAATGCGGGCGACTTTGCGTCGGTGCTTTCATCGGTTCAGTCCGAGCAGATGGAGAAGGCAGCGGAGAAAGAGCCGAAGGTCGGGAATCCTCTCGGTATTCCCGACGAGGAGTATCGGTGGCATTTCAGCGGTCTGCGTTATGATGCCGATCACGTTGCATATTTTCCACCGCATGACGCTCCGGTCGAGCAGCAGCGCGCTTGGTATGAAGCCGTCAAAGGCTTGTCTCATTTGGAGATGCAGTCGTTCATATTGGATCTTTCCTTGGCTTTGCGCGGCGAAAAAGA
>ERZ773099.898-NODE-898-length-22934-cov-3.134009_pt1 | contig 22934 bp, 23 predicted proteins | sample MGYA00511120_ERZ773099 | MGnify/ENA primary metagenome ERZ773099 (study PRJEB29015, sample SAMEA2738012) | human oral metagenome | biome: human oral; feature: human-associated habitat; material: dental | place: China | collected 2104 ...
TTTTGAGCATCATGGTGCCGGTAAGCGGCCATAAGTTTTTTATACGCAGCTGGTATTTTAGTTTCTTTTAGCTCAGCAGCATTTTTTCTTGCGTTTGACTCATGCTCTTCTGCATTTTTAAGCTTATCCTCGATAGCTGAAATAGCGGTTGTAACGCGCTGATAGTCCTTTTCCGACATAATAGAAGCTAAATTTATGCCTTGTTGCTTTTGTTCCAAAGCTTTCCATATTTCCTGTATCCGCTCACAGTTTTTATGTTGAATGGCAGCTAGACACTCTTCTTCTGCAGCATCTTTTATTTCGACTAAATTCGGATCTTCTTCCTGCGGTGAGCACAGTCCCTCCAGATAGCTCTTATGAGGGGTAAGCAAACCTTGTTGCTGTTCTCGAAATTTTCCCCAATATTTTTCTAATTGATGTGTTTCTGCAAGATCAGAGCATAGTCTATTATATTCCTGCTCCAAGGTTTCAATAGATTTTTCCTCTTTAGCCATATGCAGCATAAATGCAGCTTCAGGAAGCGGTTCACCAGCCTTGATCCCTGCAATTGTACAATGGCTTGCAAGCTGCTTTAATGCGATATTCTTATGCAGTTCCGGCAATGTTGCAGCTTCTTGCTCCATTGTTTCAGCCTTATTCAGACTTTCTTGCAGTTCTGCCAATTCTTCACGCAACTTGTTTTCTTCGCTGACCAGCAACCCCAACACAGCGCGCACCAGATGTTCGCCTTCCTTCTTTCGGCTGCGATGCTGAGGGGAGCCGGATTCACTCTCTGGAGTCCGCCAATCCCAAAAATTATCCTGAATGCACTTTTGATCGCGCGTCAGCCATGCCAATAAATGTCGCCAGGCAAAGTGCGTATCAGCACGGCTGGCATACTCCGGCATGAGGGACTCCAAAGCCTGCTGATAAAGTGCGTATTGATTATCGGCCTTTTCCTGCGTGAAGAGCTCTTCCAGGGATTCATCCACAGCTGCACGAGGCACTGTGATGCGTTCTCCACGGTCGAAAGGTAGGAGAACTGACCAGAGTTCTCCATCAAGGTAAAGTTCACAGCCAACCCAACCCTGTGGAAAATTTTCTCTAATCAGCTTTTGATCTTGAGCCGTGGAGAACGTAGGTTCGCCCAGGCAATAGCGAATTAGGCGACACAGCGTCGTTTTGCCCACAGAGTGCCCGCCAAAATCGGCTTCACGGTCTGGATTAGGTGCGTCAAGGCCAACAATTAAATTGAAGCCCCGCGTGAAGGTGATTTCTTGAAATTTCGCGGCAGGGGAAAAACTGGAGAACAGAGCAACATGCTGCACCCATAAACGTGGCGACACATAACGGTCGCTCCATGCCAAACTCTTATCGAGAAACGCCATCCTACTTCCCCTTTGTTATGCGGCTTGTTTAGATGTCTCCATTTGCTGCGATATGGTTTGCTGTACCGCGTTCAAAACCTGTGGATCGGCGCTTTGTTGCTCCAACCGCTCTACGGCCTCAAACAAGTATGGGCCAAGCTGTGTCATATCAGGCGCATTTCTAAAGTCAAAATCATCCGGTATATTGAAACGCCAAGTTGTAGGATAGATGGTAATACCTCTGCTGTGCAATCGGCGCTCTATCGACCAGAAGCGTATCTTTTGTCCCGCCGGGAAATTTTGCGGTAACCCGGACTCGTTTAATACTTGCGTAAATCCCTGTCGTTTCCACTCGGGCAGCAATGCCTTACAATTTTCAGGATTAGTCAAAAGACATGTCGCGTAACGAATCGCCGGTATTGTCTGGTTCGGAAAATCACGCATCAGGCCAGCATAGGCTGAATAGGCGAGTTCTTCGCGTCCTTTTTCCGGGAAGGAATATTTTCTGCCTGTCGCAACAACTGGGGTGCGAATTGGCGGTTCTTGTTCCGCCGCAGATTGCATTCCATTATCCAGCATATCCTCCACAGAAGAAGTGACAATATACTTTGCCGGGTTCTGCTTCTCTCTCCCCTCAGCCAAAGCGGCGAAATGGGCCTTACCACATAGAATCTTCGCGTATTCAGTTCCACGCAACGCATCTTCCTGAAGAAGGGCGGCTTGCGGGCTTTTTGTTTCGACCACAAAATACAGGCGCTCCTGGCCGTCCTCTTCCACCAGCACTGCCCAGTCAGGATTATAGCTGCCAAGCGGCGTGGGCACGGTAAACCAACCGGGAAGCTTGGCGTAAATCTTTATCACTTCATTTAGTTCTAATTCCTGAGCAAAGCCCTGTTCCACCGCAGAGTCATACACCACATATTCATGCGCAGACTTCTGCACCGCCAGCGTATTCTTCAAATAACCGGTCAGTTCCTCCTGTTCAAACAGCTCCTGCGCATAATACACGTCGTCGCCGAGGCGTTGGTAGCGGATGCCGTCCGTCAAGACCATGCGCTTGCGCCGGGAAATGACATCTGTGGCCAACTCGGCGAATTGCTGCGGATTGCGCTTAAAATCGTCAAGGCGTCCGCTTTTTACCAAAATGTCAGCCAAGCTGCGCCGGGTGAGCTGGGTTTTGTTCTGAAGGTAACCCAGAATGTCAGGCAGAACGATATCCTGCTCTTCAAGCAGCACAGCCGGGGCAGTACTGGTTTGCGTCGCGGCGACGCCCCCTTTGTCGATGTTGATGTCAGCCTTGGTGATCCGCACTCTGGCTTTGCTGACGACCGGGGCATCACGCAAAGATACAATGCAATCGTTGATCAGCTTGTCGTTGTCAAAGGCCAGCCGATAGGTGGTCCGGTGCTTGATGCGCTCCCATAGAGCCGCAAATTCCGCGCTATGCAGCACGGCCTGCCGGGTTGGGATGGTCTTGCGCTCATCGGCATTCTTAATATCAAGCCGTCCCGCAAGTTTGCGCAACGTCGCTTTTATGGCTTCCGCACTTGCGGCAAACTCTGCGGGGAGCTCAAGTGTGTCATTTTTCAATGCGGTACGCAGGCTGTCTTGAATTTTTCCCTTGGTGTCGATGTATTCAGAAGTCCGAAGATACGCCCAGATGTTGGCGGAAGCATCGATACCCAAGGGAGCCGGATTGCCATTCTGATCCAGAGTACTGATGCCGGCAAACTGGTGCTCTTCCACCATGCCGAAGCGGATGCCGGTATCATCTTCAATTTCTTTTTGCAGGTGCTCGGCAAACTGTTCGTAGCTCTCCGTTGCCACCACCGTCAGCGTGTTCACGTCAAAACCGCGCTGACGTTCGCCTTGCTGGTTGACGCACAAACGCAAGCCGCGCCCGATGGTCTGGCGTCGCTCCCTTTCCGTGCCCATGTCGCGCAAGGCGCAAATCTGGAACACGTTTGGGTTGTCCCACCCCTCACGCAAGGCGGAATGAGAAAAAATAAACTTTAAACGCGAACCAAAGCTGAGCAGCTTTTCCTTTTCTTTCATTATCAGGTTATAGGCCCGCTCCGCGTTGTCTCGGTTCGCCTGGTTATTTTCCGCCGTTTCTTGCCAATCGCCTTTTTTATCTATGGAAAAATAACCGTTATGCACTTCAGCGGACAAAGCCTGGAAGTCCACATGGGGCTGATACTTCAAAAGCGTCTGGTAACGCGGCAAGGACATGGCCTTTTGGTATTCTTCCTCAAAGATCAGGGCATACTTTCCTTTAACGGAACCGTCTGTGCTATAACGTCGGTAATGCTCGACCTTGTCAATAAAAAACAGGCTCAATACCTTGATGCCAAGCGGCGCTAAGCGCAATTCTTTATCCAGGTGCTCTTTTATCGTTCTGGCAATCATGTGCCGTTTGACCGCGTCTTCATCCACGCCACCCACCGCCTCGCCTTTGCGCAGCGGCTGCGGCAAGTGGGAAAAATCTACAGATTCGTTGCCAGGCGCGCAGCGTATTTCTCCAACCAGACAGTTTTCGTACATAGAGCGGCCGGTTAAAAACTCCAGGCTATCCCCGGCCGCCACCGTAATTTCCTTGCGCTTGGCGTGACTGCCATGCATGACATCCACTTCAAGTTTGGCCCGCACCTGTCCCCGTTTATTGAAGGCGTCCACCACGCGAATGTACGGTTTATTATGGCCGCCTTCCACTTGCAGGGAGGCCACTTCTATCTGCTTGACCAGCTTTTGCTGGTAAGCGTCCACGGCATCCAGGCGGTAGACCATATGGTGCTTATCCACATGCGTGGCGGAATAGCGCAAGGTGCACAGCGGATTCATGGCTCCCAGAGCTTCTTTGCCGCGCCCTTCCAAGCCTCCGTCCACGCTTTGCGGTTCGTCCACGATGATGATGGGCTGGGTATTGCGGATCAGGTCTATGGGCTTGTCGCCGCCGGTTTTCTCACTTTCCTTGTACAGGTTGTTGACGTCCTTCTTATTGATAGCGCCAACGGTAACAACCATGATGCGAATATCGGAGCTGGTCGCAAAATCACGCACCTGGCCAAGTTTGGAGGAGTCGTACAGGAAGTAACTGTACGGAGTGCCGCTATACAGCGCCTTGAAGTGGTCTTCGGTTATTTGCAGGCTTTTATAAACGCCTTCTTTAATGGCGACAGAAGGCACAACAATGACGAACTTTGAAAAGCCAAAACGTTTATTGAGCTCAAAAACCGTGCGCAGATACACATAGGTTTTGCCCGTGCCGGTTTCCATTTCCACCGTGAAGTTGTAGTCCCCGGCGGATAGAGACAATGACGGAGCCAGGGCGTTACGCAGTTGCACGGCCTGAAGATTGGACAAAACCTCATCATCCAGCAGACGCAGGCGGTTGCCTATGCCGAGGGCCGTTTCTGTACCAGATAAACGCGTTTGCTCCGCTTCGTGGGGGAGTGTCACGGTGAATTCCGTGCGGCAGGCTTCCTGCCCTCGGAAGATATCGCAAACCGCCTCAATGGCGGCCAACTGATATTCAAGGTTTGACTCAAAATGCAGCTTCATGGACATGTTACAGACTCCGCACGTTATCAATGCCGTGCTGCTGTAAAATGGCGGTCATATTCGCCTTGGCGACGTCGCCCGCAAAGGCGCTGTCGCGAAAAATAACGGTGCTCTCTCCGACCGGGTTGGCCTCCTTGCGCCAATCGGCTATACCAAGGCCAATGGGCTCAATATCCGCCTGCGCGATGGCTTTGCTCAGGCAGGCGAAAAGCACGCCCTGGCCCATGCTGTAGATTGTATGCCCGGCAAAGGCCCGCTCTTGCATGGGAGAGGTAAGATCCAGGCCAAACTTGAGGAGCACCTCATAGAGAAGATCCTGTTCAGTGCGATCTGGAAGGAGGTTGTCGGTATAGGCCAGAAGAGAGCCGGCTACGTCATTGGCATCAGGATTCCAAGGGCGGATGTTGGAACTGTCGAGCTTGAAGACGCGGAAGCCAAGGTCGCCAGTATAGTCCGGGTGTTCAGCTTTGATTTTTTTAATAGCGCGGCGGATGCGCTCTTTGCCGATTTCAGCAATAGTGGGGTATTGACTAGCCCCGGTGGATTCTGGCAATTGCACCATGATAAAATGGCGATTTCCAAAGTCCTGTGTATTTAAATCAAATACAGAGTGAGCTGTAGTGCAGGCTCCAGAGAAGAAATCTAGAACGTAATCAGATGTATTCGTTGAAAAATTTATAAGTTCACGCAATAAGTCTTTAGGCTTAGGGGTGTCAAAAGCTTTTATACTCTCTGGGAATATTGCTTTCAAATCATAAGGCCCAGCACGTCCGTCAAGCTCAATAACACTACTTAACTTTGAGCGATAATCTTTTGCATAAAGCTTCAATTCAATAATTTTATTTTCATCTTCTCCGAATAAAATTTTATTATCAGCGAGGAGCTGGTTCATTGTTTCAGGAGGAAAGCGATATCCAAGCAATGGCTCCTTACAGGGTTTTTTTGTAATAGGATGGATGACATCATACCTATAGCCTTCCCTGCCTGGGTTATGTACACTTTGACTTCCAATATAAACGCCGCCACGATCAATATATTTATACCGATCAAGAGGCCATAAAAATTTCTTATTTTCTCTAAACCAATGAGAGTATTCTTTTTGTACAGAGTCAGTATCATCAAATTTAGCTAGTAGTTCGTTCTCTATCTTAAGAATAGCATTTTTTGCGGCGTGATATTCAGATTTCCATTCTGATGCTATGTACTCTTTTGATTTTGTATATGAAATGATATATTCGTGTTCTATTGCAATATTAGTTGGATTGTTATCTGTAGCATTATTCCAAACAATGGTACCTAAAAAATTTTCTTCACCAAATATTTCATCATATAATCTACGTAAGTTTATTAATTCTTTGTCATCTATGCTGGTAAAGATTACGCCATCATTTTTCAGCAAATTTCTTGCCATACGCAATCTTGGATACATCATGCTCAGCCAATTGCTATGATATCGGCCCGATATTTGTTGATCAGATGTTATTTTTTCCCCATCGTCATCAATTAGCTTAGAAATAATTTTAAAATTTTTAATATTATCTTTATAGTCATCAAAATATATAAAATCATTTCCTGTATTATACGGAGGATCAATATAAATCATCTTTACTTTTCCAGAATAACTTTTCTGTAAAAGTTTTAGCACCTCCAAATTATCCCCTTCAATAAACAAATTCTGGGTGGTATCCCAATTCACGCTTTCTTCAGGAGCCGGACGTAATGTACCCAAAGAAGGAGTCAACGCGATCTGTCTGGCTTGGCGCTTCCCCGGCCAGGTAAAGCTGTATTTTTCCTCTTTCTCGTTCACCGCGCCGCCTAAAAGCTGTTTGAGCACCTCGAAGTTTATGCCATCTTCGGCAAAGGCTTCAGGGAAAAGCGCTTTCAGTCTCGCGATATTCTCAGCGACGATGTCCGCGCTTTTGGCTTCCGGTGAGTCGGCGGTAATCTTTTGCATAATACTTCTCGTGATTGCTATTGGAGCGTGCGCAGACTTTTTGCGCAGGCTTGTTTTTCTTGGCGCAAGCTGGCGATCCGCTCATTCAACGCCACCAGTTTGGCCACCTGCTTTTCCCTCTTGGCCTGAGCGACAAGCCCGGCTATTTCTACCGCAATGCGTTCATATTTCTCAAGCGCCGTTTGTTGTTCTTCCTGGCCCTTCAATGTAAGCGCCGGGGCATATTGCCCGCTTATGGCCGCGACCTTGGCGGCCTGAATGCAGGCCAACCAGCCCTGGTAGAAGGTGAACAAATTTTTCCTGGGCTGATTGGGCACCGCCATGGCTGAAAGCAGGGCTGCGTTCTCTGCTTGCGCCTGCACCATATTCTCCAAAATAACCATGTTCTTTTCGCCCAAAGAGGCGCGTTTATGGCCAACAGAGAGGACAATGCCGCCCTCTGTTTGGGCAATCAACAAGACAGGGTAGGGAATGGCCCTGTGCACGAGTTCCTGTATGCGATTCACGGCTTTTGCTCCAGAACGCAAAACCAGGCTGAGAACAGAAATTTCCAAATACTCGCGCTGGTCATCTTTAAAGGCGGGTATCGCGATATTTTCCGGTTTCAGGGCGGCAACCCACAGGCAAGAATCTATTCCATCCAATAAGCTGCGCCTGTCTCCCGAGGCAAATCCGGCCTGCTCGGCCAGGATTTTTTTAGCCACACGCATGGTTACCATGCTCTCAGGCGGCAGGTTCAAGGCCTGCAATACGCTGTTCATGCCGCGTCCTTGGCGGGCAGTATAACCAGAAAGGCCAGGACTTCAAAATCATTCACGCCGGAAAATTCTCCTTTGAGGGCGTGCGTTCCGCCCGGCGAGAACAAACTTTGTACCGCGCGCTCTTCCTGCTTGCCGGTTATGGAACGTACTGCTACGGCCAACTGTTCGCACACGACTTCCATATCTTTGCCGTTGCGCGTGGCCTGATCAAAACGCCTGCAGGCTTCGGCGTTATCGGAGTTCTCAGCACAGAGTTTTTTCAGGAGGTCAAGTACTTTTCTGGCCTGATTGTAAGGCAGGCGGGTGGCGCCATCTTCTCCCACATGGACAAGGTAATGCGGTGCCAACGGATAGTCCGGGTCAAGGTCATAACGTGACGCGTTATCTTCAGCCCGTAGGCAAAAAATCGTGCCGGGCGCTATGTCTTCAACAGAATCCACCACCGCGCTTATTCCCAACGGAAGGTCATCCAGCGAACCGGCCTTGTCTTTGAGATAGCTTGACAGATCCATACGAAAATCGTTGAGGGTTAAATCGGTAATAGAGACTGCATCCGGCAGATCTTCCATATCAAGCACGCTTTCCTGCAACTTGAGCAACTGTTTGCGGCGGTAATCCAGATCGTTCATCTGGCTTGCTGGCTGGTCAGAAAGCAAGTTCTCTTCCCCTGTCGCCGAGGCATCCAGCAGGGCCATGCGGCCTGTAACGCGTTGCTCCAGGTTGATGTAGGCGTCCAGTTCCATGTTGGGCCAGAAATTAACCAGCTGGATGCTGCTATTGGCGGAGCCAATGCGGTCGATACGCCCGAAGCGTTGGATTATGCGCACCGGGTTCCAATGGATATCGTAATTGATCAGGTAGTCGCAGTCTTGCAAGTTTTGGCCTTCAGAAATGCAGTCTGTGGCGATCAGGATATCAAGCGTGCCTTCTGCCTCGAACTCGGGTCGGCGTTCCTTGGAGCGGGGGGAAAATGCTGTCAAGATCGACGATAAACCTTTGTTCAAACGCGGCAGCGTCGTTTTGTTACCATTGTTGCCCCCCGTAACCAACGCGGTATGGAGGTTGAGTTCCCGCAGTGCCCACGGCGCTACCTCCTCAAACAAATACCGGGCAGTATCGGCAAATGCAGTGAAAATAATAACCTTTTTGTTTCCCGCGTTGACGGGAAAAGTAGATTTGCTGACGATGGATTCTTTCAATTTCGCCAGCTTGGCATCACGATCGGGGACTACGGCTTTAGCCGCATCAACAAGAGCATGGAGGCGATCACGATCCTCTTCCAAATCTTGCTGCCAGCGCAACCTGTCCACATGCGCCAGATGAACTTTCACTTTTCTGCCAGCCAGCAGGGGTTCAAAGTCCGGGTCGTCCACATCAATATCTTCAATTGTCGGCTCTTCAATATCCGGCAAGTCCGTCGCAAGCTTGGCGAGCAAGCCTTCTATGTCGGCTAAATGGCGATCAACGGTGATGACAAAAGAATTCACTGAGCTTTCAAGGCGTTTCAGGGTATTTACCCGTAAGAGGTGGATAAGGCTTGTTTCACGGTCAAGTTGTTTGAATATGGTTCTCCCGTCGCTCAATTCCGTGCCGTACTTGGCTTCATACTCCTCTTTGTATTGCGGTAAGACATAGCTGAGCGGGGCGTAAGCAGCTAAGGTAATTCGCCGAATTTCCTTGTTTATAGTAGCAATAGAGGCCAACACGTCGCTGGAATCAATATCGGATTTTATGTTGATCGGCTTCAGGCGCTGTGGGAATTTTCCGGTTTCAGCTGTGCCGTAGTATTTTTCGATATGCTTACGGGAGCGAGCAATGGTCAATGTCTCCAGAAGCTTGAAATAATCAAACCCCAGCATGTCGAGTAGGCGGCTGTTTGTTCTTTCAACCTCTGGCAATTCCAGCCAAATGTTAAAGAATTTTTGTGCTTGGCGGATAGTTTTGTCGATGCTAGGTATGCCATACTGAGACAGGCTAGAATCATTGCCTTCAGTGGCAAAAGCGATTTGGTTTTTTAGATCCGTCAACCGGTTATTGACCGGTGTTGCCGACAGCATCAGTACGCGCGTTTTTACCCCACTCTTAATCACACGATCCATCAGCCGATCATAGCGGGAGTCTCTTTTTTTGTGCGTCGGCTTGTTCCTGAAATTGTGCGATTCATCAATAACCAGCAGGTCATAGTTTCCCCAGTTGATATTGGCCAAATCAATATCTCCAGAGGTGCCGCGATCACGTGAAAGGTCGGTGTGATTCAGAACATCGTAGTTGAAGCGGTCAGACGCTAGAATGTTGCGTCGGTCATTGGCGCAGTAAATCGACCAGTTATCTCGAAGTTTCTTGGGGCACAGCACCAGAACTCGATCATTTCGCAGCTCGTAATATTTTATCACGGCCAGGGCTTCAAAAGTTTTGCCCAAACCCACACTATCCGCGATAATGCAGCCACCGTATTTTTCAAGTTTGTCGATAGCTCCTATAACGCCGTCGCGCTGAAAACGAAAAAGTTTTTGCCAAACAACGGTGTCTTTAATCCCGGTTGCGGAGCGGATGATCCGTTCTTCGTCAAATTCTTCGCCGCTGTCTTTGAAAATCGTATACAGGATTGCGTGATACAGTCTATCCAGTTCAGTATATTTGCCTAACTGGCGTATATTTTCAAAAAAGGCCTTGTGCTCTGAAAGATTACTCCATAGTCCCGTGAACCATGTTTCCAAAGCATCACATTCTTCAGTAGTTTCAGCCTGCTGAGACAAAGCGGATGCGCTGCCCGGAGTAAGCCCCAGCCCCGCTGTAGTGAACGCATTGGCCCCTACAACAGCACCCGGCCCGCCAGGGCCACGCCAAAGCAAGGCTTGCGTTTCCGGGGGCATTTCTACGCATTTGGCCTGAGCGCTTTTTTCAAGCCAGGCATCGCATTCTTGTGCCAACCAACGGGTTTGGAGCCTGTTCCGATAAGGACGTTCCGCGCTTGTGCCAAGTAAAGCGGATGGGGATAAAGAGGGTAAAATCAATCGACAAGATTTCACCTTCGTCAGGAAGTTGCGAGTTTCTCCGAACGCGAAGAGAGAAAACGCTTGCGCAATAAGGTCAAGAGAATGCCAGGAATCACCAGCGCGTCTCAAAACGTCCAGAATACGATTTGCGCTACCGCTGATGAGCATTTTCATGGCTGACCGCCTTAGCCGAGCATATAAAAAAGCCCCATTGAGGCTTGTAGGTGACTGAAGTAGTTTGAAAAGCTGCTGTAACCATTTGGTAATAACTAGGGAGGCGATAGAGTTGGCACTACCGAAATGGAGTTTTTTCCCCGGCGCGTCCGCGCGGGGCAACGCTTTACGGCGATCTTGAGGCAAAAACAAAAACGCGCAAAAAATCAGCTTTCGTGCTGCTTTTTTGTGTTTTTGTTGGCACTGGATGGTCTGTCTTTTATCTGTACTCTCGTCCGCACCAGATTACCTGCCCTATGACGCGAAAAGAGTCCTCGTTTTGTTCTCGCACGTCCAGTTCCAGTGGGGGATAATCAGGATTTACGCTTTTCAGGATTATTTTTCCGGGTAACTGGTCGATGCGCTTGAGATAGATAGCATCGTCAAAGCCCACGGCAAAAATACGTCCCTGCCGAATATCCTGCTTGCTTTTATCCAATAACACCACGTCATTGTGCATTATTTCGGGCTGCATGCTGTCGCCCTCAACGCGCATCATGACCATTTGCTTGGGGTTGCCTTTGCGGCGCAAAAAGTCGGCCCGAAAAGCATAACTCCTTTCTACGTCCCCATCCACTTGCAGACTGCCAGAGCCAGCAGACAGGCGAGCCTCCACCATCGGAACCATGACCAGCTCTGTGTCCCCAGCGTGTGTCAATGTTGCTGTTCCTTGGGGGCTCTTTTCGCCTCGCCCAAAAAAAAGCCAATCCGCAGATATGTTGTATTGCTCTGCAATGGTTTCAATCCAACCAGTGGGAATTTGCTGACGTTTACGGGCTGCCGCCACGGATGGCGGCTTTATTTTTAAAATTTTGGCTAGGGCCGTATCGCCGCGGGCGTTGGTCACTTCACAAATTCTAGCTAGTTTCGCCTGGAAAGATTTCGATGTTTCCATATAAAACTCCGAAAGATAAACTCCGAAGTTTTGCGCATGGCATTAACAATAATATCGCGCTATTAGCAAAAACTTCCTTTTTTCAAGATGGAAGTAATTTTTAGCTTGCATATTTTAGCTAAAGCCTATACAAAACACTTGCGGACGGTTTCTTTTTCTAAACAGAAACAAACTAACAGCCCGCAATGCCAAGGGTCAACGTCCAGAAGGGATAATTTTTTGGACAAGAGGAGGCAGCATGAACGCACAGCGCAGGAAAAGACTGATCAAGGTAGAAGCCTTGCTATCCAAGGCGCGCGGCCTACTGGAAGAGATTGTCAGTAAAGAGCGTGAAGCGTTTGAAAATATTCCAGAATCTTTGCTGCGCTCTGGACGCGGATACCACATGCGGAATGTCCTTGATGCTCTGGAACAGGGTGTAGATGACATCGAACGCATCGAATCTTTGCTGGAAGAGGCTCGGAGTTAAAGCCCATGCAGCGCCAACTATCCCTTTTTGATGATGCCCAGCTTGCAGGGGCATTGCCCGCCATCAAGGCGGCAATGCGCGCGGTGGCGGGTGCGCCGGAAGGGAATGGACGCAAATTGCTGCCGGACAAAATCAACGCGGTGGCCAGCGCCAGCGGGGTCAGGCTGACGGCGGGCAATGCCCGATCCATCAGCAAGGATACCGTGGATAAATGGCTGAACCCCTCGGACGAGAGTCACCCCCCGTCAATATTGGCCGTGTTGGCTTTTTATCTCGCAACCAATGATCCGGCACCGCTCCGGGCCATGCTCAAAAGTGTGGGGTTGGATGTCATGACAGAGGAGGACAGGCGATTCAGGGAGTTGGGCAAGATCGATGCGGAGATGAAGGCGGCGCGAAAAAGAAAGCGGCTGCTGGAGTCTGAAATTTCATAACATAAAAAAGAGGTGGATTATGGAAACCAGAGACATGCGGCACGCACGGTATTTGCGGAGGCAAGCGGCATTCAGCGCAGTAGAAGGAGTTCTGGATCATCTGCCGCCGGACGATGCTCTGCGGGTTATTGCAGACGTATTTGACTCTATTCTTGTATCGAAAAGCGCCCAGGATAACCAAGATAGATGGAGGATTGTGTGGGGGGGGCTCCATCCAAAGAGAAGCCAAGACTCTGAAGAAAAAAATCATCACCCAGATGTGACTTCTCTCCCCACGGAGTAAGGCCGGGGAAGGGCCACGCCACGTCCAGAGCGGCAGTATTTTGCGCGGCAAGTTCTGCTGCTCTGGCACAGGCTGCGCGGTAGGAAAGGTTGACAAGATCGGAAACTTCTTGGGCTCTCTTGGCAAAGAGGTAGGCATGGTATGCGGAAAGCATCGCGGCAACAAGAAAAAGGCATCGCCCTTCATCATCGCGCCAGTATTTTAACCGCGATGACCGCCTTTTTGATGGTGTTTTTGAGAGGAAGTCTGTGAGTTCTTTTTCTTTGCTGGCAACCCACTGCTTCCATTTTTCCTTTGGTGTGGATTTGAGGATGGTTACAGCGTTCTTGAAGTCGCCTTCAGAAAGCATGTCCTCAATCTCTTCCCTAAACTCAAAAAAACGAGAGAGGTACTTGCGTAACGTCATACTTCGGCTCCCTTGTTTTTAATATGTGGGCAAAACTTGGACCTTGCTGGGACTAGTCTGCCAGATGATCTGGAAAATTTAAAGATGTTTCATTGTACGGAGGTTGAGTTATGAGGTTGACATTTGCCCAACGGATGGCGCTGGGGGCAGAACGCGCCAAATACCGCCGCCGCTTGCAGGAGGTTCTTGATGCGCAAGGGTTGACCGGGGCTGCTTTGGCCCGCCTCTTGGGTGTTTCTGGGGTGGCGGTCTACCGCACGCTTACAGGAGAGATCCATAGCCCAAAAGTTTTGAATTGGCTGCGCGCCAACGGTGCTGCGGAAGAATATTTGTGTGATCCTCACAGGGTAGATGGATAGTCAAGCAATGATCGCTGATAAGGGACAATATACCGCACGGGAACTGTCCCCGTTGCTTGGTATCACAGAGCGAGCTGTATTGCTTCGAGCCGAGCGTGAGAAATGGGAATTTGTTCCCCGCTCCAAGCGTGGCGGCGGTAAGGCATGGGTTGCTATTAGCATGCCCCCGGCCACGCGCGACATCATTGCATCAGCCATGCTGCGCGAGGCGCACGCCGCATCTGACACTGCTCCCGCAATTTGCGCGAAAGTTGGCACTGATTGCTCCCCGGCCCGCAGCCCGGAATGGATGCGCGCCAATGACCGCGAGCGCGAGGTGGCTATGGCCAGACTGGCTTTTGTGCGGGAGGTTGAGCGCATTGCCGGAATTGTCGGCAAGGAGAAAGCGATCCGGCATCTGGCGGACAGCTCGTGCCTGGGCAATCTGTCGCCAATCCTCATGGAGTTGATCCCCACGGCCACAGCTTGCAAACGCGACGGAACGCTGTCGCGGCGCAGCCTGTATCGCTGGATGGCTGACTACGCCGAACGCGGCGAGGACGGTTTGCTGCCCAGCTTGAGCAAAGCGCGGCCCACGCCCGCGTGGTTTGACGAATTTTTGCGGCACTATCAGCGGCCGCAGCATCCCTCTGTCGCCCTCGCCTATGACGAATTTCGCAGAGCGCTGGCAGCACGCGGAGAGGTCAATCCGCCCTCCATCCATGCAGTGCGCCGCCTCCTCGCCAAAATGAGCAATCCGGCCCGCGAGGCCGGGCGCGCCACGGGCAACGCGCTGCTCAAACTGCGGCCATATCAGCGCCGCGACACATCCGAGCTTTGGCCCGGTGACGTGTACACGGCTGACGGCACCACATTTGACGCCGAGGTGCTCCACCCCGGCAATGGACAGCCTTTCAAACCAGAATTGACCGCAATTGTTGACGTTGCCACACGTCGCTGCGTGGGCGTCAGTATCAATCTGTCGGAGAGCAAGCTCACTGTGCTGGACGCTCTGCGCATGGCCTGCATGTGGGCCGGCATCCCCGCCATGTTTTATAGCGACTCCGGCCCCGGATATGACAACAAACTGCTGCTGGATGACCGGACGGGCATGATGCAGCGATTGGGCATCACTCCCTGCAACGCCATCCCCGGACGCCCGCAGGGCAAGGGGTTGATGGAGCGCGCGGTCCAAACATTGTGGGTGCGCGCTGCACAGGGGCTTGCCAGCTATACCGGCGCTCTGATGGACGCTGACGCGGCGCACCGTAACTACAAAAACAGCCGCGCGGCCCTCAAAAACGGCAAACGCTCCATATTGCCGACATGGGACGAATGCAAAAAACACATCCTGGCCCGTGTCGAGGAGTACAACGATACGCCGCACCGTGGTCTGCCCCGCTACCGCGATGCCGCCGGGCGCATGGTGCATTACAGCCCCAACGAATACTGGCAGACGTTTGAGGCGCGCGGTTTTGAGCCGGTACTGGTGCCAAAGGGTATGGGCGCGGAACTGTTTATGCCCGGCGAGAGGCGCGTCACCCGTAATGGCTGGGTGCAGATGTACGGCGGACGCTACTATGCGGAGGCTCTGGCAGAGCATCACGGCGAGAGCGTCGAGGTGCGGTACGACATCTGGGACAGCGCCCGCGTATGGTGCTGGACGCTGGATGGACGAAAAATCGCCCAGGCCGACCTTGACGGCAACACGCGGCCATATTTTGCGGAGAGCCGGGTGCAGGCCGCCCGCGAAAAACGCGCCAGAGCGCAGGTCAGCCGCCTGGATGCAAAACTCCAGCGTGTGGCCCCCGGCGCGGAGATCATTCTCCCGGCGGATCGTCCGGCCCTGGCCGACAGCACGCAACCCATCATCATTGATATGCCCGCGCCCCGCGAGGCGGTTGCCGCACACATGGCAGAGGCGGAAACCGAGGCCGCCGCAGCACAGGCCGTGCGCCCGGTATTTGTCTGCACGTTTGACCGCTACCGCTGGCTGATGCGCAACCCCGCGCAGCAGACGGTTGCGGACGTGGAATTTTTGACCGCCTACCGCCAGGGCGAGGAGTACGCGGATTTGCGCGAGCTGCTTGAGGCGGAGGGCATTGCCTAATCACAGGAGGAGATATGCATCAGGGATTTGTCAAAACGGAAAACTACGCGCGGTTTGCCGCTGGCGTCAGAGCCGTGGAATCTCGCGGCGCTGCCGAGGCGGGCATGATGCTGGTGCACGGCCTGCCGGGCCTCGGCAAATCGCACATCGTCTACCGCTGGGCCGAGGAGGCCGGGGCTGTGTATCTGCGGGCCAATGTCGACTGGACGCCCAAATATTTTCTTTGCGAGCTGGCAAAAGCCCTCTATCTCGACACGCGCGGGACCGCCCAGCAGTTGTTTGAGCGTTGTCTGCGCGTCCTGATCGAGCGCCAGTGCCCCATTATTATTGATGAGAGCGAATTTACCCTGCGGGACGGCGCGGCGGTGCTGGAAAAAATCCGCGATTTTTCCGACCGCGCGGAGGTGACGGTGGTGCTCATCGGCATGGAGCAGATCCAGCGCAATATCGGGCGTCACAAACAGATCAGCAGCCGCATTGCCCATGTGGTGGAGTTTGCCCCCTGCACGGCGGCGGACGTTGCGCTGGCCTGCGCCAAACTCTGCGAGTTTGAACTGTCTCCGGCCCTGTCTGCGGAGGTGCTGCGCATGTCTGCCGGGCGCATGCGCGAGGTGCTCAACATCCTCGCCCGCATTGAGCAGATAGCCAGGGCCAACGGTCTCTCCGGGAAACTGGACGTTGCACATTTTGCGGGTGTGGAACTGGCTCATGACTGGCAGAGCCGCACGTCCAAAACAGTGCGCGGCACAAAGGGCTAACCCATGCAACTGTCAGAAAGAATCCTGCGCCATCTGGCGGAACATGGCTCCTGCTACACACGGCAGCTGGCTGTGGCTCTGGGGGCGCAGGGAGCGAGCATTGCCCGCGCCTGCCGCTGCCTGCGCAGATACAATCTGGTGCATAGCGTGGATAGCCTGCACGGCCTGACCGCCGAGGGGCAGCGGTGGGTGGTTACCGGCGGTTGGGTGCCGTGCCAGCGTCAGGGACGCGCGGCATCCAGCGAGGGGCGCACGCTGCGGCAAAAAGCCTGGGGCGTGCTGCGCATGGCGGACAAAACCACGGTTGCCGACCTGATGCGCACCATTTGTGACGGTGAGGAAAGGGGCGCGGCGGACAACCTGCGCAACTACATCTCCGCTCTGTACCGGGCGGGCATGTTGGGGAAAGCGGCGCGCACGGGGGCGTATTTTCTGCGCCCGGAGGCCAATACCGGGCCTCGTGCACCGGCATACAACCGTGTGGAAAAAAGCGTCACGGACAGGAACACGGGAAAAATCGTCTATATCGGGGGCAAGCGTGGTGAGTGACTGGCGCGCCATATTGCTGGACGCTGTGCGGAAAACGAGCGTCACGGACGTGGCCCGGCGCATGGGCGTTGCCCGCAGCAGCGTGAGCCTGCTGGTCAACGGTCATTATCCGGGCGGCACGGATCGCATGGCGGAGCGTGTCATGCAGACGCTGGTTGAGCCGTGCCCGGTCTATGGGGATGCGCGCGCCAATGGTCTGTGCGCACAGCGCAGAGCCGCGCACATGCCGACATCAAACCCCTTCGCGCTGCGCCGCTGGCGGGCGTGTCAACAATGTAACGAATGGAGCGAACAATGAGCATCAGTGACGACATCTATGCCTGCGCATCCGCGCTGGGCGCGCTGGCGGGTAATGTGACGGTGGCGCAGTGGGAATACCTGCGCAAATTGCGGGACAATCTGCTCGCACAGGCGGATCGGGTCGCCCAGATCGAAAAAACATTTATCCCGCTGGACGCGGAGGAGATGGCGTAATGGCGCAGAGAATCAAACCCGTACCGTATATTGTTGCGGATCGTGCCCAAGCCGAGGGCGCGCTGGCGGAAATGGCGGCTCTGGATCGTGATTTGTCCGGCATTGAGGTGGAGATGCAGGAACGCATTGACGCCGCCAAGGCGGAAGCAAGCCAAAAATCTCTCGCGCTGGTGACACGCCGCAAAGAACTGGCCGACGCCGTTGCCGTATTCGCCAAGCTGAACCGGCAGGAGCTTTTTGCCAAAGCAAAGAGTCTGGACTTGGGGTTTGGCGTTATTGGTTTTCGGTTGAGCACGAAAATTGCGCAGGTGCGTGGCATAACTGTGGAAATGACGCTGGAAAAACTGCGTCAATATGGTCTTGCCGACGGCATACGCATCAAGGAGGAGATCAACAAAGAGACGGCCCTGGGCTGGCCTGACGAACGTCTGGAGCTTGTGGGGCTGCGGCGGCAGCAGGCGGACACGTTTTTTATCGAGGTCAAAAAAGACGCCATTCCGGCGGATGCGTAAGGGGGAAATGTGGAAATCGTACGCACAGAGGCAGAGGTAGACCGCGTCCTAAATTGGGCCATAGAAGGCATCCAGCAGGGCACGCGCTATGTGGGAATGAGTTATGAACAGGGGATCCAAGACATGTGCGACTGGCTCACAGGGCACAGTGGAGTCGCCCCGGACGAGGACTAGAAGCGAAACCGCCCCCCCCACAGCAGGGGGCGGTCGCCGGGGCGTGGCGGCTCCGGCCTGATGAGCAGCCAAAAAATGGAGAGGCGCATGGACAGTAGAGCAGCGGCGCTCCGGCGCGGTTTGATTGCCAGCGTGCATATTGCCGCGACGGATATGGGTCTTGATACGGCAACATATCGGGAATTGCTGATCAACGTGACAGGGCGTGACAGCGCCAGGGACTGCACTGTGCCGCAACTCAAGGCCGTGCTGGCGGAACTGCGGGCCAAAGGCTGGGTGCCCCGCCCTCGCAAGCCCCGAATTGCGCAGGAGTTGCGCCCGCTGCATGCAAAAATTGCTGCTCTGTGCTCCAGCCTGGGCCGCCCTCTGGCGTATGCGGACGCCATTATCCGGCGGCAGACGAAAAATGGCGCGCAACTTGGCACTGCCAACCGTGCGCAGCTGACGGCATGTGTGGCCGCGCTTGTGCGGCAACAGGGCCGGGAGGCGAAGGAGAAGTGCCATGCCCGCATATAATTTTCAAAAACAGTTTGCGCCGCTGGTCGAATCCGGCCAGAAACGGCAGACCATTCGGAGTATTGGCAAGCGTCGTCATGCGCGCCCCGGTGAATCCCTGCAACTTTATACCGGTCAGAGAACGAGGGTTTGCCGAAAGCTGCTCTCTCCGGACCCGGAATGCGTTTCCGTCCAAAACGTCTACATGCTCAAAATCATTGAGCGCAGACGCGATAGTCATGCGTATCAACTGTATTTGGACGGTAAGCTTGTTTTTTGGGATGAAGTTTCGGAAATCGCGGGCGCTGATGGCTTTGAGAACAGCACAGCATTTTTCAACTTTTTTGAAGATGCCTACGGCATGCCCTTTTGCGGCATCCTGATCAAGTGGTGAGTCAAGGAGAAAAACCATGTCTCAACCGAAACAGACAAAACCCTCGGCAGCGGCGTATTTTGACGCCATGCGCGCGGTTGAAATGCACTGCGGCGATGCTCTGAAAACATTGCCGTTTGCCCTGCTGCCGCCCTCGGCACAGGAGCTTGCGCGCACCATCGGCCTGCCGTCCGCCCTCAAAATGGTGGAGATGTATGGTGGTTTGACGCTGCGCATACCCCACGGCGAGACACCGCAGGGGCGCGCCATGCTGGAGGATATTACCAAAAATATCGGAGACGCTCCCGCCAGGGCGCTGGCGCAGCGGTATGCGGGCACGGCGCTGGTTATCCCCAACTGCAAACTCTCTCTGCAAAAAGCGCGTGACGCGGCGCTGCACAAAGACCGGGATGCGCTCGCGCGCGAGGGACTGACAGAGCGCCAGTTGGTGCAGTGTTTGACGCTGCGCTACCGTCTGACCGAACGGTATGTCTGGCGTATCCTGAAAAGGCCAACGCCGGACATACCGGAGCCCCGCACAAGGCAGGCCAGCCTGCTGGAGTGAAGGAAAAAGCCGGAAAAATTCCGGCTTTTTTACGTTTGTCTCGTCAATTTTGCTTGCACGGAGTGTAAAGGTCATTCCTCATCTTGCTGCGACTGCTCATCAGCTTCTTCCTTGCGCGCGGAAGCCAGAGACGCATCCTGAAACGTCATGGAACCTTCCCGTGGCAAGCCAATATCCTGAATGAACCCCTCTTTGAAAACACCGCCAGAGAAAAGTGCCGTCAGTTGCAGGGTCATGGGCAAGAGTTCTTTGTCGACCTTGCCTTGGGAGCATTTTTGATAAAATGCCTCACGCGCGCCCTCATCCAACCACACAAGAGAGAACGAACGCTTCCTGTCGGGAAACTTGATGGTGGCCACATCTTTTTCGCGGTTGATGCTGGTAACCACATAGTCTCCATCCAAAAAATAGCGGGAAGGCGCAGTATCGTCTTTCACTTCCGTCACGGTTCTGAAAACGCTTTTGGCCGTGGCAGCTGGCAGGATATTGCCATCAATGTACATCTTGTCATTGCGGTGCATCTTTGAGGCTAAGTAACTCAAGTGCTGATCGCTTCCTGCGGCTACATCCAAGGCTTTTGTAACGCTGGTGACGATGGTTTTTTGGCGCGTTTCGTCTTGGATGCGTTCCTGAACTTTCATCTCTACTTCCGCCTGGGTCTTGATGCGTGCTTGCTGCACAAGCCCATCGGTTTCAATTGTAGCAATTTTCTCTTTTGAATTATCGCTGTGTATAGCTTCTAAATAGTGGCCTGTGAAATAAAGTCCTGCAACTATAGAAATTGCCACAACTGTGTGTTTTGCGTCCATGTTTTCCCACCAGCTACTCAAGTCAATGTTGAAAAGCGTACATCCGGGTTCAACGTGAACCGTAATCCGTAAGCCTTGAACATCTATTGCTGCTGTATTGTAGCGTAAAGTTGTGCCTATTTGCGCGCTGTACATGTCCAGCAGTGATTTTTGTAGCCTGATGATGAACTCGCCAACCTTATAGTCCAGCCGCCCGTCCCATTGCTCACCCTCCATCTTTATTTTGATGCAAGCATCAGGTGCAAGCGTGAAGCCTTTAAAATCCGGGTCGGCGTATTTTTCGATAACGGCCTTCAACGCAGTATCAAAATCTTTGATGACGATGGTCTCCATAGCGGATTGCTCTCTTGTTGTGTGGTTTTGTTTTTCCCACGATAACAACCACGCCATGCCCTGCCAAGTGCCAACTTGCCCGCAAATTTTTCTTGACTTAACCCTAAAGATTCTTTTAGGTGTTTTCAGGAGGTAAAATGACGAAGGAAAAAAAGGTGAGCTTCCCTGTCTCGCCGGAAGAACATGAGGCCATAAAAGATTTGGCGCAAAAAGAACGCAGAACAATCAAGCACCTTTTCTTTTATGCGTTGGACAAAACTTTTCCGGGCTGGATAGAGGAAGAAAAAAGCACCCCCAAATAGTGGGCCAACACTTTTTGGGGGCTAACCTTAAATCCCTGAAGGGAGGGACTTATGGCTGAAAGCACAGTATCCAACCTTGCGGTCTTTGACAAGGGCAAAGAACTTAACTTTATTGAACAAAATGGAGAAATATTGTTCGCTGCCGAAGAGGTGGGCAGGTACTTGGGCTACACTAATCCTGCAATCTCCGTCAACACCCTCTACCAGCGCAATCAGAACGAATTGAAGCACTACGCAACCTGCATCAAATTGATGCAGGTTGACGGCAAGCTGCGGGAAACACGAGCCTTTACCGAGGAGGGCGTCTACATCCTTTCCATGCTGGCCCGCACCAATCAGGCAAAAAAATTCCGCGCCCGCGTGGCGCTCCTGATTCGACGTCTGCGGCTGGAGCGTGCTGCACAAGCCATAGAGCTTGCCCGCGAGGCGGGATACCGTCAGGGGCTGGACGAGGCCCGCGCCCTGCCCGCCGTGCGGGCACAGCATCAGGCCGGATATCTGGCGGGCCTGAAGGAAGGCCAGCGGCTCCAGCGCCGCCAGGACGGGCTTGCCGTAACCGAGCGCGCCCTGTGCGGGGCTTTTTCTTCTTGACTCGGAAAAAATTATGCTTACTTGAGAGGAGTGGGAGGAGAGTCTTCCCGCTAACATCTACCGTTTTGGAGTCCCCTTATGCGAACTATGAAAATTAAATGCTTTTTGACTGGCAAGCTTCGCAAGTGTGGAGGCGGTCTTGAAGAAAGGACTTTTCTCTGTATCCCGGCTGACAAGGAAGTTAAAGATGTTCTTTCACGGGAGCAGCAAGCAGAATTTGGAAATTTTTTTCGTGAGTGTGGTGAAGAGTTTTACACTGAAAGTGATACGTTGACGCTCCCCCAAAAACCAGCTTCTGAACTCTTCAAGGAAATCGAGGAAAAAGGCTTTGCAACATTTATAGTACAGTATGGCTCCTCGCCCTCGTGTAAAATTTGATTGTTGCCTCAAGTAGCATTGGACGGGATATTGAGCCGATGCCAGAACCGAAAGAGCCAAACCCGACAGAACCTGAAGCGTCCAGCCCACCTGCAAAATAAAGCAGGCTCTGGCAGGATGATTTTTGGTTGCCCGCAGCAATGCGGGCTTTTTTTGCTCTGTCAAGTGCCAACTTGCCCGCAAAAAGTTCTTGACTTAAAAAATCAAATGAGTATAGAAGGGGCGAAACGGAGGTGGTGTGGAAAAAAAGCGTATCAACTTTGATGTAAGCGAAGAACAGCACCGCCAGCTAAAAACGCGGGCGGCGCAGGAGGGGAAGACGATCAAGGAAATCATCTTGGATGCCTTGAAAAAAATCTTCCCCGAATGGGAGAAGGACAAATAAAAACGGCGTCACCGGAAGGCCCTAATCTTCCGGCAACGCCTAACCAAAAACACTACACAGGAGGTAGTGATATGGCTGAAAGCACAGTATCTCAACTTACGCCCACAATCAATGAAAACGGTCTGAACTTCGTTGAGAGTAACGGGCAAATCCTGTTTTCGTCAGAAGAGATTGGACGCCAACTTGGCTACCGATCCCCCGCCAAGTCCATAAATATTCTTTTCAACAGAAACCAAAAAGAATTAGCTGGTTACGCAGTTGGCATCAAATTGATGTCAACTGACGGAAAGTTTTACGAAATCCGCCATTTTACTGAAGAGGGCGTCTATATCCTGTCCATGCTTGCCAACACGCCACAGGCACGAGACTTCCGTGCAAAATTGGCCCGGCTTTTGCGGAACATCCGGGAGCGCCGCATAGAGCTTGCCCGCGAGGCGGGATACCGTCAGGGGCTGGACGAGGCCCGCGCC
>ERZ773099.899-NODE-899-length-22930-cov-7.509464_pt1 | contig 22930 bp, 26 predicted proteins | sample MGYA00511120_ERZ773099 | MGnify/ENA primary metagenome ERZ773099 (study PRJEB29015, sample SAMEA2738012) | human oral metagenome | biome: human oral; feature: human-associated habitat; material: dental | place: China | collected 2104 ...
GTATCGCCCGACATCCATCTGGACATCTGCATCGTCGAGCCGACCGAGGAGCGCAGCTACTATATGCTCGTTACCCTCGGGATGGGCGCACATCGAATGAATGTGCCCGCAGAACTTGCAGCGTGCAAACTCGAACGCGCCGAACTCGCGATCGCCCTGCCGCCCGACTGGAACATCCACGAAAATGATGCGGTGCATTACTGGCCGATTCACCTGCTGAAGGATCTCGCACGCCTGCCGATCAAGGACAATACATGGCTCGCATGGGGACACACGATCGACAGCAGAGTGCCCTATGCCGAGACCACAAAGTTGACTGCTGCTCTCCTCATCAGTCCGCAGCGCTGTGGGAGAGACGGCGATGTCTGCCCCCTCCCGAATGGCGATGAGGTCAATTTCTATCAGATTATCCCGCTCTACCGGGATGAACTCAATTACAAGTGCGACCGCAGTGCCAAAGAGCTGCTGAACATCTTTGGCGAGCGAAACGTTGGCTTCGTCGTCGATCCGCAGCGGCGCAGTGCGCTCGCGGGCGAGGACTTCACTGATCTCGTGATGGACAATGCACAGTGGCACCTCGATACGCTGCGCGAAAAGAATCTGCCCGTGGACGAGATCACAGCATACAACCACCTCGCGATCTATCTGCGCTGGTGCATCGAGCACGAACTAATGGAGGACTGGTTCTGCAAACAGTACGCGGCGACCATCCGCGCCGTGCGGGAGCATCCGGCAGATACGGATCTGCGTCCCTTTCTCCGGGACGAGCTGCACGGGATTCTGATGCGCGGTTTCTTTGGCGGGGAGGGAGAGACATTCGCACAGTATTACTATGACGGCGATGCCCCCTCCTTCCCCTCGGATATCGACAACTATGCGCTGCGTTATTTCGGCGCGGAAAAATACTACTCGAAGGAGTTCGACGATGAGGCGTATCTCTTCGTCCCGTTCGATGAGGACTACTATGCGGCGATGGCGGCGACCATCACGCAGCGATGGGACGCTTGGAAAAGAAATACTTCTAAAATGGAAGGAGAGGCAAAAATGAGTAAAAATGCAAAACCGGACGTGTGTGCAGCGGCACTTATGAGCTATCTCGGCTGTGACTGCGCCTATTTCCCTCCGATGGCGGACGACGATCCGATTATGGCAGCGTACAGCTATGCCGCCCGGTGCGGCGTGCGCGACGGCTATGTCCCCGTGCTCATTGCGCCAAGCGATACGCTGTGGGAGATTCTGACGATGAACGCAGAGGCGGAAAAGGGTGCGTTCGAGGACTATGATTTCGATGCAGAGGCTGTCGCAAAGTACCGCGAAAAAATACTTGCACAGCCCATCGGGGACGGCAAGGCAATACTGACGGAGCGGCTTCCTATGCGCTTTGAAGAAAACCGTGAGGAAACGCCGGACGATAAAGATGCGGAGGAGTTCCGTGAGACGGACCACTTTATCAGCTATTGGGACTGCGAGACGCAGAAAACCCAGCCGATGATTCTCGCCAAGATTCCCGTAAAAAATCCCTGGGAGGTGTTCGCCTATCTGCCGTTCGGCGGGTGGAACGACTGCCCCGATACGATGGCACTCATGGCGGTATCGAAGTACTGGCACGAACAGCACGGCGCCGTCCCCGCCGTCCTCACCTACGATACGCTCGAGTACAGCGTGCCCGCGCCCATCGCAGAGGAAAGCGCCCGTGAGCTCGCGGCAGAACAGTATGCGTTCTGCGCCGACATCGTCGAGCAGGGCGCACCCAGCATGACCGTCGGCAAGCTCGCGGCAGACCTTAAGAACTCAAATATCTGGTATTTCTGGTGGGACTAATCCGGTGCAGCAAACGAGCGTCCGCACAGTGGGTACACAGCATATGAGCGCCCCCATCTCTGGAAGGGAACTATTTTTATGACCTTGTTGGAACAGTGTCAGATCTGGCACGCACATGATGAATTTCAAAAAATCATCGAAGCCATTGATGCAGTGCCCGCCGCAGAGCGTACACCGGAACTGGACAGCGAGCTTGCACGCGCCTACAACAACGCGGCAAGCGTCGATGACCGTGCGTATTTTGAAAAGGCCATCGCCCTGCTCTCGCCACATGCGGACTATTTCAAGGGCGATCACCTCTGGAATTTCCGCATGGGTTATGCCTACTACTACCTCGACCGCGAGGACTGCGCTCTCCCCTACTTCGAGGAGGCGCTTGCCGCGCTCCCCGGCGATCCAGATACCGAGAAGCTGATTGAAAGCTGTCACAAAGGGCTCGCCCTGCCGCTCTTTCAGCGTCCGTTCCGCATCCGTGTGCAGGAGGCGTGGGCAGCCTTTGAGCGGGAGGAGGCGGCGCTGCGTGCGCTGATGGACAGTGATGAAGATCGCGGCGAGGAGCTGATTGCACGCACGGAGGATATTCTGCACATCGCCTTTGATGATGTCTCATTTGAGCTTGGAAAGGGCGCCGCGAAATATGAGCTCATCCTCACGCCCGAGGGCATGCGTGCAAAGCTCTTTCCGCTTGTCTATTTCGCACGCCTCGCTCCCGCCGCCGTGCGTGCGCACTGGGACATCCACGTCGGGCGCACCGCCTCCCTGAGCTTTGCCCTGCGCAGAGGCAGCCATGCCGTCGAGATGAAGGACGTTGCCGTCTGGTTCACGCAGGAGGGAGAGGGGATCACCCTCACAGTCTACTGCGAAAAGCTTCTGCCGCTCCTAAAGGAGGACGAGGATCACGCATGGTGGATGCTCTCCACAATCGTCGATCAGGCACTCGGCGAGATTGCCGCCATGCGTCTCGTCCATGATTTCGAGATCATGGATACACCAAAGGCAGAGCCTTCGATTGCGCTGACCGACCTTCCGCAGGCACTCTCGGAGGCTGGGCTTTCCCTCGACAGCGATGCAGAGGACTATCTTGAGCACTCCTATCTCGCCTACGAGCGCGACCCCGACACCTCTGCCGAAGCGAACTTACGGTTTGATGTCTATACAGGCAGTACACGTCTGCCCGCCCTCCTCAGCACCTATACTGAAAACGATGCGACACTTGTGAATATGTATCATGCGAACGGCATCGCCGCAGGCTTTCTCGCTTATCCGCTGACAGATGATTTGCGCACAGATACCACGACCATCCTCGATTTTCGTGATGATCTGATGACGGCACTCATGGAGAATGCGGGTGCAGATGCCATGACCTTCCTCGGCGGCGCGACGGGCACGGACTGCGGCTATCTGGACTTTCTCGCGTGGGATCTGCGCGCCGTTCTAGATGCGGCCGTACACTTTTTCCAAAAAACCGAGCTCCCGTGGGCGGTGTTTCACTCGTTCCGGCAAGACGCGCACCCCATCAGCCTGTTCAGTCGCGCAGAGAAGGGGGAAATGCCGAACAAAAAAATCCACGCCTCTGCAAAGACCTCTCTGCTCTCCCCTGCGGCGATCAAGAAGATGGAGGCGATGGATGAGGGCTCTATGGGCTATTTCTACAAGATGCTCGCCTATCTGGAGCAGTATATCAAAAACGGCATCATCAAAGGGAATTTCACACACAAGGAAGCACATGCCGACCTTGACATTGCTCTGTGGTATGCGTACGCATGCAACAACGTGGACTGCTGAATTTGTTGGTTTTCTACCAGATGCGAAGCAGCCCCGCCGCTGGCGTACGCTCGAATCCTATGTACCCAAACTCGGAACAATCCGGTGCATCAATGTTGCGCACCCAGACCAGTGCTTCGCCAATTCTGACATCGCGCATATCTGTTTGCCACTCGTCTTCATGGTCGCTGACGTAGAAATAAGAGTCCAGAACACCGAATTCTGTGTAACTACGGATAACGTGGTAAACGACGCTGTTGTTATCCTGCTCCCACTCACGGAGAATCTGCAAATCTTCATCCTCGACCCAATACAAACCGCCGAATGGCGGCTGGCTGAAGTTAATAAGCCCCTGCTTCTCAAACTGCTCGATAGCATCCGGGTGCAGCCGCATCGCTTTCATGCGATTGATGGCCTCCTGAATCATGTGTTCTTTGCTGATCTTCATGTTTTGCTCCTTTCACAAACTCATCGATACAAACAGCCAGCTGTTCCGGTGTTACCGGAATGTAGCGCTTGCAATACAGATCCGACCAGTGCCCCTTTCGGAAAATCATGCACTCTGTAACCTCTGCCGGGGGCACCGCACAGAGCGACGCATAGTATTTCTTGCCGTTGTGGGTAAAATAGCACTTGTAGCCGCGTGTCCGTTCGTTATACTCGATTGAGTAACGCATCTGCATCGTCCTCCTCGTACAAAGCGTCTCCCGTTTCGATTTCGTACAACGTGAGAAGGAAACCATTGCCATACTGCGCACGCAAGTCATTCAGCTCCTTCTCGTCGCAATATCCGTAATCAAGAAGTTCGACATACGCCCGCTTCTCCAAATCATTGAGATCGCTGGGGACGTTGTAAAAATCACACAGGACATCTTCGTAATACTGTGAATAGCTCCAATCTCTGATCGTTACGGCCTTCTCTTTCTCAATGTATTCGTATCGGGGAAACTCCGCATCCGTACTCTCACAAACCATCTCGATCACCTTCTCAATGACCCGTTCGAGTTCGGGAACAACGATGAACTCGTGTTCCGTGTGCGCGTTGTAGTACCCCGACGAGAGGTTCACGGCTGCGACGCCCAGTTCCGGTGCGATATAGCAAATATCGCTGAACGACCCGATGGCGGTTTTGAACCCCTTGCCGTTGACATACGCCTCAAAATCTGCATTGTCGCAATCGTAGAACACCGCATCGTCAGAGCCGCGCCGATCAATCTCCACGATGCACTTAAGCTTTTTCAACTCCTTCGGGAGATATTTTTTTGTCTTGAAATCATCCGCAAACACACCGGCTCCGACGCACCCGATTTCCTCGTCGCAAGTAAAAAGGAGCCACGGCTTTACATCAACGCTTTCATACGCTTTGAGGATGGCGTATACACCGCAGCGATCATCACCGCCGATTCCCTCCGGGGACATCCAGATCGTCTTGTCGCGGCTCTTGCAGATCGTCTTAACCGGCGACTTGTGCACGGTGTCGAGGTGCGCCACCAACATGATCGGCGCATCACCTTTCACGAGGATATAATCGCCGTACGAACTCACGATTTTCCCGTGAAACTGCTTCTTCAAGCGGTTAAACAGTTTCTTCTGGGTTGGGTAAATCACATTCTCAAGCATTGTCATTGTTCAATTCCTCCTCTGCTTCAGCGCAGTTTTCGCAAACATCGTCATAATTCAAAAAATCTTCATGGCACAGCTGACCGCACTCTTTGCAACAGCGATAGCAGCTATCTGCACAATATTGACAGACTTGTACTGTATATCCTCCCCCGATGATCGCCGTAATCAGGTCATCTTTGTAGTGCAATTCTCCACACTCTACGCAAACACTACAGTATTCATCTCGACAGTCTGGGCAAAGATCGCGGCCATTCAGATACGTCATCGAGTCATTCTCATAGCTGTATCCGCACTCATCACAGCGCGTATAATATTCGTCGAGACAGCTCTCGCAGACATACAGTTCGTGCCCGTTTTGGTCTCGAACCCCGTACGTCTGACTGCACGAGTCTTCACAACAATCGCATGTTGTACTGTCCTCGCAGTCACCACAGAACACGCCGCGCGTTGTCTCATCACCGCATGAAATACAGAGCCCCTCTTCTCCAGCCGTGAAAGGTACATAGTCGTCCGTGTGGTCACTTCTGACGGAAATCCTCGCATCGAACTCTGGGTAAACCCAATCAGCGTACCCCCCAAAATGGGCCCCCGGAGAAATTGCAATGTGGTTCTCATAACTCTTGTATTTTCGCGTTTTCCAGATATTAGCTGCGTCCTCAAGATCAGAAATCTCACGCTGAATGAGGTCACGATAGACCTTCGATTCTTCCTGAGCACCTCGTGTTCCGCCGCTCGTGTTATAAAGTCGGCTCTGGAGAAGGACCCCGTTGCCCGACTTATACATAAACACCTGCCGTGTCGTCTTACGATTGTTGAGCGTCTCAGGATCATTGGGATCTGAGGCTGTAAACGCAATAAACGAAACCTCATCGCGCGCGTATCCGGAACAGCCACTGTTGTACGAATACTCCGTTGAGTTGAGCGAGTGACAGCTCGTGAGAGTATCTCCACGCTCATCCCACTTTGGGTTGCTCATCGTGAGAAAGTGTGCTGGATTCAGTGAGACGAACAGCTTGAAGTTGATCCGTTTGGCGCTCATCTCATCTGCAAGCATTGCATACTTTCTCTGAAAATCGCTTCCTGCTGTCTCATCTGCGAGCCCGAGGTGCTGACAAAGTGCTTTGAAGATACGACTTTTCTTTTTGCCGGGGGCGTATGCCCTTGGCGCGAGTTTTTTAATTGCGTCGATATATCTCTGCATCCAGCAGTCTGTGTCTTTCGCTGTGAAAAAGCACTTTGCAGAATCTATATCTTCTCGGTTGTCAAATGTTTTCACAGGATCCAGAATCGCTGACGCAAGTGCGTAAATCTCGTCAGGATTCGGATCATGCGTCCGCGTCCCGTTGATAACTAGCGCATCAAGCTCCTCATCCCAGACAGGCGACTGTCGGAAAAGGTTACGAAGCTCGCGCTTCGCCGCAACGCTGTCTTTTGCCAGTCGCGTAACGAAGCGATCACACATAGCGTGCATAACATCGTTTTGTCTTGTGTGCCGAGCATAATCCGTGATCGCTTGCCGGATGTTCTTTTCCAGTAAAACAACTTTTTCTTCATCCGTCATGACGTTCTCCTTTCAACATTCCGTCGTTGATATAATTGGCGAAGATCCAGTTTCGGCAGCGGCGCTGTCGCTCTGTAAAATACCCGTGCTGCGGGTGCGGAACGTAGTTCTGGAAACGAATTTCGCGTGCATCTGTGATGCTAAGGAAAATGTTCTGATCGTCGATCTGAATCTTTTTGCCTTCCGCGGGAATAAATGCAACGTGCGTGTTCTGGTTGTAATCATATCCGGCGCTGAGCCCGCAGAGATAATACGCTTTCGCAAGCGGGTTCAGCGGGATTTCCATGTCGATGAACGTATGCATCTTGCGCAGTGTTTCGTGATAAACGCTGTTGAATCGCTTGCCGATAAAGCACTGCGCACAGCATTCGTAGATGTTCACCGCATGGATCTCACGCAGCCAAAAGAACTCATGGTACCGTTTGACCTCAAGTGTCATGTGCATAAGCTGTCCTCCTCAGAGGCACCGCCTTTTCGGGCGGTGCCTTTTTGTATCCTACGCGGCCTGTTTTTTACGCCGCGACTTCTTGGCCGGAATGAACTTCGTAACCTTTTCACCCGGTGCCCATGTCAGGTCGATCTTAAAAGCTCTCGTGTCACCCATCTTCTCAATTCGGTATGACCATTTTGAGGTCTCAATGCTGATGTCCTCGTTTGGCTTTGCGAGAAGCTCATCGTTCACAGCCGTTTCGACAAGTTCAACAACCTTCTGCGCGTTCGCAGCACCGAGGTAACGTGCCATCCAAAAGGCGGCGAGCTTGTAATTGCGGACGGTGAATACCGCCTCTGCCTTGCAGCGCTTCGCACCGATCGCAATGTCCATGATGTTTTCTTTTGTGTCATAGTTGCCCTGTCCGGGCTCGTGGATCTTGACCCAGCGGGTCTGCTTCAGTTCCAACATGATTTTGTCCTCCTTTGACAAATTCAGCTTGCCACCGACATGGATTGATAAGCTGAATTCTGACGCAATGAAAGCGCGAGTTGCACTTTGGTGCGATGCAGATCGGCGCATCAATTTCGATCCGAAGGATGCGCCGACCATCGGCGAAATTCTCGAAGCACTCAATCCCGACGAAAACAACTGATCTTTAATAGGAGGACAAAATGTTAGAAATCAAAGTAACCATCGACGCCCCCGAACTTGCAAACGCGATTCACGCGCTCGCACAGTCGATGCGGGGACATACAGCCCCTGCATCCGCACCAAGGGTTGATTCTATTCCCGCGCCTGAACCCGCAGTTCCGGTTGCAGCAGCTCCAACGTATACCGTGGAGCAGATTATGGCTGCTGGATCAACTCTGATGGATGCGGGCAAAATCAACGATCTGATGAACTTGCTCCACAAGTTCGGAGTGCAAGCGGTTATGGATCTGAAGCCGGAACAGCTTGGGGCATTCGCAACTGAGATGCGTGCACTCGGGGCGGCGATATGAGCGCGCACGCTCTGCTGTCGCCGTCAAGTGCACATCGCTGGCTAAATTGCCCGCGAGCACCGCGCCTTGAAGCGACGCTCCCCGACACGACGAGCACGTATGCCAAAGAAGGGACGCTTGCACACGAGATCTGCGAAATCAGTGCAAAAGCCCACTTCGGACAAACCACGAGCGCGAACTATAAAGCCGCGCTCAAGCGTTATCAAAAGAACGAATTGTGGGATCCGGAGATGTTGAACACTGCTGAAATCTATGTTGACCATCTCGCAAGTAAGGCGATGGGTTTTCAGCATCAGCCGGTCGTCGCTTTTGAAACGCGCGTAGACATCACGAGCTACGTGCCTGATGCTTTCGGACGCTGCGACTGCATTATGTTCAGCGGCGATACGCTCATCATCACTGACTATAAGCACGGCAAAGGCGAACCGGTAGATGCCGAGGAAAACCCACAGTTGATGCTTTATGCACTCGGTGCATTGAAACTGTATCGACCATTTTTTGGCGACAGCATCCTGAACGTATTGATCTGCATCGATCAGCCGCGCATAGACTCTTACCAAACATGGGCGATATCGACAGCGGACCTCCTTGCGTGGGGTGAAAGCATAAAGCCAAAAGCGCAAATGGCCTACGCTGGCTTCGGCGAATTCAAGGCGGGCTCATGGTGCAGGTTTTGTCGGGCAAATGGCCAATGTTCAGCGCAAGCAGAACAACAGCTCTCTGCCTTAGATGACTTCAAAGATTCTGTGGATCACCCAGATGAGCTGTTGTCACCGGAGCGAATGAGTGAAGCTCTGAAAAAAGGTGAAACACTCATCGCGTGGTATAACTCTCTCAAAGAAAAAGCCCTTGAGACGATTCTTGCGGGAACTCCGATTCCAAACTTTAAGCTGGTTGAGGGTAAAAGCTCTCGCGAATGGAGCGATCAAGATAAAGCGCTTGAAACGCTCGAAAAGAACGGAGTCGACCGTGCGATTATCTATGACACAGCTCCGAAATCTTTATCTCAGCTCGAAAAGCTGATTGGCAAAAAGAAATTCGGTGAGCTTGTCGGAGATTTCGTTGTAAAGCCACAAGGCAAACCCACACTCGCGTCATCAAGCGACCGAAGAAAAACGTTTAACAGTGCAGTGTCAGATTTCAAAGATGTGACAGGAGGACAAGAAAATGTATAACAACATTCCGACGCGCGTTCTTACCGGTGAGGTTCGCCTCTCGTATTGCAATCTCGTTACGCCGAATACAAATAGCAAAGACCCGAATGCTGTACCAAAGTATTCCGTAACGCTGCTGATTCCAAAGACGGACACCGCTGTAAAATCCAACATTGATGCCAGCATCGAAGCCGCCGCAGTTGCTGCACAGGCAAAGATCTGGGGCGGCGTTCGACCACCGGTCATGCCCACCCCTGTCCACGATGGTGATGGCGTCCGCGATAACGGCACGCCGTTTGGTGATGAATGCAAAGGCTGTTGGGTTATCACAGCAAGCTCAAAAAACAAGCCGCAGGTAGTCAGCCAAAACGACATCCACACTGAGCTTCTTCCGCAGGACATTTACAGCGGCATGTACGCTCGCGTAACAATCAATTTCTTCGGCTACAACAGAGCCGGCCGGCGCGGCGTCGGGTGTGGCCTCGGAAACGTCATGAAAACACGCAACGGCGAAGTTCTCGGAGGGTTCGTATCAGCCGCATCTGATTTCGCAGAAATCGGTCAGACAGTTGCGCCCACAAATCCGATGGGCGTAACGGCGCAGCCGGCAGTCAATCCACTCACGGGACAGCCTCTTTTCTAAATAAAAGCCAATACCAAAAGGGCGTGGTTGTGGAGCTTCCACGACCACGCCCTTTTTAGCATTTAGTGTTAGGAGGTTGTATGAAACATCTATCAATCGACCTTGAAACATACAGTAGCGTCCCAATTGATAAAAGCGGTTCCTTCAAATATATCCAAAGCCCTGACTTCGAAATTCTACTATTCGCATATTCTCTCGATGGCGCACCTGTTGAGGTGGTCGACCTTGCCTGCGGTGAAGCGATTCCGGATCACATCATCAGAGCAATTACTGATGAACGCTACATCAAACACGCATACAACGCTTCATTCGAGTGGAACTGCCTGTCAAAGCACTTCGGTATCAGACTCCCCTCCGAGCAATGGCGTGACACAATGCTGCACAGCTTATACTGCGGATTCACAGCTGGATTGGATGCGACTGGAAAAGCACTGGGGCTGCCAGCGGATAAGCAGAAGCTTACGACAGGAAAAGCACTGATTCGCTATTTCTGCGTGCCGTGCAGAGCATCCAAGGCGAACGGCGGGCGTACACGCAATTATCCGAAACATGATCCCGCAAAGTGGAATCTGTTCAAAGAATATTGTCGTGGCGACGTTATAACCGAGATGGAAATTGCGCGCCGTTTATCAAGATTCCCTGTTCCGGAGGAGATTGAAGCCCAATGGCGCATAGACCTTGCCATCAACACACGTGGCGTTGCCGTCGATATGGCGATGGTTCGAGGTGCTCTTGAGATCGCGGCAGAGACGCAGATCGAGCTTACAAAGGAAGCTCAGGGTATCTCAGGTCTAAAAAACCCAAACAGTGTCGCCCAACTCACGAAATGGCTGGAAGATACGCAGCGACAGATGGTTCCGGATCTTCGCAAAGACACCGTGGCAGTTCTTCTTGAGAAGAAAGATTTGAGCACCGATACACGTAGAATGCTTGAAATCCGACAAGAGCTTGGAAAAACAAGCACGAAGAAGTATAACGCGATCGAAGCAGCTGTTTGCGATGATGTCCGCGTACATGGACTCCTGCAATTTTACGGAGCTAATCGCACCGGACGATGGGCTGGCCGTCTCGTACAAGTACAAAATCTGCCACGTACCTACATCGGCCTCCTCCCGCAAGCGCGTGAGGCCGTTAAAGAGCGCAAAAGCGGCTTGCTGAAACTGATGTATGGCTCTGTTCCGGACACGCTATCACAGTTGATCCGAACAGCATTCATCGCAGCTCCGGGGAATGTTCTAGTGGACGCTGACTTTTCATCCATTGAGGCAAGAGTAATTTCGTGGCTTGCCGGAGAGACATGGCGTCTGGAAGTCTTTCGCACGCATGGGAAGATATATGAAGCATCGGCAAGCCAGATGTTCGGTGTTCCAATCGAACGGATCGCAAAAGGAAACCCAGAATATAGCCTACGACAACGCGGAAAGGTTGCAGAGCTCGCTCTCGGTTATCAGGGCGGCAAAGGTGCTCTCATCGCAATGGGTGCGCTGAATATGGGTATCCCAGAAGACGATTTGCCCGACATTGTATCACGCTGGCGCGAAAGCAATCGACGCATTGTAGACCTGTGGTACACGCTTGAAAAAGCGGCAATCACAACCATCCACACCGGGCAGCAGATCGGCGTAAAAGGCCTCATATTTTCAAGAGAGTTTGATCTTGAAAATGATCTTGATTTTATGTCGATCACTTTGCCAAGCGGTCGGAAGCTCTATTATGCAAAACCTGATCTTACTACAAATCAGTGGGGCAATCCATCTATTCAGTATTACGGTGTAGACCAACAGACTAAGCAGTGGACACCGCTCGAAACGTACGGAGGAAAGCTCGTCGAAAACATCGTACAAGCAATCTCCCGTGACTGCCTTGCAATCGCGATCAATGCTCTCGAAGCAGCCGGATTCCCGGTCGTTTTCCACGTCCACGATGAAGTGGTTATCGACTGCCCAAAGGAGAAGGCTGATCTTGATGAAGTTATTCGCCTGATGACACTCCCTATTCCGTGGGCAAAAGGACTTCCCCTCAATGCCGACGGCTGGATTGGGGACTTCTTCAGAAAGGACTGATGATGAATGCTTGAAAACATTGAGTTTATTGCTGAAGCTCTTGATGAAGATGAACTTCTTTGCCAGCTTGCTGAGGAATGTAATGAACTCGCAAAAGCGGCAATGAAACTGCGCCGTGCGCGTACGCAGATAAACCCGACTCCTGTCTCCATCGAGCAAGCAGAGCTTGCCATCACAGAGGAGATTGCTGATGTTTGGCTGGTGCTTTCAGTGCTCGGCCGCTATCGTGCCTCGTGGGCTACGATGCTTTTCAAATCAGAGCGCTGGTGTAAGCGCCTAAAGGAGCGTGGGAGATGATGCGATATGACCGCGAAATAATCATCTCCGTAGGTACCAGCCGAAAAAGCATCAACTGGCAACCTCTGACGCTTATGCTCTCAGAGTTCTACAAGAAGCTCGAAGTACCAAGTCGATCAACAGAAAAGCTGAGCGAATATCTCGCGCTTCGTAAATCAGAGCAGGATGATCGCAAAGACATCGGTGGCTTTGTTGCAGGTGCACTCTCGGGACCACGCCGCAAAGCCGATGCAGTACAAACCCGCGAACTCATAACGCTGGATCTCGACAATGTTCCGCCCGGAGGAACGGATGATGTTCTCAAGCGCATACAGGCGCTAGGCTGCGGATATTGCGCATACTCTACGCGCAAGCACGCACCTTCCGCACCGCGGCTACGTGTACTGTTTCCGTTTGATCGACCGGCTACCGCAGACGAATACGAACCCGTTGCCCGCTTTATCGCGGATAAGATCGGAATGGAGCTTGTCGACCCGACGACATTTGAAGCCTCACGCCTCATGTACTGGCCGTCCTGTTGTAGTGACAGTCAGTGGGTATTCAAATACGTGGACGGGCCGATGCTCTCCATCGACGGGCTGTTGAAGGCTTTCGATGAGAAATTCGGAGACTGGCGCACCATAACAAACTGGCCTCAAGTTCCCGGTGCCGAAAATGTATTTCGGGGACTCGCAACGAGGCAAACGGATCCACTCAGCAAAGCCGGCATCGTGGGTGCGTTCTGCCGCGCGTATGACATTCTAGGCGCGATGGAAACATTTCTCCCCGGAGTCTACGTTCCTGTTGAAGCGAATCGCTACACATATTCCGGCGGCAGTACAACAGGCGGCGCAGTTGTTTATGACAACGGGATGTTTCTCTACTCACATCACTCCACCGATCCGTGCAATAGCCGATTGGTAAACGCCTTCGATATGGTGCGGCTCCATAAGTTTGGAGATCGTGACGATGCCGCAACGCCGAATACCCCAACGAATCGACTACCATCATACACGGCGATGTGCGAGCTCGCGGTGGCAGATACAAAAGTGTCGCGTCAGCTGGCGAAGGAACGTGCCGAATCAGCGATCAGTGATTTCAGTCAAATCGCCGATGAGGCGTCAGAGGGCGAGAACTTCGATTGGACGACTGAGCTAGAGCTTAATTCCAAATCTGGCGACCTTAAAGCAACGATCGACAACATTTGGATCATCCTTGAAAATGATCCGAATTTACGCGGTAAATTTGCTCTGAACGAATTCGCCGGACGCGGCGAGGTGCTTGGAGACCTTCCTTGGAGTTCTTTCAAGAAGCGCCGTGCATGGTCGGACAACGACAATCATGGTCTGTACTGGTACTTCGAGAAGGTCTATAAAATCACCGGTAATGGAAAGATTGACGGCGCACTTTCCTTGCATTCGGACAGACATAAATTTAACGATGTCAAAGACTTTCTGCTGTCTCTGCACTGGGACGGTGTTCCGCGGCTGGATGCGCTGTTCATTGATTACCTCGGCGCATCAGATTCGCCATATGTACGAGCAGTTACACGAAAAGCATTCACGGCAGCCATTGCGCGAGCGATGGATCCCGGATGTAAATATGACACAATGCTCGTTCTGTCCGGGCCGCAAGGCATCGGTAAATCCACACTCTTGGATAAGATGAGCAAAGGTTGGTTCAATGATAGCATCCGAACATTTGAAGGCAAGGAAGCGAGCGAGCTGATACAGGGCGTCTGGCTTGTTGAGATCGGTGAACTGGATGCATTTCGTTCCACAGATGTTGGACGCATCAAACAGTTCCTCTCTCTGCGCAGTGACCGCTATCGCGCGGCGTACGGCAGGCATGTAAAAGAGATCCCGCGTGGATGCGTATTCTTCGGTACAACCAACGTAAGAGAATATCTGCGTGACCGCACAGGGGGTCGCCGATTCTGGCCGGTTGACACGGGACTCACAAAAGCCACTAAAAACGTGTGGCGTGATCTCGATAGCGAACTCGATCAAGTGTGGGCGGAGGCGTTTATACGGTGGAAGCTCGGTGAGACGCTCTATATCATCGGCGACATCGAAGAAGCAGCGAAGAAGGAACAAGAAGCACACAGAGAGGTGAATAGCCTCGAAGGCGTTATCGCTGATTTCCTAGATCGCGAAATTCCAGAAGACTGGGCAACAAGACCTCTCGCCAAACGATTGATGTTCTTGAACGGCGAAAACACTGGGGATAAAAAAGTCTCTCTCGTCAAACGCGAGAAGATCTGTGCGCTCGAAATCTGGTGTGAAGTAATGCTGCGCGGATGCGGTGACATGCGCCGAACAGACGCAGCTGAAATCAACGATATTCTGAACTCTATGCCGGGGTGGGAACGATCTGAAGGATCACTCCGATTCGGATATTGCGGGAAGCAAAGGGGGTTTGTGCGAAAATGTTAGGCTTCTATGATTGCGTTGCGATTTGTACCGTCGCATACTTCGGACTCATCGTGGTTCTCTGCATCTCGGATGTTGTTGAAGATATGTGGAAAAACAAGAAATAAGGTGGAACATTCTCCGGAACATTCCCGACGAAAAGCCCATTTTAGGCGCGATATTCAAACTTTAGGCGGGAAAGGAAAGCGGAACAAAATCTGGAATGTTCCACCCAATGTTCCACCCAATGTTCCGGGCTAAACCCTTGATATTACTGGATTTCTATAGTAAGTGGAACAATGGAACAAAAATTACTATAGAGTAGTCTAAACAGGCAGATTAGGCATATAAAAAGACATATAGAGAATTGTTATTAAAATCGCATACGCCTAATCCGCCTGTTTGCGCCTGTGTATACGCGCGTGCGCGCGAGAATGTTCCGCCCGTCAGAAAGGATGTTGAAGAATGAGTGAATACACACCCTGTAAAAAAGCCGACCCGACGGCTCGGGAGGCAATAAAAAACGTTATGCAGGAGAGCGCCCCGGAGAGACGCACAACCAAAAAGACCAGCGAGCCGGAGATGAATCGCATCGATGCGAAGGCGAAGGCTGCAAAAGAGATGGGTCTGAGTTACGGCAAATATGTGGCGTGGCAGCATGGACTGCTGAAAGTGTGATTGAGATGCTTGAAAAGAAGATAGAGCACCGTCTTGTCGAAGGCGTAAAAAAACGTGGCGGGATGTGCCTGAAGTTTGTGAGTCCAAGTACACCGGGTGTACCTGATCGAATCATCATCACGAAATCGGGGCGCGTGATCTTTGCCGAGCTTAAGACCGAAACCGGAAGGCTTTCAAAGATGCAGCAATACGTCACTGGACAGATGATGCTGCGAAAAGCTGATGTGCGAATCTTGTACGGCGTATCGGCAGTTGATGAACTGCTTGCGGAATTGGAGGTGGGGATGTGAAGTTCACCCCATTCCCCTATCAAGCGTATTGCATTGACAGTATTATCTACAATCGCGCGGTGGGCCTGCTGCTTGATATGGGCCTTGGCAAAACGGTGATTACCCTCTCTGCGATACATGATCTGCGGTTCAACCGGTGGGAGGTTTCGCGGCCGCTCATTATTGCACCGAAAAAGGTAGCGGAAGCGACGTGGACGACAGAATGTCAGAAGTGGGACCACCTGAAAAAGATGCGCATTGTTCCGGTGTTAGGCACATTGAAGCAGCGCATCAAAGCACTCGCCACCCCCGCAGACGCGTACGTCATCAATCGTGAAAATACGACGTGGTTAGTGAACTACTACAAAAACGAGTGGCCCTTTGATATGGTTGTTCTTGACGAGAGTTCCAGCTTTAAGAACGGACAATCGAAGCGGTTTAAGTCACTGAAGTTGGTGCGCAACAGAATCAAGCGTATTGTAGAACTCACAGGAACGCCCGCCAGCAACGGTTTAGAAGATCTCTGGGCACAGATATACCTTTTGGACGGCGGAGCGCGTCTAGGGGCAACTCTGGGCGCGTACAGGGCGAAATATTTCGTACCCGGACGCCGCAATCAGATGACGATCTTCGACTACAAACCGAAAGAGGGCAGTTTCGAGATGATAAAACAGGCGATCAGTGATATTTGTATCAGCATGAAAGCCAGTGATTATATTTCACTGCCCGCGATGATTCAAGACGATATTCCGGTCGCGCTGGATGCAAAGGCCGCAAAAGCGTACGAGCGTCTGGAACGGGAATTACTGCTTGAAGTCGATGACGGTATGATTACCGCCGGAAGTGCCGGTGTTCTGACTGGCAAGTTACTTCAGCTCTGTAATGGCGCGGTATATAGCGAGGATAAAGTGCCGATTGAGGTTCACGATTGCAAGATCGAAGCATTCATGGAGTTAATCGAGCAGCTAAACGGTCAGCACGCTCTCGTGTTTTATAACTTCCAGCACGATCGGGAGCGGCTGATTAAAGCGCTGGCAAAGACAAAGCTGCGCGTCCGAGTGTACTCCCAAGCAAAAGATGAGCAAGACTGGAATGCCGGCGAGGTTGATGTGCTGCTTGCACATCCGGCAAGCTGTGGTTACGGCCTCAATTTACAGCAAGGCGGCTATCACGCGATATGGTTCGGTCTTACGTGGAGCCTAGAACAATATGAACAAGCGAACAAACGATTGCATCGTCAAGGTCAGAAGCATCCGGTGTTTATTCACCACCTGATTGTGCAGCACGGAATGGACGAGACCGTGATTGAAGCCTTGAAAAATAAAGGCGACGTACAAAATGCTTTGCTCGCCGCCCTCAAAGCCCGTATTTCTCACTTGAAAAAGATTGGAGGCCGGACATGACAAAAGCCGAAGTCACCGAAATTGTAAAGCTTGCTGTCGCCGAGAATGCTGCACACCGTGAAGAGGTTGTGCAAGAGGAACTCGATGCCCGGTACCACGATATAAAGCTCCTCATGAAAAACTACCGCAAACTCAAGACCCACTATCTCAACGCAAACGAGGATGTTGCCAGCATCTGCTGCCTCCGTCATAAAACACACTTGATGATGGATCACGTCGAAAAGATGCTTGCCGCCTACAAAGCCATCTGCAATGCGGATTCTAACCCGGAAGAGATGCGGCGCTGGGATGCGCTGCGGCTCCGCTACCTTTCCGAAAAGAAGCGAACCATAATCGAGATTGCCGAAGAGCTTGGAGTCGATAAGCGCACCTTCTTCCGAGACATCGGTCGCGCTCTTGAAGATTTATCCGTCCTTCTTTTCGGACTTGAAGCCATCGGAACGTGGCGCCCCAAAAAGTAAAACACACCAACACAGGGTGGAACATTCTCCGGAACATTCCCGACGAAAAGCCCATTTTAGGCGCGATATTCAAACTTTAGGCGGGAAAGGAAAGCGGAACAAAATCTGGAATGTTCCACCCAATGTTCCACCCAATGTTCCGGGCTAAACCCTTGATATTACTGGATTTCTATAGTAAGTGGAACAATGGAACAAAAATTACTATAGAGTAGTCTAAACAGGCAGATTAGGCATATAAAAAGACATATAGAGAATTGTTATTAAAATCGCATACGCCTAATCCGCCTGTTTGCGCCTGTGTATACGCGCGTGCGCGCGCGAGAATGTTCCGCCCCCTTGCCGTATCACTTACATCATGTTATACTAACACCGGGAGGTGATACGGCATGGCTCAGAGCAGAGCACACAACGAAGCAACGAACCGGTACAACAAAAAAGCGTATGATCGCTTGCACGTTTCACTCCGGAAGGATGCCGATCTGAACGGCGGTTTTGTTCGGGCGTACGCACAAGCACGGGGCGAAAGCACAAACGCCTTTATCATACGGGCGATCAGAGAAACGATTCAAAGAGACGAGCACTGAGGTGCTCGTTTTTTAATACTAATAAGGTTTTTTCTCGAAAAATATTCAAAAAATCTATTGACAAATAACGTACACCATGTTATAATTAACATGAATTAAAGGAAAGCAGGATCACCGTGAAGGGGGATGGACATGAAGAAAAATCCTGCACATGTAACAGTCCCGCACCGGGACAACAAACCGAACTGGTATTGCGTTGCAACAAAGTTCGGTACGGACGGCAAGATCGAAAGTGAGATCGTTGCAGATGAAACGACAAAACTTCCGATCGCCATCGAGATTCCAGACAAGCCGCTTGATGTGGTGTATGAGACAGCAACCGCCACAATCTACTACACCTATCATGACAGCTATGAGGAAGCCCATCGTCAAATGGAGCAGTCCACGTCAATGGTCTCACCTGCCTACTCTGAAATCATACGTACTTTCTCCAAGCGTTGTTATTCGCTGATAGACGCCATTTTCGAGGCTCTCTCGCAAAATCTTTTCGTCTTCACGAATAGGCGGCATGGAGGCTTTGGCCTTCGCAACAAGTTCCTCTGCAATTGTTTCTAAAACAACCCGGATAGAGTCCATCTACCCATCTCCCACATCATCTGCAAGCAGTTCCTCGATCGTGCACCCATACAGCTTCGCAAGTATCGGGAGTTTATCAGCACGCGGCTTTGCCGCCCCGCGCTCCCACTTGCTTACAGACGATTCCTTAACGCCAAGCAGCCGTGCAACTTCTCGCTGTGTCGGTATGGCTCCGCGCAAGCGGCGTTCGCGCATTATGTTCATCTAATCACCTCCTCCGGACGCGCTTCCTTTTTGCCTTTCATTCATATTATAGCACTTATAGTCTTATATTGCAACTATAAGTCAATATTTTTTCTTAAAAATTTATTGACGCCTTGAATGTTATTCAATATAATGAACTTAGGTGAAAGGTGGTGCTCGTAATGCAAGATTTCGGGACACGACTAAAAGCGCTGCGCCGACAGGCTGATATTACGCAGAGTGAGTTGGCGGATGTTCTTGGTGTTGTTGCATCCGCTGTTGGGAAATACGAGCGCCAACCAAACGCCTATCCGAGCGTCGAGGTTCTTATAAAGATCGCTGACTTCTTTCACACGAGTACTGATTATTTACTGCGTGGTACTGGCGTCGGTCCAGCTATCTCAAACCACATTGGCGGCGATATGACAAACAGCACTGTCGCCCAAGCCCACCACGGGGGCGTGTATCTTAATAACACCCCTGTCACGCCAGAGGGTGCTGAATTACTGCGCGTATATAATTCGCTTAGTGGACGAGACCGATTAAAGCTACTGAACTTTGCATTAACTTTGGAGGATGATTCAAAATGAGGCTGACGCTGGATATTAAAGAGCCGTGCAATTTCTTTTGGCTGCGCGGAATTCGCCGAGCAAGGATTGACCGATGCTGTGCAAAATGCTTTATCGGTGAAGCCTTTCACGAAATATATGAGAAAACGCACTTTGCAAAGAAAGCTCACATCGAGTTCGATATTCCACATGATGATACAGTCAAAGCCTATTATTTGTGCGGACTAAGTCGGGGCTTTATTTATGCGAACAACACACATGTTGCGTTCAATCCGTGTGCGGGAGAGAGCATTTTGAAGGACACCACTTTAATCCATTTGGAGATTAAGGGCGCTCGTGAAATCCATTTCCAATATTACATACCGCAACCAGAAGGAGAATACACCGAAGAACAACGCGCATGTCGTAACTGGATATTCGCAAATTATTTCCTTGACGGGATGCCACTGTGAAACGCGTGGCGCTCTACGTTAGAGTCTCAACGCAGGAACAAGCGCAGGAAGGATACTCTGTTGGAGAGCAAAAAGAACGTCTTCTCAATTTTTGCAAGGCACATGATTGGACGGTTGCGGATCTCTATGTTGACGGTGGCTTCTCAGGTAGTAATCTAAACCGGCCGGGCATTCAAAAGCTGATGTCAGAAACAAACAGCTTTGATATTGTTCTTGTGTATAAACTGGATCGGTTATCTCGATCACAACGAGACACACTGTATCTGATCGAGGATGTGTTCTTACCAAACGCAGTTGATTTTGTTTCTATGCAGGAGAGCTTCGACACCTCAACCCCTTTTGGTAAAGCTATGATTGGTCTGCTTGCCGTTTTTGCTCAGCTCGAAAGAGAACAAATCAAAGAACGTACACGCATGGGTCGCATGGCGCGTGCAAAACTCGGTTTATATCACGGGGGTTCTATTATACCAACTGGATATAATTACATTGATGGACGTCTAGTCCCAGACCCATACGAGGCTGAACAAGTTCGTTTGATTTTCAAGTGGTATCTGTCGGGGCTGTCTTTGAAAGCCATAACGAATCGGCTTAACGAGGAAGGGTATACCAACAAGCATTCAAGCTACCCAACGTATTCTGCTGTTCGTGTTATTCTTGACAACCCGGTTTATATCGGGCAAATACACTTTAACGGCGTCGTGGTTGATGATGCACATGAGGCGCTCGTAAGTAAAGCTGATTTTCAGGCTGCTCAGCTTCTTCGAAAAAAGCGAAAAGGTGCATTGTCCTCCACGCCCTTTCAATCTAAACACCTTCTTACAGGTCTATTGTTTTGTGGTAATTGTGGCGCTCGATATTTTGCAAGAAGTCGGTATTACGGGTGTTATTCCAGAGCAAAAGTAACACCTGAAATGGTTAAAGACCCGTCCTGTAAGAACAACTGGTGGCGGATGGACAGGTTAGAAGCTTTTGTCGAAACAGAGGTTCGTAAACTTTTAGAGTCTCCTGAAATTGCAAAGTCCATGTGCGCGAAGAAACCCGAGCAGAAGCAAGCACCCCCACCCCGGACAGAAAATCGTATCAAAGAGATTGATCGACGCATCGACAAACTTATGGAGCTTTACCAGTCCGGAGAGATCCCCTCTGATATTTTACGGGATAACATAAACAAGCTTTATACTGAAAAGACACGACTCCAAGAGACGATAAAGGTTGAACCAGAACCGAGCATAATTCCTTTTGACTTTGTAAAAACGCTTTTATCAGATGCCGCGCAAATATGGGACTTTGCTGACATTAACCAAAAGCGTCGAATTTTACAAAGCCTGATTAAACGGATTATTTTAACCGGGGAAAAAGTCGATATCAAGTGGAATTTCACATAAAAAAAAGAGGCAGCATATGCTGCCTCTCGTTTATTCGCTTACCACTCAGCTATGTTGTACATCATTGTCGTGCCTTTATAATGTTGTCCCTCGAAGTGCCTTTCTTCATTGTCCCAGCATCTCAATCAATTTGATACGTTGCCCCGCAGTCATTTCCTCGACCTTCCTGCTCAGAGTATCACGCTCCTCCTGTGTGCCGGAGGCGGCATCCAGCACATCTAGGTGGAGTCCACGCACTTTGCGGCGGTCGATTTCCGACCCGCAAATGCACTCGCTGAGGATCGACGTCTCCTCCTCGGAGAACTCCGGCAGCTCCTCGAGGTCGAGTAGGATTCCGTACCGCTCGACTATCTCGCCGAGGCGGGCAGAGAAGCTCCCGCCCCCCTCTTTCGTATCTGCTTCGAGCCTCACAAGGGGGGCGTTCATGTAAACTTGCTTTGTCTTTGCCATTTGGGTTTCCTTTCTTTGGATATAAGAGGGGCTTGCGCCCCTCCCGTTTTTCAAACAAAGATTTCGTTGCAGTTCCCATTGAGGCTGTCTAGGTGGATGCGCCGTCCGCGGCTGGTGAAGTACGCTCGCCCAGCTTGCGTGTAATTTACGGCTGCCGTGGTCATCCGTCCATCAGCCCATGCGTATCGAATCTTCGAGCGGCTGATTTCGTATACCGAGAGATTCTGACGTGTTGCAATTGTTTTCATTTTGATTTCCTCCTCTTTTTGGGCTTTGTGCCCCTGACCTTTATCTTGATTATATTATAGCAGGTATATACATAGTTGTAAATAGTTTATATACATATATTTTTATTTTTATGGTTGTATTTTAATGTCATAAAAAAATAAGCCCCAGAGCCGAAACCCCGGGGCGATGATTACCACTCTATGATATTGTATGTTACCGTCGCGCCCTTGTAGCGTGACCCGTCAAAATGTGCAAGAGCCTCAAATCGCCCCTGCTCGTAACCAATGCTCATGAGCGCCTTGCCGTCAATGACGGATGCACCCGCCTTGATACGGTGATCTTTGCGCAGGTTGATCTTGTAGACATCAACTTTCTGCTCCTCGGGCGGTAGCTCTTTGCCGTCCTTATCTTGCGTGATTGGTGTGACAACAGTGCGGTCGGACTTCTCCCGCGCCGCCCGTGGCAGTGTCGGCGCATCCTCCTTGATCTGCCGCTCTACCTGTTGTACTGCCCGCTCCACGGTCGGAGATTGTACGTAATAGGTCGCCGCAGGAGTGTGCCGCTCCATTTGAACCTCTGCAAGGCGTTTACGGAGAGCTTCGGCGTTGGTGCGCGAGATGTCCAGTTGGTTTCGCAATACCTTTACTTCCTGTGTCTCTTCCTGCGTCATAACAACGGGTTTTTCAGCAGTGGTCTTTTCTTCCGATGTGTGTCGCCCAAGTGCATAGGATAGCACGACTGCTAGGATGATGAGTACAATGTACGCGGTAGTCATATGCTCTTTTATAAGAACCTTCATACGCTCAATCATCCCAGCGTCCCTCCATGCTCCTTCCAATACTGCCTGTACCAGTTCGCCTTTCCTCTCAGCACATCACCTCCTCTTGTGCCGTCCTCTGCCCACGGGTTATATATTGGGCTCTCGTCGGTGCCGAGATACTC
>ERZ773099.902-NODE-902-length-22912-cov-12.484009_pt1 | contig 22912 bp, 14 predicted proteins | sample MGYA00511120_ERZ773099 | MGnify/ENA primary metagenome ERZ773099 (study PRJEB29015, sample SAMEA2738012) | human oral metagenome | biome: human oral; feature: human-associated habitat; material: dental | place: China | collected 2104 ...
CCCTCCTCAGCGGCCCCGCCCTCTCCTCCACCGCCCCCGCCGGCGCCGGTCAGGGGGCGCAGGTGGCGTCGTCGTGCCTCCGGGGGCGCTGCCAGCCAGGGGGGCCGGGGACGCTGGTGGCGCCCGGGCCGGGGTGGACCCGGCCAGGCCCGGGCCTCCGGGGCCCCGGGTGAGCGCCAGACGGGCCGGAGACGGCTGGACCCGGCCCGCCTGTGGCGCGCCCTGTCCCGCCTGGCCCCCTGGCTGGTCGCCACCGCCCGGCGCCTGTGCACCCAGGGCGCCCAGGTGGCGCGCACCCGCCTCCTGGCGCCCCTGGCCGACCTCGCCCGCCGCTGTGAGCAGGTCGCCGTCCTGGGGCCCGTCGTGCGCTTTGCCGGCTCGGTCCTGGGCGCCGTCACCCCGCTGGGGTGGGGGAGTCTGGTCGTCATGGCCCTGTCCTGGTGGGCCGGCGCCACCCGCCACTGGCTGGAGGCCTGGACCCTGGCCACCGCCCTGACCTTCCTGCTGGTGGTGGCCCTGCTGTGGTCCCTGGGGCGCACCAGCTACCAGGTCACCGTCTCCCTGGCCTCCACCCGCGTGACCGTGGGGGAGCCCGCCCTGGGCAACGTGGTCCTGCGCGGCGCCGCGGGCCGGGCCGTGGGCTCCAGCACCATTGAGATGCCCGTGGGCCGGGGCCTGGCCGTCTTCCGGGTGCCCCGCCTGGGTGCGGGGCAGACGCACGAGGAGGTCTTCACCGTCCCCACCCGACGCCGCGGCCTGGTCACCGTGGGCCCGGTCACCTCCGTGCGCGGGGACGCCCTGGGGCTTGTGCGGCGCACCCAGCGCTGGACCGACCCCCTGGACCTCTACATCCACCCGCGCACCACCGCCCTGGACACCACCGCCCTGGGGTTCATCCGTGACATTGAGGGCGCGGTCACCCAGGATCTGTCCAGCTCGGACGTGTCCTTCCACGCCCTGCGCGACTACGTGCCCGGGGACGACCGGCGCAATGTGCACTGGCGCACCACCGCCCGCGTCGGGCGCCTCATGGTCCGCCAGTTCGAGGAGACCCGCCGCTCCAGCCTCATGGTGGTCCTGTCCACGGCGGAGGCGGACTACGAGGACCCGGAGCACTTCGAGACGGCGGTGAGCGTGGCCTGCTCCCTGGCCCTGGACGCCATGCTCCAGGGCAGGCAGGTCCGCCTGCTCACCCCCGGGGCGTCCCTGCCCACCACCACGCCCCTGCGTCTGCTGGACGCCTCCTGCTCCCTGGCCCTGGAGGCCGCGTGCGACGACGTGTCCCTGGCCCGCCGGGCCTGCGCCGACCACCCTGACGCCTCGGTGCTGGTCCTGGTCACCGGCCAGTGCCTGCCCGTGGGCGACCTGGCCCGGCTGCGCGGGGTGGTCCCGGTGTCCATGATGGCCCTGGCGGTGCGCTGCGGGCAGGAGCCGTTCAGGCGCCGTCGGGTGGGCGCCATGGACGTGCTGGACCTGGACCGGCTCGAGGACCTGCCCCGGGCCATGAGGAGGCTGGTATGAGGGCCGTGCGTCTGTGGGGGCGGGTGCCCCCCACCCCGCCCACCGGGGCCGTGGCGGTCGGTGAGGTGGTCCTGCTCCTGGGGATCCTGGTCCTGGGATCGGCGGCCTTCCTGCCCCTGTTCGACGTGGCGGCGGGCGCGCTGGCCGCCGCCGGGGCCGGTGCCCTGGGCCTTGGCCTGGGTGTGGTCTGCGCCCGGACGCGGCTGACGGCGCTGACCACCCTGGCCCTGGCGGCGGTGGTGCACATGGCGGTGGCCCCCTGGGTCCTGCCCGACGTCGGCTCGGGCTGGCAGGCGGTGCTGACGGTGTGGTCCAGCCTGGTCACGGTGTGGCGTGACGCCCTGACCCTGCCCCTGCCTCTGAGCGCCTTCAGGGCCATGACGGTCCTGCCCTGGGTGACGGGCCTGGCCGTGGGCACGCTGTCCACCCGCCTGGTGCTGGCCGGGCGTGAGCGTCTCGGGGGGCTGGCGGCCCTGCTGGTGCCGGTGGTGGCCATTACCTGGGGCGGGCGCACCGTGGTGGCCCCCACCGTGCTGGGCCCGGGCCTGGTGTCCCTGGTCCTGGTGCTGTGGGCGGTGGCCTCCCTGCGCGGTCGCCAGGACCGGGTGGCCGCGGCCATGGGGGAGGAGGACTCCGGGCTGCGCCGGGCCAGCTGGCGCAGCGGTACTCAGGCGGTGGCCCTCGTGGCGGCCGGTGTCGCGCTGGCCGTCGTGGTGGCCCCCACCCCGCCCGGGGCGCGGGTGGTGCTGCGTGACCACCTGGAGCCGCCCCTGGACCTGACCCAGTACGCCACGCCCCTGTCCCTGGTGCGGACCCTGGAGACCGACCTGTCCCACGAGTCCCTGCTGACCGCCTCCGGCCTGCCCGCTGAGGCCCGGATCCGCCTGGCCACCCTGGACTCCTACGACGGCGTGCGGGCCAGTATCGGGGAGCGCACCACCGGGGAGGCGCGCTTCCAGCACGTGGGTACCACCACCCGCCTGTCGCAGGCCGAGGCCGACGGGGCGGGCCCGGTGACCCTGACGGTGACCGGCTACTCCTACCCCTGGGTCCCCATGGTGGCGGACACGGTGACCATGCAGATGCGGGGGGACCGGGCCACGGCGCTGGGGGAGAACCTGTACAACGACCCGGCCTCGGCCACGGCGGTGGTCACCGCCGGCCTGGAGGAGGGCGACGTCCTGGACCAGCAGGCGGCGGTGGTCTCGGTCCCCAGCGACACCACGCTGCGCTCCCTGAGCATGGCGCAGGTCACTCTGGGGCCGGTCTCGGGGGTCCCCGCCTCCGTGGCCGCCCGGGCGGCCCAGATCGTGGGGTCGCAGTCCGCCCCCCTGGACCAGGTCCGCGCCCTCCAGCAGGCGCTGCGCGCCTCCTACTACTCCGACGGCACCAGGACGCCCTCGGAGCCGGGGCACGGGGCCGCGCGCCTGGCCTCCATGGTGCGCGCCCAGACAATGGTGGGTGACGACGAGCAGTACTCGGTGCTCATGATGCTCATGTGCCGCTCGCTGGGTATCCCCGCGCGCGTGGCCCTGGGCTTCCGCTCCGAGACCGACGGCAATACCGGGGTCGTCACCGGCGAGGACGTGGCCGCCTGGGTGGAGATCCCCTTCGAGGGACGGGGCTGGGTCCCCTTTGACGTCACCCCTGACCGCGACCAGATCCCCCAGCAGCAGAGCGCCCAGAAGGTCTCCAACCCCGAGCCGCAGGTGCTTCAGCCCCCGCTGCCCCGTCAGGACCCGGCTGAGCTCCCCCCGGCCTACCAGGACGACCCGCACCAGGACGACCAGGCCCCGCCCCGCTCCCTGCCGGTGGCCCTCCTGGTCGCGGGGGGCGCCCTGGGGGCGGTGGTGCTGGTCCTGGTGCTCATTGCGCTCCTGAAGTCCCGGCGTCGGCTGCGACGGCGGCGGTCACCGGGCCTGGACGCCGTCACCGGGGCCTGGGACGAGATCCTGGACCGCGCCCGCGACCTGGCGGTGGCCGTCGTGCCCGGGGCGACCCGGCGGGAGACGGCGGCCCGGCTGAGCGGGCGCTTCCCCTCCGCTGACCTGTCGCGCCTGGCCCGGGCCGTGGACGCCCAGGTCTTCGCCGGGGGGGAGCCCTCGGCCAAGGTGCGTGCCGCCCTGTGGGACTCGGCGGACGCCATGATCGCCGCCATGGGCGCGGGGTATTCTCGAGGACGTCGTCTCCTCGCGCGCTTCTCCGTCCGCTCGCTGCTACGCCCTGCGTCACGGCCCCACCGGCCGCGGCGTCCCCACTAGGGAGGCTCTTGCCCATGTCATCCGGCACTCGCCACTCGCGACGTCGTCCCGGTGCCCCCGCGGTGCTCCGTCCTGCCTCCGTGCGCTCCCGTGTGCTGGCCGCCGTCCTGGACACCGTCCTGGCCGCCGTCCTGGTGGGGGGGACGGCCCTGGGTCTCATGGCGGTCGGGCGGCCCGTCCTGGTGGGGACGGTCGGTGCGGGCCTGGGCCTGGGCCTGCTGCGTCAGCTGGTGCTCGCCCTCACGGGCTGGACCCCGGGCGCGGGGGTGGCCCGGATACGCCTGGTGGACGCGCGTACCGGGCGGCCCTCGGCCCTGGGGGTGTTCCTGCACGCCGACCTCACCCTGGTCTCCGTGGTCCCCACCCTGGGGCTGGGGGCGGTCGCCCTCATGCGCTCAGCCTCCTCCGACCCCCAGGGGCGGGCCTGGCACGACCACTTCTCCGGAATCAAGGTGGTGGACGCCACAGCCGGGCCGGAGCCCGCCGCCGACCCCGAGGGCGCGCAGGCGCAGGGCGGGGACGACGTCTTCCCCACGGACACCTTCTCCTTCAGCGGCCAGGGCCGTAACACCCTGGACGTGGCCCAGGTGCCCCTGGACAGCCCCGAGGCCAGCCAGGCGATTATCGACTCGGTCCCCTGGGCCAGCGTCCCCATGGTCCTGGACGAGGCCACGGAGGACTCCCACGCCGTCCTGTCCCAGCAGGAGGCCGCTGAGCTCCGGGCCCAGGCGGCTGGTGGGTCCCGGGAGGGCCAGGAGACGGAGTCCTCGGAACCGCAGGAGGACCAGGAGGGGCCGGACGCCGCCGTCCCCGGCCAGGGCGCCCCGGCCGGGGCGGCACCTGCGCCACCTGCGCCGCCACGGCCGGCCGGTGCCGGGGCGGGCGCGTACGGGGACCTGCCCGAGGCCGGTGCCGGCTCCCCCCCGGTCCCCCCCCGGTGCCAGCGCTCTCAATGGTGCTTATGGTATGATGCCTTCCGCTTCAGGTACTCACGGTCATGCCCCGAGTCCCGCCTCGGCACCCACCCGGGTGCCCGTCGGTGCCGAGCCCGGGTCGGACCCCCAGGTCCGTGCGTCCGCCGTGGGTACCACGATACTGTCGAGTGGTACTGAGGGTATGAGAACTGGTCCAGGCACTGCTGCTACCCCTGCCCCGGGAACGAGGGCGGCCGCCCGGGCCGCTGCCCGTGCTGCCGCCCAGGGCGCCGCGGGCGCGCCCAGGCCCGCCGGTACCAGGCCCGGGGAGGAGACCCGGGTGGGCATGCGCCCCATTAGCGCCGAGATACTCAGCGCCCCCCCTACCAGGAGGGCCGCCCACGCCAGCACCCCCCAGAGTCCCACCACCCGGGCCATCCCCATGACCCCCCAGAGCGCCACCAGCGCCCCCACCGCCCACGACCCGGCCCCGGGCAGCCGCCGGGCCCGTGCCGCCAGCGCGCGCCGCGAGGAGGTGGCGCTGCCGCCGGACGCCCCCAAGGTCTCCACCCCCGTCCTGGCCCCCTCCTCGGCCCCGGCCGCCACCCGCTCAGGGCGTGCGGCCTCCCGCCCGCGGGTCAGGCTGATCCCCCTGGACGGCGGGGAGCCCATCCACCTGACGGAGCCCGCCGTCCTGGGACGGGACCCGGACAATATCTCCCCCTACCCCGAGGCCCGCAAGATCCGGGTCACCGACTCCGGGCGCTCCATCTCCAAGACCCACGCGGCCCTGGTCCCCATGGTGGACGGCCTGTGGGTCACCGACCTGCACTCCACCAACGGCACCCGGGTCAAGAGCGAGGGGCGGACCACCCGCCTGGTGGCGGGCGACGCCGTGCCCGCCCCCCTGGGGGCCACGGTGTACTTCGGGATAGCGGGCTACAGGATCCGCTCCGACTCCCGCTCAGGGCGTCTCGACGCAGGCCGTCGTCGGGCTTGAGGTACGCCCCTTGCGCAGGCTGGAGACCTGAAGGCAGGTGCGTCCGGTGCGCGCGGGCACGGTCACCGTGGTCCTGGAGGTGGAGCTGGTCGTCGCCGACGCGCCCGGGCTGCTGCCCTCCTGGTAGAGGTACTGGTCGGCCCAGTCCTGTGTAGGCGGCTCCCAGGTAAAGGTCACCTTCCCGTCCTCGGTGAGGACCCCGGTGAGGTTGCGCGGCGGCGGCAGCTCCTCCAGGGACTTCTCCTTGCCCGGGGCGATGGTGGCGAAGGTGGCGTGGGGCCGGGGCCCGTCGGTCTGCCGGGACAGCAGGATGGTGCCCAGCACCGCCCCCGCGGCCACCACCGTGGTCAGCACCAGGACCAGGGCGCGGCGCAGCAGGGGGGAGCGTCCCGGCGCCTGCCGGTCCGGCTCCTGGGTGGCCTGCTGCTCGGTGGCGTCCTTGGCCTCAGGCAGCACGACGGCGTCGGGGACCTTGCTGAACACCCCCAGCCGGGTGGCCTCGCCCTCGGCCGCGACGGGGCGCCCCAGGCTCTCCCCGGGCTCCTGGAGGAGGTCCACGGTGGTGCACGGCAGCCCCAGCTCGCTCTCGACCTGCTGGAGGGCGCGGGCGAAGGCCAGGGCGGTGGGGTAGCGGTTCTCGGGGCGCTTCTCCATGGCCGTGGCCAGGACGTTGTACAGGGACGGCGGGGCGTCCTTGCGGGGCAGGCGGGGCACCGGGTCGGTAATGATCCGGCGTGACAGGGAGTAGACGTCCTTGCAGGTGCCGTCGGGGTCGAAGGGGCTGCGCCCGCTGAGCATCGCGTAGGTGGTGGCGCCCAGGGAGTAGATGTCGGACAGGGGACGGGCCTCGTCGGTGCCCACGAGCTGCTCGGGGGGCGCCCAGGGCACGCTCATGCCCCGCAGCTCCCCGTCCTGCTTGGGCCCGCTCATGGCCGAGATCCCGAAGTCGGAGAGCACCGGGCGGCGGTAGTGGGTGAACAGGATGTTCGCCGGCTTGATGTCACGGTGGATGATCCCGGCGCGGTGGGCGGTCTCCACGGCCCCGGCGATCTGGACCGCGGTGCTCAGCGCCTGGGACACCCCCAGGGGCTCGCGCTGGAGGATCGTCCCCAGGGAGGGCGGGGGGCAGTACTCCATGACGATGAAGGGGCTGCCCTCGTCGGAGACCCCCGCCCCGTAGACCGACAGGATCGCCGGGTGGGTGGAGACCTTGGCCATGAGGTTGGCCTCGGACTCGAAGCGTGCGGCGACGTCGTCGCCCATGTCCGAGTTCATGACCTTGACCGCGACCTCGCGCCGCGGCATGTGCTGCTCGTAGAGGTAGACGGTGGAGTACCCGCCCCTGCCCAGGAAGCGCAGGTAGGTGAATCCGGGGATGGTCGGTGGCGTGTTGGGTTCCCCCTGACGCCCCTGCGTCACGGCAGATCCTGGAGCCGGACGGTCTGCCCGTCACCGAGGTCCAGCAGGTCGTTGCTGCGCAGCACCACGGACTGGCCGGCCGACAGGCGCAGGGGGGAGGAGCCCTCACGGTGCAGGATCGTGCCGTTGGAGTGGGACAGGTCCTGGGCGAGCACGCTCCACTCGTCCACGTCCAGGAGCAGGTGGTTGCGTGAGATGAGCAGCTCGGGGCTGTCCACGGTCAGGGGCTGGGCGGTCAGGCCGGTCATGGTCGTGACGTTCTCCGGGGAGGGCAGGCGCCCGATGAGGACCGGGCGCACCAGCTCCACGCGCTGCCCGGAGGAGGAGACCGCCCACCCCAGGGAGGGGCGCGGACGGTAGCGGGCAGGCGTGTTGAGCGGCAGGCCGCACTGGCGGCAGGTGGTGTAGCTGGTCGGGTTGGCGTGCCCGTTGGCGCAGACCGAGGACAGGACGCGCTGCTCGGGCGCGGTCTCGGCGTGACGGGCCGGGGAGGAGGCCGAGACCGCCGGGAGCAGCTCGGCGACCAGGTCCTCGGGCAGCTCGGCCACGGTCCGCCCGTCGTGGTCCCCGGGACGCTCCTCGTCCTCGTCCTCAGCCTCCAGGCTCGCCAGGTACTCGTCGTCAATGGCCGTGATCTCCGCCGTCGGGGAGGACTCGTCGCCGTGGAAGGGGACCACCGGGTAGGTGGTGGGCTCCTCGATGTCGAAGGGCGCGGACACCTCGGGGGTGGAGGCGGTCTCGTGGCGGGGCGCGGGCACCGGGGCGGGGCGGGAGGGCCCCTCGCCGATGACGACCCTGCCCGCGGGCACGACGGCGTCCGCGGCGGGGCGCAGCACCGGGGTGTCGTCGGCCTGCGACGGCGGGGACAGGACGATGTGGCTGCTGGCGGGGGCGGCCGTCTCGAACCAGGTGGCGACCTCCTGGGCGCGCACCGGGGTGCCGTTGACCTCCAGGACCACGCGCCCGCGTACCGCGATCCGGATCTCCTGGGAGGAGACCGGCATGACCAGCACGAACTCCGGGATCCCGCCCAGGCGCCCGCCCATGCCCATGACGAACTCGTCCAGGACGGTGGTCAGGGAGCCCTCCGGGGAGCGCAGGCACTCCCAGATCCGCTCGACCAGCTCGGAGGGGACGCGGTCGGGCAGGAACATCACCCCCCGGGGGGTGATGGCGGCGGACCAGGTGCCCTCGGACCACCGAGCTGAGGACATTGTGATCTCATCGATGGCCATGGGATCTCCTTTGAGAGGGGTGTTGGGGGTGTGGTGTCGTGCCACCTCGCTGCGCCTGATTCTCTCACAGATGAACCGGTGGTGACATGGTCGGGGTACCACGGGCCCGGCCGGCGACGGTGGACGTGGCGCGGCGCACGCGGGTGGGGCGCGGGTGGCGCCAGGTGCGGGTGTGCCCGGCATGACGCGGTTTCCCCGGCCTCCTGCCCGGCGGGGCCCGACGGCGTCCCCGGGCAGTCCGACGTGGCTCACTGCACAGTGCAGATGGTGTCCCCCAGGTAGAAGCGGTAGCCCCGGCGGACCAGCTCGGTGCGGCCCGGGCGCAGGCGGTGCGTCCCGGTCTCGGTCTCCACGTGGGTGCCGTTGGTGGAGTCCAGGTCCGTGAGCATGACGCCGGCCGGGTCGGGCAGGATCAGGACGTGGGTCTTGGAGATCGAGGGGTCGGGGGTGGTCACCGCCACCAGGCGGGCGTGGGGGACGCGGGAGGGGGGAGCGGGCTGGCGTCCCACGACGGTGGGCCCGAAGACGGCAATGAGGTCGCCGTCGCACAGGATGCTGGCCGTGCCGTAGGTGGTGGGGCTGCTGCGCAGCAGGACCGTGCCCGACAGCCGGTCGAACCAGTTGCGTTTCTCGTGCCGGACCAGGGCCGTGAGGTAGATGACCAGGGGGCCGACGCCAGCGGTCGCCAGCGCCGAGATCAGGACCAGGAGGTTGCGGTGCGCCCCGGCCCACCCCGGGGGGGCGTAGGGGGACGTGGCGCGCCGCAGCCGCGCGGAGAAGACCAGCAGGCCCGGCGTCGCCCCGGTGGCGGCCAGGACGACCGTGTCCACCAGGTAGGTCGCCAGGACGACCAGGGCGACGGCCCCCGGGGCCCGGAAGTCGCAGACCACGTAGGCTGTTACAGCGATAAGCACCATAATGGTGACGTTGGTCATACTCATGAGCACTCGCCGTGCCGAGGTGACGGGGAGGGGGGCGGAGGCGTGCTCGTTGGTGGTCACAGGGTCACGATAGCCAAGGGGCAGGCCGGTGGGTGCGTTCGCGGGCGCTCGCGGGACCCGGGCGGCTGGTGGCCGGGGGCGCTCCGGCGCCCCTCGGGCGGCGGCTCCCCGGTGGCAGGTGCCGAAGTGGTGGGAGGATGGTAGGAGGGTGGTGGGAGCAACCCGTCCCGAGGAGCCAGTGCGCATGAAGATCGCCGTGAACCCCGACCCCTCCCAGTGGGTCATTGTCCCCGCCTTCCCCCCACCCGGCTGGATCCGTGACGAGGCGCGGCGCCGCAGTATCGCCCTGGGCGTCACGGGGCCCCGCTGGCGGGCGGAGCTCGAGGCCCTCCTGGCCGACCTGCTGGTGGTGGAGCGTCGCGAGAACCTGGCCCGCCTGCTCCACATCGACGACGCCTCCGGCACCCCCTTCGTGGTGGATCTCAGCCTGGTCCGGGCCGATGACGACGGCACCAAGGCGGGGCGCCACGCCACCCAGAAGGCCCTGGTGGAGAGGTTCGTCCCCGGTGCCGTGCCCGAGCGCCAGCGCCCCGGCCCCACCATGGCGGGGTTCTGCGGGTTCGCGACCGACCCCGAGGATGCGGTCCAGGGGGTCGTGGTGCTCCGCCTGGCGGGTCTGCCCACGGTGCCGGTCGACCTGGTCATGCGGTTGTGGGGGGCCTCGGCCAAGGCCATACGCCCCTACCTCACCGTCATTGTGGGGCTAGCCGAGCGGGTGGTGCCTGCCGAGGGCTGAGGGGCGCTGAGGGGCCGGGGGTCGGTGCCGGGGGGCGAGGGCCGGGGGAGTTGGCTGCCGAGGAAGCTGTGGCCGCGGGCCGGGGGAGCCGCGGGGGCTGGTGGTTGCGGGGGCTGGCGGCCAAGAGCTGAGGGAGCCAGCTATTCCTTGAGGACGTCGTTGGCCAGGCCCTCGCTGGCAGTTAAGGCCAGGGTTGGCGGCCGCGGGGGCCAGCGATTGAGGGCCAGGGGCTGGCGGCCCTACTGGACGCCGACGAGCACGCCTGCTGCCTGGAGGGCCTGGGTGAGCCTCTCCACGTACTCGGCGTGGGTCTTGTTGGACTTGCGTACGCCCAGGGCGCCGCCGATCAGGGCGGACGTGGAGGAGGAGCGGTAGGTGGCGGCGGTCCCCTGGGGGCCGGTACCGAACTCCACGCTCTGGACCAGGTAGAAGCTGCTGCCCATAAAGGCGCCGAAGGCAATGGTCAGCCCCTTCTTGCCGCGGGTCAGGACGAGGCCCCCGGTGGGGGAGAGCTCGACCGTCCACCCGCCCTGGGTGAAGACGGAGCCGACGAGGGAACGGGCCTGGTCAACGGGTGCAGCGATAATAAAGGTCTTCTCAGCCATGGGGCGCATCCTACGCGACTCCCGGTGCGTGGCTGGGCCCACCTGCCACCGGTGCCAGGGGGTTGGGTTTCACCACGCGCGCCGACGGTTCATATGCCCACCCGCCGCTGGCGCCGGGCGGGTTGGCTACGGGCCTGGTGACGGGACGCGAATAGTCCAGGCCCACCGTGCGCGAGTCCTGCCGCAGGCGCGCTGTCACGGGCCCCGGCCTCACTGTCCACCCGCTGCGCGCGAGTCCTGCCGCTCTTCCGCCTGCCCCGGCGCAGCTCGGCGCCCCCAGGCCCTGTACGTGCGAGTCCTGCCGATTGAGTTTCACGTGGAACGCCTCCACGACGCCTCCAGGCCCCGACGGCCCCACCACCCCGTCGCCGTCGAGACGGGCCCCTCTACGTAGGAAACCGGGTTTTCGCGGCACTGGAAGGGTTCTGCCCGGGCCGGTACCCTCGGTCACAGACGCTGGCAGACGAAGGAGGAGCCGTGGCCCAGCAGCCCCCTGCACCAGGAACCTGGGAGGAGGACCCTGCGGCGGCCTCGATCCTGGTGGCTACCGGCCGCCCCCGGCACGACCTCCTGGTGGTCGCCGACCCCGGCCTCCTCACCGAGCTCGACGCCGCCTGGGGCGCCCCCGACGCCAGCGTGCGCCTGTCCTTCCTGCCCGGGGTCTCCGCACCCGTCTCGCCCGGGCAGGAGGACGCCCTGCTGTCCTACGACCGCTGGGGCCTGGGCGTCCTGGTGGCGCGGGGCCGGACCAGCCTCTACGAGGGGCGCCCCGCCCGGCGCGTGACCGCAATGGCCCGTACTGCCGCCGGGTCGGGGCTGCGTGCCGCCGTGCTGGTCGCCCGGGCGGCCTCCCTCGGGCAGGCGGCGGTGGGCGACGTCCTGGTCGTCTCGGACCACATGAGCCTCCTGGGCGCCCCGCTCTTCCCTGCTCCCGAGCCCGTGGAGGCCGCCTGGGACGAGGAGCTCACCGAGCGGGTCGCGGCGCTCGACGGCGTCCTGGGCCGCGGGGTGCTCGCCCTCGTCCCGGGCCCGGTGCGTCCTACGCGCACGGAGGCCTCGATCCTGGCGGCCCTGGGCGCGGACGCCGTCGTCATGGACAGCGTGGCCGAGGCGATGGCGCTGGCCTCACGGGGTGTAAGGGTCGTGGGCCTGGCCTGCATCGACTCCCTGGCCGGACCCGCGGAGACGGGACGACGTGACACCCGGTCCGCAGGACGGCGGGCAACCAGGGCCCAGGAGCCGGCCCGGGCGCCGGCCCAGGTGCGGGGCTCCCGACGGGGTGGGCAGTGGAGCGCACCACGGGTTGTCCGCGCCGCGATCGAGACGGTCCTGACCGCCCTGCGCTAACCGCGAGAACGGTACTTGTTTGCCGCGAGAACGGTACTTGTTCGTCGCGAGAACGGTACTTATTGCTCGTGAGAACGGGTCTGGGCCGTGGAGCGCACCAGTTCTTGCAGATCTCACAAGTTTCTGCAGGAGGGGCTCGCCGACCTGACGGGATTATGCAAATATCCCGGGGTCGTGCAGGGGACTGGCCACCTACGGGGCGCGGGGCGGCCGCCGACGGATATCCCGGGGTTGCGCACGGGGCTGGCGAACGTAGTGAGATCTGCAAGAACTCGTGCAACCCGTGGGGCGGGAAAGCAGGTGGAGGAGGCTCCGGAGCTCGCCGACGGCGGTGCAACCTGTGGGGGTGGGGCACGTGGCCGCACGCGCGGGGATAATCCGGCGTCGAAGGCGTACAACCTGCGGGGGTGGGGCAAGTGGGGTGTACGTTCTCGCAGGCGTCACCGGGCCCCGGCCGAGGAGGCCCTGGCCGAGGAGACCCAGGCCGAGGCGGTCGGGACGTAGGTTCTCGCGGACGTCAGTGGTGTCAGGACGTAACGGACCCGCCCGGTGCCAGCGGGGCCGCCAGCCGGGGACCCTCAGAGCGGGTGGAGCCCACCTCCGGGCCGACCTCGTGCCAGACCAGCTCCGGGTGCGGGGCGCCCAGCAGCCGGGCGGCTGCCGCGCCGTCGCGCATATCGGGGTCCAGCCAGGCCGCCACCTCCCGGCGGTCCAGGACGACCGGCTCACGGTGGTGGAGCCAGGCCAGGTCCTCACCGGCCTGCCGGGTCAGGACGGTGCAGGTCAGGAGCCAGAGGGCACCGCCATGCCGGTGGAGCGCCGCACCGGGCCGCACACCGGCCGCAGGCACACCGACGTCTCCCGATCTGCCCGACGTCGTGGCCCGGTCCCTGGCAGCCCGGCCGGAGCCATCCGGGAAACCTGCCCAGCCCATCCCACCGGGCCCACCCGGGCGACCTGCGTCATCCGCACCTCCCGGACCGCCAGGGCCGCCCAGGCCGTCCGTCCCATCTGCTCCACCCGAACCAACTGCCCCACAAGCACCATCTGCCTCATTCATACCACCGACAGCGCGCGAACCACTCACCCCATCGGACCTACCCGCACCACCCGGGCCCGCGACAGGCACCCGCCACCAGGAGGCCAGCCCCGCCAGGGCCAGGGGGCCGCCGTCGGCCGCGCTGACCGCAAAGGGACGCTTGCGCGCGCCGTCAGCCAGCCACTCGTAGTAGCAGTCGGCAGGCAGCACAATGCGGAAGGAGCGCATGGCCTCCCGGAAGGTGGGCCGGGAGGCGGCAGTCTCGCTGCGCGCGTTAAAGGTCCGCGCACCCCGACGGGGGTCCTTGGCCCAGGACGGCAGGAGCCCCCAGCGGGCCGCGCGCAGCTCACGGCGGGTCCGGCCGGGCGCCCCGGCAGCGGCACGCTCGACGACGACCCTCACGTCACTGCCGGGCGCCAGGTTCCAGGACGGGGGCAGGGCGTCGCACTCGGGCGCCGGGCTGGCACCAAAGGCCTCTGCCAGGACGGGGCCCGCGCTCCAGGATCCGTAGCGACCGCACATGCCCACCACTGTGCCACGCAATCGTTTGACACACCAGATCCGCGTGATTATGCGGCCTCACTCAGCACACAGGTGAGGGGGTCGGCCGGGTTCTCCACAGGTCCGGTCCGGGCGATCGCGCCGCCGGCACCGACCATCCCACCCTGGGTGGCATGTCGCCCACCGCCGCCCCAGCCCACGGCCCCCGCACCCCGGACACCCTTCCTGACCCGTACCGGGGGCGAGCCGGAGGCGCCCACGGCCCCCGCACCCCGGACGCCCTGGAGGGGGAGCTGGACCGTCCACCGCGCTCCCCGTCCCGCGCCTGTCAGGAGGCGCTGGCCAGCGAGTGGTACCTGGCGGTCCTGCGCGGGCCCGACGCCGGCCTGGTCCTGCCGGTGCCGCGCTCGGGGGCGGTCGGCCGGGGCCTGGTGGTCACCGACCCCGAGGTCTCACGCGCCCACCTCCTGACCCGGGTGCGCGGGGACCGGGTCCTGGTCTGCGACGCCGGCAGCACCAACGGCACCCGTCTGCGACGCCGGTGCTGGCGCAGGCTCACCGCACGACCCCGGGCGTGCCGGGCCGGTGCACGTCTACGGGTGGGCGGCACCCTCGTAGAGCTCCGACGGCGCCCGAGCAGCCTGGCCGCCCCCGTCCCGACCTCGGGCGGCCCGGGCCTGGGGGCCATCCTGGGTGGTGGCGTCACCTGCCTGTTCATAGCCGGACCGGTGCTCCTCATAGTGCACGGCGGCGGGCGCAGCGTGCTGGGGGCGGTCTCCTTCCTGCCCATGGTCCTCATGACGCTCATGCGACTGCTGCCTCGCGGCAGGCGGGCCGGCGGGCGCCGGGGCGGGCCGGGGGCGGCCCAGGGGCTGACCGGCTGGCGGGGAAGGCGGTCACGCCGTCCGGACCCCGCCGCGCTCCTGCTGGCCGTCGCCGCCAGGACCGTGGCGGCCCCGCCCGACGCCCGGGCAGCGGCCCCGCAGACGCCTCCTGCCAGCCCCGGTCCGCCGGGTAGGCAGCCCGCCCCGCGTCGGCGCACCTGGCTGACAGGGGGCCAGGCGGTCATGGGTGCCTGGCTGGCCACACGCCGACGTCGTCACCTGCTCACCGTGGAGGACGGCGACCACCTGGCCCTGACCGGACCGGGGGCGCGCACGAGCCTGCGCTGGTGGGTGGCCCAGCTCCTGGCCCGAGGTGTCGAGGTGACCCCCCGCGGTGACACCGCCCGGCTCTCCTGGCAGGAGGGCGGGGCGCTCCTGAGCGCCCGGGTGACCGCGGCGGCCGACTGCCCTGTGCCCGCCAGCGCCCTGACCGTCCGCGGCGCCCCGACGCCCCGGGCCTGGGGCGGGCAGGTCCTCACCGACCGCTGGTGGGAGGCCGTGCTCGGCTGCCTGGGCACCTGCCCGGACCAGGAGGAGGACCTGGGGCAGGGCGCCCCCGCGCTGGTGCGTCTGAGCCGGACCGGGTGCCCGCTGACCGCCGCGCGGATCGCGGCCCGGTGGCGGGAGCCGGGGCGCCCGGGGGCGGGCGGAGGCCGCCTGTCCGCCGTCCTGGGCGTGGGGGCGGGCGGACCCCTGAGCGCGGACCTGGCCCTGGACGGCCCGCACGCGCTCCTGGCGGGGACCACCGGGTCGGGCAAGTCCGAGCTCCTGACCGCCTGGCTGCTCCAGCTGGCCTGCACGGTCCCACCGGACCTGCTCAGCCTGGTCCTGGTGGACTACAAGGGCGGGAGCGCCTTCACCCCGCTGCGCGGCCTGCCGCACACCGCCGGGGTCCTCACCGACCTGGACCCGGCGGACACCGCCCGGGCCCTGTCCTCCCTGGAGGCGGAGGTGCGCCGACGCGAGCGGATCCTGACCCGGGCCGGGGCCAAGGACGTCACGCGCCTGCCGGCAGGGACCGTCCTGCCCCGGCTCCTGGTGGTCGTAGACGAGTTCGCCACCCTGGCCTGCGAGCACCCCGACGTCCTGGACACCCTGGTCCGGGTGGCCGCGCAGGGCCGGAGCCTGGGCATCCACCTGGTCCTGGCCACCCAGCGCCCCGGCGGGGTGGTCTCCCCCGCCATCCGCGCCAACACCTCCCTGCGGGTCTGCCTGAAGGTCCTGGACACCGCCGACTCGCGTGAGGTGCTGGGGCACGACGGCGCCGCGCACCTGCCCCGTCACCCCGGGCGGGTGATCGTGGCCGGGGCGGGGCAGGGCGGTGGGGACGGCGGGCAGGCCGACCGGGACTCCGAGGTCCTCCAGGCTCCCTGGTGCGGCACCGAGGAGCAGGTGGCTGGCGTCGTCGCCCAGGTCCGTGAGGCGGCCAGCGGCTGGTCGGCGCCGTGGCGGCCGTGGGCGGAGCCCCTGCCCACCCGCCTGGGGCGCGCTGAGCTCAGCCGGGTGCTCCGCCCCGACACGCAGGGCGAGGCCCCCAGACGGCAGGCGTCTGCTGGTACCCCGGTCTCCCCCGGCAGGGCTGGCGCACCCGGTGCCCCTGGCAGGGCTGGTGCGCTCGGCAGAACTGACGCACCCGGCGCCCTGGTCTCCCCGGGCAGGACTGACGCACCCGGCGCCTCGAGCAGGACTGGCACCTCAGGCAGGACTGACGCCCCGCTCTCCTCGGTCACATCCGCCTTCCCCGCCTCAGCTGGCACGGAGGCGACCACGGGCACCGGGGGCCAGCCGGAGGGCAGGACCGGCACAGCGGGCACGGACCACGCCCCGGGGTCGGGCAGCGGCGTGCCCCTGGTGGTGACCGACCTGCCCGAGCGCCAGTGCCTGGGCTCCTGGTCCTGGGACCCGGCCGTGCCCCTGCTCGTCATCGCCCCACCGGGCTCCGGGGGGACGACGGCGGCGGACTGCGCCTGCCAGGGGGCGCTTGACAGGGGGTGGAACGTCCACCTGTGCGGCAGGCCGAGCAGCGCCCGCGGGCTGTCGGAGGGCGAGGTGGGGGTGGGCACGGTGGTGGGCACCGAGGACCCACGCCGCCTGGCACGCCTGTGGTCCCTGGCCGCCGCGGGGCAGCTGCGTGGCTCGGTCCTGCGCCTGGACGACGTCGAGACGCTCATGACGGCGGTGGACGAGGCCCTAGGCGTCGGCGAGGGGCAGGCGCTCCTGGAGCAGGTGGTGCGCACCGCCCCGGCCACGGGCACCGGCCTGGTGGTGACCGCGGCGATCCAGGCGGCGAGCACCCGGTGGGCCGCCCCGATACGCACACGGCTGGTGCTGGGGGCCAGCGACCCCGCCCAGGCGGCCCTGGCCGGGCTGCCCCGGGGAACCGTCACCGGCCGCACCCCCGGGCGGGGCGTGGTCCTGGAGCCTGGTGGCACCGTGGCCTGCCAGGTGCTGCTACCCGACCGCGGCGGAGCCCGAGTCCGGGTCCGGGGCGGGGGTCCGAGGTCAGACAGGCCCGTTCCCCACACGCTCAGGGCCCTGCCGCGCCTGGTCACCCCCGGGCAGGTACCGGCCGGGACCTGGGCCCTGGGCGGGGACTCGGCCAGCCCCCTGGAGCCGCCCTGCGGCAGCGTCCTGGTAGTCGGCCCGCCGGGCTCAGGACGCACCAGCTGCGTGGAGGCCCTGCGACAGGCACTGGTCTGCGCCCAGGAGCCGTCCCGTCCGGAGCCTGCTGGAAGGGAGTGCCCGGGTGCCGTTCCTCCTTCAGCGGGGCCGCGGACGGGCGCGGAGGCGGCTGCGCCCGGGAGCAGCGCCCCTGCACCGGCTCCCCTGCCCACGGGAACGACGGCGGGGACAGCCGGAGCAATGACGGGAACGACCGGAGCAGCGGCGGGGGTAGCCGGGGCAATAGCCATCGCGCCAGCGAGCACGGCCAGCGGCTCACCGGGCCCCCTGCCCACGGGAACGACGGCGGGGACAGCCGGGGCAACAGCGGGGACAGCCGGGGCAGTGGCGGGAATGACCGAGGCGGAGCAGCCGGACCCGCCGGACCGTGAGCCGCCCGCTGGCCAGACAGTGTCCACCGACCAGAGAGCGCCCGCCACGCCCGCGCCAGCGGACCCACAAAGCGCACCGCACCCACAGCCCCCGGGGCTAGGCGCACCAGGCCCGCAGCACCCGGGGCCGGACGAACCGGCCCCCCAAGGCACACCGGCCCCACAGGCCCCGGGGCTAGGCGCACCAGGCCCGCAGCGCCCGGGGCCGGACGGGCCGGACCAGCCGCTGGTCGTCGACGACCTCGACCTCGCTCCACCCCAGGTCGTGGCGCAGGTGGAGGCCGCCCTGGCCGCCGGTCGGCAGGTCATTGCCTCGGCCACCACGCAGGGCGCGGTGGGCACCTACCGGGGCGCCCTGGCCACGCTCAAGGAGCGCGCCGACCTGGTCATTCTCTGGCCGGGGCTCGGACCCGCGAGCCAGGTCTCGCACCTGAGCCTGCACGGGACGGTGGACCCCCGGGCCCTGACCGTTCCGGGGCGCGGGGTACTCGTCTCGCGTCGCAGCGTCACGCCCCTCCAGTGCGTGGGACCAGCCTCCTGAGGCGGATCCGTCTCCACCTCCATTTTCCCGCAATAACAAAAGGATTACGGGCTGTGAGGATCGCGACACTCTCCGGACGCAAGTTCCCATGTTCCACCCCTTGCCCCACTGTCCTCACCATGTGATGGTAGGCCCAGGAAACGGCCGTGGAACCTCGCCAACCGCATAGGCGTACCTTTGGGTGCGGCAATGGGGTGTGGTGCCCCCGTCCGGAGGACGTCGCGAAACACATGAAAAGGAGAGCCTCATGGACTGGCGTAGCCAGGCAGCATGTCTCACCGTTGACCCCGAGCTGTTCTTCCCGGTGGGCAACACGGGTCCGGCGATTGCCCAGATCGCCCGGGCCAAGGAGGTCTGCGCGCGCTGTGACGTCGTGGAGACCTGCCTGAAGTGGGCCCTGGAGAACGGCCAGGACGCCGGCGTGTGGGGTGGAATGAGCGAGGACGAGCGCCGTTCCCTCAAGCGCCGCGCCGCCCGCGCCCGACGCTCCTCCTGAGCGCAGGGCACGGGTCCCGCCAGGACGACAGGTCCTGCCCCCACGCACGTCGGCACCGAATCCAGACCGCCACCGCCGTCGGCCTGGATTCGGTGCCGTACTGCTGTCAAGCGCGATTGTGCCGGTGTCACGCCGATGATGATCGCCAGCACCTCCGCGACCTGTGATTCCGTCGTGACCGCACCGTCGCGGGCCGCCTCGTCACCATCACGGACCGCCCAGGATGACGCTCCTGTCACGGTGGCGACGATTTCGCCGCCAGCAGCCCGCCTTTGTATCGAGGGCGTATCGGATCCGGTCCCGCGGTCCCGTCACGACCGTGATGATTCCGGTACCGCCCACATCCGTGACGCGATTCCGTCCTCCTCGCGGCAGGCGGACTTGTACCAGCAACCTGGTGGCACTCCCATAGAACCGTCCACAACGGAGACGAAAAGCGTGCGACCCCGTCAAACGCCACTTCTCAATGGGTAGGTGAACAGGATCACTAGCACAGACGGAGCCACAGGCCGCCGTCCCCTGGCCCGCGGCTCCGTCCCGGCGGCAGGACGGCAACCCCCAGCCCGCCCCTGACGCGAGAACGGTACTTATTCCTCGCGAGAACGGTACTTGTTTACCGCGAGAACGGACACCACCGGGGGCAGCCAGGAGACAACCTCAGCGGCGGCCACGCCCCAGACGGGCCCAGACCACCACGTCGGTGCCCTTCCCGGGGGCAGGCCTCCAGTCGATCGTGCCGTTCAGCTCGCCGCGCACCAGGGTGGTAACGATCTGGGTACCCAGGCCGGCCATAATCGCCGAGGGCGGCACCCCCACGCCGTCGTCAATGACGTGGACGGTCAGGTCGTCGCCCTCGCGGTGGGCCTGCACCGTCACCGTGCCGTCGCGGTTCTCCAGCCCGTGCTCGACGGCGTTGGTGACCAGCTCGGCCAGGACCGTGGACAGCGCCTGGGCGGTGTCGGCGTCAATGATCCCGAAGCGTCCCTCCAGGCGGGTGGTCACCTGCCCCACGGGGGTGGCCACGACCGCCGCCACCCGCAGGATCGAGGCGAAGACCTCGTCAAAGTCCACCTGCTCGTCCACGTTGTGGCTCAGGGCCTCGTGGACGGTGGCTATTGCCGCCACCCGCCGCTCGGCCTCCTTCAGGGCCCGGCGCGTCTCCTCGTTGGTGGCCCGGCGCCCCTGCATACGCAGCAGCGCCGAGACCGTCTGAAGGTTGTTCTTCACGCGGTGGTGGATCTCGCGGATGGTGGCGTCCTTGTTCAGGAGCACCTGCTCCCGGCGGCGTATCTCGGTGACGTCACGCACCAGGAGGATCGCGCCGGCCCGCTGCCCGGCCTGGAGCAGGGGCAGGGAGCGCACGGAGAGGTAGACCCCGCCGGCCTCCACCTCCGTGAGCCAGGCCTGGCGCCCCATGAGGACCACCGCCAGGGTCTCGTCAACCTGGGTGCGCTCGGGGATGATGTCCGCGATGGCCGCCGCGAGCTGGACCTGGTCCAGGCCCTGGTCCAGCCCCAGGCGGTGCAGGGCGGAGCGGGCGTTGGGGCTGGCGTAGAGGATGGCGCCGTCCCCGTCGAGGCGTACGACGCCGTCGGCCACGCGCGGGGTCCCGTGGCGGATCGAGGTGCCCGCGCCCTGGATCGGGAAGCTGCCCTCGGCGATCATGAGGCACAGGCTGTCGGCGACGTCCTCCAGGGCCTGGTCGATAATGCGTCCCCCCCGGATGACGCCCACGGCGGTCTCCCTGGTGATGACGGCGATGGCGCGACCGTCGCGGACCACGGGCACGTACTCCTCGCGCACGGCCACGGTCCCGGTCCACAGCGGGTCCGCCGCGACCTGACGCCGGCCGCTGGTGAGGGTCTCCAGGGCCACCGCCTCCCGGGAGGAGGGCATGCGCCGGCCCATGACGTCCTCGGAGTGGACCGTGGCGCCCGTCGAGGGCCGGGAGTGGGCAATGGCCACAAAGCGCCCGGAGGCGTTGCGGGCCCACAGGACGAGGTCGGAGACGCTCAGGTCGGCAATAACCTGCCAGTCGGCAATGAGCTGGTGGAGCCAGTCGCGGTCGGTGGCGGACAGGTCCACCATGGTGCGCACAGTAGCCGGAAACGGAGACGACACACAGCTATTCTATGGTGGCGCCCCGTTACGGTCCCGGCGATAACGGCAACGCCCGAATACGGCGGCGGGTACCCAGGCTCACCGCCTCCAGCGGGCACCCAGGCTCACGTGGGAGGATTCGCGGCCATGAGGAAGACCCTGACCGTGCGTTACCCCGCCTCCCCCGAGCGCGTCGCCACCATGCTGGCGGACGAGGGGTTCCAGCGCAGCCGGGTGGCGGGCCTGCCCCAGGCCTCCACGACCGTGGAGACCGCCACCCCCGCCGGGGGCCTGGAGGCCAGGATCTCCGGCTCGGTACCCGCCCGCTCCCTGCCGCCGGCGGTCTCACGCTTTATCAAGGGACCGGTGAGCTTCCGGCTCAGGGAGTCCTGGGGCGCCCCGACGGCCACCGGCGCCCGCACCGGGCAGATGGACGTGCTCCTCAAGGGGGCACCGGTGTCCGTGAGGGCCACGACCGCCATGCGCGGCACGGGGACGGACACGGTGGTCCGGTTCGAGGTCAGCCTCAGCGTCAAGGTCCCGATCGTGGGCGGACGTCTGGAGGCCAAGGCCCTGTCCATGGTGGACCAGGTCGTCGCCGACGAGGAGCGCCGCGCCGCCGCCTGGCTCGCCGACCACTGACTCCCCCCTGCCTTGGCGTTCTAGGAGGAGCCGCCGCCCAGGGGCCGCCGCTGGCACTCCCCCTGCCCTGGCGTTCTGGTCCCCGCGGACGCGGGCCGCCAGCTGGGCCCGCGCGAAGCGCCCCACCCCGCTGTCGGATCGAGGTGGGGCGCCGCGGACAGCCTTGCCGACAGTCGCCCAGGACCCGCCGGGCTCCCGGCGCGGTAGGGCCCGGATCTCCTGGAGGCCGCGGGCCCTGCTGAGGCCGGGCTCCCGGCGCGGTAGGGCGCCCCTAGGCTCAGGAACCCACCTTGGTGACGGTGGCCCGGGGCTCGGAGGCATCCACACCCTCCACCCCCACGCTGTCGGCGCCCACCTGGGTGCCGATCCACTCGGCGTACTGGCGGGTCCAGGCCTCCTTGGCGCCGGGGACGCTCAGGAGCAGGTCAATGCGGTCGGCCACGTGCAGGCCCACGGCCTTGCGCTCGTCCTGGACCAGGCGCACCAGGTCACGTGCCCAGCCCTCGGCCAGGAGGTGGTCGTCCAGGGCGGTGTCCAGGACCACGAAGGCACCCGACGGCAGCATGGCGGCCACCAGGTCCTCCCGGTCCAGGTCAATGGTGGAGGTAATGGTGACGGCCTCGCCCCACAGGACCACGGGCCGGCCGTCGACCTCCACGCCGTCGAACCGCACCGCCTTACCGGAGCCGTCGGGGGCCTGGACCAGGGTCCACTGCCCGGTCTTGACGGCGGCGAAGAGCCGGCTGGTGTGGCGGCGCACCTCCGGGTCGAGGGCGCGCGGGTTGAGGCTGACCTCCTGGCTGAGGGTGTAGCCGGTCTCGGCGGCGCGCACCAGGTCCACGCGCTTGACGTTGACCTCCTCGGCAATGAGCCCCGCGAAGGGCTCCAGGCCCGTGTTGGGGGTGGAGGAGGCCACCAGCAGGGAGGCCAGGGGCTGGCGCACCCGCAGCTTGTGGGCCTTGCGCAGGGCCAGGGCGGCCGAGACGGCGGAGCGGACCTCGTCCATGGAGGCCACCAGGGCGGGGTCGGCCACGTAGTCCGGCAGGACCGGCCAGTTAGTCAGGTGCACGGAGCGCCCCCCGGTCAGGCCCCGCCAGATCTCCTCGGTGGTCAGCGGGGCCAAGGGCGCCATGACCTCCATGAGGGTGCGCAGGACCGTGACCAGGGTGTCGAAGGCCTGCCTGTCGCCCTCGGTGAAGCGGGAGCGGGAGGTACGCAGGTACCAGTTGGTGAGCACGTCCAGGAACTCGCGGATCGTGGAGCAGGCCCCGGTGATGTCGTAGGCGTCCATCTGGGTGCGCACAGTGTCGGCCACGGACTTGACCTCGGCCAGGACGTAGCGGTCCATGACCGGCAGGGCGGCGGGCTGGCGGGCGTCGAACAGGCGCGCGTCGCCCAGGTCCACGCCGGGGCTGACGTAGGGGGCGCCGTCGTCGGCGGTGGCCGCGTACAGGCTCAGGAAGTACCAGACGTTCCACAGCGGCAGCAGCACCTGGCGCACGGTGTCGCGGATGGCCTTGTCGGTGACCACGAGGTTCCCGCCGCGCACCACGGGGCTGGACAGCAGGAACCAGCGCATGGCGTCGGCCCCGTCGCGGTCGAAGACCATGGAGACGT
>ERZ773099.903-NODE-903-length-22887-cov-7.409995_pt1 | contig 22887 bp, 30 predicted proteins | sample MGYA00511120_ERZ773099 | MGnify/ENA primary metagenome ERZ773099 (study PRJEB29015, sample SAMEA2738012) | human oral metagenome | biome: human oral; feature: human-associated habitat; material: dental | place: China | collected 2104 ...
AAGAATACTAAAAATATTGATTTTAATAAAAAAATATATAAAAAACCACTAATTAAAGTGGTTTTAGTGTTATAAATTATTTAATTTATTTATTATTTTCATTAATTCTTAAGTAGCCTAATTCACAATATACTTTACTTTTTTCAATTCCAATATATTTTCTATTAAATCTTTTGCAAACTACACCTAATGAAAAAGTTCCAGAGAATAGATCCAAAACTGTATCTCCTTCATTTGTACTAGCTTTAATGATTCTCTCTAATAATGCTTCAGGTTTTTGAGAAGGGTGTTCGACATACTCTCTCATTTTAAATCTAACTCTTGGAAAATACCAAACATTTCCAGGAACTTTTAATTTATTGTATGGTTTTGGTGGAACTTTTCTATAATCAATTAAGTTCCTTACTGCTCCTGTTTTTGTTTCTATCATTATATCTTCATAATTAAAAGTATATTTATTTTTATTTTTTACTGCAAATATAATAGGCTCATATAAAGAACCATAAAATTTTTTGGCTTGAACTCCTGAACTATCATATTCCCATATAATTCTAGATAATATTGTCATTTTATCTCTTAAAAAAATATCAAAATATGCATAGTATTGTGTTGAACACATAAAATATAAACTACCATTATCTTTCAATTTTTTTAAAGCTTCTTCTAGCCATGAATAACACCAATTTAAATAATCATTATCTTCTTCCCAAAAATCACTTGTTTCTTTGTATTTTTTTCCTAAATTATATGGTGGATCTATAAATAAACAATCTATTGATTTATCTTTTATTTTTTTTATACCATCCATTATATCTGAATTAATTATCTCTGTATGCATAGATTACCTCCAAAGTAATTATAACATTTTTTTTTAAATATGCATAGAGAGTAAATATTTTTTTCCACTAACAAAATCGGTTAAGTGATTTTTAAATTTCTCCATTTCATCAATAATAGCTTCATACATTTGTTTTAAATCCTCTATATCAGCATAACTATCATCTTTGGCTTTAATTCCTGTATGTGCAATAGAATTTCTATTATGTAAAAGTTTTCTTAAAATTACTTCAAATTTTTTGGTTTCATCTTTAAATTGATAATTAATTTTTTCACAAATATAAATATATTTTTCAAACTGCAGATTACTCTTTATTCCAATAATATAATCTTCGTAATACTTAGTTTTATTTAATTTTTTTTTAAAAATAGGTATTTTAAATTTTAAATTAGATGAAATATAATTTATAAGATCCTTTTCTTGTTCTAAGGAAGCATTAATATTATAATTTTTTAATATATTCTTTAAATGCATATAAAGAAAATTTTTTGTTAACATATTTATTTTTTTATTTTGAGAAGAAATGAATTGTAAATATGCATCTAAATTCTCTTTTATAAATCCTTCCCAATGAGCATATAATAAAAGTACATATGATTTATTCAATATTTCATCTAAACTTTTCCCATTAGATTGAATAAATTCTAAAAAATCAAAAAGCTCTTTTTTTCTATTAGAAAATGAAACTTCTATATTTTCTAAAAATATCTCCTTTAAATTATTTTTACTCATTTTAAATCTTTTCCTATTTTTATTCCAGATAAAAATTGCTTAACTACATTTGCTCCCCTATTTGCTTTTGACGTAAACGAATTACTATTTTTAATTTTCTTAACAATCTCATTGAGATCTATCTTATTATTTGGATGGTAATATATAAAAGATACTAAACAAATATATAAAAATGGTGAAAACTTTCTTCCATCTGCAAATGGCTTATTAGGAATATCCTTATTTATTATATTAAAAATTTTTTCTATTTCTTCAATCTTTTTTATAGAATTAGTAGATTTTAAAATTTCATTAATACTTGCATCTATGAATTTAGGTCTTGATAATAAATATTTTTTTGCCATTTCTTCATACAACTCATATGCATATTTATTTATAGAATTTAATTTTATCTCTGAATTAATAATTATTAATAAATAAACTAATAACTCCATTTTATAGTCTTCTTCTATTTGTTTTTTACTGATTGTTAAAACTGAATTTGTCAATTTAATGGAACTAAATTTTCTTAAATCATTATATAAATTTATATCTAATTTAGCTATTAAAAAATTTCTAATTTCTTGTGATGATAATGTTAATCCAGCTGTATTCAATCTTGAAAATAACTCATATTCCGACTCTGTATCTTCTGAAGTTAAAAGATTTACATCTATTCTTCTATAGTCAAAAAGTTTAAATAAAGAGGCATAAGATACTTCTTTTAATTGTTGATAGTCATATCCATTTAATTCCTCTAAAATATCTAGTCCTGTTAATTTTAAAAAACCTTTTTTATCATCTGTATTTAGCTTACCACAAAACCATAAAATGCTTGATATTCTTTGTACCCCATCTACAATATCCCATATTCCATTTCTAACTGATACAAAAATTGGAGGTAAAGGGATTCCTAATAAAATAGACTCTATTAATTTACTTGCTAAAATATTATCCCACCGAAACACTCTTTGGTATACAGGTGATAAATTGATAGCATTATCAGAAAACATAGACAGTAGCTCTCTAATACTCATAGAATATCTTTCTTGTTTATAATTTTTTGTCATATCCTCTAAATAATTATTTATGTTTTTATTTGGCATTTTTATTCCCCCTCAATCTTTTTATTTCCTCAAACATCCAAAAATTAGTTTCAGTTTCTTTAAACTCTAATTCCTCTACTATATCATCACTAGGAAATAAAAGCCAACTAGCAAATAAATTTGCTTCATCTTCAATTTTATTTCTCCTTAGTATTTTTGTATTATCAATCAAAAATTGTATTCTATTAGAAGAATGTAAAATAGCATGTCCCAGTTCATGAGCACAAACTAACTTTTGGTCAAATTCACTAAGTTCACTATTAATGAATATATATTTTCTTCTTAATATTTTCTTAAAAAATCCTCTTACTTCTCCTAGATCCTGATATATTATTTCAATATTCAATGCTCTAGCTAATTTAAAAGGATTCCTAGTTCTATGCCTTGCAATTAAATTTAATACTCTCAGTTTTACATTCAATTTAATCACCAGCCTTATCATTTCTTTTTCTTATTTTTCTGTTTTGCATCAAAAAAAGCATCTTGGATTGCCATTAAAACTTTTTCTTTATCTTCTTGAGATATACTTTCATCATTGAACATTAAAGCAGATTGCTCAACAATATCTTCAAATTGTTTTCTTCCTCTACCATCTAAATTTTTATATAGTGGATTTTTTAATATTTTAACACCAATATCTTTTGGCACTAAAACTGAAAAAAGTTCTTCTCTTTCTTCTTCATCTAACTTTAAAGCTTTTGCTATTTTTTCAAGAGTTTTTATAGAGCTCTTTTTTATTTTACCTCTTTCAATATCTCCTATAGTTCCTTGTCCTACTCCAGAAAGAGAAACTAATTCTTGCTGAGTAAGGCCTTTTTTTTCTCTTAATTTTTTTAAAGTTATAGATAGGTCTGCCATAATTCCACCACCTTTTTTCTTTATTTCTTATATTATAAAACTTTTTACGTAAAAAACAAAACTTTTTGTTGACTTTTTACGTATAATACGTTATAATATTTATGTAAGATGAGATAAATAAAAGAAATTCAAATTTTTTTAAATAAAATTAACGTAAAAAACGTAAAAAAGGGAAAAAATATGAAATTATCAGAAGCATTTAAAAAACTAGATCAAGAAGCATTTAACATAAACTATAACTTTAATTCTCAATACTGGGAACTTGTAATATTCAATCAAGATTTTGACATCTTAGAAGAATATGAAAGTAAATATTTAAAAGATTTATTAGAAAGCCATTTAAAAGAAACAGTTGAATTTAATCGTTCTAATGAACCTTACATTATAGAAGATAGAAATAGAAAAGTTAAAATCAACTTTGGGAATACAGAAGATGAAGAAAATACATTTCAAATAATATTTGATGTTTTTGGAAATTTAGATACTGAGATAAAAGATTTAAAAGACTTAGTAAAAAGATTAGAAAACATAAATCAAGAATTTAGAGATTTAGAAATGTCAGCATCTGAAAGATTATACCCAGCGAGAGCATATTTATAAGGGAGTGTAAAAGCTCCCTCTAAGGAGGAGAAATGGAAAACTTACTAGAAAGATTTAATGAGAAGTTAGATTACTTAATACAGTTATATGAAGATATGGAAGGAATAAAAAATGGGATAGAGATAGCAAAAAATGGAATAAATACTGAATATAAAATATATCAAAATGAATTATTTTTAGAAGAACTAAACGAAAGATTAAAAAAATAAAAGGAGAGAACTATGAATTGTAAAATTGTTCAAAAATATTGGTATAGAAAAGAATTAAAAGGACTTAATGAAAAAAGAATTTTAGACATAATCCAATTACTAGAAATGTGGGAGGGGAATGTAAATGATTGTGAAAGATAGATATGCAGAAGCAGAGTTGAAAGACATTGTTAAATATAAAATCAAATGGATTTTCAAAATTCTGAAAATAGCATCTATATTTAAGATTGTTAAACACAGAATTAAATGGATTTTTAAAATAATTTATAAATTTTATATGAGTTATATTGAGCTATATGACTTTGAAGAATTGATTTAGGAGGAGAAAATGTGGAAGTGTAAAAAATGTGAGTGTACTGATTCTTATATCGCAGGACTTGAATTTAATGGTAACCATTCGAGATATTGTTCCGCTGATTTTGATAAAAACGGAGAATATATAACTTATGATGATGAAGATAATAGAGTATATAAAGATTATAGATATTGTCAATGTGAAAACTGTGGATCAACAGGAGATACTATTCAAGATATAGCTGATTGGGAAGATTAGGAGGATAAGATGAAAACGATAAATATAAAAGGTAAAAACTATGTTCCAGTTGTTGAGAGATTAAAAGAATTTAGAAGCTCTGAAAATTTTAAAAATTGGAGTTTAGAAACTGAATGGCTTTCTATAACTCAGGAAGTAGCGACTTGCAGAGTAATTATAAGAGATGAAAATGGAGTTTTAAAATCTACTGGAACAGCTATGGAGTTAAGAGATGAAAAAAGTTCACTTGTAAATAAAACATCGCATGTAGAAAATGCAGAAACCTCAGCGGTAGGTAGAGCATTAGGAAATTTAGGAATAGGGTTAGATGGAGATGAAGTTGCTTCTTATGAAGAAGTTTCTAGAGCCAAAAAACAACAATTAATCAGTTCAATTAATTCAATGGTAGATGAAAGAAACAGAGATGAGTATGAAAAAGAATATAAGTTATCTGAAATAGGAATGATGAGTATTGAAGATTTAGAAGTCCTTGAAAATCAATTAAAAATTAATCAAAAAGCTTTGTTGTGTGAAGCTATAAGCAATATAGCAACAAGTGAAGATATGGAAGGAATTTTGAAAAAATATAAAACTAAAAATCTAGGTAGTTTAGATTTAAAAGACCTTCAATCAACTCATGATGTCTTAGTTAAGTTTAGTCAAAAATGTACTCAAAAAGAGTTAGAGGACTTAAAAACTTATTGTAAATTTGTTGATATAGATATGGAAAGTTATATAAAAGAGCACTATAAAAAAGATATTAAGGAATTAACTAAAAGAGAATATTCACAAATGAAAAAGAAACTAAATAGTTAGGAGGATAATTATATGAATTTAGTTGTTTTGAAAGGTAGATTAGTAAGAGATGTAACTCTGTTATTTGGAAAATCTGGAACACCTTATACAAGTCTTGTTATTGCTGTTAATAGATATAGCAAAGAGAAAGATTTAACAGATTTTGTTTTATGTACTGCTTTTAGTAAGACAGCAGAATTTATTGCTGAGTATTTTAGAAAGTGATTACTTTGATAACAATGATATTGAGGATAATTTCTATTATAGACAAGCTTTCGTTAATCAAGTTGAAAAATCTATAACAGGAGTATCTAAGGAGCTTTATTTAACTGTTGCAGATGTCAATGAAAGTTTGCCAGCTGGATTTATGGGAACAATTATTTCTTGGAAAAATATGATAAAAAGCTTATCTAAATTTAAAAAACTAATTAAAACTTTAGAATTAGAAAAAGAAATAAAAAAGCTAGTTGATGCTTCAAAAAGATTTTTTAGTTTTATAGATGGAGAAATAAAAATAGATAATATTTATTAAATAGGAGTTGGTAAAAATGAATGAGTTACAAATTTTTAAAAATAAAAAGTTTGGAGAAATAAGAACAATTATAGATAAAAATAACAATGTATGGTTCTGTTTAAAAGATGTATGTGATATTTTAGGGATAGTAAATCCTAGCAATGTTAAGAAAAGAATAAAATCTAGCTACATACACGAAATAGAGGTAGGCATAAATACTGGACTTGCAGTTCAAAATATAAAAATGACATTTATTAATGAACCAGGATTATATGATTGTATTTTTGCAAGTAATAAATCTGAGGCTTTGGAAATTAAAGATTGGGTATTTGAGGATATACTTCCAAGCATCAGAAAAACTGGAATGTATTTAACTGATAATGTATTTGAAATTATGATGAAAAGCCCTGAGAGAATTGGAGAAATGTTAATAGAGTATGGAAAAGCTAAAAAAGAAAATGAACAATTAATCTTAGAAAATAAAGAAAAAGATAAACAGATAATAGAATTAAAACCAGCTAAAGAATATTTAGATAAAATTTTATCTACTGAGGACACAATGGCAATAACACAGATTGCAGCAGATTATGGACTATCAGGAATTAGATTAAATAAAATATTACATGATGAAAGATTTATTAGGAATGTGAATGGTCAATGGCTTCTATACTCTGAACATATGAATAAAGGCTATACGAAGTCTGAAACAACTCCAGTCAAAACTAAAGATGGAAGAGATAAAACAGTTGTTCTAACAAAATGGACACAAAAAGGTAGATTAAAAATTCATAACATTTTAACTAATCTAGGATTTTTAGCTAATATTGACAAAGAAAAGAAAATCTCTTGAAGTTGGGAGGAGGAAATATGGCTGTAATAAAAATAACTAAGGCATCTGAGTTGGTAAAAAGTGCAGGAGTTAGCAAGGGGAGCTTGTGCTGGTATATTCAAACTGGTAAAATACCTAAGTGCTTTTATAAAAAAGAAGAAGATAAGTTAAGAGGGGACTATTTAATAGATGAAGATGAACTTTGTAAGTTCTTTGGAATAGAAAAATAGTAACAAAACTAAGAAAGAAAGGAGGTGTATTTTAATGAAGGCTAGTAATGGAATGGGAACAATAGTAAAATTAAGTGGAAAAAGGAGAAAACCTTATGCTTTAAAAGGGCAAGGAGTTTATACTGAAAAAGGCTACTATCAACCACTTATAGAAACATTTGCTACTAAGAAAGAAGCTGAAGCATTTAGGATAGCATATTTTAATAATAAGATTTTAGAAGATAAGGCAAAAGGAATTGAAGATTCTAAAAAAGAAAAAGCTTTATTATTTGAAGATTTATACAAAATATGGCTTGAAAATAAAAAACCTGCCATGACTTCATTAAGAAATTACACCTCATATTTTAGCAATAGTAAAAAATTACATAAGCTGGATATAAAAAATATAAATGGGATCTTATTACAAAAGATTTTGAATGAGCTTGATTTAAGTAAAGGAACATTAAGAAATTTAAAATCTTTCTGGAAACAATTATTTGATTTTGCTGTATTAAATGATTTTTGTGAAAAAGAATATGTTAGTTTCTTAAAGCTTCCAGCTGAAGAAAAAGGAAAAAAGACAAGTGATAGAAATAGAATATTTACAATGGAAGATTTGCAAAAGTTTTGGGATAATCTTTATAAGGAAGTTGATAGATTTAAAGTATTAGACATTATATTAGTACATTGCTATACAGGATTAAGACCAAATGAACTACTAAATATTAAAAATAAAGATGTAAATCTTAATGATAAATTCATTGATATTACAAAATCAAAAAGTAATGCAGGTATAAGAAAACTTCCTATTTCTGATAAAATATATGATATAATAAAGAAAAGATATAATACTGATGCAGAATTTTTATTCACTAGATATGATGGAGCTAAATTAACATATGATACTTATGATTATCAATTCAGAGAACTTATGAAAGACTTAGGAATTGAATATCATACTGCTCATGATTGTAGACACACTTTCGCAACATTATTATCTAATGCAGAAATAGATAAAGAAATAATTATAAAATTAACTGGACATAGTAGTTATAAAATTACATCTGAAAAATATATTCATAAGACATTAAAAAACTATCGCGATGCAATAAATAAAATATAATTTGTTACTTATTCGTTATTTATTAATTATTTTTATATAATTTTATCTACATCATAAATATAGAAAATATCGTATATTCAAGTCTTAAAATCTTAAATATAAATTATAGTTTAATTTCTACAAAAAAGCCCGAACTTGCAAAAAGTTGAGGGCTTTTTTGTTGGGGGAGGGTATTTTTGTTGATAATTTGTTGATAGTAAAAATGAATAAAGTAAAAATCTTAAGGAAACTTAGTACTTTATTTCAACCTTGACTTTTTTATATAAAGATATAATATATACAATATAAAGACAGTAAAGGAGGTTGTAAAAATGTCAATGAAATTAGTAAATATAAGAATGGATGAAGATTTGAAAAAAGAGATGGAAATTGTTTGTAATGATTTAGGAATTAATATAACAACCGCATTTACTATATTTGCAAAAAAATTAACAAGAGAAAAAAGAATTCCTTTTAGTGTTTCAGTAGATCCATTTTACTCAAACGAAAATATAAAAGCTTTAGAAAATTCAATTAATGAAGTAAAAGATGGTAAAGTTATTATGAAGACTATTGAAGAATTGGAGGCTATGGAATAATGAAAATTAGTTTTTCTATTCAAGCCTGGGAAGAATATTTATTAAATGTGTTAGAACACTCGTGGCTCTAGCACTCGTAGGGTGTCAGTCGTGAGAGGTTCAGAGTTATCTTACAGTGTAAAGGGCATTATAGTGATAATTAGTTATCAATATTATTGTGCAATTTAATTTTTAGAAAAAAGCTTGAACTTGTAAAAAAATAAGAAATTAATATCTGAGTTAGAAAGAAAGTTAAAGTGGATATTATGTTTTGAAGATAGCACACCTAATTATTTCAGACAACATATAACAGACTTAAAAAATAAGCTGTTGAATGAATAAATATAGTAATTATATATTTTATTAAACAAACTCTAGTAAATACTAGAATTTTTATTTTATGATACTAAAAAGTATCAATATATACTTTATAATTTAAATTCTAAAAAAAAATCCAAACTTAGAAAAAAGTTGAGTTTTTTTATTGGATAAAGCTTTTTTATTGTACTATTTGTTTTTCCTAATTCTTTTCAATCCCTATATTTCAAAATATTTCCCAGCTCTATAGTTTTCAACAACTTTTATTTCACCTAATTCTTCAATTCTTTTTAAAGCTTTTTCTTTTTCTATTTTTGATAAATTTATTTCTTTTCTGTCTTTAGTTGAAACAAATTCAATATCACTAAAAATAAAATCCAATAACTTATTAACTTCATCATAATTTTTTTTATCAATTAAGTCCTCTGAAAGTCCCCAAAACATTCTTCTCTCCTTTTCAAAAAATTTTTTATCAAATTCAAATAAATCTTTAGCTGAGATTTCTAAATTTTTGATGTTAAATTTTTTCTTAACATTATTTATATCACTAAGCATTTTAGAGCTTATCTTTATCAAATATTTTTCTCCCAAAAAATTAATCAATATAAGCTCTCTCAATTTATTTCTTATTCATATACCTACTTATACTACTATATCCTATGTATGTCAATGTTTCTTTGTAAATATTGTTATTTTTTTATTTTCAAAATAAAATTAACAATTTATAATGTACTATTTTGTAAAAAAATATCTAACAATAGTTATAGAATAATGCTATAATGTAAAAAAATAATAGGAGAATTAAAGTGGAAAAAATATATTCAGTATCAGAGTTTAACAGAATGGTAAAAAGTTATATAGATGACATTGATGATTTCCAAGATTTTTATATTGAAGGAGAAATTTCAAACATAACTTACTATAAAAGTGGACACTTATATTTTTCAGTAAAAGATAGTAAATCTCAAATTAAATGTGCTGCTTTTAATTATAAGATGAAAAGAATTCCTGAAGATTTAAAAGAGGGAGATGCAATTAAACTATTTGGAGATGTTGGCTTTTATGAAGTTAAAGGTGAATTTCAAGTTTTAGTTAGACATATAGAAAAACAAAATGCTTTGGGAGCTTTATTTGCCAAGCTAGAAAAAGTAAAAGAAAAAATGGCAGAAAAAGGTTACTTTGATGAAAGTCATAAAAAAGAATTACCAAGATTTCCAAAAAATATTGGAGTTGTTACAGCCTTAACAGGGGCTGCACTTCAAGATATTATAAAAACAACAAGAAAAAGATTTAATTCAATAAATATTTATATCTATCCAGCAAAGGTGCAAGGAACTGGAGCAGAACAAGAAATAATTAAGGGGATTGAAACTTTAAATAAAATTGAAGAAATAGATTTAATCATTGCTGGTAGAGGTGGAGGAAGTATAGAAGACTTATGGGCTTTCAATGAAGAAGAAGTTGCCATGGCATTTTTCAATTCAGAAAAACCTATAATATCAGCTGTAGGACATGAGATAGATTTTCTTCTATCTGACTTGACAGCTGATAAAAGAGCGGCTACTCCTACTCAAGCCATAGAGCTATCAGTTCCTGAAAAAGAAAGTCTTATAAAATCATTAGATGATAAAAAAATATACTTGGCTAAGTTATTGAAAACTTATCTTGAAGATATGAAAAGAGAGTTATCAATAAGAATGGATAATTATCATTTAAAGAATTTTCCTAGCACTATTAATAACTATAGAGAACTTATAGTTGAGAAGGAAGAAATTTTAACAAAATCTATAAAAGATTTCTTAGAACAAAAAAGACATCTTTTTGAAGTTAAGATAGATAAAGTTTCAGTTTTAAATCCAATAAATACTCTTAAAAGAGGATATAGTGTCAGTCAAGTTAAAAATAAGAGAATAGATGTTTTAGAAGATATAGAAGTCAATGATGAAATGACAACTATCTTAAAGAATGGTAGATTAATAAGTATTGTTAAGGAGAAAATTTATGAAAAAAATAATGATTAGTTTATTTATATTAGCTTCTATGTTAAGTTTTGCAGAAGGCGAAAACGAAAGTTCAGCTATAAGAGAAGTACCTATTTTGGGAAATCAAGGAGCAGCAGTAGAAAATACAAGAACTGTTTCAAATAGTGGGGAAAGGCAAACTCCTGATGATGGAGGAGAAACTGTAGAGAATCCTGAAACTCCAAAGGAAGCAACAGGAGTTAGAGAATACAGACCACAAAGTTTAATTCAACTTGATGAACAAATGAAAAAGGGAACTCGTAGTTCTATAATTCAATTGAATGCTAGGTATGAACAAGAATTAAATGCTTATTTAGAATCTGTTTCTTATAATAGTGATGTAATATTTTATCTAGCAAATGAATATATGATGCTTAATAACTATAGCAGAGCTAACAAGATTTTCTTAAAAGATAATAGAGATTTAAGAAATGTTTTTGGAGCAGCAACTACATATAGATTTATGGGACAACATAGAAATGCTATTGAAAAATATAATCAAGCTATATCAATGAATTCTGGTTTTGCAGAATCATATTTAGGAAGAGGGCTTTCATATAGAAATTTAGATGAGTATGACAATGCTGTTAATGACCTAAAGACATATATTTCTAAAACAGGAGCTCATGATGGTTATGTAGCCTTAGCAGATGTATATTTTAAAATGGGGAAAAATAAAGAGGCTTATGCAATTGCAAATCAAGGTATAGCTAAATATGGAAATTCAGGAATACTAAGAGTTCTAGCTAATAATATCTTGAAAAATAAAATAGATTAATAAACTAAAAGTTGGGGTGAGATTATGAATTATGATTTTATTACAATAAATGATGATATATATCCTGAGTGTTTAAAAGAAATTTCTGATCCTCCTGAAAAATTGTATTACAAAGGAAATTTAGAATTATTAAAATCTAAAAGAATGATAGCTGTTGTAGGAACAAGAAATCCAAGTTCTTATGGGAAATTATGTTGTGAATATATGATTAAAAAAATGAGTAAAGCTGATATAACAATAGTTAGTGGATTTGCAAAAGGGATTGATAGTATAGCACATAAAACTTCTCTAATTACAGGGGCTAAAACGATAGCAGTTATAGCTTCAGGACTTGACATAGTCTACCCTGCTTCAAATCTTAGTTTATATAGAGAAATAGAAGAAAAAGGTTTAATTTTAACTGAATATGAAACTGGAACTAAGCCTTTTAAAGGAAATTTTCCACAGAGAAATAGAATAATAGCAGGCTTATCTAAGGGAGTTATAGTAGTTGAAAGTAAAGATAGAGGTGGAAGCTTAATAACAGCAGATTTAGCATTGGAATACAATAGAGATGTCTATGCTGTTCCAGGAGATATTTTCTCTGAATACTCAAAAGGTTGTAATAATCTTATTAGAGATGCAAAAGCTAAGTCTCTTTCAAATATCAAAGAATTACTTGAAGATTATAATTGGGAAAACAAAGAAGAAGCTAAAAGTATCAAATTTACTAAAAATCAACAGTTAATTTTAGATAGTTTGTCTACAGAAAAAAGTTTTGATCAAATACTTGAAGAAACTAAAATAGCTCAAGCAGAAATATTATCAGAACTAATAAATTTAGAAATAATGGGACTTATTAAAAGTATTGCTGGAGGAAGATATAAAAAAATCTTGTAAATACTATAATTAATTGTTATAATTCACTGTAAAATAAATTTTTTAAATACGAGGTGTTAGAATTGGCTAAAAAGTTGGATAAGAACAAATTAGTAATAGTTGAATCACCAGCTAAAGCTAAAACAATAGAGAAAATTTTAGGTTCTTCATATAAGGTAATCTCGTCTTATGGACATATAATTGATTTACCTAAGACTAAAATTGGTGTTGATGTGAAAGATAATTTTAAACCTTCTTATCTTACTATAAAAGGTAAGGGAGAAGTTATAAAAAAATTAAAAGAAGCTGCAAAGAAAGCTGATGTAATATATCTTGCATCCGATCCTGATAGAGAAGGAGAATCTATAGCTTGGCATATAGCTAATACTCTAAAGCTAGATCATAATGAAAAAAATAGAATAGAATTTAATGAAATCACTGAAAAAGCAATAAAAGAAGCAGTAAAAAATCCTAGAAAAATTAATATTGCCAGAGTTAATTCTCAACAAGCTAGAAGAATCTTAGACAGACTAGTAGGTTATGAAATAAGTCCATTTTTATGGAAACTTATTTCTCCAAATACAAGTGCTGGAAGAGTTCAATCAGTGGCATTAAAAATTATATGTGAATTAGAAGATAAAATTAAGAGCTTTGTTCCTGAAAAATATTGGGATGTAAAAGGTATTTTTGATGAAAAATATAACTTAAATTTATATAAAATTGATGATAAAAAAATTGATAAATTAAAAGATGAAAAATTACTTGAAAGAATCAAAAAAGATTTGAAAAAGAAATATGAAGTTATTTCATCTAAGGTAAGTAATAAAATTAAAAACCCACCATTACCATTAAAAACTAGTACTTTACAACAGTTAGCTTCTTCATATTTAGGGTTTTCTGCAAGTAAAACTATGACAGTGGCACAAAAACTATATGAAGGTATAAGCATAAATGGAGAACATAAAGGGCTTATCACATATATGAGAACTGACTCTACTAGAATTTCTGAAGAAGCTAAAGAAATGGCAAGAAAATATATAGTTAAGGAATATGGTAAAGAGTATTTAGGCTCAGCAAGTCGTAAAACAAAAAAGAATGATAAGAATGTTCAAGATGCCCATGAAGGAGTTAGACCAACTGATATTAATTTAACTCCACAAAGTATAATGCAATTTTTAGATAAAGACCAATTTAAGCTATATAATTTAATTTGGCAAAGATTTTTAATATCTCAACTTGCTGCTATGAAATATGAGCAATTTGAATATATCTTAGAAAAAGATAAGATACAATATAGAGGAAGCATAAATAAAATAATTTTTGATGGTTACTATAAGGTATTTAAAGAAGATGAAGATTTACCTATAGGAGATTTTCCTGAAATTAAAGAAGGAGATAAATTTACTCTTGATAAATTAGATATCAAAGAAGACTATACTAAACCTCCAGCAAGACTTACAGAATCTTCTTTAGTTAAGACTCTTGAAGCAGAAGGAATTGGTAGACCATCTACTTATGCAAGCATTATAGATACTTTAAAAAAGAGAGAATATGTTGAACTACAAAATAAAAGTTTTGTTCCAACAGAGATAGGTTATGAAGTTAAGACTCAACTTGATAAATTTTTCCCTAATATAATGAATATCAAATTTACTGCTAAACTAGAAGATGAACTAGATGAAGTTGATAGTGGGGATAAAGACTGGATAGACTTATTAAAAGCTTTCTATACTGAATTACAAAAATATGAAGAAAAATGTAAGGCTAGTGTAGAAAAAGAATTAGAAAAATTAGTTGAATCTGATATTATTGGTAAAGATGGAAAACCTTTAATAATGAAAATTGGAAGATTTGGAAGATATCTTACTTCACAAGATGAAGATAGCAAAGAAAATATTTCTTTAAAAGGTGTCGAAATTTCTCTTGAAGAGATCAAAAGTGGAAAGATTTATGTTAAAGATAAAATCGAAAAACTATTGAAGAAAAAAGAGGGAGAAAAGACAGATATTATTTTGGAAAATGGAGCTAGATTAATCCTTAAATATGGAAGATTTGGAGCTTATTTAGAAAGTGAAAAATTTAAAGAAGACAATATTAGAAAAACTATTCCAAAGGATATTAAAGCTAAGATTGAGAACAATACCATAGAAAGAAAAGATGGTATTTTATGTTTAAAAGATATTTTTGAAAAAATAGAAAAAGAAAATGCTGCAATCTTAAAAAAAGCTGGGAAATGTGAAAAATGTGGTAAACCATTTGAAATAAAGAGTGGAAGATGGGGAAAATTTTTAGCTTGTACTGGCTATCCTGAATGTAAGAACATAAAGAAGATAGAAAAAAAATAATAAAAAAGGGTTGTTACATATAAATAAATATATAAAAAATAGTTCGTTACTAGCCAGATTTCTTAACGAATAAAAATTAAGAATTCGCTGCAAATTCGTTAAACTCGCTTCACTCAGACACAACGAGATTTGCTCGGCTCATTCTATTTAATTTTTATCTTAAAATCTGGAATGTAACTCACTTATTTTTTATTAAACTTATAGACATGTAACAACCTATTTTTTTAAAATAAGATAAATGGAGGATATATGGAAAAGGAAGTTATAGTTGTAGGAGCTGGACTTGCAGGTTCGGAAGCAGCCTATCAACTAGCTAAAAGAGGAATAAAAGTAAAACTATATGAAATGAAGTCTAAACAAAAAACTCCAGCTCATTCAAAAGACTATTATTCTGAATTAGTTTGTAGTAATTCTTTGGGAAGTGACAGCTTGGAAAATGCCTCTGGGCTTATGAAAGAAGAATTGAGAATTCTAGGTTCAATGTTAATTGAGATAGCTGATAGAAATAGAGTTCCAGCAGGACAAGCATTAGCAGTTGACAGAGATGGTTTTTCAGAAGATATTACTAAAATTTTAAAAAATATGGAAAATATAGAAATTATAGAGGAAGAATTTACAGAAATTCCTAATGATAAGATTATAATTATAGCAAGTGGACCTTTAACTTCAGATAAACTTTTTGAAAAAATAAGTGAAATTACTGGTGAAGAAAGTCTATATTTCTATGATGCAGCTGCACCTATTGTAACTTTTGAAAGTATAAATATGAATATAGCATATTTTCAATCAAGATATGGTAAAGGTGATGGAGAATATATAAACTGTCCAATGAATAAAGAAGAATATTATAATTTCTATAATGAACTTATAAAAGCTGAAAGAGCAGAACTTAAAAATTTTGAAAAAGAAAAACTATTTGATGCTTGTATGCCTATTGAAAAAATTGCAATGAGTGGAGAAAAAACTATGACTTTTGGTCCTTTAAAACCAAAGGGACTTATAAATCCAAAAACAGATAAAATGGATTATGCTGTTGTTCAATTAAGACAAGATGACAAAGAAGGAAAGCTATATAACATAGTAGGCTTCCAAACTAATCTAAAATTTGGAGAACAAAAAAGAGTTTTCTCTATGATACCAGGTTTAGAAAATGCAGAGTTTGTAAGATATGGAGTAATGCACAGAAATACTTTTATCAATTCAACTAAACTTTTGGATAAGACTTTAAAATTAAAAAATAAAGATAATGTTTATTTTGCAGGACAAATAACAGGTGGAGAAGGTTATGTAACTGCGATAGCTACTGGAATGTATGCTGCAATCAATGTTGCTAATAGATTGAATGGTGAGAAAGAATTTGTCTTAGAGGATATCTCAGAAATAGGGGCAATAGTAAACTATATAACTGAAGAAAAGAAAAAATTTCAACCTATGGGAGCAAATTTTGGAATAATAAGAAGTTTAGATGAAAATATCAGAGATAAAAAAGAAAAGTATAGAAGACTTTCACAAAGAGCTATTGAATATTTAAAAAAATCTATAAAAGGTGTATAATAAGAATGATTGAAAAATCTATAAAGAATTTTATTTATTATTTAGAGTTCGAAGAAAATAAAAAGCATAATACAGTTATATCTATAAGAAAAGATTTGAATCAATTTTTAATTTATTTGAATGAACATGATATAATTGATTTTAATAAGTTAGATGAGCTTTTAATAAAAGAATATTTTACTAAATTGAAAACAGAAGAAATATCAGCATCTACTTTTAATAGAAGGCTATCTTCCATTAAAAAATTCTATAAATATCTTGTTGATAAGGGACTAAAGGAAAAAGGCTCTGAGATATTGATAGAAAGTGAAAAGAATGATGAGAAAAAGATTGAATATCTAAGTCCTGAAGAAATTAATCTTGTAAGAGCTACAATGCAAGGGGAAAATTTCAATATTCTAAGAGATAGACTTATGTTTGAACTTCTTTATTCAAGTGGTATGACTGTTGCAGAATTACTTTCATTAGGTGAAGTAAATTTCAATTTAGAAAAAAGAGAAATCTATATTTTAAAAAATAAGCTTTCAAAAACTATGTATTTTAGTGAAACTTGTAAGGAGTTTTATATAAAGTTTTTAAACAGTAAAAAAGAAAAATTTAAAGAAGATTATAATCCTAATATTATTTTCACTAATAATTCTAATGAGAGATTAACAGATCGTTCTGTTAGACGGCTTATTAATAAATATGGCGAAATGGCTAATTTAAATAAGGAGATTAGTCCATACACTTTAAGACATTCTTTTTGTATCTATATGCTAAAAAATGGAATGCCAAAAGAATATCTTGCAAGGCTTTTAGATTTAAAAGTTGTAGGGCTCTTAGATGTGTACGAAGGGCTTTGTTAGGAAGGAGATTTTATGACGAAAAAATGTGTAGGTTGTGGAATAGAATTACAAAATACTGATAAGGATTTGCAAGGATATACACCTAAATCTATTGACAGTAAAGAAGATATGTATTGCCAAAGATGTTTTCAATTAAAGCACTATGGTAAATATTCAACAAATAAAATGACAAGAGAAGACTATAAAAAGGAAGTTGGAAAACTTTTAGATGATGTTAAGTTAGTAATAGCAGTTTTTGATATTATTGATTTTGAAGGTTCATTTGATGTTGAAATTTTAGATATCTTAAGAGAAAAAGATTCTATTGTTGTTGTTAATAAACTTGATTTGATACCTGATGAAAAACATCCATCAGAAGTTGCAAATTGGGTTAAAGATAGACTTGCAGAAGAAAGTATTGCTCCTTTAGACATAGCTATAGTTAGTACAAAAAATGGTTATGGAGTAAATGGAATATTTAAGAAGATAAAACATTTTTATCCTGATGGAGTTAATGCCATGGTTATAGGGGTTACTAATGTTGGTAAATCTAGTGTTATTAACAGACTTTTAGGAAAGAGAATAGCTACTGTATCTAAATATCCAGGTACTACAATAAAAAATACTTTAAATATGATACCATTCACAAATATAGGTTTGTATGATACTCCAGGTTTAATTCCTGAAGGTAGAGCATCAGACTTACTATGTGATAGCTGTGCACAAAAGATTATTCCAGCTGGTGAAATTTCAAGAAAGACATTTAAGGCTAAGTACGATAGAGTAATAATGATAGATAATTTAGTAAAAATTAGAATTTTAAATGATGAAGAAGTAAAGCCCATATTTGCTATTTATGCAGCAAAAGATGTTAAATTCCATGAAACTACTATAGAAAGAGCTAAGGAACTTGAAGAAGGGAATTTCTTTGAGATACCTTGTGAATGTTGTAGAGATGAGTATAATAAGCATAAAAAAATTAGTAAAACCTTAACAATTAAGACAGGAGAGGAGCTAGTATTTAAAGGTTTAGCTTGGGTCTCAGTAAAAAGAGGACCTTTAAAGATTGAAGTTACTTTAGCAGAAGAAATAGAAATTTCTATTAGAAAAGCCTTTATAAAACCTAGAAGATAGTATGAAAAATAAAAAGAAAAAAAAATCTTTATTTGAAAAAATATCAACACTTTCTTTTTTAACATTGATACCTTTTGTTATTTTTCTAATATATGTTTTAACTTCACTATTTAGAGAAAGTAATGATGAAGTTGAATTACCAAAGATAATGATAAAAGATATTAAAAATGTTAGAATAGCTATTGATGAATATTATAGAGCCACAGGAACTTTTCCTAATTTAGAATTAGTAAATACAGATGAAAAGTTAGAGCAAATATTTTTTGAACAAGATGGCGAAAGAATCTATTTTAAAGATTTTTTAAAAGAAAATACAATGCCTTCAACACCAAGCTATAAAAATTTATCTAAAACTAATAAAGTTACAATTGTTACGAGTTTCAGAAAAGCAACAAATGATGGTGGGTGGAATTATAATATAAAAACTGGTGAAATACATGTAAATCTCCCTGAAAACTTCTTTGGGCAGGGAATAGATTGGAATAGTTACTAATAGTAAGGGAGGATTAAATGGGGATATTTGATAAACTTTTTAAAAGAAACAAAAATGTTGAAACAGAAGAAGTAGAAAAAGTTGAAGAGAAAAAAGAAGAAGTAAAAGAAGAGATAATAGAGGAGATAAAAGAAGAAGCAAAAGTAGAAAGTCCAGAAAAAATAGAAAATGAAGTTGTAGAAGAAGTTGTTAAGGTAGAAGAACCTACAAAAGTAAATATTTCTCAAAGATTGACTAAGAGTAAAGAAGGTTTCTTTTCAAAATTAAAAAACATATTTACTTCAAAAAGTAAAATTGATGACTCTATCTATGAGGAACTTGAAGATTTATTGATACAATCAGATGTTGGACTAGGTATGACAACAAATTTAATAAATGAGCTTGAAATGAAAGTTAAAGCTAATAAAATTTCTGAAACATCTGAAGTTTATGAAATTTTAAAAGCTTTAATGTCAGATTTCTTATTATCTCAAGATAGTAAAGTTCATTTAAAAGACAACAAAATAAATGTAATTTTAATAGTTGGAGTAAATGGAGTAGGAAAGACTACAACTATTGGAAAACTTGCATTAAAATACAAAAAACTTGGAAAAAAAGTTCTTTTAGGAGCAGGAGACACATTTAGAGCAGCAGCAGTTGAGCAACTTGAAGAATGGGGAAAAAGAGCAGATGTTGATATAGTTAAAGGCAGAGAAGGAGCAGATCCAGCCTCTGTTGTATATGATACCTTAAGCAAGGCAGAAGCAATAAAAGCAGATGTTGTTATAATAGATACTGCTGGAAGATTACATAATAAAGCTAATCTTATGAGAGAGCTTGAAAAAATAAATAATATCATCAAAAAGAAAATTGGTGAACAAGAGTATGAATCTTTACTAGTAATTGATGGAACTACAGGGCAAAATGGATTAAATCAAGCAAAAGAATTTAACTCAGTTACTGATTTGACAGGTTTCATTGTTACTAAACTTGATGGAACAGCTAAAGGTGGAATAGTATTTTCTGTTTCTGAAGAATTAAAAAAACCTATTAAATTTATAGGTCTTGGTGAAAAAATTGAAGATTTAATTGAATTTAATGCTAAAGATTTTGTTGAAGCTATATTTAATTAAAAAAATGGTGTTGATGAAAATTTATTCGTTGACACCATTTTTAAATAACATTACTCTCAAACAACTCATTTGAGTTACATTGTCAACTTTTTGTTTTATATCTATCTAAAATAACATTACTCTCAAACTAATATATCTATTTTATCCTTAAAAAAATAGTTTTATATCTATCTAAAATAACATTACTCTCAAACAGGAACTGAAGTTTTAAAAAGTAAAATTTTGTTTTATATCTATCTAAAATAACATTACTCTCAAACAGTTAGCAAGGGAAGTATGTTCTTACAATGGTTTTATATCTAAAATAACATTACTCTCAAACATTTACTATATCCTACTAATCCTAAACTTTGTTTTATATCTATCTAAAATAACATTACTCTCAAACAAAATCAACTATGAAATGATAGAAAATCTAGGTTTTATATCTATCTAAAATAACATTACTCTCAAACTTAAAATAATCGTGGAACTCTTTAACTGTAGTTTTATATCTATCTAAAATAACATTACTCTCAAACGTATTTTCTTTGTATTTCTGATTCCTTTACGTTTTATATCTATCTAAAATAACATTACTCTCAAACCTTAGTTATGCTGTCAGTAACACAATCAAAGTTTTATATCTATCTAAAATAACATTACTCTCAAACACTGAGCATGGTTATACAGTGTTAAGTTTTAGTTTTATATCTATCTAAAATAACATTACTCTCAAACGGAACGTCAGCAACGTGGAGCAATACATTAGTTTTATATCTATCTAAAATAACATTACTCTCAAACATCTTTTAATATCAATACATAAATAACTTAGTTTTATATCTATCTAAAATAACATTACTCTCAAACCTCAATTCATATAATTTGGTTTATAGTGAAAGCTGAAATTAATCAAAATGGTTACGAATCATTCAATGTTATAAAATAGATTAGAAAATTTCACAGAGATCATTATCTATAATGATTAAATTATCTTCATCAGATAATTTATTTCTATTAAAATTTTCTAAAAAAACAACCTTGTATTTATTATACAATATAAACTTAGAAAATTCTACTAATTCATTATCAGATAAAAAATTCTCTAAATTTATAAAGAAGAAGATTTCATATCCTAAAAGCTCATTTAATATCTTAATCCATTCAAATAAATTTAATAAAAAATCTTCATTCCTTTGAAATTTTATTCCAAATGCCTTTAAAATTTGACTGATATCTAAATCTTCTTCGAGTTTTATAGGATAATCATTTTCAACTAATTTAGTAACATAATTTCTTAAAACTTCTTTTACTTCAACTGTTTGATCAAAAAAATCATTTTCACTTAGATTTTTTAATTCTTTATAGTATTTATTCAAAACAAATTTATTTACATCAAAGTTAAAATAATCTGAAAATACAAAAATTTCTTTTTCAGGAACAATTAATTTATTATTTTTAGATAAAATGATATTACCATCATCTATACTTATATTATTTATTAGATCTTCTATAATCTTTCTATATAACTTTTTATTTTCAATAATTAAAGAGAAAATACTTTTATCTTCAAAATCTATTTTAAAACTAAAACCTTTATATTGAAATATCATAAAATCACAAGCCTTTCGTCTGTTTCTAGAAATGTTCCTTTCAATTCTCCTATTAAAAGAACCATTTTTTGATATTGTTTTTCTGTTATGATAAGTACACAGACTGAACCTTTTTCAGGTTTATTTTTTTGTAATTTTTCTAACATCATATGTGAAGCTGTATTGTGTAAAAGTAATTTTGAATATACTGATTCTTGCAACATTGAAAATCCATTTTCTATCAAAAATTTTCTAAACTTTCTATATTCTTTTAAATCACTATTTGTTACTGAAGGTAAATCAAAAAATAATAACATTCTCATAAATCTATAACTCATCTGTAAAGAATCTCACTAATGATAAATCATTTGAGTTTAAAGCATCAAAGATACTTTTAGTATAAATCTTTATAACTTCAGATAAATAGTGATTGTTTTCATTTATTCTATATTTAAAATTTAAAATATTTTGAAGTTTTCTTTTTTCATCTTTTTCAAATTTTTGAGGATTTTCTTTATATGCCAACTCATCTATAATTACTCTAAATGGTTCCATTAAGTCAGAAGAAAGATTATAGTAGTTAAACATATTTTTGTGAAATAAACCTATTTGAGTGAGATAACCATTTGCTACAATTTCCTTGTTGAAAGTAGATAAAAGAATTTGATAACCATAATTTAAAAAAGCATTTAATGAATTCTCTTTATTTCTACTGAAATCATTTCCAAATAAAGAAGAAAAATATACTTTAGCTGAATGGCCTTCTCTATTTGTTCTATCATTATGCTCTATTTGGGAGCTATACTCTTGTAAGAGTTTATATTCTTTCTTATTTTGTTTCTTTAGTAGTTTCATTTGATTTTCAATTTTTTCTCTTACAATAATTGTCCATAAACTTTCTTTAAAAAAATCTGTCCAAGAAATTTGTTCCTTAATTTTAGCACTGCAATCATGTGAACCATAAAATGGTAAAAGTTCAAAATGAGGGTTGG